>Ga0326729_1000122_pt1 | contig 21555 bp, 15 predicted proteins | sample MHFSIPfraction_2_FD_207744 | JGI IMG/M metagenome (GOLD analysis project Ga0326729, IMG submission 207744) | Lab enriched peat soil microbial communities from Michigan Hollow, Ithaca, NY, United States - MHF6AY SIP fraction | ecosystem: Environmental > Terrestrial > Soil > Wetlands > Peat...
CAAGGCTGCAGATTCAGAGGAAGATGATGAAACTGACGGGGATTAACCAGATCACTCTTCGTGTCAACGACGTACGGTTGTCCGAAGAGTTTTATGCCGGCATCCTGGGCTTCAGGGTGGATCATCGAGCCGGCGCAAACATTTCTTACCTTCGCCTCAATTCGGACCTTCTCGTGCTTGTCAAGGCAGAGACTCCGGGGACTGCCGACGCGAGGGACATCAGGGTGGACCATTTCGGGTTCAGGCTGTCCTCGGATACTGAAGTCGACGAGGCCGCCATCTATCTTGATGACCGAGGCGTCCATCTCCTGACCCGTCCTGCGCATCGTCGCGAAGGCCGGGCTTTTTTCGTGATGGATCCGGACGGCAACCTCATCGAGTTCTACTCCATGCACTCCGAGGGACTGCAGTCGGAATCGTCTGCGGTCGATACCCGATCAGCCAGCGAAATCGCTTCCGATTCGCGCAAGGAGAATGCGGAACTCAATGATTCCAAAAAGCCGCGGCGTTCAAGGAAATAATACTTTCTGCAACGATTGAAGGGGCGACTCCTCATGAATATCGGCGTTCTGACCGGCGGGGGTGACGCGCCCGGAATCAATGCGTGCATCAAGACTATCGTGACAATCAGCGCCGAAGAGGGGTACCGGGTGACCGGTATCCGCAGAGGTTGGAACGGCCTTCTGGCTCTCGATCCTGACAACCCCGCGAGCCGAGCCGAGCATGTCCTCGATCTCGACAGCGAACTTGTCCGCAAAATCGACCGAACCGGCGGAACGCTTCTGCACACCAGCCGCATCAATCCCGGCAACCTCAAGAAGAACGAGATCCCACAGTTTCTTCGCAATTCGTCGACCCTTATGCGCTCAGGGTTGCTTCAGTCCGGAAATTTCGATCTTACCGACCATGTGCTCAGGAACATCGCAGCGCTCGAACTCGATGTCATTCTTGTCATCGGGGGTGATGATACCATAGGTTACGCCGAGCATCTGTCCAAAAAGGGCATAAAGGTGATCGCTGTGCCGAAAACGATGGATAATGACGTGTACGGTTCCGACTACTGTATCGGGTTCGGTACGGCTGTTACCAGAAGCGTCCAGTACATCCATCAGCTTCGAACCAGTTCGGGGTCTCACGAGCGGATCACCATCGTGGAGCTGTTCGGGCGTAACACCGGTGAGACCTGCCTGATCAGTTCCTACCTTGCAGGCGTCGACCGTGCGCTTATCCCTGAGGTGCCGTTCGATCCTGAAACCCTGGCTGACTTTGTCCTCGAGGACAAGGCGTCAAACCCGAGCCGATACTCCATGATCGCCATCAGCGAAGGAGCCAGGATGATCGGGAGCAAGATGATCGAATATTGCGGACACCGGTATGACGAAAACGGTTCCCAGCCGGCCGGCATCGGCCAACTGACCCGGGAAACGATCTCCATGCTGACCGGCAGGGATGTGATATGCCAGCCGCTCGGCTACCTGATGCGATCCGGTATTCCTGATGCACTCGACCTCATGGTGGGGTTCAATTTTGCACAGCTCGCCGTAGAGCTGATCAAGAAAGAGACTTTCGGCGTCATGGTGGCCCTTCAGCACGGCATCTACACCTACCTGCCGATCGAAGAGGTTTCAGGCAACAGCAAGCAGGTAGACATCAAAGAGCTGTATGACGTGCGCCACTACCGTCCGAAGATGAGAAGTGTCCTGGGCAAGCCGATGTTTTTGTATTAGAAGAGTTCCTCTCCTTTCTCACTTTTGCCCATTTGCCTGACACGAAAGCAATTATTTTACCCCCCCTGAAAAAATATTTTTGATTTTCTGAACTACGTTGCATTCTTGGCGCCGTATTTCCGGATAGTCCAGATTACTCTGCTCATCTTACCACCAGGCAGTATCCCCAGCTTCTGAACCACCCCTTTCTCTACTCCATATTCCTCTCCTGCAATGACTTGATTACATTCAGGCAAAACGTAGTCAGTTTTAGTTCAATTACATCATTTGCATCAGCGGAAAGCTGATAGGCGTATATACATATACTTCGCAAATGTTAATTGCATAAGCAGTTTATTTATATATAAATAGAGCGTTTTTGGAAGATTGGTGATTTATGTATAATTGCGAGAAATGATGGCGAATATATAAATCGATATCCATCCTGCGATAAGCTCATGAGCGGATCGAGTGCCGGCCATGAGCATGAAAGGAGAGCTCACCCAGGCTGACAGGCCAGTTGAAGCACCAGAACGTTTGGTAGAGATCCCTTCATATCTGTCGTTTAATCGTAAAGTCATAAATCAGAATGTTTTCCCTCACCCCCATGAAATTGCGGCATGCGATCGTAGTGGCAGCTCTGTTTACGCCATCTTTCTCTTCACCGCTTCTTGCCGATCCTTCGTACGACGCAGGCCGAATTCTCCGGGAACAGCAACCTCAGCGACAACTTCCGGAAAGAACAACCCTGCCGGAACCGGAAGGGCGAACGGAAGCGGTTCGCTCTTCCGGTTCCGGGGCCAAGGTCGTCGTCAGGGCATACCGTTTCACAGGGTATGACGATCTCGTCCAGCAGAGCGAACTCCAGTCGCTGCTGGCCGGATCAATCGGCAGGGAGCTGAGCATCGGAGAGCTGAACGGTCAGCTTGCCAGGATCGACGCATTCCTGAAAAGCAAAGGTTGGTTCCTGGCCCAGTCCTATCTTCCCGAGCAGGATGTCACTTCGGGCATCATCGAAATCCACCTCTTGAAGGGGGTCAGCGACGGGCGAATGTCGTTCAACCGGGACAAGACGGTCCGGCTGTGCACCGGCGTGCTGGCCGGTATAGGCAAAGACGCCGTGCAATCAGGCCAGGCGATCAACGAACGGAAACTGGAGCGCTCGGTGCTGCTGATGAACGACCTGCCCGGAGTATCGGCGCACGCCGGACTTGTCGAGGGAGCTGCGCAAGGCAGTACGGGAGTGGTGGTCGATGTGAGTGAAGAGCCGTTACTTTCGGGAGCAGTCTGGGAAGACAATTTCGGCAATTATTACACGGGTCGGTGGCGGAGTTCGGTGCTGCTCAATATCAATGACCCATCGGGTTGCGGTGACCAGCTTAGTTTTATCGGAACGCTATCTGACGGTTTCAGTCTGGGCAGAATCGGGTACTCTTATCTTCTGTCAGGCAGCGGGCTGAAAGGGACCCTGGTCTATTCGCCGATGCACTACGAGATGCACCAGGAGATGAGTGCGCTCAATGTCAGGGGACAGAGCCAGACGTTCGATGCGACGCTGAGCTACCCGCTGGTGCGAAGCCGGCTTTCTAACGTTACAGCCTCGGTGGGCTATGGACGGAAAGAGTTATCCGACAGCATGCTGGGCGTCAGGATCCGGGACAAGACGTCCAACAGTAGCACGATAGGGCTGAAAGGGTATGCTTACGACAACATTCTCGGAGGCGGCTACAGCACCTGGAACGCGAGCGTCACGACCGGTGCACTGAACGAGCGCATAGCGGATCTGAGCCTGAGCGGCACCGGGGGCAGCTATACGCATGCCAACGTAGGGGTGAGCAGGCTGCAGCGAGTGAGCGGTCCGGTCAACCTCGGCCTCTCATGGACGGCGCAGCTCTCGCCGGGCAACCTCGATTCGAGCGAGAAGTTCTATCTGGGCGGACCATATGGCGTTCGAGCCTACCCGGTTGGCGAGGCCTCCGGAGATGCCGGACAGTTGTTGAACGTCGATCTGCGAATCAACCTGCCTGTCCCTGCCCGCTACGGAACATTTCAGGTCAGCGGCTTCTACGATGCCGGCCGTATCACCATGCACATAAATCCATGGTCCTACTCGATCCTGACGGCCACTGGTGAAAACAATTACTGGCTGCAGGGGGCAGGCGCAGAGCTTGTGTACCTGTACAACAACCGGGTCAGCATGAAGGGCTGCTGGGCGCATGTAATCGGAGACAATCCGGGGAAAAGCAGATACGGATTGAACTCGGAAGGTAAAAGCGACAGCGATCGCTTCTGGTTATTGGCGACCGTGTTTTTCTAAGAGACAGAAACGATCATTTCCAACAGGACAGAACATGAACAGCATACATCGCATCATCTGGTCGAAAATCAGGGAAAAATGGATCGTAGTCTCTGAGAAGGCAGGAGCCGGCGGTTGTCCGATCATTCTCGTGGGGGCGTTGAGCCTTGCAGCACTGCTGGCGACCACCGCACCGGCTCTGGCCATCGAGGCCGACGCCTTGCCGACCGGAGGGCAGATAACCTCGGGAACCGGCACGATCGCTACCAGCGGCGCCGGGATGACGGTTACGCAGAACAGCGCGAAGATGATCGCCAACTGGGACACCTTCAATATCGGCCAGTCGGCGAATGTGCGTTTCAATCAGCCGGATGCGGCATCGACGGCGCTTAACCGGATCGCCGACCAGAACCCGAGCCAGATCCTTGGCAGCCTGAGCTCGAACGGCACCCTGTTTCTTCTTAACCGGAATGGTATAATCTTTGGCAGGACGGCGACGGTCGATGTCGGTGGCCTGGTAGCCTCGAGCCTGAATCTGTCGGACAGCGATTATCTGGCGGCCAGGCACTCATTCGCCAATGGCGGCAAAGCGGGCAAGATCGAGAATCAGGGGACAATCACGGCCATGCCGGGCGGCGTGGTGGCGCTGATCGCCCCGAAGGTCGTCAACGAAGGAAGCATAACGGCCACCAACGGCAGCGTGGCTCTGTTGGCCGGTGACAAGGTCATGGTCGACTTCAACGGAGACGGCTTGATCCGGTACACGGTGGAGCAGGGATCGGTGGACGCGCTTGCGGAGAACAGTGGATTGATCCATGCGGATGGCGGACTGGTTGTGATGAACGCCGATGCGGCCGATGCGCTGAGCAGGGCGGTGGTCAACAACAGGGGAGTGATCAGGGCGCGTTCGCTGGAGAACAAGGGTGGTCGTATCGTGTTGTTGTCAGACATGGAACATGGTAAGACGGTAGTTGACGGACGTATCGATGCTACTGCACCCCAAGGCGGCAACGGCGGGTTTGTAGAAACCTCAGGAGTAAAGGTCACCATCGGAGCCTCTGCGGTTGTGGATACCCGATCAGCGTCGGGCAAAACAGGGACCTGGCTGATCGACCACAACGATTACACTATAGCCGCATCGGGCGGAGATGCCACGGGTACAGATATCAGCAACTGGCTTGCCACTTCTGACCTCACCATCAGCACCGCTACCATGGGCCACTCAGGCGGCAATGGTGACATCTTTGTGAACGATAATGTGCAATGGAGCGGCGTCAATAGCCTTACCCTGAACGCGGAGAGAAACATTTCGATCAACAGAAACATCGGCAGCACCTCTGGCGGTGGTGCGCTTATCCTGAGAGCCGACCTCAATGGCGCCTCGACGGGTACCGTAAATGTCAACTCCGGCGGCTCGATTAACAGCAGCGGTGTTGTATCGATCTATTACAATCCGTCCGATTACACGAATCCCACTGCATATGCAAACTCCGGGACAGGTACGCTTACGGCCTATATGCTCGTAAACGATATCGGTCCGGAATCTCCAGTATCTGGCAGCAGGGGTCTCCAGGCAGTGAGTCAAAACCTGTCAGGCAATTATGCACTGGGAAAAGACATAGATGCAACAGGAACATCGTTATGGAACTCCGGTGCCGGATTTATGCCGATCGGGGATGATATCAATCGATTTACCGGTATTTTCGATGGCCTGGGACACAAGATCACGGGGCTTACGATCAATCGCAGCGATACGAATTACATCGGTCTGTTCGGCTATACAGGCGGGGCTGCAAGAATCTGCAACGTCGGCCTGGATGGTGGAAATTTTTCCGGCAACCTCTCCGGCAGTTATATCGGCAGCCTGGTTGGAGATAATGCCGGCGGCACCATCTTCAACTGCTACAGCTCAGCTTCGGTTACCGGCAACCAGAATGACAGCAACGTCGGCGGTCTCGTGGGAAGTAATGAAGTCGACCCTGACGATTTCACTATTGTTGGTACTATTACCAACTCATACAGCACGGGCCAGGTGACTGGCCGTGGGATTAATATCAGCGTTGGTGGTCTGGCAGGTTATAATTCCGGTACCATCAGCCACTGTTACAGTTCCGGCCAGGTAGCAAGTTCCGGCGAATATAACTACATCGGCGGTCTGGTGGGTTATAATGATTGTGCCATAGACAATTCCCACAGCAATGCGAAATTGGACGTCGACGGAGTAGGCAACGTAGTCGGTGGTTTGGTGGGAATTAGCAGTTACATGATCAGGGATTCCTTCAGTGCGGGTTCAGTGATGGTGTCCGACAATGGAAGTAAAAGTATGGTTGGTGGCCTGGCAGGGCTTAATAGCAAAGAGATAACCAATTCTTTCAGTACCGCATCTGTCAGTGGCAGCAATAATGCCGATGATAAACAATTCATCGGTGGCCTGGTCGGTCTGAATGATTCAGGGACCATTAACACATCCTACAGCACCGGCCCGGTGGGCTGGAGCGGCGGATCTCATGTCTATGTCGGGGGACTGGCAGGTTATAATGACAATGGCGTCATTGAATCTTCTTATAGCACAGGCTCGGTGACTGGGAGTGGTTACAACAGCTACGTCGGCGGTCTGGCAGGATATAATGATAATATTGATTCCGGCCATATCTCCTGGTCTTACAGCACTGGTAAGGTGACTGGTATCGGCAGCGGAGCAGAAAACTGCGTCGGTGGCCTTGTGGGGCAGAATTACTACGGCACGATCACCGGATCTTACAGTGCAAGTTCAACGATTGCCGATGGCAACGGGAGTGTCAACTATGTCGGCGGCCTGGTCGGCAACAGTAGCGGCCTCATCAATTACTCATACAGTACCGGCTCGGTGTCGTGTACTGGAGTCAATAGGTACGTCGGCGGTTTGTTTGGCATCAACAGCGGCCTGATCGAATATTGTTACAGTTCCGGCCTGGTGAATGACGGTGTGAGCGAGAGCAATGTGGGCGGTCTGGTGGGTATGAATGCCGGCGGGACCTACAGTACGTGCTACTGGGATATGGAAAGCTCTCAACAGTCAACGAGCGATGGCGGGACAGCTCTTGCCACAGCCGAAATGATGCAGTCAGGTTCATTCAACGGCTGGGACTTCTCAGCATCTACAGGTCAATGGTTCATGGTCGAAGACTGCACCCGGCCGTTTCTGCGTTCGGAGTGGAGCTCGACGATCACCAACGCTCACCAGTTACAGCTGATGAGCATGGATCCCGGTGCAAACTACAAGCTGGCGAACAACATCGATATGGGCGAACTCGCCCTCCCCTCCGGCATGTGGAAGGTCGCTGACCCAATATTGGGCAATGAAGGAGGATTTGTTCCTGTTGGTGATTCTACTACACCTTTTACAGGACATTTCGACGGCCGGAGCCACACGATCACCGGGCTTACCATTAACAGCTCCTTTGACTCAGTCGGTCTTTTCGGTAGTACGGGCAACACTGCAACAATCAGCAACATCGGACTTTACGATGAGAGCATTACCGGTAACAAGGACGACAGTTTCGTCGGCGGTCTTGTGGGGAGTAATAAAGGTTCCATTACCAACTCTTTCTGTATAGGTTCTGTGTCTGGCACTGGATTCGGCATTTCCGTCGGTGGTGTGGCAGGGGATAATGATGGTGCCATTTCGGATTCATACAGCAATTGCCTGGTCACCGGCGTGTTGTACAGCAACCAAAGCAACCTCGGTGGCCTGGTGGGATGGAATAAAATTGGTACCATTACCAACTCCTACAGCTCCGGATCTTTTGACTACGTCGGTTTGAGCGATGGTGGCGGAGCTTATATTGGAGGCTTGGTGGGGAGGCAAGACAGCGGCTCCATTACCAATTGCTACTGGTACTCTGATAACTGGGATACTGAGAAGTTAGGCCCGATAAGAGGAGTAGGATTTGTACAGCCCGACGAAAGTACGGAAGGCTCACTTGTTGAGCCTGTTAAGTTAGGCATTACGGCTCTTTCACATACAGACATGACGCAGTCGGGTTCATTCGTAGACTGGGATATCGCCAATACCGGCGGTTCGAATGCGGTCTGGCGTATTTACGATGGGTATAGCTATCCGTTATTGCGTTCGTTTCTTACACCACTTACTGTAACAGCCGACAGTGACGCCAAGACGTACGACGGACAAGCTTATATCGGCAATTATAGCCATGTCTACTCCATTTCCGGGGCGGTAACGAATGGAACGATCTCCTATTCAAACGACAGTCAGGGTGCAGTCGATGCCGGAACGTATGATATCAAATTAAGCGGATTGTATTCCGTCGATCAGCAAGGTTACGACATCAGTTATGTTGCCGGCACGTTGACGATCCGAAAGGCGGACTACACGAAGATCAGCGGAAACAAGAGCTATGACGGCAGTACGGGCTTCAGCGACGTGATGCTGGAGGGGGTGAACGGAGAAACGTTCAATGTGGAAAAGGCCATAGCCAACAGCAAGGATGTCGCTGACGCAGACCATTTTGTGAGCACGGATGGTATGATCATCGGCAATGGCGTCTCGAAGACCTCGAACTACAACGATCTGGACGTGACGAAGCTGACGGGGACGAACAACAGTGCCACAATCGGCAAGGCGGACTATAGGAAGATCAGCGGCAACAAGAGCTATGACGGTAGCACGGGCTTCAGCGACGTGATGCTGGAGGGTGTGAATGGAGAAACATTCAAGGTAGAGACGGCCACGGCCAACAGCAAGGATGTGTTGACGGCCAGCCACTTCGAAAGTGTCAGCGGCACGATCAGCGGTAATGATTCCGGATCGCGGGCGGACAACTATAACCAACTGAGCCTGGGATCACTGTCGGGCAACACGGCCACAATAGGCAAGGCAGATTATAAAAAGATCAGCGGCAACAAGAGCTATGACGGTAGCACGGGCTTCAGCGACGTGATGCTGGAGGGGGTGAACGGAGAAACATTCAAGGTCCAGACTGCCACGGCCAACAGCAAGGATGTATTGACGGCCAGCCACTTTGAAAGTGTCAGCGGCACGATCAGCGGTAATGATTCCGGATCGAGGACGGACAACTATAACCAACTGAGCCTGGGATCACTGTCGGGCAATACGGCCAGGATCACGGCAAAAGTCATCAACCTCGACGGCACTAAATACCACGATGGCAATGTCAATTTCATATCATCGAATTTCAGCGTCAACGGCCTTGTTGCCGGCGTCGGATCAGAGTCTCTGAAATTGACGGGAACAGGAATCGTCGCATCGCCCGATGTCTCGGCCGGTAAGCAGGTATTGAACCTTGGTGACCTGGCTTTGATTGATGGTGCAAATGGCGGTTTGCGGACCAATTACACCCTTGATGGCGGAAGCCATTTCGGCACAGTTATCAATAAACCGTACTTTTTTATTCCGAATATTCCACCAAAGGAGCTCGATACAGATCCCGAATCCGTCATGAGACGTCGTAAATTAGAATCGGTTTATCCGAAAGATCCGGCTGTAACAACAGGGAGTTATACGTTGCCGCACGGAGGAGCTTTTCTTTAAAACGGGATAGTTTCAATCAGGGTAGAGCAATAAGTGTTAACTGTTCTGAGATGAAAATCATGAAGGCCGGCTCATAGTGACTGATGAGGCGGCCTTTATGTACAATGATCCTTCCAGAATCAGCTGATCCCGCAGTTCTGGTCCTGCTTATGAGGAGTATGCCTCTGTCAGTAGCAGCAGCTCTGCTTCCCTGAGTTGCTCGGGGGTGTTGATGCCTCGTATTTCGTTGGGGTCGGAGACTTTGAAGGCGCACACTTTTTTCCCTTTACTGAAGCATATGCCGAAGACGTCTGTGAGGTAGTACTCCTGCTGGGCGTTGTTGTTGGTGATGCCGTGCAGGGCGGAAAAGAGTTCCTTCGCATCGAAGACGTAAACTCCTGAATTGATTTCAGATACTGCCCGTTCCTGTTCTGAGGCGTCCTTCTGTTCGACTATCCTGAGTACCTCTTCGCCGCCGTCGTTCCTGATGATCCGGCCATATCCGGCAGGGTCTGCCATTTCGGCGGTCAGTACGGTTGCGACAGCGTTTCTGGAGCGGTGGAAGTCAAGGAGTTCCTTCAGGGTTCGGGTAGTAAACAGCGGTGCGTCTCCCGAGAGGATGATGATTTCGCCGCTGAAATCCTTCAGGAGCGGCTCGGCCTGCATGACCGCGTGGCCTGTCCCGAGCTGTGGCTGTTGCAGGGCATAGGCGACAGGAAATCGTGCCGTGGCTGCACGTACCATATCGGCCTGATGACCGACGATCAGCACGATCGATTCGGGATCGAGCGACTGGGATTTTTCGATCACGTACTCGACGACCGGCCTGCCGTTGGCCGGGTGAAGGACCTTCGGAAGGTCCGAATTCATGCGAGTGCCTTTCCCGGCAGCCATTATGACCACTGCGAGGCTCATGGGCGTTTCCTTTGTCTGATGATGGTTGAGCTTCAGCCGAGATATTCGTTTTCATCGCCTACGCGGTGACGACGTTTCGGATTGTTCATCCTGTCGACGATCAACACCATCGGTTTCCATGTTTTAGCCTCTTCACGATCCATTTCGGCGAAGGTCATGATGATGATTTCGTCGCCGGGCAAGGCGCAGCGGGCGGCAGCTCCGTTGAGCTGGATCTCTCTTAGCCCATGGGTTCCTTCGATAATATAGGTCTCAAACCGTTCGCCATTGTTGTTGTTAACCACCAGAACTTTTTCGTTGGCGATCATATCGGCCATGTCGAGCAGTTCCTTGTCGATGGTTATGCTTCCTTCATATTCAAGATCTCCACTGGTCACTATGGCGTTGTGGATCTTCGATTTGAGCATGTGCAATTTCATACTGATGGAAATAGGGTCAGGGTTATTTTGAAACGGCTTCGCCGCTGGCATGAAAAATTTTGTACCGCTTCATGGCTTCATCGCTTTCGAAACCATATCCCCGAACGGTCTGGGATGGTTTGGTGACGGTAACGTTTTTGTCTGACCGGAGCATGCGGTCGCTGTTTGTAAGGGTGATATGTTCAGTGCGTATGACGGTGCCGTCGCCGGAGCGGATTACGACATCGCCAAAGGCCTCAATATCCTGATTGTCGTGCACAATTCCCCTTGCTGCGGTTATGAGGGTTGGAGCGTCGCCTTTGCGACTGAATATTGTGACGCTGATTCCCCCATCGATCACAATCTCCTTTTTCTCCCCCTGATGATATTCCGAGGCATGCCGGGCTTTTACAAGTGTCCTCGAGTTGCCGGAATCCGAGAGGGCAAGGGTGACGTTCCAGCTCTCCTGAGCAGGCAGCTGTTGTCCGGAAAGACCGGATGTCGGCATGCGATGCCCTTTTCGGGGGGCATCACAGCCGACGGTACATGACAGTATGGCCAAGAGGAAAAACGTTGTCCGGTGAGAAAACAAGGGGCGTCCAGGCGAGCGTTACTTGATGTTCAACTGGTCGAGCACCTTGAAGGTGATATCGGACTGTGTATCTCCGTATACCCGGATGTTCTTGTCTAAAATCATGCTGTATCCATCTTTCTTTGCAATCGATTCGACAGCGCCATCGATTTTCTGGCGGATGGGGGCAACAAGATCCTGCTCTTTCTTGGCAAGAGCGTTCGATTTCTCGGCTGCGAGTTTTCTGAGGCTTTCATCTTTACCCTGCAGCTCTTTTTCCTTCGCGGCATCGGCTTTGCCGGTCTTCTGCTTCTGCTTCAGGTAGGTCTGGACAGCGTTCTGGAGATCGCTCTGCATTTTACCGAGTTCGGTGTTGGTCTGGTTTCTCGCAGCACCCATGGTCTGCTCTGCAGTTTTGGTCTCGGGCATCTGCTGGAAAATCTTGCCGTAATCTACTACACCGATTTTCTGGCTGCCGTCTGCGGCAAAAGCGATAGGAGCTGAGTATAGCATGCCCACAGTGAGGGCCATGAGCAAGGAGCGTGAAATGGTCTTGAGTCCTTTGAATTCTGACATTATGCGTTCGGTTAGGGTTTGCAATCAAAAAAAAGCGTCCGGTTCAGATACTAATCATTGAAAGGACACTTTCAAAAGTAATAATTCCGATCATAAAATGCTATTCCCGCAGAGAAAATCGATGTGGTGTCCGACGGATGAGTGAAATAGAGAAAAAGAGCGGCGCGGCTCATCGTTTCAGCATATCACGCAGCCGGAACAACTGTCCGGGTTCCTGTTCGATTGCCCGCTTTATTTCGAGTTCGAACAGATGGACCAGAAGCGTATCGATGGTCAAACCGGTTGACCCTGCAATGATGTCTATATGAAGAGGTCCGTTTTCCAGGGCTTCGATGATGCGCGACTCTTCGCTCGAAAGGCCTGTTGGAAACGACAGCGACTCCTGGTTGGGACGAGTCGCGGCAGAAACCGTCAGGGGGAGTTCGACGATGATGTCGTCGCTCGAGAGTACGGGCTTTGCCTGACATCGCTGGATAAGCAGATTCGTACCGCGTGACGCTCGGGAGAAGATGTTTCCCGGCACGGCGAATACTTCCCGGTTCTGTTCGATGGCGCATGACGCCGTAATCATCGAACCGCCCTTGATGTCCGATTCCACGACGAGCGTTCCCGATGAAAGTCCGGAGATCAGGCGGTTCCTCCTGGGGAAATTGCCGGCCACGGGCTCTCGTCCGATCCACTCTTCGGAGACGATGGCCCCATGTTCGAGGATTTTCGGCCAAAGCCTGCCGGCAGGGTCCGTATAGATGTTGTCGATGCCGCACCCAAGGACGGCGATGGTCGTCCCACCGGTATCTATCGCAGTCCGATGCGCCGCCATGTCGATGCCGTAGGCCAGACCGCTGAGAATGGTGTAGCCGCTGTAAACAAGGTCGCGGCAGAAAAACTCGGTGGCCTGTTTTCCGTACGGGGAAGCTTTGCGCGTTCCTACGACGGCAACTGATGTGTTGGAGAGTGCCGATGGGTTGCCACGCACGAACAGCAGTGACGGTGGATCGTAGATCTCCCTGAGCAGCGCAGGATAGGAGTTGTCGAGGATAGTTACGATGGATGCACCGAGCTTTCCGGCGCGTTCGATCTGATCGGCTGCCGCTTCGTGGGCCTTTCGGCGCCAGGACGTGCTGCCAAGGTTCGATGCGATCTCTCGTGCCAGGGACTCGCCGATGCCCGATACCTGCATGAATGCATCGGCATCGGCGTCGAGCAGCGATGAGTCCGGGCCGAAATGGCTTATGATGGCAAGGGTCCTTGCCGGTCCGATGCCGGGCAGCTGCGACAGTACGAGAAGCAGGAGATCACTTTCGCGTTCAGGGGTAACGCTCATGGTCAGTTTGCTGGGTCTTGATTGTCCCGGATGTTCAGTCTCCCATTTTCAGGCCGGGATCAGCCCTTTTTTTCAAGCAGTTCAGAAATCGCGTTTCATGAGTATGCAGGCGAATCCCTTGAGATATTCCCGTCCTTCTACGGAGGGCAGGAGGTCGACTGCTGCAAGGGCCTCTTCGGTATCCCTGTTGATGCGATCCTGTGTTTCGCCGAGCACGCCACAGCGTTCGTAAATCGCCTTCACAACCGGCACCTGATCCGGGGTAGTGCCTTTGTTGTCGATGATCGACTGCAGAAGCTGCCGGTCATTGCCTGTTGCGAGTTCGAGGGAACGGAGCAGGAGCCAGGTTTTCTTGCCGTTGATGACGTCTCCACCGGGGACTTTGCCCGATTTGCCGTCTCCGGCCATGATGTCGAGATAATCGTCCTGGATCTGGAAGGCGCGACCGATCTTTTCGCCGAAGGTGACCAGGGCCGCTACCTGTTCGGGGGTTCCGTTGCCGGCTACACCGCCGGCTTCAAGTGCCGCCGAGATGAGGCGTCCCGTCTTTTTTGAGATCATGTCGAGGTAGTCGGCGATGGAGACATCCTTGCGCAGTTCGAGCTCCATGTCGAGGGCCTGACCTTCACAGATGGTGATGTTGGCGTCGTTGAAGATATGGATGACCTCTGCATGGCGTGCGGAGAGAGCTTTCAGCGCCAGTTCATAAGCGTATGCGATCATCATGTCTCCCGACAGGATGGCGGCGTTGACGTCCCACTGCTTGTGGACGGTAGGGCGTCCGTGCCGGAGGTCTGCCTGGTCCATGATGTCGTCGTGCATCAGGGTGAAATTGTGCAGCACCTCGACGCCGAGTGCGACGCCGAGGGCGTCATCGGCAGAGCCGCAGACAGATTCAGCAGCCAGGAGCGTCAGGAACGGACGGATCCTTTTTCCTTTTCCTTCGAGGATGTATCGTGCCGGACCGTAGAGTGTGGCTGGGCTCTCTTTCTGAAAACATCCGGCGAGAGCTTCGTTGATTCTCGCGTGGTATTGATGGTACCTGGATTCGACCTGTTCCTGGGTTATCTGTAAAGTCATGACGCCGGTGCTCAAGGTTGTTTGTGGATTGAAGCTTTTTTCAGCTGTTTTATGGTGGCCGATCCGGTCAGGAACATCACGGCCTTCAGGTCGTTCGTCCAGGTCTCGATGATGCGGTCGAGCGTTCCTGCATGAAGAGCTTTGAGCAGATGCTGTGCGGAAGCGGCAATGTCCGCGCCGAGGGCGATTGATTTTGCGATATCGATGCCGTTGCGGATCCCGCCGGAGGAGATGACGCCGAGCGGCTCGTAACCGGGGTGCTGTTTTTTTAACGCTGCGATGCCTGTCAGGCAATCTGAAGTGGGGATTCCCCAGTTCAGCAGTTCATCGAGGGCCGTTGGGCTGAACCGGTCCTCATGGCCGAACCGTTCGATATAGCGGCACTCTTCGACCTTCTGCCAGCTGATTCCGCCCGCGCCGGCGACATCGACAGCCTTGACGCCGGCATCGGCCAGTTTTCGGGCGACCGTAGCCGATATGCCGCAGCCGACCTCTTTGGCGATGACCGGGACGGAGATGGTCGAGCTGATGTCGTGAAGCTTGTCGAGGAAGCCTCTGAAAGCTGTACTTCCCTCCGGCTGGAACAGCTCCTGTGCAGGATTGAGGTGCACGATCAGCGCGTCGGCTCCGATAAGGTCGAGCATCGAAGCGAGCTGTGCCCTGCTCAGGCCTGCGGCGACTTCGGGAGCCCCGATGTTGGCGTAGACCGGTATCGATGGCGCCGATTTACGGACGATGGCAAAGCTTTCCCTGTGTGACGAACCTTCGAGGGCCTGCCTCATGCTGCCGACGCCGAGCGGGATGCGGTACCGTTCAGCTGCCTCGGCCAGGGTTCGGTTCAGGGAGAGTGCTTCTCCATAGCCTCCGGTCATCGACGAGACCATGAGCGGCAGGCCGATCCTGCGGCCGAGGAATTCGGTAGTCAGGTCGATCTCCGCGGCGTCGATCTCCGGCGCTGCGTTATGCTCGAACTTCCAAGATGCAAAGCCGGTATCCTGACCGTCGAAACAGACTTCACGGTGCAGGCAGATATCGACGTGGCTGTGTTTCCGTTCGGCAGTTATGGTAGCGCTTTTCTGAGGCATATGCTGTCAAGTGATACGATCGTAACTCGGGACGATTTTCAGAGGTGCCCTTAAAAGTATAACTTACAGAAAATATACCATAACTTTTTTCAGGCTAGCCCGACTCCTCCGGAATGTTCAGAACACTGTTCGATATCGCCATCCGGCACATTCTCGGGCGCAAACGCCAGACGCTTACGACGATGGCCGCCGTAGCCGTCAGCTCGATGGTGCTCATTACAACCATCTCGCTGACCAGGGGGCTTCTCGATTCGTTTACTGAAACCATCATCAATGCAGCTCCCCATATCAACATCAAGGGGGAAAAAACCGATCCGATACCGACCGATCTGTTCTCCGGCGGCCCTGCGTCGAGGATCGCTTTTGTCGAAGACCATATCGGCAGGGACGAAAGGGATGAGGTTCGCAACTACGGGAGAGTCCTGGAAATCCTGGCATCCCCGGCCTTTTCCAGCAAGGTGCTTGCGGCATCACCGTTCGTCGAGTCGCAGGTAATGGCCGTCAAAGGGAATCGCAACCAGCCGGTGCTGCTCAAGGGTGTGATCATCGACAGGGAGGATCAGATCAGCCAGATTGGCAGGAGCCTGACTTCAGGAGACCTCATCCAGTTCAGGAAAAGCCCGGAGGCCTTGCTCGTCGGGCGCTCAGTTGCCAAGGACCTCGATGTCAGGCTCAATGACCAGATCACCATTATCTCCCCCGACGGCAAAAGCCGGCAGTGCAAGGTTACAGGTATTTTTTTCACAGGGGTCAATGCTGCCGACAACTGTATTCTCGGCTCGCTCAAGCTCGGCCAGATCATAGAGGGCTTTCCTGCCAACAAGGTCACAGGTATATCCCTTAAAATCAGCGACCCTGTCAATGGCGCACAGCTTGCAAGGGACCTGACGCGCATGACCGGATACAAATGCAATACCTGGCAGGAAGAGAACGCGAGCGTGCTGATGCTTTTTGCAAGGATCGGCTACATCGTGATTTCGCTGGTCGCTTTCGTTGGCGTGGTTTCGGGGTTCGGCGTAGCCAACATCCTTGTGACCACCGTTTTCGAGAAAAGCCGCGACATCGCCATCATGAAATCGTTCGGCTTTTCTTCAGGCCAGATGGTGGGGCTGTTCATTTTCGAAGGTTTCCTGGTCGGCCTCGGAGGGGCGCTTTTCGGTTGTCTGCTGTCCGTCGGAGCCATCAACATCCTTGCCAATCTGCCCACCGAGAGTTCCCAGGGCCCATTGACCAAAACTGGATTGAGCATGTCATGGAACCCCTGGTACTTCTTTCTGGTCACCGCCGTAACAGTAGCCATCAGCACGATTGCGGCGGCACTTCCCTCCGCCCGGGCCGCAAGGCTCGAGCCGGTAAAGGTCTTGAGGGACAGTAACTTGTAGCCGTGCTGCTATTCGGCAAATCCCACCATCCCTATCCACGAGTCGGGACAGGTCGGTGAGTCGGAAATCCGGATTATCACCCTCTTCAGTCTCCCCGGGGTTGCAACCGTTTACATTCAGGATGACTGAAGTCATCCTGAATATGGGAGGCTGAAGTTCGGGGCAACTGGAATGTGGGATATCAGAGTCCGTCCGGCAGGGGGTTCGCCAGCGCCTGTATCGAGCGTTCGGGGTGCTGCAGCAGGTAAAGCTTGTAGTAGAGTCCCCTTCGGGCGAGCAGCTCCTGGTGTGTACCGGTCTCCCTGATGGTGCCTTTGTGCAGGACGATGATCCTGTCGGCGTGCTGGATGGTCGAAAGTCGGTGGGCGATGATGACGGATGTCCGGTGCTTCATGAGCTTGTCTGTAGCCTCCTCGATCAGCGATTCGGTTTCCGTATCGACCGAGCTGGTGGCTTCGTCGAGAACGAGAATGTCCGGATTGTACAGAAGCGCCCTGACGAAGGCGATGAGCTGCTTCTGTCCGGCTGACAGCCCTGAACCGTTTTCGCGAATTTTGTAGTCGTATCCTCCGGGCAGTTTTTGGATGAACCGGTCTGCCCCTACGGTGCGGGCAGCCGCTATGACCGTCTCTTCGGGGATCGATGGGTCGCCGAAGCAGAGGTTTTCGCGGATGGAGCCCGCAAAAAGCACCACATCCTGCATGACCACTCCCACAAGATTGCGCAGTTCCCTGCCGGGGATCTCCTTGATTTCGATCCCGTCGATCGTCACAGATCCTTTTCCGTATGGGTAGAATCTGGAGAGGATGTTGATGAGCGTCGTTTTTCCGCTGCCCGTGGCACCGACGATGGCTACGGTCTCGCCGGCCCTGATTTCCAGGGATATGTCGCGGAGCACCCAGTTCTCGTTGTCGTAGGCGAACCATACGTTATCGAAGACGATGCGGTCGCTGAACGACGATATCCTGACGGTGTCGTCGACGGGTTCGGGATCCACCGGCTCCTCGAGCAGCCGGAAAATACGGTCCGAACTCGTCACGGCGGTCTGCATGATGTTGAACCGGTCCGACAGGTGTTGAAGCGGCCGGAAAAAGAGCCAGATGTACTGTACGAACGAGACGACCACGCCGACCGAGAGATCGGTATTCATGATCCTGCTTGCGCTGAACCAGATCACCAGCCCTGCAGCCGCCGAACTCAGGAACTCGATGAGCGGATAGTAGATGGAAAAGTAGAATACTGTCCGGATGTTGGCATCCCGGTGATCGGCATTGATCTCCGAATGTTTTATGAATTCCGCCTCCTCCCTGGCGAAGAGCTGGACGATCTTCATGCCGGTTATGTGCTCCTGGAAAAACGAGTTGAGCCTGGCCAGATGCGTTCTCACGTCGAGGAACGCCTGGCGCACACGGTTCTTGAACGCTATGGTCGCGTAGATCATGAACGGCAGGATGCTCAGCACCACGAGCGTCAGACGCCAGTCGCTCCAGAACATCATGACGACGATGAACACGAGCTGGAGGATGTCGCCGACGATCGTGATCAGTCCGCTGGAGAGCATCTCGTCGAGCGCCTCTACGTCGTTGGTCGTCCTGGTGATGATCCTGCCGACGGGATTGCGGTCGAAATAACGGATCGGCAGGCGCTGCAGGTGCCTGAAAATGTCCATGCGGAGATTGTACACGGCTTTCTGCCCGATAAGCATGGTGAGCCATGTGGCCGCGTACTGCTTGAACCCGTCGAGAACGATGAGCACGAGCATGGCAAGGCTGATGATTGCCAGCCCTTTGTGGTCCCCATGGACGATGTAGTCGTCGATCGCCACCTTGGTCAGCCAGGGCCTGAGGGGGGTCAGGATAGCGCCGCCGGCGGTCAGGAGGATTGCGCCGGTGATCAGCCCTTTGAACGGTGTGATGTACGCAAGCAGCCTCTTGACGATATAGAGGTCGACTGACCCTTTCTTTCGGCCGCCGAGCGTTTCGTCCTGCTGTGTGCGGAATCCCGATGCCGGTTTGGCGGTTGCGCTCATGTCGTAGGCCTGCCTGTTGATGCGCTCCTGATTTCGGCGATGAAAGTGTCGGCAAGGGAGTCGGCCTCATCCTTTGAACCGGCTTCGGCATAGATGCGGATGATCGGTTCGGTGTTCGACGGGCGAAGGTGCACCCAGCCGGACGGAAAATCGAGCTTCAGTCCGTCGAGCCTGCTCTGCTCCGCATCCGGATGGTTTGTCGCCACGATATCGAAAATCGCGTCGATGACCTCTTTGGACATCTCTTCCAGCACTACCTTCTGCTTCGACATGAAATAGTCGGGGAAGGTGCGCCTGAAGCCGGACAGCGTGCCGCCCGTGGCGGTTTTCCATTCGGCGAAGGCCTGAATGAACAGGGCGATGCCGACCAGTGCGTCGCGACCGTAGTGCAGTTCGGGCAGGATGACGCCGCCGTTGCCCTCTCCGCCGATCGTAGCACCACAGCTTTTCATGACTTCGACCACATTGGCTTCGCCTACTTTCGCGCTGAAGCATTCGACTTCATGGCGGGCGGCGATGTCCCGAAGGGCGCGGCTGCTCGACAGGTTGTTGACGACCGGGCCTTTCCTGTGGTTAAGGTAGAAGTCGGCACAGGCGACGAGCGTGTACTCCTCGCCGAACAGGGTTCCGTCTTCGCATACGAGGGCCAGTCGGTCTACGTCCGGATCGACGATGATTCCGAAATCGCAGCTTTCGTTACGGAGGATCCGCATGGTTTCGCCGAGATTCTCTTCGATCGGCTCAGGGTTGCGCGGAAAGATTCCTGTACCCTGGCAGGCGAGCGTTTTGATATCCCGGACTCCGAGTTGTTTGCACAGCTCCGGTACGATGAACGAACCGGCACCTTCGACGGCGTCGATGAGCACCCTGAAGTTCATGCCCGATATGAGCGATTTGTCGATGCAGGGCAGATTCAGGATTCTGTCGATGTGGACGGTGTCCCAGGAATTGTCTCCAATGACTGAACCGACAGTCTCCCATCCGGCAGGCTGGAACGCCCTGTCCCGGGCGATTTCGAGCAGCAGCTCGACGTCGGGTGCGGTAAGGAACTCCCCGTTTTCGTTGAGCATTTTCAATGCGTTCCACTGGACAGGGTTATGGGATGCCGTGACGATCAGGCCTCCGTCGGCCTGTTCACCTGCAGTTGCAATTTCGACGGTCGGCGTGGTCGTCATGCCCAGATCCACCACATCGCATCCGCAGAGGGCCAGCGTGCTGGCGACCAGCTCGGTGATCATCCTGCCTGTGGGCCGGGTGTCCCTGCCGATAACGATTTTCGGCTTTTCTGAAGAGTTGCCGCTGCGTTCGCGTTTCCGCCGTGTTGTCCATGCGGCGAATGCCATGGTGAATGCAGTGAGGTTTTCCGGGGTCAGGCTTTTGCCGACGACGCCGCGTATGCCGGAGACGCTGATCATCAAGCTCATAATGGCGATGGTTTTCTTGGTGATTGACAGGGGAACCCTGCGATGCGGGAATATAATTAAAAACCCTCGAAGCCTGAGCGCAAATCCGAATGGCCTCCCGAATCACAAAATGCGAATAATTGTTCCGATGCTTTTTTTCTTTTTGTTGCTTTCTTGTATATTACATGCCTTTTGTTGCGGAAATCGCACAAGATTTACCAGACTTTGCAAGACACTAACAGCACAAGTATATGCCTTTACACAAATCAGCCGAAAAAAGACTCAGACAGGCATCGCGCAGGAACGAAAGAAACCGGGCCAGGAAAAAAGAGCTCAAGGGTCTTTTGAAGAACATGAACAAGCTGATCGAAGCAAATGCCCAGAAAAGTGAAGTCGAGGCTGCATACCGTTCGGCAGTACAGAAACTGGACAGGCTCGGCGTGAAGAACTACATCCATGCCAACAAGGCATCGCGCAAGAAAGCCCAGCTGACCAGGATCCTGAACAATTACTCGCAGACCGCCTGATCCTTCAGGGGGTTTCCGGCATCTGCCGGCTAGCGATTCTTCTTTTCAGTATACCCGGACTCGAAGCTCATGCCTTTACAGGCTCGAGTTCCGAGTCCGGGTGTAGTCCATCCAATCCGTCATGTTTGCATTTATAAGAGGTGAATTGATAACGGCCTCCCAGGAGGAAGCGGTTGTCGAAGTTTCCGGAATCGGTTACCGGCTACACATCTCTTCAGGGACAAGCCGCAGGCTGCCCCCATCTGGCGACCAGGTCTTACTGTTTACCCATTATCATGTTCGTGAAGACGCCCATCAGCTGTTCGGGTTTCTCGATGAAGAGGAGCTTCAGCTTTTCAGGCTGCTGCTTTCCATCAGCGGCGTCGGGCCGAAGCTCGCTTTAGCCGTGCTCTCGGGCCTGAGGGTATACGAGATCCAGGAGGCGATCGTTTCGAACCGCCCCGAGACCCTTTACGGTATCAGCGGAGTGGGGAAGAAGACCGCCGCCCGCATCATTCTGGAGCTCAGGGACAAGATTCTGAAAATTCAGCCTTCAGCATCAGGCAGTAGTGGAGGCGACGGTCTTTCCTCCCAGTTGACCGAAGATGCCGTGGCAGCGCTCATAACCCTCGGTTTTCCAAAGGCCGTTGCCCAGAAGTCTGTATCCGGGATACTCGCGGCATCGCCGGGCCTCTCGGTCGAGGAGCTGGTCAAGTCCTCGCTTGGCGCTATTCGCAATAACACTTGAGGTGAG
>Ga0326729_1000123_pt1 | contig 21547 bp, 21 predicted proteins | sample MHFSIPfraction_2_FD_207744 | JGI IMG/M metagenome (GOLD analysis project Ga0326729, IMG submission 207744) | Lab enriched peat soil microbial communities from Michigan Hollow, Ithaca, NY, United States - MHF6AY SIP fraction | ecosystem: Environmental > Terrestrial > Soil > Wetlands > Peat...
ATGGCAGATGCAGCTTTGCCTGCATCCGGGCTGAGCTGAGATGCCAGTTGCCGGCAATCGTTTCTATCGGCACGGAAAGAGGCGGCAACTCCGTCAGATACAGAAGATATCCAAGGACCATAACGACAATGACCGAATGTGAAACGATATCAAGAGCATTTGCATAAGCAGTTTGCACACGGTCTGCATAAACCCTCTCCTGTTTTTTGTCCGTCATATCCCCACACCTTTAAGAAGTGAACGAATTCCTGCCAGTGCCAGCATGGCGATAACGATCGTCCTGACGGTCCTGGTGTTGACCTTCGGGAGCAGCTTCGCTCCGATTCTGGAACCGAGCATCATACCGCCGATCGAAGGGACCGCGATTAGCGGAAGCACCGCTCCCTTGAACAGATAGACCCAGGCAGCCGCTGAACCGTTGATCGAGAGCACAAGGCTGCTTGTGGCAACGGCAACTTTCAGTGGCACCCCCATGAGCAGGTTGAACACCGGTACATTGGCGAATCCCGCGCCAAGTCCGAACATTCCTCCGATAAAGCCTATGAAGAAAAAAAGAACGAGGCCGAGCGGAGTCCGATGCACCTTCCAGGAGACCTCGTGCTGCCCGCACTCTTCGTAATAGAGACCGGAAATCTGCAGCATATGAGACAGGCGATCCTGCTGTCTGACTTCGGGATAGCCCGACTTGCCCGACTTGATCAGGATGCCGGTGATGCTGATAATGACAATGCCAAGCAGCAACTGCACATTACGGGCCGGCATGGAAAGACCGACAAAAGCGCCGACGATGGAGCTGACCGATCCGACCAGCGCCATCGGCAGGCCAAGCCTCAAGTCGGCAAGCCCCTTTCTCATGAGCGGGGCACCGGCTGAAAGAGAGCCGGCAAGCGCCACAAGCAGCCCTGCACCACGGACGTAGTCAAGATGAAAGGGGAAAAATCCGCTCACGATGGGCACGAACAGGACTCCGCCACCGACACCGCCGAGAACGGAGACGATTCCAAGCACGAAAGAGAACAAGAACAGCGCAATCACCCAGACCCACCAGGCAGCACCTCCGTCGGCAAGCGGCGCTGAGGCAAAGAGAGGCCTCTCCGGTATCAGCAGCATGAGAATCATGGCGGCCATGGCCGCCGTCGGAAGCGTCAGGCGACTGTTTACTGAAATCTTCATTGATAAACCGATGATGATGAGATAATTATGTCTTCACGACAGAACATGTCGATCAGTTCCGACGGAAAGGTCCGGTTCAGTCAGAGAGTGACACCTCGTGCCCTGATCCGAATGCTGCCGTGCAGGCATGGTGACCGCTGCACTTGCTGGCAGCGATGACAAAACAGTTCATGGACAGAATTTTCTCTGAACCTGACGCTACCGGCGCGGCAACGAACGTCATGAAACCTTTTCAGGAAAACTGCGGACGAAGAAAGAGAGACGCCTGCTCTGCGAAAACCCCATATAACCATACGACTAATCAGTAATATAATTATTCAGCATCAGAAGAGTTGAAAAAAGCATCGGCTGCGCCAACCGGTCACCGACTGAGCAGGAAAAGATTAAATCACGTCCCTGCAGAAGGTTATCCAACAGTCACTGTCGAACATCATGCGAGGAATTTTTCAGAAAAAAAATGGGTACCTGGAATTATTTAGTGGTTGTTAATCCTATTTTGCGATATGGCGCAGTTCCTGAGACTGAGCCGTAACTATCTTTTAAACCACTAATCAATTACCACCATGGGTGCTCACATCTATAAGAAAATCGAGATCGTAGGTTCATCACCGATCGGCATCGAGGAAGCCGTCCAGAATGCCGTCGCCAAAGCGTCCGAATCCATCCGGAACATCCGGTGGGTCGAGTTGGTCGAAACCCGCTGCCATGTCGAAGAGCAGAAAATCGCCTACTGGCAGGTCACCGTCAAAATCGGCTTCACCCTGGACGAAAACTGAGCCGTTCGTTCATCACGAATACGGGAAAAGCAAAAAAGAGGGCGTTCGTCATAAGCGCTCTCTTTTTTTGTACAGCCATAATTTTACGCGCCTTTAGATCGAAAATGGAAGGATAATCAGGCAGAAGCATCGGCGCCGCGGCCACTGAAGCCGCTGATCGAGGTGCGAATGCCGCCGATGGCCAGCAGAGCAGGCTCCATTTTGGCAAAAAAAAACGGGCGTTGCCGCCCGCTTTGATAGAAAAAGATGAGATCTCCTCAGTGTTCAGTGGTGTAGCGTTCCGGAGCCAGCTCCCAGTGTCGCGGACTCATCCAGAGGGTCGAAAGCATGAGCTCGCGGATAGGGGTAAACTCCTTGGGCAGCTTGTCGTACAGCTTTTCAAGAAGCTCCTCGTGAGACAAGAGCTCCTGCTTCCATGCTTCACGGTCAACCGACATGAGCTTTACGAACTTTTCACGAGTGAACTCCTCCTGACCGCTCCAGTCGATGGATTCGTATTTAGGCATCCAGCCGAGCGGGCTTTCCACGGCCGCTGCGCGTCCATGAACCCTGCCGACAATCCACTTGAGCACCCGCATGTTCTCACCGAAGCCCGGCCAGAGGAACTTGCCGTTCTCGTCCTTGCGGAACCAGTTGACACCGAAAATTCTCGGCGGTTCGGACAGGGTACGGCCCATCTGCAACCAGTGGTTGAAATAGTCTCCCATATGGTAACCGCAGAAGGGCAGCATGGCAAACGGATCGCGACGGACTTCGCCGATCTTGCCTGCCGCAGCGGCGGTCTTCTCCGAGCCCATCGTTGCGGCAAGGTAGACACCGTAGTACCAGTTTGCCGACTGGTAGACCAGAGGAATGGTATCGCCGCGGCGACCGCCGAAGATGAAAGCCGAAATCGGCACACCTGCGGGATTCTCCCAGTCAGGATCGATCGAAGGGCACTGGAATGCCGGAGAGGTGAATCTTGCGTTGGGATGTGATGACGGACGGCCGCAGCCAGGCGTCCAGGGTTTGCCCTGCCAGTCGATCAGAGCAGGCGGAGCGGTGTCGGTCATGTCTTCCCACCAGACATCTCCATCAGGCGTCAGAGCCACGTTGGTGAAAATGCTGTTCGCCGTCAGGGTGGCCATGGCGTTCGGATTGCTTTTCACCGAAGTACCCGGCGCGACGCCGAAAAAGCCGTATTCGGGATTGATCGCATGAAGGCGACCATCCTTGCCCGGCTTGATCCAGGCGATATCGTCGCCGATTGTGGTGATCTTCCAGCCCTCCATCGATGACGGAGGAATCATCATGGCAAAGTTGGTCTTTCCGCAGGCACTTGGGAAGGCCGCCGCAACATAATCCTTCTCACCTTCCGGAGATTCCACACCGAGAATCAGCATGTGCTCGGCAAGCCAGCCTTCGTCACGAGCCATCGACGAAGCGATGCGCAGGGCAAAGCACTTCTTGCCAAGCAGCGCGTTGCCGCCGTAACCGCTGCCGTAGGAGACGATCGAGCGCTCTTCAGGGAAATGGACAATATACTTCTGATCGTTGCAGGGCCAGGAGACATCCTGCTGGCCGGGTTCGAGGGGCGCACCGACCGAGTGGAGACATGGGACGAAATCGGACTCCTCATCAAGCAGGTCGAGCACCTGGCGGCCCATTCTCGTCATGATGCGCATATTGGCAACCACGTAAGGCGAATCGGAGATCTCTACACCAATGTGAGCAATGTGGGAGCCAAGTGGTCCCATGCTGAAGGGAATGACATACATGGTCCGGCCCTTCATGCAGCCGTCAAAAAGCTTGTTCAAGGTAGCCTTCATCTCTTTGGGGGCTACCCAGTTGTTGGTCGGCCCCGCATCCACCCTGCGTCGGCTGCAGATGTAGGTACGGTCTTCGACCCTGGCGACATCGCTCGGATCGGAACGGCAGAGGTAGCTGTTGGGACGCTTCTCCTCGGAGAGCTTGATAAACGTGCCGCTCTGGACCATTTCTCCGCAAAGCCTGTCGTACTCCTCCTGGGTGCCATCACACCAGTAGACGGAATCAGGCAGACACAGCTCGGCCGTTTCTTTGACCCACTGAAGAAGTTTCCGGTTCTTGACGTACACCGGAGGATTGAGATGGTTGAGATCCATAATTAATACAGTAAATAATGGTTGTTGTGAAAAAGAGGGCTGAAATAGCCGCGCCCCGGCAGGTTATTCCCCCGGGGCGCTTTAACTGAAGAACCTTGTCGCATATTTCTGTCTGTGTACCTTGCCGGTATCATCAATGCGGTCATTTCGATAGGGGTTTCCTGCTGAGTGAGGCATTGATAAGCTGCTCAAACCGTTGCCTGCTCTGCGCCCCGACCATCGATGTTGTCAGATTGCCCGACGAATCGACAACGAATGAGGTGGGAATTCCATGTATACCACCATCGATATAAGGGCTGAAGGTGTCAACGAGAGCCTGGTTGCCCTTGATCACCGGATAGACGATACCCTGACTCTTCATGAAACTCTTCACCGCAGGATCCTTGTCGCTGACGGCAATGCCGATGAAGGTGAATCCTTTCGATGCATAGGCTTTCTGAATGGCTACCATATCTGGAATTTCGGAACGGCAGGGGGGGCACCAGGTTGCGAAGAAGTTGACGATGTAGGCCTTGCCCTTGAGCGAGGCGGACGAAAACGGCTTGCCGTCGATCGTAACTCCTGAAAACAAAGGAGCCTTCTGCGGTGCGGCCATCGCCGATCCGGCATCCATCATTCGTACTGCGATCAGAAGAATGACAAGGCAGATTCCTGGAAGATGGGCGGTTATTTTTTTCATGGCTGTTCCTTGTAATGCGATAATGTAATGAAACTCCCCAAGATTGAGGCCGACTCTGACAATAAATAATACGGAAAACGGGATTTTTTTCAGCAAGCGAAGGCCCGATAATTCTTTGTGTTTTGAAAACAAATAAAGTATATTTCGGCTTGATTTTTGTCACCTGCGTGCATGCACAGCCCGTTTCAAGCCACCTTAGCTCAGTTGGTAGAGCAACTGTTTCGTAAATAGTAGGTCGTGGGTTCAAGTCCCTCAGGTGGCTCACGTCCCGGGGCCCGAGCCGGGTAACAGAAGGTATCAGAGGGGTCTGTCGATCCCGTTCACAAGCGTTTTACTGCAAACTAAAATCCTATCCATACTGTCACAATGCAAGAAGGTAAGATTTCCCAGATCATCGGCCCGGTCATTGACGTTGATTTTCCGGAAGGACAACTTCCGTCGATTCTTGACGCCCTCACGGTAACCCGTCAGGACGGTACCAAGCTGGTGCTCGAAACCCAGCAGCACCTCGGAGAAGAGAGAGTCCGGACAATTGCCATGGAAGGCACCGACGGCCTGGTCAGGGGCATGAGTGTCGCCAATACAGGTAACCCGATTCAGGTTCCGGTAGGCCCTGAAGTCCTCGGCAGAATGCTCAATGTGGTAGGTGACCCTATCGATGGAAAGGGTCCGGTCCCTTCAAAAAAATCCTATTCGATCCACAGGACCGCTCCGAGATTCGATGAACTTTCGACCAAGGCCGAAATGTTCGAAACAGGAATCAAGGTCATCGATCTTCTCGAACCCTACTCCAGAGGCGGCAAAACCGGTCTTTTCGGAGGCGCCGGTGTAGGCAAGACCGTGCTCATCATGGAGCTGATCAACAATATTGCAAAACAGCAGTCCGGATACAGCGTGTTTGCCGGTGTTGGCGAGCGTACCCGTGAAGGAAACGATCTCTGGCACGAAATGATGGAGTCGGGCGTTATCGACAAAACCGCTCTCGTCTTCGGCCAGATGAACGAGCCTCCCGGAGCCCGTGCCCGCGTGGCATTGACCGGTCTGAGCATCGCCGAATATTTCCGTGACGAAGAACATCGCGACGTGCTGCTCTTCATCGACAACATCTTCCGTTTCACCCAGGCCGGCTCCGAAGTCTCCGCACTTCTCGGTCGTATGCCTAGTGCTGTGGGCTATCAGCCGACACTCAGCACGGAGATGGGTGAGCTTCAGGACAGAATCGTTTCAACCAAGAACGGCTCGGTCACCTCGGTTCAGGCCATTTACGTGCCGGCAGATGACCTTACCGATCCGGCTCCGGCCACCGCATTTGCTCACCTTGACGCCACGACAGTGCTTTCACGTCAGATCGCCGAGCTTGGCATCTATCCGGCTGTCGATCCGCTTGATTCGACCTCCCGTATTCTCGATCCGAACGTCGTCGGCGACGATCACTACAACACCGCACAGGCCGTCAAGCAGATCCTGCAGCGCTACAAGGATCTTCAGGACATCATCGCCATTCTCGGTATGGACGAGCTGAGCGACGAGGACAAGCTTGTTGTCGCCCGTGCCCGTAAAGTCCAGCGCTTCCTGTCGCAGCCGTTCTTCGTCGCTGAAGCCTTCACCGGCCTGGCTGGCAAGTATGTGAAGCTTGAAGACTCCATCAGAGGCTTCAAGGAGATCATCGAAGGCCGTCACGACAAACTTCCGGAAAATGCATTCTACCTCGTCGGTACCATCGAAGAGGCTGTTGAAAAAGCAAAAACGCTCTAAACCGACGGAAAGACATGGCGAATTCTGACAAAGCCCTGACGATCGATATCGTTACGCCGCTGAAGCTTTTCTTTTCAGGAGAGGTCACCAGCATCATCGCGCCCGGCCAGGATGGCCTGTTCCAGGTACTCAAAGGCCATGCGCCACTGCTTGCGGCACTGAAGAACGGAAAGGTCAAGCTGTCGTTGCCGGACAAGTCGGTGCAATCCCTGCAGATCAACGACGGCTTCTTCGAGGTCAGCAACAACAAGGCGATTCTGCTTACCGAGGACGTTTTCTGATCCCGGAAGCGTAACCAACTCAAAACATCAGCAGTACCTCCAGGTGCTGCTGATGTTTTTTTGCTTCCATGAAAATTCTGGTCCCAAAAGCCCTTCGAAAGGGAGATACGGTCGGACTGATTTCGCCCTCATCGACCTCTGACGCGCCCGAAAAAATCGAGCAGGCAATTACCTACCTTGAAGGCAACGGGTACCGTGTAAAAGCGTCGCGTTACCTGAACAAGGCAGAGCACGACCCTGCGCATACCGACCGCTACAAGCTCCACGACATTCACGAGATGTTCTCTGATCGCGCAGTCCGGGCCATATTCTGCCTGCGGGGCGGTGCCGGAGCAACACGGCTGCTCGACAGGATCGACTACGGACTCATCGCGGCAAATCCCAAGATCCTGGTAGGCTATTCCGACATCACCGCCCTCTCGCTCGCCCTCTTCGCCCGGGCGGGACTCATCAATTTCTCAGGGCCGATGATCACCACTGAACTCTATGACCCGAGCGAATATACCGAAGAGCACTTCTGGGGCATGCTGACCGATCCCCTGTATGCCCGTTCACTCAGAAATTTCGAGCACCACCCGGTCACCTGCCTCAAGCCCGGATGCATCTCCGGCAGGATGGTCGGCGGAAACCTCTCCGTGCTCTCATCCCTGGTCGGCACCCCCTATCTTCCTTCGTTCCGCAACGCTCTGATCTTTGCCGAAGACATCAATGAACCCGCATACCGGATCGACCGGATGCTCTCGCACCTTTTCAACGCCGGGCTCCTTCAGAAATGTCGCGGACTCATGTTCGGCCAGTTCGGAAAGAATCCGTCAGACGAAAACAGGGACTACCGGTTCAAAAAGATGTTTGCCTACTATGCGGACCGGATGGCTGAAGGCGCTCCGGTGATGACAGGCCTCTCCTACGGACACATCAGGGAGCTGATGACCATGCCGGTCGGCGCAAAATGCCGGATCGAACTCAGCCCGGGCACATTTTCATTCGGTGCGACGGAGCCCTTAGTCTCCGCTTAATGGCAACATAGTCGCTTGCCTTTTTTCCCTGCTCTCCATAACTTGGCATAAAGGCAATGGACGCAGAAACGATGAACCAAGTTTATGACAAGGCTGAACGCTGAACAGACTCCCGGAGCCAGACCCGAAGAACATGTATCGGAGATCGACGTGCTCGACGCCTACCGCGTCGTCCTCTTCAACGATGACGAACACACCTTCGATGAGGTGATCTTCCAGATCATCAAAGCCGTACGCTGTACGCGTGTGACCGCAGAAAAGCACACCTGGGAGGTGCACAACAAAGGGCAGTCCGTTGTCTACTCCGGCGGCATCACCGACTGCATCCGGGTGAGCGCAATCCTCGAAGAGATCGCCCTGAGAACCGAGATCCAGACAGGATAGAAGCTCCTGATCCACAAGAAAACCCCCGCCGATATTCGACTGGCATGAATCCGAGATCGATAACCACTTTCCTGCTCCTCTTCAGCGGCATCTGCTGGGTGACCGTCTATATCGAGGCCATTCGCATCGGCTTCCGGGATAAAACGTATGCCATCCCGTTCTGGGCCATGGCGCTCAATCTCTCCTGGGAGGTTCTGCATACCATCCTCGCTTTCCGACTTGAGGGCGCAGCCCTGCAGGTGGTCATCAACGGCATCTGGGCACTGTTTGACCTTGTCATTCTGTATACCTGGTTCCGATTCGGACGCCGTCACTTTCCACGGCAGGTCGAAAAACGATGGTTCATACCATGGAGCATACTTGTGATTTCGGTAGCATTCAGCCTGCAATATGCGTTTGTCGCCGAATTCGGCATCTATCCCGGCCGGGCCTATGCGGCCTTCCTGCAGAATCTGCTCATGTCGATCCTCTTCATCGACATGCTCCTCAGAAGAGGGTCCAGTGACGGGCAGAGCATGATCATCGCCGTCAGCAAATGGCTGGGCACCCTCGCGCCGACAATCCTCTTCGGCGTCACCGGCACCGATACCTTCCATGGTCCGAACCGGATGCTCTTCCTCATCGGTCTCCTGTGCAGCCTGTTCGACCTGATCTATATCGTCATACTTGCACGCACGAAAGCGAACGAAAAGAGTGCAATCGATATCATGCGTTAGAGAGAGCGCATCTTCTCATCCGGCCTTGCTGCCCAACGCTGACACTTCCGAAAGCCATTTGCCTCGCAAATCCAGAGTCGAACTCTTCACAGGACCGAAGTCCATGACTGTGACCGGCCTGATACCGCAGAAATCGAGAATAGTGCGCTTCATCTGGTTATGCCCCGGCTGCCGGTATACCCATCGGTAGTACCAGGGCGGAGTGTCCATGGTGACGATCAGCCGGGCCGATCGTTTCGAGAGCAGGCGGTCCCATGAGGTTGTCGATGCATCACTGAATCTGAACGCGTAGCCGGGAAGGAAGGTCCGGTCAAAGAAGCCTTTCAGGAGGGCCGGAGGCGCCCCCCACCATATGGGATAGACGAACACGAGATGCGCCGCTGTTGTGATCGCCTGCTGTGCACGCAGAAGATCGGGTTCAAGTGGCTGAATCTCGGCATACCCTTTATGAAGTACCGGATCGAAAACGAGTTCACCGAGGGAAAGCCGCTCCACTTCATGTCCGGCAGCCTTCGCCCCGGCCTCATAAGCATCAGCCAGCGCACCGCAGAAGCTGTTACTGTCGGGATGTCCAAGAATTATGAGAATGTTCTTTTTCATGGGAGTGGGGGCCTCCGTAAAGGTAAGTCGGATATGGATGGATGATGCCGGTTATCGCGGCATGCGGCCGCATATCTGAATATATCCGATAATCACGAAATTATCCATCCGACAGCTACGCCCTTCTGAACCTCAAGACAGGCATCCCGTTCTCCCCGAACGTAACGTTTGCTCTCGCGATCAATAACGTTTTCGACAGAACCTGCCGGAGCCAGCTGAACATGGCCGACTTCCTTTACGAACACGGCATCAACGCAAAACATCACTGAACGTAACGCTCTGAACAAAAGCGATGAACTTCCCTGGTCATTCGCCAAACTGCTTCCGGTGCTCTTCGGCGGTGCGCTCGTCGGCGGGGGTGACGGTGATTCGGGGGGGAATCGTGCTGTACAGGCTGCGGAAGTTCCTGACACAGGCAGGGGAGGAGAAGAAGATCTCGTCGATGAAGTCGAGGTCGATCGTGTCCTCCTGCCTCTGGGCGTCGTGCACATAGACACCAAGCGGGGTCACCCGGTTGCCCGCCTCACGGAGCTCGGCAGCAACGGATTCATCGACGTTGCCGGAGCATGGCAGAAGGATGTGCTGACTGGCGAGCCCCTCTTTGCGGAGCATGCCGGAGAGCCTCAGCCCCGCCGAAGCGTCCGATTCGAGACAGCAGTCGGTGATGATACCGAACTGAAGAAGCTCAGCGGCCGCCGCCCGGCCGGCGGTGCTGATGGTCATGTGGGCAAGATGGCGCACATCCCGGCCGTGCTCGAAGAGGTACTTGAAGAAGTACTTGACCGAGGAGCGGTTCTGGAAAAAGAGCATCGAGAAGTCGTCGATACCCTCGAAGCAGGCTCTGACGGCCTCCTTGTCGGCCCCGGCGATCCTCCTGCAAGGAAAGTTCACCACGATGTAATCGGTACCGGAATAACGCCGGGAGTCCCCGCCGGTCATGAGCACCTTTTTCTTGCGGGAGAACCAGCTGTTTTCGATGAACTGATTGATGTTGTCGCCGATGATGAGCAGGGCCGGCGAGTAGACCGCACGCTCACGCTTACGGAACTCATCAAGTGTGCCGGTGAAAGTTTTCTGGTTGTATCGGGTGGCGTTCTGCACCACAGCGACCCTGGTCTCGCCGCTCCGGCCTTTTGCCGCAACCGCATCGAGCACCTCGTGCACCGAGGAGGCCACCATGTAGTAGACGATAGTGTCGGTGTCGGGCACCTGTATCCTGCTGACCGGATGGCCTGTGCAGAAGGCGACCGATGAGGAGACCTTGCGCATGGTGAGGGGGATCTCCGTATAGGCGCTCGCACCATGCGCGGCCGTGATACCGGGAATGATCTCGTAGTCGATGCCGTGCCGGCGAAGGGCGTCGATCTCCTCGCCGCCACGCCCGAAGATGAAGGGGTCTCCCCCCTTGAGCCGCACCACCGTGCGCCCCTTCATCGCGTGGCGCACGATCTCTTCGTTGATCTCATCCTGCTCGAAGTGGTGGCTGTCCTTGCGCTTGCCGGTATAGATCTTCTCGGCGCCGAACTGATCGACCAGATCCGGACTGACAAGATCGTCGTAGAGGATGACGTCAGCTTCACGAAGAACCCTTTCCGCCTTGACGGTCAGCAGTTCCGGGTCTCCGGGTCCGGCCCCGACAATATAGACGTAGCCCCTCCTCTGCGATTCGGGGCGCTCCTGTTCCGGGACGTTTGATGCTGCTGTCATGGGTCGTACTGCTTTACGGCGTTAATCTTTGTGCTCCAGCCAGCCGTTCTGCAGGATATCCCTGAGGCGGTTGCGCCACTCCACCGATTTTTTGACGTTCTGGCCGTTCGAGGAGACGGCGATGGTCATCTCATCCTTTCTGATAATGGCCGGCGAGATGAAATCCGACAGCTCGCGGTTGTCGACCACGTTGACCATGATGCCGCGGGCTTCCGCATCGTCCCTGATTCTACGGTTCACCTCGGTATCGTTGGTGGCGGCATAGACCAGAAAGAAACCGTCGAGATCGGAGGCTTCATACTCCTTGCAGATCTCGGTGAGCCCCTTCTCCTTGAGCTCCTCGCTGATGACGGGCGCAAGTATGGTGATGTTGCGGGTGTACTGCTCGACCGTCTGGATCTTGTGCATGGCGATCTTTCCTCCGCCAACGAACAGCAGCCTCTTGTCGTCAACCCTGATGTTGAGGGGAAGAAATACCTTCATGACGATTACTCCTCTTTCTTCTTCGTGTCCATTACGTCAATGTAGTCCATTACGTCCATTTACGACAATAAGTTCTGCCTGAACTCTCAAGCTTCCTTTTTCACGGCCACTGCAACCTTCAGGAGCACGGTGAGCAGCAGAAGGCCGATGGACCATATGCCGAGGGTGACCGACAGCTCCGTCAATGTCGGCATGTAGTCTACGACAGCATCGAGCGGAGTGGGAATGAAACCGCCGATGACCAGGCCTACCCCCTTGTCGATCCAGATGGAAAGCACGAGACCGATGGCGGCGGTTATCAGCCATCCGTTCTGACGGCGCAGCGGGGGTGCCAGAAATACGGCTACCGACGCAAGCCCGAGGATGAGCGAGAACCACATGAAGGGAACGAGTGGAGCATGGCCTTCGAGACCGAAGTAGAGATACTGGAAGCTGTGCATGTGCTCGGGCACATTGCTGTAGAATGCCGTGAAGAACTCGGTGCCAAGCAGGAAGAAATTGGCAATACCGGCATAGGCGCAGAGCACGGTCAGCTTGTCGCGGGCCTCCCTTCCGGCATCATATCCGGCGAACCTCTTCAACAGGAAGCTGATGAGGATGAGTATGGCCGTTCCTGCCGCAAAGGCCGAAGCGAGAAAACGGGGGGCAAGCACCGCCGTGAGCCAGAGGTGACGAGAGGGCAGTCCCGCAAAAAGGAATGCCGTGACGGTGTGGATGCTGAAGGCCCAGGGAATCGAGAGGTAGATGAGCGGCCTTGTCCATGCAGGGGCCGCCACACCCTTGCGTTCGGCGCCGAGCACCGCCCAGCCGCTGATGAGGTTGAGCAGAAGATATCCGTTGAGCACCATGACGTCCCAGAACACCATGGAGTGTGGCGATGGGTAGCGCAGCACGTTGAGCACCCGTTGCGGCTTGCCCATGTCGGCCAGAATGAAGAGCATGCACATCAGGGCAGCTGAGACGGCCAGGAACTCGCCCACGATGACCATTTTGCCGAACGCCTTCTGGTTATGGAGGTAATAGGGAAGCACCACCATGACGGCCGAGGCGGCCACGCCGACCAGGAAGGTGAACTGCGAGATATAGACTCCCCAGCTGATGTCGCGGCCCATGCCGGTGACGCCGAGCCCGAGGCTCATCTGCTGGCCGTAAGCGCTCATTCCGAGCCCTGTGAACACCAGCAGCAGGGCAACCCATGCCCAGTAGGCGCGATCTCCTTTGAGCGCTTTCTCGATCATGGCTTATCGTTAGATGATGTAAAAAACTGAGGGCAGCGTGCCGAGTTCCGGCTTGCGCTGCATGGTTTCGTTCGACTGGAGCATCGTGCGGATGGCCGATTTCGGATCGTTCAGGTCTCCGAAGCTCAGCGCCTCTTCCGGGCAGGTTGCGACGCATGCCGGAAGCTCGCCCTTGACGAGCCGCTCCGAGCAGAAGTTGCACTTTTCGACCACACCTCGCTCCCTGGTGGGATAGGTGCTGCTGAGCTCCCTGACGCCCGGTCGGGGATCCTGCCAGTTGAAGCTTCGCGATCCGTAAGGGCAGGCGGCCATACAGAAGCGGCAGCCGATGCAGCGGTGGTAGTCCATGGAGACGATGCCGTCCCACCGCTTGAAGGTGGCCTCGGTCGGGCAGGCTCTCGTACAGGGTGGCTCGGCACAGTGGTTGCAGAGGGTGAGCACCTTTCGGTTCAGGACCTCCTCACTCTGGAACTGCCGGCTCGAAGTCGGGAATGCCTTGTCGTAGGGGCTCTTCCAGATCCATTTGACCTCGCTCTTCGAGCTGCCGAAATCGGGCACGTTATGGGTATGGTGGCAGGCGGTGATGCAGGTCGTGCACCCCTCGCGACACTTGCGGGTGTTCACGAGCATGCCCCAGCGGACCTTTCCTGGCTCCGGCTTGTCTGAAAACACTGACAGATCGGTCTTTTCAAGCGCGAACGCCGGAAAGAGTCCCGCGGCCGCGCCGAGACCGGCAAGGGCACCAAGGCCGGCTTTTCTGAGAAATTCTCTGCGTTGTTGGTTCATTTCGTGGTCTCCATGGGCGACAGATGACAGCTCCAGCATGTCGGCTTGACATTGGCGTAATCATGACACATAAAGCAGAACATAGGATTCGACGCATGGCAGCCGAGACAGGTGTTCAGGCTCTTGTCAAAGTGGCGACCGTCAGGGGTCACAAAGGTCCGGGTTCCCTTGCGCACCGAGTCGAAGCGCCACTGATCGAGGACCTGCATGTGATGCGCCTTCATGTACTCCGTCGGAGCGATGCATTTCGTGCTGTCGATGGGTACGGCCTTCGCGGGCGATGCGACGATTGCGGACGAAGCCGGAGCTGCCGTAGCAGTGCGCACGTTGTGATGAGCCCCGAGCATGAAGAGTGCCGCTCCTGCAAATACGACAAGGCCGACGAGGACAGCGACCAGGGTCTGAATGTGTTTACTCATCGTCATCCTCCCCGAACCCGGCCATGGGGTTCTCCCGCAGATCCTCGGTTCGCTTCTTCTCCCCCTCCATGACGAGGGCGTTGCCCACCAGCTCATGCAGACCGTAAACCGCCACACCCGGGTTCCAGTACTTCATGAGCGTCGGCAGGCTGGCCCGGTCGATGGCACAGATAGTGACGAGCGAATCGACCTTGTGCTTCTGCCTTACATAGCTGACGGCATTGGCCCTAGGGAAACCGCCACGCATGCGGATATCCATGAACTCCTCGGCGTTCAGGCCGCTGCCGGAACCGCAGCAGAAGGTCTGCTCGCGGATGGTGTTCTCCGGCATTTCGTGAAACACATTGCAGACCTTGTTGAGCACGTAGCGCGGCTCCTCGAACATGCCCATGCCGCGCGCCACGTTGCAGGAATCGTGGAAGGTTGTTCGCAGGTGATCGTTGCGTTTCGGGTCGAGCCGGAGCTTGCCGTGCTTGATGAGGTCCGCTGTGAACTCGGCGATATGCACCATTTTTGTCGATTTCGCATTGGTGAACTTCGTTCCCGTCACGGGAGAGACCGGCTCCTTCAGAAAGTCGGCCGGACCGTTCATGGTGTTCATGTACTGATGCACCACGCGCCACATGTGGCCGCACTCGCCACCGAGAATCCACTTCACCCCGAGACGCTTCGCCTCGTGGTACATCTTGGCGTTCAGCTTCTTCATCATCTCGTTCGAGGTGAACATGCCGAAGTTGCCTCCCTCCGAGGCGTAGGTGCTGAGCGTGTAGTCGAGCCCGATGTGGTGGAACATCAGTAGGTAACCCATCATGGTGTAGACCCCCGGATCTCCGAAAACGTCACCCGACGGCGTGATGAAGAGGATCTCGGCCCCCTTGCGGTTGAAGGTGGGGTTCACCCTGATGCCGGTCAGCTCTTCGATGTCATCCACCAGCGACATGATGTTCTGCTCGAAGGTGTGCGGCTCGATGCCGAGATGGTTTCCTGTGCGGTTGCAGTTGGCCACCGGTGCCAGAATCCAGTTGTTGTTCACCCCGATCAGGTTGAGCAGCTCACGGGCCATCATGGTGATCTCGGCCGTGTCGATGCCCATCGGGCAGAAGACCGAACAGCGGCGGCACTCAGTGCACTGGTTGAAGTACATATGCCACTCCTTGATCACCTCGGGTGTCAGCGATCTCGAACCGGAGAAGCTTCTCAGAATCTTCGAGAAGAGAGTGAAGTCGTTGCGGTAGACCGAACGGATGAGTTCTGCTCTCAGAACCGGCATGTTCTTCGGGTCTCCCGTACCGAGAAAGAAGTGACACTTATCGGCACAGGCCCCGCAACGGACGCAGGTATCGAGAAAGAGCTTGAAGGAGCGGAATCGCTTGAGGCGGCTCTTCATCCCCTCCCTGACGGTCTTCTCCCACCCTTCAGGCAGCTGCCAGTCATCGTCCGTGGCCGCCCATTTTCTCGGGTTGGGAAAGCCGATCTCTTCGAGCACCTCCGGCTTTCCGGGAAAGCACCAGTTGCCGTCGCGGAACTCCACCGGCAGATCCCACCACTCCTTGCCCGCAAAATCCCCCTTGAGGATGCGCGGTTTTTTCTGTTCGAACTCTTTTCTGAGCTCGTCTCTGTTCAGGGCGTATTTCGACATAGTTGGTTATTGCTTTTCGACCGGAATGCCCGCCTTTTTCATCTTTTCGCGGTAGTCATCCTCGTACTGGGCGTAAGTCCTGAACTTCATCTCCGCCGGGTTCCACGGGTTCACATGTCGCATTGCCCGGCTGTTGTTCGGCAGATTGCGCGTCGGACTGAGGAAGATCCCCCCCATGTGCATGAGTTTGCTGAACGGAAAGTAGATGAAGAGCACGCAGACAAGAAACAGATGCACATAGAAGAGTGCGCCGATCGGCGCCGGAGCGTCGAGGCTGAAATCGGTCAGGGAGATGGTGAGCGCTTTCACCGGCATCAGATCCACCTTCGTCACATAGCGCATGCTGATGCCGGCAATCGCGATCCCGGCGATGAGGAAGAGCGGAAAGAAATCTGTCGGAAGTGAGATGATGCGCATCTTCTCGTCCTGCAGACGCCGCAGCACAAGGAAAGTGACGGCGCCGAGAGCAACCGCGTCTGTAATGTAGAGCGCCGGCACGGTCACGTCGAGAAAGCGGTCCAGGCCGTCGAGAATTTGCAGCGCATCAGGTACCGCGTTGAAAAAGAAGCGCGAGTGGCGCAGCACGATGACAAGGAGCGACCAGTGGAAGGCGAGCCCTCCGAGCCAGAGCCACTTGTGCGAACCGTAGGCAATATTCGGGCCTCCATGAAGTTCAGCCTTGGTGTTGCGGAAGAGCGAACGGAAAAGGAGCACCTCCGACAGAACTCTGAGATATGCATAGAAAGCGTTCGGAGGGCTTTCGATACGGTCACTCTTTATCCAGTCGAGAGAGCTCTCCTGGCCGCAGGTGGTCGGAATCCGGAAGGGCACAGGGCGCCGAAGCCAGTCGAAGAGCCTGAAGAGAATCCCGAGAAGGAGGACCGTCACCGCAGCATAGGGAATGACAATGGCGAACAGGTAATCGAGCTTTCCCCAGGTAACCCCGATCCAGGGCACGAGGGCCAGCAGCAGAACCATCAAAAGGGGTATCAGCACCTTTTTCATGCCTCGGCCCTCCTCAGCGCCATGTGCATCCGGCGCATTCCTTCATCGACCTTGAGCTGACTGATGACCTCTCTGTGATGCATGTACCTGTCGAACGCCTGAAGGGTAAGCTTTTCGATGCGGTCACCGAGACGCTCGCGCTCGACGGCGTCAAGCTCATCCGCAAGGAGCGGACGAAGCCCGGAGAGAATCGACAGGCTTCTGGATGGAGGAAGTTCCTGAACGGCGAGAATGCGGGTGAGAGCGGAAAGCGGCTCTTCGGCGGAAACTCCGGCCACGAGCGAGTCTACTATCCCGTCAAGCTCTGCCACAAGCGCATCGGCGACCGGGGATCCATGGCCGGAAACGCCCGGCAGCAGGGTGACCGCAACCCGATGCCAGCCATCCAGCACGGAGTGCCTGTTCTCCTGTAGTACCTGTTCCCACGATCTGGTCATAGGGAGCTGAGAATAAGATTGTTTTTGTTGTCTGACGGGCTACGAAGCCCGCCTCACGGATATCAGCTGGCACACTCGGCCCTGAACGCCAGGTAAACCGGCCCCCAGGTCTTAGCCTGCGCTTCGAACGGCTTTTCCAGATACTGGCAGAGGTACAGGGCGCCTTCGGCCGCATCGATCCGGCCCGTCTTCAACGCCTCAAGAGCCATCCTTCCCGCATTGGCGGCATCGCCACCGGTCAGTCGGGCCTGACGCCAGTAGTTCACAGCCTCTTCACGACACACGTCGGTACGAACAAGGGCCTCTGCCTCCTTGAGGTTCGCGACCTCGACATTGCGGAAACCGAAGGTCGCCGGCCAGCCGGTTTCAGCCCAGTGAGAAGAGGCTTCGACAGCCGCCTCGACCTGACGGATCAGTTCATCGATCATAAAGCATCCCTCCTGATGTTTCTCTCTCTGCCACGGCAGTTACAACCCGTCACCCATGCCCATCTGGATAAATCCGGAGGGACAGACAAGGGCACAGATGTGACAGCCGACGCATTTTGAATAATTGGTGTAGACTTTCTCTCCCGCAGGATTGTCGCGGAAACGGGAGATGGCCTCCTGCGGGCAGAACGAGACGCACTGCTTGCAGTCGAAGCAGAGACCACAGCTCATGCATCGCTCCGATTCGCCCTTCGTCGCCTCCGGAGAGAGCGCGACAAGCAGCTCCTCATGATTGCCCACGACTTCCGCTGGTTCGAGGCTCCGGCGCTTCGACTGCGGGGAGGGCAGGAAATAGAGAATGTCCTGCTTCTGCACCTTGGTCACATCCCGGTACCCCTGCTCGGGCATCGGCTCGCCTTTCAGGAAGGCGTCGATCGAAGCTGCCGCCTTGCGGCCGTGACCGACCGCCGTGGTGATGAGATCCACCTTGATGGCGTCCCCGCCGCCGAAAAGCTTTTCACGTCCGGCAATGCGGAAGCTGCGGTCAACCCTGAGCCACGGGGAGCCATTGACGATGCTCTCGAACCCCTGCATGTCCGTGCCCTGACCGATGGCCGCAACAACCATGTCACCTTCAATCTCGAAGGTCTCCCCGGAGCTTTTGTAGCGCATGAAGGGAACCGGCGAGTTCCACCCCTCCTCACCCTTCTGCTTCCGGATCATCGTCGAACAGAGCAGCCCCCTCGCGCCATCGGCTCCACGGAGCACCTCAACCGTACCCGACATGTAGTGCATCACAGCGCCTTCGCGCACGGCATCATCGAACTCGTTTCCGAAGCATGCCATATCCTCCCTTGGCACACCGGAGATAACTGCGGCCTCAGAACCGAGCCGAAGGGCAAGCCTCGCGACATCCATGGCGACGTTTCCGTCACCGATGACGAGCACACGCCGTCCGACCGGAATGTCGTCGCCCAGTACCTCGTAGTTCCTGAGAAAATCGATGGCGTTGGTAACCCCTGCGGTGCCGGCAAAACCGGGCACGGGCAAGCTGCGCCCAGACTGGGCGCCTACTCCGACGAAAACCGCGTCGAATTCGGCTTCAAGCTGTTCAAGGCTCACATCCCGGCCTACACGCACCCCCATCCGGGTCTCAACGCCAAGTTCGATGATGCGGGCAATTTCGGCTTCAAGCACCCGGCGATCCACCCGATATCCCATGATGCCGTAGAGCACCATGCCGCCAAGCTTTTCGTTTGCGTCGAAGAGTGTTACCGCATGACCCTTCCGGCGGAGCTGGTAGGCGGCGGAGAGTCCTGCCGGGCCGCCGCCTATGACGGCAACCCGTTTTCCGGTATCGGGTCCGGCCCCGGGAAGTTTCAGGCCGGCTTCTATACCGTAGTTGCCGATCGCATGCTCGACGGCGTTGATGGCCACACTTTCGTCATGATAGCCGCGATTGCAGGCGCTCTGACACGGATGCGGACAGATTCTGCCCATGACGGCCGGGAACGGGTTGGCATCGACCAGGGTCTCCCATGCCGATCTCCAGGGATCGGCCGACTTGTCGACCCCGTTCAGAAAGCGCTGGTAGCCGCGGATATTCTCACCGGCCGGACACTCGGCCGTGCAGGGCGGCGCCTGCCGGACATAGACCGGACACTTGTGGCTGTGATCCCCGAATGCGACGATCTTGTCGGTCCCCGTCTGTTCACTGAACGCGGGAAAGACATACTCAGTCGCAAAATCGAGAATGGGATTTGATTCTGCATTCATGAAGTTCTCCTTTGGCATTCAGCTTAAAAACGGACGTGGGCCGACTGGTTGAACGTGCTTCTGGCATGGCGGTAGCTGTCGATCATGTTCTCGTCGAACTCAAGACCGGTCTCTTCGAAGAAGCGCTTCCAGCCGATACGACCGATCCACTCGCCGACTCGCTCCCATGGCCGCCCACCAGCCTTGTATGCCGTCAGGATACGGCCGACCACATCGGTGACCTCGGGCCAGCGCGGCGGATTGTTCGGCAGATTGTGCGCAACGATGCTCATGGTAGAGGGCTTTGAACGGGCATTGCTGTTCTTGCCTCCGACCCAGATGGCGAACTTGGAGTGCTCTGGATGGTTGATCTCCATCGCCGGGCAGGCTCCGAAGCAGGCCCCGCAGCAGATGCATTTGGCTTCGTCCACCATCAGCGATCGCTTGCCGTTTACCACGGTAGGGCGGATAGCCGCAACCGGGCATCGGGCCACAGCCTTCGGCAGTTCGCAGATCATCGAGAGGTGATCGTGGTTGATGCGCGGAGGGCGGGTATGCTTGACTACCACGGCGATATCGGCCTGACCGCCGCAGTTGATCGAGCAGCAGGAGGTGGAGAGGCGCACCTTGTTGGGCATCTCCATACCCCTGAACTCGTTATAGAGCGTGTCCATCATCGACTTGACCACGCCGGAGGCGTCGGTCGCCGGAATGTCGCAGTGCAGCCACCCCTGAGTATGGGAGACCGATGAGACGCACATTCCTGTGCCACCGACCGGAAAGCCGAGCGATTCGAGCTCTTTTATCATCGGCTCGACATTCGTTTCGTTCGGCGTCAGGAACTCCACGTTGTTACGCACCGTGAAGCGCAGGAAACCGTCACTGTACTTGTCAGCCACATCGCAGAGCAACCGGAGCATATCGACCGTGTCCTGGCGGGGAGTGCCGGCACGCACCGTCCATATGACGTCGCCGCTTTCGGCGACATGCTTCAGGACGCCTGGTTTGGGGATCTCATGATATTTCCACTTCCCGTAGTTTTTCCTGACGACGGGGTGCAGGGCCTCCTCGTAGGTATGGGGGCCGGACTCTATGGTCTTCCACGTTCTTTCTGGACTGCTCATGCTGCTTGCTAAGGTTTGAGGTGTTCCGCCGTGCAGAAGCACGGCGAGGAAGGTTCTTGCGACTTAGTATTTTGCCTTGAAATAAGGATTATCCCTCGGACGAGACACCATGTTGATATCCGCTTCGAGACCGACACCTTCGAGGAACTGCTTCAGGCCGACGCGTTCGATGGTTTCACCGATCCGCTCGTGGTCAAGACCCGCATCGTCCCACCAGTCGATGATCTCCTCGATGAGTTCAAGGAAGGCCTCAATATCCTCGTCCGACTCCATCTTCATGAAGGGCACGATCAGGGAGCCCATGTTCACACCGACCTTGAGGGTGTTCTTGCCGCCCATGAGCAGCGAGATACCCCGCTCCGCTCCCGGAGAGAGGGCCTTCGGCATGGCGTTCAGGCAATGCATGCAGCGCACGCAGTCACGGGTTTCAATAACCATGTCGCCATCCCTGAGCGAGATCGCTTTCGTCGGACAGTTGTTAAGCACCTGGTTGACCAGGGCGTCGATGCCTCTCTGTTCTATCCATGCTTTGACCTCGTCGCGGTCGATGCGGATAGCATCTTTCCAGGTGCCGATCACCGCCATGTCCGAACGCATGATCGCGTTGGTGCAGTCGTTCGGGCAGCCTGAGAACTTGAATTTGAGCTTGTAGTTCCACTCGGGACGGTGGACCTGACCGACAAAGTGCTGCAATGCCTTGAGGTGGAGCTTCAAGTCGTCGTAGCAGGCGTTTTCGCAACGGCCCGGACCGATACAGGAGACTCCGGTGCGCATGCCGGCTCCGGCACCGCCAAGATCCCAGCCAGCCTGGTTCAGGTCGTCGAAACACTCCTGCACCCTCTCCTGCTCGATGCCCTGAAGCATGATATCACCGGTCTGACCGTGCAGGGCGATGATCCCGCTGCCGTGCTTTTCCCAGATATCGCACAGTTCACGAAGCATCGAGGTATTGTAATGCAGACCCGGCGCCGGCTGAATGCGCATGGTATGGAATTCGGCTGCCTCCGGAATCTTGTCCTTGAT
>Ga0326729_1000125_pt1 | contig 21272 bp, 20 predicted proteins | sample MHFSIPfraction_2_FD_207744 | JGI IMG/M metagenome (GOLD analysis project Ga0326729, IMG submission 207744) | Lab enriched peat soil microbial communities from Michigan Hollow, Ithaca, NY, United States - MHF6AY SIP fraction | ecosystem: Environmental > Terrestrial > Soil > Wetlands > Peat...
TCCTAATAACTGCTGGTAGTGGGTAATGAGGCTTTGCATACGTCAGGGTTAGGGTTTGGTGTTCTATGATAAATTACGCCAAGTTAACCCTTTTTGCTACACGCCCATTAAATTCTGCGAAGAGCCTAATCCGTAGTATTTTTCGAGAAAAAGCTTGTCTTTGCTTTTTGTATTGTCCATTTGTACTTGTGCGAGCCATATGGCTTTTTGGCTATAAGTTGAATGCGTCGAAGCCAAGCGACAACAAATGCAATGCGCTGTACAAGCAGTTTGTAATCTGTTCTAATCATCAACCAAAGGAGGTTCTTATGAAAAAAATGTTGCTAAAGACACTGCTGACAGGGCTTGCCCTTGTCTTTTGTTCCGCCAATGCGCAGGCGGGGATCACTTTAATTTCCAGGACAGACACTGCGGAACATTTGAAAGTTGTATGGGGCTGGGATCCTGAAACAGCCGATACGTATTCAGATGGCGCGGTAAATTGGTCTGATTACCTTACAATCGACCCGGCTTGGAATGTCAGTTGGGGATTCCAGCATTTAAATGGCCCGCATCCTACCGATATTGATCCCGGTACTGCTTTTGGTACAAATGCGTCTTTCGGAGCCACTGATTACGGTATTGTTATCAGCGAGAGCGGCTCGATTATTCACCCGGCAACTGACGGTACTCATCGCGACGACTGGACATTCACCTTCGACCGTTCAATGATGGCAAGCAACACAACCATAACTCTTGATGTTGTTCACGCGGTTCCCGAACCAGGCACCATCATGCTCATGGGTATTGGCGCACTTGGCATGTTCGGCATGAAGCATGGCAAACGCCGCGAGGCTGAAGTGGCGTAACTCTTCTCTTTATCGCACCTCGCATCATGCTTGATTCGGAAATTCACCGAGGCATGTATGGTGCGAGGCTCGCCTCGATTAGCGCGTTGTTCTCCGTCTGCGAGATCACATTCTTAGTTATCCATTCTCAACAAAAAAGGCTCCCCCGCGATACTGCCTTGCAGGGAAGCCTTTCTGAAATTGAGGGCACCTGTACAAGCGTGCCCTAACAATGGCCGATTCATGAACCGACCTTGTATACTATGGTGGGCGACCCCGTCCCGTTGAAATCGCCCGTGTGAATCACTCTGCGAAATACTCTTTCAGGCCTTCGTCGGTTGGCTTCATGGTTTTGTCGCCTTTGTTCCAGTTGGCCGGGCAGACTTCGCCGAACTCTTCGGTGAACTGGAGCGCATCGATCAGGCGAAGCACCTCGTCGATGTTCCTTCCGAGGCCGAGGTCGTTGACCACCTGGTGCTTCACCACGCCTTCGCGGTCGATCAGGAACAGCCCCCTTAGCGCCACGCTGCCATCGGGAGTCAGCACGTCGTAATCCTTGGCGATGGTTTTGTTGATGTCGGAGATGAGCGGATAGGTCACGCCCTGGATGCCGCCCTTGCTACGCGGGGTATTGAGCCAGGCGAAGTGCGAGAATTTGGAGTCAACCGAGCAGCCGAGCACCTCGACGTTGCGCTTTTTGAACTCCTCCATCTTCTCCTGGAAGGCGTGCAGTTCCGTCGGGCAGACGAAGGTGAAATCAAGCGGGTAGAAGAACAGCACCACATATTTGCCGCGATAAGCTGAGAGTTGGCAGGAATCGACGAAAGTCGAGCCGTTGACGACGGCGGCGGCATTGAAATCGGGGGCTGGACGCCCTACAAGTACACCCATGATTGTATCTCCTGAAGTTGTGATTGTGATTTGATGATCTTAAATCAGACTAATTTAGTCCAATATAAAAAACAGAACGGAAGTAGCAAACAGCAAACTGAACTATTTTTCGTGGCTAGTTGTTCCCGATTTGGGATCTGGTTATATTCAGAGAAAACAGGACAGATCATCATCCGGCAACAGTTTGAGAATTATCGCACGCAAAACGCTCGTGGAGTTCTGGGCTAAGCACTCCGATGCGGAAGAGCCGCTCAAGGCGTGGTTTCATGAGGCCCGGCAAGCCGAGTGGAGTTCGCCAGACGAGCTGAAGAAACGCTATCCTTCGGCGAGCATCGTCAATCGCAACCGGGTGGTGTTCAATATCAAGGGCAACAGGTACCGGCTGATCGCGATGATCAATTATCATTATAAAACAGTGTACATCAGGTTCATCGGCACTCACGCCGAATACGATGCAGTCGATGCCTCAACGATCTAAATCACGAATGATGCAGATAAAGCCACTGAAAACAGAATCCGATTATCGGGAGGCTCTCGGACGCATGGAGGAGATTTTCGACGCGGAACCCGGAACTCCCGAAGGCGACGAACTTGAAATCCTTGGAATCCTTCTGGATCATTACGAAGAAAGCTGCGTTCCTGTCGATTTTCCCGATCCGGTGGAGGCGATCAGGTTCCGTATGGAGCAGATGAACATGCAGCAGAGCGATCTAACCCGTCTGATCGGCTCGAAAAGTCGGGCGAGCGAAATTCTGAACCGGAAAAGGCCGCTTTCGATAGGCCAGATTCGTATCTTGCACGATACCTTGCAGATACCTGCCGAGGTGCTGCTCAGGGAACCTCGGGGTATGTCAAAAGAAAAATGACGGAGAGTCGTCATCGCGAGTCCCGATCAGTCGGGACGTGGCGATCCATCTTTAACTGCGGTCACTGATTTCGCATGGATTGCCACGTCGCTATATTCCTCGCAATGACCGGGAATGTACAAGACTGTTTAGTCTTGACTTGACACTCATTGAACACGACGCTACCGTCCACCGCAAAACAAGCGATCCCATGCGGAACTTTTTTGAATTCGACAGGCACGGTACGAGTTACCGGCAGGAGTTTCTGGCGGGGTTGACCACCTTTTTTACGCTGTCGTACATCATCGTGGTCAATCCGGCGATCCTCGAAGCTGCCGGAATGCCTCGCGGCGCTTCGATGACGGCGACCATTCTGACGGCGGTGTTCGGCACGGTGCTGATGGGATTTTACGCCAAACGTCCCTTCGCCGTCGCGCCGTACATGGGCGAAAACGCTTTCGTCGCCTACACGGTGGTCAAGACGCTCGGTTATTCGTGGCAGACAGCGCTCGGCGCGATTCTGGTCAGCGGCGTGCTCTTCACGATCATCACCCTCACCGGCGCTCGCAAGTGGCTGGCCGAGGCGATTCCGCCGACTCTCAAGCACAGCTTCGCGGTGGGTATCGGGCTGTTTCTCGCCTTCCTCGGCCTCTCCGACATGGGCGTGGTGGCGCTTGGCGTGCCCGGCGCTCCGGTGAAACTCGGCGACCTGACGGCGCTTCCGGCGCTCTGCGGCCTCGGCGGCCTCACGCTCACCGGCGCGTTGCTGGTGCGCAAGGTCAAGGGAGCGCTCTTCATCGGCATCGCGCTCACCACCATCGCCATGTTCGCGCTTGGGCTGATTCCCGCGCCCGCGCAAATTTTCAGTATGCCGCCGTCGCTCGAACCGCTTTTCCTCAAGCTCGACATCAAAGGGGCGCTCACCTGGGGCTTCATCGGCGTCATTCTGAGCGTGCTCGTGCTCGATTTCGCCGACACGATGGGCACGCTCATCGGCCTCTCCGCCCGCGCCCGGCTGCTCGACGAGAATGGCAACCTGCCGGAAATCGAGAAGCCGATGCTGGTCGATGCGCTCGCGACCACCGTGGCCGCGCTCTTCGGCACCACCACCGCCGGGGTGTTCATCGAGTCGGCCTCCGGCATCGAGCAGGGGGGCAAGACCGGCTTCACGGCGCTCGTGGTGGCGGGCCTGTTCCTCGCCGCGCTCTTCTTCGCGCCGATCCTGACCATCGTGCCGCCGCAGGCCTACGGGCCGGTGCTCGTGCTGGTCGGCATGTTCATGATCGAGTCGGCGGGCCATTTCGATTTCAGCGACTACACCGAGCTGTTGCCCGCATTCCTGACCATCGTCATGATGCTCTTCACCTTCAACATCGGCGTCGGCATCACGATGGGCTTCATCAGTTGGGTCGTCATCAAGCTGCTCGCCGGGCGAGGCCGCGAGATCAACGCAGGCATGACGGCGCTGGCGCTCCTCTCCGCAACCTTCTATATTTTCTATCCTTATCATTGAGATTACCGATGCTCAAGTCAAAGCTCAGAATCGTACAGGCCGACTGTACACTCGCCAATTTCGACGAGAATCTCGAACGGCACATCCGCTCGATCGAAGCGGCGATCCGTGACGGCGCGGACGCCATCGCCTTCCCGGAGCTTTCGCTGACCGGCTACAATGTGCAGGACGCCGCGCAGGACATGGCGATGCACATCGACGACCAGCGGCTCGATCCGCTCCGCGAGTTGAGCCGCGACATCTGTATCTTCTGCGGGGGAATAGAGTTGAGCGACGATTACGGCGTGTATAACTCGGCCTTCATGTTCGAGGATGGCGTGGGCCGGAGCGTGCATCGTAAAATTTACCTGCCGACCTACGGCATGTTCGAGGAGCTGCGCTACTTCTCGGCGGGGCGGCAGATCGAAACCGTGACTTCGCGCCGCATCGGCAAGGTCGGCGTGGCCATCTGCGAGGATTTCTGGCACATGTCGGTGCCCTACCTTTTGGCGCATCAGGGGGCGAAACTGCTGCTCGTGATGATGTCGAGCCCCTTGCGTCTCTCGCCGGGGCAGGGCGTTCCAGCCATCGTGACGCAGTGGCAGACCATCGCCGCGACCACGGCATTCCTCTTCAGTTGCTACGTCGCCTGCGTCAACCGCGTGGGCAACGAGGACAGCTTCACCTACTGGGGCAACTCGGCCGTCACCTCGCCCGACGGCTCGCTGGCGGCCTGTGCGCCGATGTTCAGCGAGCACAGCTTCGACGCCCTGATCGACTACTCGGTGGTCAAGCGGGTGCGCCTCCAGTCGTCGCACTTCCTCGACGAGGACACCCGGCTCTTTGCCTCCGAGCTTGAGCGGATTAGTGAAACGATGCGCCGGGGGTGAAAGCAGTGATCAATCTGATTCTTTTGTAGGGGCGGGTCTTGTGCCCGCCCTTAAGCACCAAATAAACCTGAATCCCCTTTTTCACTCCATCCTGAAACCCGCCGGGGTCATGTTGACGCGGAAGCGGGCGCTCATCGCTTCGGCGGCTTTGACGGCGGCGTCACGCTCTTCGTAGAGGGCATAGACCGCCGAGCCGCTGCCGGAGAGGGAGACGAAGAGCGAGCCGGACGCCGCCAGCTCGTCGCGCACCTCGCGCACCACCGGATAGTGCTCGAACACTACCGAGGCGAAATCGTTCTCGAACGCGCCGAGGACAGACATGTCGCGCTCGTCGCAGAGACGGCGGACGAGGGTTTTCAAATCGGGCACGGGGCGCTCAAACTGGCGATGGAAATTTTTATAGGCCCAGGCCGTCGGAACCTGCACCTCCGGGAAGACCGTCACCACGTGCCACGGCAGGGCGAGGTCGAGGTCTTCCAGCTCTTCGCCGATGCCTGCGGCGTAGGCAACTCCTTTCATTTCGAGGAAATACGGCACGTCCGCGCCGAGTTTGACGGCGAGCTTGTGCAGTTCGGCGGAGGGAACGTCGATCTGCCAGAGCTTGCAGAGTGCGTTGAGCGTCGCCGCGGCGTCGCTGCTGCCGCCGCCAAGACCCGCGCCGAACGGCACCCGCTTGACCAGCTTCATCGCCACCCCCTTGTTCACGCCTGTGTGCTCCCGCAACGCTTTAGCGGCGCGAATACAGAGGTTCGAGTCATCCACCGGAAGATCGAGATTGGTGCACTGCATCGAAATGGCGTCCGACTCGGTGAATTCGAGCGTATCGAACCAGTCGATGGGGGCGAAGAGGGTTTCGAGGGTGTGATAACCGTCATCCCGGCGGCTGGTGATGAGCAGGCCAAGATTGATTTTGGCGCAGGCTTTGACCGAAAAGTGCTTCATGGAAAGCGATTGATTTTATCGTAAAATATTTCTCATATTCATTCAAAACCCGCCGGACGGTTTGCGCGGCGAGGGTGAATCCATGCAACGAACCTCTTACTGAACCAGACCAGCGATGCGTAAGCTCCCGATTATTCTTGTATTAACCATAAGCGGCATGTGCCTGCAATACCGGCAACCGGCGGCTGTGGCGGTTGAACTCTCCTATGCTTCCGAGATCGCGCAAGACGTGAGGGAAGATAAGGTTTATTTGCTGGAAAAAATCCGCCGCCAGATAACAAATCCCGCCGAAAAGCTTCTCGTCGAGGCGCTCTTGACTGAAGATGGCCCCAAGGCGGCGCGGCTTTACCGGAAGCAGCTCGCGGAGTATCCCGATCCGCAGCTCGATCCGATAAGCCATTCCCGGCTCGCGGCTTACGAAGAGGCGGCAGCCACGACGCCCGGCCTGCCGGTTATGCAGGCAAAAGCTTCAGCCACATCGAAGATTCCGCTCGATCCAACGGCCACGCCGCCGCAAGCCTCGGCTGCAAGCAGACCTGATTCTTCGATCAAACGGTTGCCTCCACCGCTGGTCAGGACGCCGCCCGCCAAAAAAGCGGATACCGCCAGCGCGGCGCTGCTCGCCTCGCGTCCGCAAACGCCAGTAGCGCCCGCAAGCGGAGCCTTCACGCTTCAGTTCGGCAGCTTCGACAGCATCACCAACGCCGACCAGATGGCCGCCCAGCTCTCCTCCAGCGCCCCGGCGCGAGTGCAGCAGATCAATGGCGTCTACAAGGTGCGGTTGAAACGCAGTTTCGCGTCGCAGCAGGAGGCGACATCGTTCGCCCGTTCGCTTCCGATAGAGTCCATCGTGGTGCCGCAGAAGCCATGAGCATCCTTCTCATTATTGCTGACTCTGTCCGAACATGAGTCCCGGGATTGACATCATCGGGCGCTCGGCGGCTATCCTCCAGCTCAGGCAATTGGCCATGCAGGTCGCCGCGACGGACGTCACGGTGCTCATCACCGGCGAAACCGGTTCGGGTAAGGAGGTGCTTGCCCGTTTCATCCACGACCACAGCCGCAGGGCGGGCAAAAGCATGATCCCGGTCAACTGCGGCGCGATTCCGTCGGGCATTCTCGAATCGGAGCTGTTCGGTCACGAAAAGGGAGCCTTCACCGGGGCGTTGCAGGCGAGGAAGGGGTACTTCGAAAGCGCCGACAAGGGCACGATCTTTCTCGACGAAATCGGCGAGATGCCGCTCGAAACGCAGGTCAAGCTCCTGCGCATTATCGAAACCGGCCAGTTCCAGCGGGTCGGCGCTTCGGAGACGATCTACGCGGACGTGCGCATTATCGCGGCCACCAACCGCAACCTCAATCAGGAGGTCGCCGAAAAGCGCTTCCGGGAGGATCTCTATTACCGGCTCAGGAGCGTGGAGCTGCAAATTCCGCCGCTGCGGGAGCGAGGCAGCGACATCCTGATGCTGACCGAACACTTCGTCCACGAGTTCGAGCGAAAACACGCCATCGCGTTCGAGGGGTTCAGCCAGGAGTCGGGCGAACTGATGCTGCGCTACCCGTGGCCGGGCAACGTGCGTGAGCTGCGTAATTTGATCGAATCGCTGCTCATTCTCGAACGCGGTAAAAAAATTACGCCGGACATTCTCGAAAAGCATCTGGTGCAGCGTAGCCGCCACAAGGGGCTGGTGCACGAACCCGGCAAGTCGGAGAATAACGAGCTGAACCTGATCTACAGCAGCCTCATCCAGCTTCGCCAGGAGATCGGCGAAATTCGGCAGATGCTTCAACAGGCGCTCCTCTACCGCCAGCCTCCCGCGCCGTTGCTCCTGCCCGCATTTCCGGCGAGGCCCGCCGCGCCAGCCCCGGCCTCTGAGGCAAAAGAGGAGGCTCCGGTGCCGCTCGAAGAGCTGGAAAAACGCGCCATTGCCGACGCCCTCGCAAAATTCGAAGGCAACAAACGCAAAACCGCCCAGGCCCTCGGCATCAACGAGCGCACACTCTACCGAAAAATCAGCGAGTACGGGCTGTAGGAAGAAAGCTGGACGTTGTGGACTTGGTGGACGAAGTGGACAGGAATTTCCAGAGAATCGTTTTTTCTTCTTCACCCTTTTGTCCTTGCTGTCCTTTTTGTCCTTGAAGTCCTTTAATTCTTCTTCCTCGCCACCGCCACAACCGCCAGTACGACGGCAATCGCCAGGCAGGCTTGCGGCACTACGTCGGGGTGGGCGGTGTAAAAAGTAATGTCGTTCTCAAGTGGCACACTGGCGGTCAGCACCGATGGCTGCCACCATGGTATTTCGGCGTAGCTTCGCCCGCAGGTGTCGTAAAAGAGCGTCACGCCGGTGTTGGCGCAGCGGGCCAGCGCCCGGCGGTTTTCGATGCAGCGAAGCCTGCCAATAGCCGCGTGTTGCCACGGGCCGTATGAGGTTCCGTACCAGCCGTCGTTGGTCACGAGCGTCAGGAATTGCGCTCCACCTTTGACGAACTTCGAGACCAGTCCCGGAAAAATTGATTCATAACATATTATATTCGCCACCCTGACCGGACGTCCATTTCGGGTCGTGAAGCGCATGACGGTCGCCTCTCGCCCCTTCTGCCAGCTCGTTATGCCCGACATCGAGAAGCTGAGCTTCTCCAGCCACGGCAGATATTCGAGATAGGGAACCCGTTCGCCAAACGGCACAAGCCGCATCTTCCGGTACATCTGCACCTCGCCGCCAGCGGGACGAAGCAGCATCGAGGCGTTGTAGTCGGCATACGCCATACCGGACGCGGCAACGGCCTCACCGCTCGCGGATTTCGGGGCGACCGGCTCCTCATTCGCGACGCCGGTCAACAGATTCGCGTTCCACCGTTCGAGCTTGCGCCAGAGCGAATTCATGTATGGCTTGTACTCCGGCGAGCGGATGAAGAACGGAATGGCGGTCTCCGGCCAGATGACCAGCTCGGGATGATCCTCGCTCACTGCCTGGCCGGTGAGACTGTACAGCTTCACCAAAGTCTCCTCCGGGCTCAGTCCCGCCCATTTTTCATGAGGATCGATGTTCGGCTGCACCAGCGCAACACGTACTTCGGGAGCCGTAGTATCGAGCGCCGTATTCCGGAAAATCTGGCGTGCATAGAAGAGCGGCGCGGCAATCATTATAATCATAAGCGCAGCGATGCCCATCCTCGTCCGCAACGACTCCTTGCCCCTGACCAGCAGCAGCGCGATCACATTGAACGTCATCAGCCAGAAGGTGATACCCCACACCCCAGTCACATCAGCGTATTGCACCATCCAGAGCAAGTTCGCCTGCGAATTGCCGAAGGTCAGCCATCCGAGCGACATATCCTGCTGCATGTAAGCCCACTCCCACCCCGTCCACGCGAAAGGCAAGACAAACAGCGCCGCACGAAAACCGGCCCGTTTTTTCAAATGATAGAACGCCACGAGCGGCACGGTCGAGAAGAGCGACTGCATGAGCACGGTGAGCAGGCCGCCGGTAAAGGTCGCCAGGCACACCCACCAGAGCGAGATCAGGCAAAACAGCAGCATCGTAGTCCAGCTCTTTCTGAAAAAAGAGCCGAAGCGCTCCTCGCCCTCAAGCGAAAGCAAAAGCGGGACGAGGGCGACCCAGGCGAGCGGTTCGAGATGCACGGATGGCCAGGTCGGAAACGAGACGCCAAGCAGCAATCCGCTCAGAAGCGGCAGAAAAAAAGTTCCTGATAATGATAGGGGCGTCTTGGCCCTGTAGCGCCCGTTCATGACCGGCAACGCTTTACTGGCTGTGAAAACGGAAAGAAAAAGGGTGTCTGAACCACTGTTAACGCCATTGCAGACAAAGGAAATGAAGAGCGCCGAAAGCCGGGAAGAGACATATTTTACTTTACTTATTAATATTTATTCTTTAAATTTGTTACAAGCTGTTATTTAACAGGAAGCATCTGAATGTTTTTCCTGATAATACCATTTTAAAACGCCACCAGAAAAAGGAGAATCATTATGGCTCTTTTCGGCTCAAACGACGTGACGACCGCTCACTCCGATTACGAAATCGTGCTCGAAGGCGGTTCAAGCTCTTGGGGAAAAGTGAAGGCCCGGGCTAAGGTAAATGTACCTCCTGCCAGCCCGCTGCTCCCCGCCGACTGCAATGTCAAGCTGAATGTAAAACCTCTCGATCCGGCAAAGGGTTTCGTTCGCATCTCCGCCGTTTTCGAGTCGATTGTCGACAGTACGAAGAACAAGCTCACCATCGAAGCCGACATCGCCAATGAAACCAAGGAGAGAAGAATCTCCGTCGGTGAAGGCATGGTATCGGTTGGCGACTTCAGCCACTCCTTCTCCTTCGAAGGCTCCGTGGTCAACCTCTTCTACTACCGCTCCGATGCTGTTCGCCGCAATGTTCCGAATCCCATCTACATGCAGGGCCGTCAGTTCCACGACATCCTCATGAAAGTTCCGCTCGACAACAACGATCTCATCGACACCTGGGAAGGCACCGTGAGAGCGATCGGCAGCACCGGCGCTTTCAACGACTGGATCCGCGAGTTCTGGTTCATCGGCCCAGCCTTCACCGCGCTGAACGAAGGCGGCCAGAACATTTCGAGGATCGAAGTCAACGGCCTGAACACCGAGAGCGGCCCGAAAGGCCCGGTTGGCGTTTCAAGGTGGCGTTTCTCGCACGGCGGTTCCGGTATGGTCGATTCCATCTCCCGCTGGGCAGAGCTGTTCCCGTCGGACAAGCTCAACAGACCGGCACAGGTCGAAGCTGGTTTCCGCTCCGACTCGCAGGGTATCGAAGTCAAGGTTGACGGCGAGTTCCCTGGCGTATCGGTCGATGCAGGCGGCGGTCTCCGCAGAATCCTGAACCACCCGCTCATCCCGCTGGTTCACCACGGCATGGTCGGCAAGTTCAACAACTTCAATGTTGACGCCCAGTTGAAGGTCGTTCTTCCGAAGGGCTACAAGGTTCGTTATGCCGCGCCTCAGTACCGTTCGCAGAATCTCGAAGAGTACCGCTGGAGCGGTGGCGCTTATGCCCGTTGGGTCGAACACGTCTGCAAGGGCGGCGTTGGTCAGTTCGAAGTGCTGTACGCTCAGTAATCGAACGAATCGATATCGAATGCAAAAAAGAGACCGGCCTTTGCGCCGGTTTCTTTTTTTTATGAAATTCGGGTTACGATTTCGATGATGATTTCGATCTGGAGGATCAGAACGCAAGCCAATCGGCTTGATGTAAACGCTTTAGCTTATGAATCCCCTTGCAGAATAGTCTTGATTCGTCTGTAAATTTCCCGTAGAGGGGTCATGGTGTTGCTCTCATAGATGTTGAAATCAGCGATGTGCTGCTTCGTACCACTGAGGGTTCTGTGCCATTCAGATTCTGTGCTCACAATAACCTCTTTATCAATTTCGGAGAACTGATCTGCCGTAATGTCGATAATCAGATCTCCACGTTGCATCCAAGCATGAGAACTCCAGTTCGGATCGGCATGGTTGTCGGTAGTATCACCCAGCATATAATCAAACGGATTTTCACCCAGCTCGATGAAGTAGGTGCCCAGTAAAAGTGAAGCGTCACCACAGGAACCTCTTGGGAACTCACGTAAAGTTATTGGACGCTCTCTGGCCGGAATAGACTCAATTGCTTTGCGAAAAGCTGAAGCGATTTCTTTAAATTTTTCAAAGGACATCTTTTGACGTAAAACGATACTAAAAGTTTCGTGCGAAAAACAGAACCTCACCCCATCAGTTCCAGAATCTCCTCGATTTCGTCCTTGATTTCAAGCAGCAGTATTCGTCGCCGCTCGTCGGTGATTTCGAACTCTTTCTGGTCTCGCGAAATCTGCTTCTGAAGCTTCAGTATCTCGTTGGTCTTGTGATCGCTCTGGTTATCCTCGACTTTTCCGCCCTTGACCATCTGGCTCGCCTTGTTCAGTTTGAACCCTTTTTCGTACACCAGCTCCTTGATGTTGAGCACCATCGCGATGTCGCGGTTGGTGTATCGCCGGTTCCCCCGGGTGTCCCTCGCGGGAACAAGCTCGCTGAAGTAGTCTTCCCAATAGCGCAGAAGATAGGCGGGAATACCGGATATCCGGCTGACCTCGCCTATCGAGTAGTAACTTTTGCTTGATTCAAAGGCCATCTTCGATGTTCGTTTTGATTTCGCTTCACTTATTATACATTAAGTGCGTCACATCAAAAAAGAACGGATGAAAAATCTGCTGGCCCTGCGCCCTTATCTTTTACGCTACCGGAAGTCGCTTACCGCTGGCATTGTGTGCGTCGTCGCCACCAATTTTTTCGCCGTGGCCGCGCCCCGGTTTCTTGGCGAGGCCATCGACCTCATGGGCAAGCCGTTCGAGATGCACGAAATTCTGCGCAAGGTCGGCCTCTACATTCTGCTGGCCGCCCTCAGCGGCATCACACTCTATCTGGTGCGTCAGCTCATCATCGTCACCTCGCGGCAGATCGAGTTCGATCTGAAGAACGATTACTACGCCCACTTGCAGACGCTCTCCACCTCGTTTTATGACAGCACCGGTTCAGGCGAACTGATTTCGAGAGGCACCAACGATCTGAACGCCGTCCGCGACTTTCTCGGTCCGGGCATCATGTACTCGATCAACACGCTTTTCCGACTGCTGTTTGCCATCGGCGCGATGGTTGCGATTTCGCCGATGCTGACCCTGTTCGCCCTGCTTCCCGCCCCTTTTCTCAGTTGGTCGGTCTATCGGACAGGGGTCTCGCTCCAGTCAAAGTCCAAACAGATTCAGGAAAACTACGCATCCATCACCAACCTCGTGCAGGAGAACATCTCCGGCATCCGGGTGGTCAGAAACTACAACCGCGAAGCGTGGGAAACCAGCCGCTTCGAAGCGCTGAATCGGAAGTACTACGACAAGAACCTGCAACTCGGCAGAATCCAGGCGGGCTTCATGGCTGTGCTGACGGCCATGACGGCGCTGTCGCTGATTCCGGTCATCTGGGCGGGCGGCATTGGCGTCATGAAGGGCACGATGAGCATCGGCAACATCGCGCAGTTCGTCATCTACGTCACGATGCTGAGCTGGCCGATCATCTCGATTGGCTGGGTGACCAATATCGTCCAAAAAGCATCGGCGGCGCAGGGGCGGTTGCGGGAGATTTTCGATACGAAGTCCGATATCGTCGAACCGGCAGCATCGAGTCAATCTGTCGAAAAGGCGAAAGCGCTGAAAGGGGAGTTGACGTTCGAAAATGTCAGCTTTGTCTATCCATCGCAACCTGACCGTGCCGTGCTGCGCAACATCTCTTTTACCGTCGAGCCGGGGGCGAAGCTTGCCATCGTCGGCGCGACCGGCTCGGGCAAGTCAACGCTCGTCAACCTGATTCCGCGCCTGTACGACCCGTCGAGCGGGCGCATCACGATTGCCGGGCGTGACATTCGGAGCCTGTCTCTCGCCGCGATCCGGCGCACCATCGGCTTCGTGCCGCAGTCGAATTTTCTCTTTTCGGACTCCATCCGCAACAACATCGATTTCGGCAGCAACGGCACCGGCATCGACGTGATCGAAGCGAGCCGGATCGCCATGCTGCACGACGATGTGGAGGATTTCCCGGACGGCTTCGACACGATGCTCGGCGAAAAGGGGATCAACCTCTCCGGCGGCCAGAAGCAACGGGCCTGTATCGCCAGAGCGCTCCGGTGGCAACCTTCGATCCTCGTGCTCGACGACGCGCTCTCGGCGGTCGATACGGCCACCGAGGCGAGCATCTTCGACGGCCTGCTCAAGAAGCTCCCTGAAACCACCATCGTGCTCATCAGCCACCGCATCTCGACGGTCAGGAACTGCGACCGCATCATCGTGCTGCATGATGGCGCTATCGCCGAAAGCGGCACCCACGAAGAGCTGCTCGAAAACGGCCGCTACTACGCCGACCTCTACATGCAGCAGATGCTCGAAGAGGAGATCAGCGCGTTGAGCTGAAGAAAGTGGACGTTGTGGACTATGTGGACTAAGTGGACGAAGAGTGAAGAAGGATTTTCCGCAGGTGTTGTCCACCAAGTCAACAACGTCCACCAAGTCCACAAAGCTCAAACTCTCGCCAATTCGGCTAATTGCCGCTGCAAATCTCGTCTTGACAGGCCGTACATGTGCACATAGAGCAAGTTGAACATCAGCACCGCTGAACGAAGCGTTGGCGCTCGCATGGCCCGTTCGATGGCGTGGCGGGGGGTGAAGACCTTTTTGGTGAGCGCGGTGTAGCTTGGGATGAACTCTTCGAGCGTCATCTGTTTCGGGTAGTAGAGCATCTCCTGCCCCCAGGAGAAGCGGAAGGCGTCGTGGTCGCTGCTCGGGTGCATGAGCCGTCCCTCAGAGGCGAGGCGAGTGAATACGCCGGTGCCGGGAATCGGGCGCAACAGGTTGATGCCCGGCACATCGACGCCGGTCTCTTCGATAAATTCCTCGATCCGCTCCGGCATCGAGAGCGTGTCGCCGTCGAGGCCGTAGATGAAGCTGCCGTAGACGCAAATGCCCGCCTGCCGGATCGCCTTGATGCATCGCGCCTGCCGCTCAGCGGGGTTGTGGAACTTGTGATGCGCACGATTGCTCTCGTCGGCGAGGCTTTCGATGCCGACCAGGAGTGCGCCGCAACCCGACCGCGCGAAGATGTCGAGCAATTTTGGATTCTCGCCGAGCAGCGTGGTGGCCTGGCCGACCCAGCGAATGTTGAACGGAATCAGCTTCGAGAACAGCTCCGAGGCGTAAGCTTCATCGGCGTTGACCGTGTCGTCGAGAAAGAAGAAGATGCGCTTGTCCTCGCGCAAGAACGCCTCCACCTCGCGCACCACTTCAGCGACCGGGCGGTGGCGGAGCTTGTGGCCGTTCATGACGTGCACGTTGCAGAAGTCGCAACTGTAGGGGCAGCCTCGCGTGGTCTGCACGACGTTGGTCGTGAAGTAGCGGCTGATGTCAAGCGCGGATTTGCTGACCGGGCGCGGCGCGGAGAGGTCGGGAAATTCGCCCTGCCGGTACTCCGGCTTGAGCGCACCCCGCCGCAAATCTTCGAGCACCTCGCGCCACAGCTCGTCCGCCTCGCCGGTCACGAGCACGTCGGCGTGGCCGCAGCAGCGCTCCGGGAAGATCGAGACGTACGGGCCGCCGAGCACCACAGGTACGCCCCGCTCGCGGAAGAGCGCGGCGATTTCGACCGTCGGACGCACCGCGCCGGTCTGGACGCTGATGCCGACAAGATCCCACGGCCTGTCGAGCGGCAGCTTCTCGAAACGCAGGTCGCAAATCTCCTGCCGGACGCCGGGCACTTCGACGGAGCTGAGAATCATGAGCGAGAGCGGCGGAATGGCGAACTGCGCCCGCTTGATGACACCGCTCATGGCGCGATCTTTCAGGAGCGAGAGGCCGGATTTGGCGGCTCCGTCGAGCGAGGCCGCGCCGTCCACGCCGCTCGATGCCTGGACAAAGACGAGTAAAACCGAGAGAGGACGATGTTCTGCGCTCATGTTACTCACGCTCCTTTGCCGAGCGCGATCTCCTGAAGCCGCTTCAGCTCCATGAGAGCGTCGAGCGGCGTGAGGCGGTTGATGTCGATTCCCGAAAGCGCCTTGCGCAGGCGGCTCTCCTCCTCCTCGAAGAGCGAAATCTGGCGAGCCATGAGCTGCGACGTGGCCTGCCGCTGCGTCGGCACCTCGACTTCGCGCTTCTCCATTCCGGCGAGAATCTCCTTGGCCCGCGAGATCACCTCCGGCGGCATTCCGGCCATCCGCGCCACCTCGATGCCGTAGCTGTTGTCTGACGCGCCGCGCACGATCTTGCGCAAAAAGATCACCGTATCGGCAGTTTCGACCACCGTGGCGTTGAAGTTGGCGATGCGCTCGAAGCGCTGCTCAAGCTCGGCCAGCTCGTGGTAGTGCGTCGCGAAAAGCGTGCGGGCGCGGAGCTGGTCGTGAATATACTCGCACATCGACCAGGCGATGGACATGCCGTCGAAGGTGCTGGTGCCGCGCCCGATCTCGTCGAGCAGGAGCAGGCTCCGTTCGGTGGCGGTGTTCAGGATGCTCGCCGCTTCGTTCATCTCGACCAAAAAGGTGCTCTCGCCGGAGGTGAGGTTGTCCGATGCGCCGACGCGGGTGAAGATGCGGTCAACGAGGCCGATCTCGGCGCTCTCGGCGGGCACGAAGCTGCCGATCTGCGCCAAGAGCACGATGAGGCCCGCCTGCCGGAGGTAGGAGCTTTTACCGGCCATGTTGGGGCCGGTGATGATCAGCAACTGCTGGTTCGCGCCGACGCGGCAGTCGTTCGAGACATAGGCGTCGTCCGCGCCGAGAATGCGTTCGAGCACCGGATGGCGGCCCGCCGTGATGACAAGCTCCGTCCCCTCGTTCATCGCCGGACGGCAGTACTGATACTCGTCGGCGCAGCTCGCGAAGCAGGCGAGGCAGTCGAGTTCGGCAAGCGCGGCGGCGGTCTTCTGGATCGAGGCCGCCTGTTCGGCGACCGAAGCGCACAGCTCCTGAAACAGGCGATGCTCGAGGAGCAGGCTCTTCTCCTCTGCGGTCAGAATCTTCTCCTCGTACTCCTTCAGCGACGGAATCGTGTAGCGCTCGGCGTTGACCAGCGTCTGCTTCTTCTCGTAATACTCCGGCACCTTGTCGCTGTTAGCGCGGCTCACCTCGATGTAGTAGCCGAACACCTTGTTGTACTGCACCTTCAGGGTCGAAATCGACGTCCGTCTGCGCTCCTCCTGCTGGATGTCGAGCAGCCGGTCACGCCCCCCCGACGAGATCGCCCGCAGCTCGTCGAGTTCCTCGTGGTAGCCGGAGCGGATGTAGCCGCCGTCGCGCACCGCGCCGGTCGCGTCGGGATCGAGCGCCCGCTCGATGGTGTCGGCAAGCTCCGGCAGCGCTTCGAGCCGGATGGCCAGCTCGCGCAAGCGATGCGCCTTGCACGGCGCGAGCAGCTCCTTGAGCTGCGGCACAAGCGCGAAAGACGAGCCGAGCTGACGCGCCTCTCTCGGCATCGCCCGCGAGGTGGCGATGCGAGCCAGCGCTCGCTCCAGATCGATGATGCCGCCGAGCGTCGAGCGAATCGCCTCGCGAATTTCGGACGAATCGAGCAGCTCCCCGACCGCATCGTGCCGCTGCGTGACCGGCTCCAGCTTTCGGAGCGGATGCAAAAGCCAGCGCCGGAGCAGCCGCGCCCCCATCGGGTTGCGCGTCCGGTCAAGCACTTCGAGCAGGCTTCCGTTGAGCGAGCCGTCCTGCATCGAGGAGATGATTTCGAGATTCCGCCGCGTCTGAATGTCGAGCGTCATGCTCTCGCCGCTCTCGACGAGGCCAATGCGCACGAGATACTTCAGGCTCCCTTGCTTCGCCTGTTCGAGATATTGCAGGATAGCGCCCGCCGCGATCCTTCCGGCCTCGCACCCTTCGATGCCGAATCCCTTGAGGGAGTGGGTCTTGAAGTGGTTTTCAAGCACCCGCGCCGCCTGCTCGTCGGTAAACATCCACTCGTCGAGCACCGTGAAGAGCGCTCCGGCGTAGAGATTTTTGGCGAGGGACTCGCGAAGCTCCTTGTCGCACGACGAGATCAGGATTTCGGAGGGGCGGAGCGACTGGAGGAAATCCTTCAGCTCGCCGAGCGGCAGTTCGGTCATGCGAAACTCGGCGGTGGTCACGTCCACGAACGCCACGCCCGCCAGATGCTCTCGCCCGCGCTTCGTCGGCGCGACGGCGCAGAGGTAGTTGTTGTGCCGGTCGTCGAGAATCTTGTCGCTGTAGGTGATGCCCGGCGTGACGATGTCGGTGATCTCGCGCTTGACAATGCCCTTGGCGAGCGCCGGATCCTCGACCTGGTCGCACACCGCCACCTTGAACCCCTTCATCACGAGCTTGGCGATGTACCCCTCGCTGGCGTGGTGCGGGAACCCGGCCAGCGGAATCTCGCCGGAACTGCCATTCGAGCGGCGCGTCAGCACGATATTCAGCGCCGAGGAGACCGTAACGGCGTCGTCAAGAAACGTTTCGTAGAAATCGCCCACGCGGAAGAGCAGCAGGTAGCCGGGATACCGCTCCTTGACATCGAGATACTGGCGCATCATCGGTGTCGCCTCTTTGTTGCGGGCTTGCGCCTCTTTGGCCATATTGCTTCGTGAAGTTGTCAGTTAGCGCCGGATTTCGTGGATTGCCAAACTAAATCAGTCCCGCATAAAAAACAAGCCTTCACGAAAGCTTGAAAAGCTGGAGGCGGCGCAATATCTTGGACTCAGCAAATGGCTACAATCATCAACCATTGTTCTTCATGAATCTCCACGCTCTTTTGCGGCTCACGCACATCACCGGCTTCGCCGCCTGGTTCGGCACGATCCTGGCGACGCTGTTTCTGCTCAAAACGCTCGAACCCGGCCTCACCGGCGAGAAAAAACAGGCCGAGGAGCATTCGCTTCTTCTGCGCCGCTTTATCAAGCTCGAAACGAAGGTGGCCGACGTGGCGGTCATTTCGGTACTCTTCTCCGGTCTGATTCTCGCGCACTTCTACGAAGGATGGAAGCCGTGGGTCTTCGCCAAGATCGGCCTGATGCTCCTCCAGATCGCCCTCACGATGGGCTACATCGTCAAGGCGATCCAGCCGATCAGCTACCCCTGCGACACGGCGAAATACCGCGCCTGGTACAGGCTCTTCGCCATTTCACTGAGCATGTTCGCTATCGTGCTGCTCTTCACCTTTTTGCTGCGCTGAACTTCTCGGCGAAAGATGTTGGCGATGATTTGAAAATCGGTTTCCTTATCGTATATTCTTGCTCTTTATCACCAAACTATTACTAATGATGCAGGCCCTGATCGAGATTTCCGACAAACAGTTTCTGGTAAAAGCGGGCGACAAGATTTTTGTTCCCAAGCAGAAGGCAGCCGCAGGCGACGTTATCGAAGTGAAGACACTCATGCAGGTCAATCAGGCGGATTCGGCCATGACCTCCGGCATCGCGACCGTCAAGGTTCTTGATCACGTCAGGGACGAGACCATCGTCGTGTTCAGGAAAAACCGCCGCAAACGTTTTCAGAAAAGAAACGGACACCGCCAGCACATGACCCACGTCGAAGTGCTGTCGCTCTGATCGAACGCAATTAACAACACAAATTTTATTGGCTCATGGCACATAAAAAAGGCGGCGGATCGACCAAAAACGGCCGCGACAGCAATCCTAAATACCTCGGCGTAAAGGCAGCCGGAGGTTCCGAAGTCAATGCAGGCACCATCATTCTCCGCCAGCGCGGCACGGCCATCAAGCCGGGCGACAACGCCGGACTCGGCAGGGATCACACCATTTTCGCACTTGTCGATGGCACCGTTCACTTCAGGAACGGCCGCAACAACAAGAAGCAGGTCGATATCATCCCCTCCTGATCTTTGGACGGAGATGCATCTCGCTTATATTGAAGCAAGCCGGTTCTCATCCATGAACGGCTTGCTTTTTTTACGTTCTTTTCCATTGTAACGATGAACATCGCTGACTGAACTGCAGCACACGGCATTGACCGGACGCACTCTTTTGTCAATATGCGAACTCCAGCCAATCCACGCCATAATGAAAGTATTCAGGATAACCGGATTACTTTACCTTCATTGAGGGTGAATACTGTGTAACCGGACTGCCTGGCGCAGAGACAAGAGTTCGAAAAACTCCGTCACGTTGAGGTTTTGAGACCGCACCGTTCAGCAACATTTCCGCATTGAATGCTGAATGACGCAGAAGGTCTCGTGATGAACGATTCGCTGATTCATAACTATCCCCTGCATCCATGAGGAACAGGAGATCATTCCAACAGAAACCAAAACCCGTAAGTGCATTATGAAAATCACCGTTATTGGCGCAGGCAACGTTGGGGCGACCGCGGCTTTCCGCCTTGCAGAAAAACAGTTTGCAAAGGAGCTCGTGCTGCTCGATGTTGTCGAAGGCATTCCTCAGGGTAAAGGGCTCGATATGTATGAAACCGGGCCGGTCGGACTTTTCGACACCAGAGTCAAGGGTTCGAACGACTATGCCGACACGGCTGACTCGGACATCGTGATCATCACGGCCGGTCTGCCGAGAAAACCCGGCATGACCCGCGAAGATCTGCTCATGAAAAATGCAGGCATTGTCCGGGAGGTGACAGAAAACATCATGAAGCACTCGAAAAACCCGATCATCGTTGTCGTGTCCAATCCTCTCGACATCATGACCTGGGTCGCCTGGAAGCAGAGCGGTCTGCCTAAAGAGCGGGTCATCGGCATGGCTGGCGTGCTCGATTCGGCGCGCTTCCGCTCCTTCATCGCCATGGAACTCGACGTTTCGATGCAGGACGTGAACGCCTGCGTGCTTGGCGGACACGGCGACGCGATGGTGCCGGTGGTCAAATACACCACGGTGGCCGGTATTCCGATCTCCGATCTCATTCCTGCCGACAGAATCGCGGAGCTTGTCGAGCGCACCCGGAACGGCGGCGCTGAGATCGTCAACTACCTCAAGCAGGGTTCGGCATTCTACGCCCCGGCGGCCTCGGCTGTCGAGATGGTCGAAGCGATCGTGCTCGACCGCAAGCGCGTGCTGCCCTGCGCAGTCAGCCTTGACGGACAGTACGGCATCGACGGCACCTTCGTAGGCGTACCGGTGAAACTCGGAAAGGACGGCGTCGAAAAGGTGTACGAAATCGCGCTCTCCGATTCGGAACTGGAAGCGCTCAAGAAATCAGCCGCGATTGTGGACGAGAACTGCGACATGCTCAAATCCATCTTCGCCTGAAGACATATTGTCATCGTCTCTCCCGGACGTATCGACTCAATCTAAAAAGCGTTCCCGACAAGTCGGGACGCTTTTTTTTGTTGTGCGCCCAGCATGGGCGCAATCTTGGAGGTGGAAGTCCTCCCGTGAGCAGACCACAGCGAACGAAGTGAAGCGCAACTGCATGAGGGCGACCGATTGTGGGGAGGAAGCGTGGAGCGAAACCGCGAGCCGATGGACAAGAACCGGATAGAAGGCGGCGCCGAACAGGGCGAGCAGGCAACGAACTGCAAAGCTCTCGTGGTCAAGGTTCAGGCGTCGTAAATCCGGCGGTTGCGCGGTGAAGGATTGCGTTCTTACCTGGGGAGCTCTCGCCTTATGCCTGAAAGGGCGACGGCGCAAGCCGGAGCGAGAAGTCAGCAGAGGCCATAGTAGCTCACAGGAATGGAGCGAAGGGCTGAAGGAGTTGGAGAGGAAACGCCTGTTCTCAGAACTGGATGTCTCATTTCAATTTGCAGTCAAGATAATTATAATATAACTTCTATTTGTCTTGTCGTTGTTCATGAATTAACAACTCAAAGTCAAACAGAAGATGGCTCGACCAGCAAAAGTATCCGAACAAGTCCTTGCCCAGGC
>Ga0326729_1000128_pt1 | contig 21078 bp, 23 predicted proteins | sample MHFSIPfraction_2_FD_207744 | JGI IMG/M metagenome (GOLD analysis project Ga0326729, IMG submission 207744) | Lab enriched peat soil microbial communities from Michigan Hollow, Ithaca, NY, United States - MHF6AY SIP fraction | ecosystem: Environmental > Terrestrial > Soil > Wetlands > Peat...
CCACAGCGGTCAGAAAACCGGCGACGGGCCGGACGACGGTCATCACCGGATCGAGCAGCGCCCAGGAGATCGCGATGGAATCGACGCCGGTTTCGGGGGTCGAGATGAGGAACGAAGCGACAGGCCCCTTGCCCGCGCCCTGCTTGCGAAGCCCCGCCGCGGCGGGCAGGACGCCGCAACTGCGGGGGTATGAGAAAAGGATAGCTGTAAAACATCATCTTTCGAGAACTCGGCGATACTCTCGACAGAGATCGCCGGGTATCGGAAATCCCATCGTAGCGGAAGCAAAGAGACAATGAGGGCTGATCGATTGTCACAGATCAAACTCTTCGGAACGCAGTACCCGGTGCCATTCAAAAACAGTGAGAATGACAACCTGCGTCGGGTTAACTCTGTACACTATCCGGTAATTCCCGACAAGTATCTCCCGGATGTCAGCCCGCGAAAACTCGGGAACCACTCTTCCCATTTCAGGAAACGACGCAATCGAGTCGCCTTTTTCCAGAAGCAATTCAGTAAAAAAACAGAAGCACGCTTCCATCCAGCTTTCCGAAAGCTTCAGATGACCAGACGACGTTCATGGCTTTCTGGCCGCTCTTTTTTCCACAAGCTTCGCTCGAACCTCCCCGGTACTGTACACCTCCCCGGCCTCTTCCGCCTTGAGCCCTTGCTCGACGGATTCTGTAAATTGTTTTCTGTAAACAAGATTGTCATACTCCTCGGGCGACAGCAAAACGCCGGCAGGTCTGCCGTTCTGGGTAATAATCATCGGATGCCCCGTTGCCTGAACTTTTTTCAGACACGTTGAAATGCCCGTCTTGAACTCACCCAACGGGATAATATCGCTTGAAATCCGAATGCTTTTCATGATACGCAGAGATTTAATTCAGACCTGAATTCAGGCCATTATTCACGCCTTAATATAGCCATCGATTCAGGAGCGCCAAACAATTCCCGGCTTCATAGCTGACAAGATTGCCGGTTGAACTTCCATGTACGCGAGACAAACACTGCCTGTGGCCAAAGACAATACGCTCAGACGGCACGTTCACCCAGCCTTGTGCATCCTGTCGATGCGGCGCTGATTGAACCGCTACAGTAAAATCCTGCAAGCAATTACCCGTTTTTTCATCTTGTATGAAAACCGTGAATCCGTTAGTTTGCGTCCATGATTATATAGTTTGGAAATCGCGCAACATCTGATTTGTACCATGGTATTGCGAGCAGCCGAGCCCGGAGAATACCGGTCCAAATCAAAGAGATGGCACTTTACAAGCTCGATGTGCTCAACGCAGCGGAGTCACTGGAAGACTTGAAATCTCCGCCTGGCAATCGGCTTGAGGCATTGAAAGGCGACTTTGCCGGTTTCCATAGTATTCGTATCAACGATCAATGGCGCATTGTGTTCAGGTGGCAAGACTCGGGCGCGCATGATGTTCAAATCATTGATTACCATTAGCTTATCAGGAGACAACAACATGATTCCATCCAACAGAGTGGCGACCCATCCCGGCGTGATATTACTGAAAGAATTTATCGAGCCTCTCGGTTTGTCACAAAAAGCGGTTGCAGCACATATCGGCATCCCCGTTCAGCGGATCAACGAGATAATCAGGGGAAAAAGAGGAGTGTCGCCAGATACGGCCTGGCTGCTGTCCGAGGCATTCAACACATCACCGGAATTCTGGCTCAACCTGCAAGCCACTCATGACCTGTCTCTACATAAACCAAAACGCCATGTCCAGCCAATGCTGAAAGCCAGCGCATGAGCGCGAGAAAAGCGTCCATCGATTTAGTGAGCATGTGGTTTTTCTGCAACTTGCTGTGATAGAACACCCCAACGACCTCATCGCCGCCCTCGACGACGCACTCGTAGGAATTTGAGTTTTTTGTGGATGATAGACAGAAGACCGGCAACAGATGCCGGTTTTCTTGTTTCTGGGATGACTGTAGACGCTCACAAACATTTGCAAATTCACCGATCCATTGCAAAGAATCTTGCATTATTACCATACAATCTTTAAATTGATTGTAGTTTCTGCAACTATCTTTAACTTAGAGCCGTTCTTATGCAAGACGAGTGGAAATCAGCTCCGGCACCAAATGATCTCCCGTCAAAGTTCAAGCGCTTTTCAAGTAATCATGAAAAAGAGTATGTGTCATGTTTTACCAACCTTAACCGTATCATCCGTTTGCTCAATGCTGGATTCAAGCTGCAAACAGTAATAAATCAGTGCTCTTTTTTCAGATCGGAAGGAAATGGATTATTCAGAATAGGCCAAAGCGGTGTAAAAGCGGCAAAGGAAACCCGATTATATGTTTATCCAGATGAGGAAGAAAAAACCATACACATACTATCAATCGGCACAAAAGAGACGCAACAAAACGACATAATTTCAGCAAAAAGCGCAATAAAAGAGATAAGAAAAATAAAAAAGTGAATAAGCCAGAATAATGGCAATCAACATTATGAAGTTTAAATATCCGGAGGATTAGTTATGGCTGACAATCAGAAATTCAATTCTGCTTCCGAGGCCGCAGCTTTTTATGCAGGAGATGAAAGATTTAAAGAGCTTGTTGAAGAGGAAATTTCACAAAGTGAGATTTCTTATCAACTCCTTCAACTCAGAATATCAAAAAACCTCTCTCAGAAAGAGCTTGCAAAACGCATGAGTTGCGATCCAAGCAAAGTATCGAGAATGGAAAGCAGCAATGACCTCAATCTCAAAATCGGAGATATAAAAGATTTTTTATCAGCTCTCGGTGTCGATATAAAAATCATTTTTGAAGATACCTCTCTTCCGGCGGCAGAACAGATAAAAAACCATGTTTATGCTATTCATGATCAGCTCGATGCGCTTGCAAAAATAGCAAAAGATGTCGATGGCGATGACGAGATTATTGAAAAAATAAAAATCTTTTATGGCGAAGTGTTACTCAATTTTTTAATCCGATACAAAAACAGCCACCAAACGCTTCATACAATAACCGAATCTAAACGTACAGAAAAAAAGCCAGCGACGAATACAATTCTTCTCGAACCGGTAGCAACAGAATAAATATGATCGTTGATGTCCGATCCCACATCAGCATCGAACACCCAGACGCCCTCATCGCGGCGCTCTAAAGCGTGCTGGTGGGAGTGTGAAACGTGTCAGGGTGATAGCTGGAGGATTTAAAATCGTGTTATCAAGTTAAGGATTGGACTTTTTCCGGTCAGCAAAAAGACTGAGGATTATCTCCGAAACCTCTTTATGGTCAAGTTTTCTGTTTCGTTTTTTTTGTTTCAGAATTTCATATACACAACAATTTATTCATCAAAAAGTCCCGGCTTGCGACCTCGCTGGATGTTATTGATTCGCCTGTTTTGACTATCCAAAACTCTTTTTTGCTGTTCAAGTGTTTTTTGCTGCTCGGATAGCTTTCTTAAAGAGTCTGACTCGTACCTTCTCTGATCTTTGGCATGTTCATTGATGCGATCAGTCTGCTCCAAAATATTATCACTTACGATTCTTGAATTCTCATTGGTCGCACTTACAAGCTCATCTAATGATGAGTTAAGATTGTAAGATAATTCGTTAATGGATTCTGTTATGCGATTACCAAGAGAATAAATGGCATCACCTAAATTAAGGAATCCATGATAAAGTAATGTATTTGTTTTTCGTTGCTCATAAATTGTTGAAAAATCGATATCTCTTTGCGACCTCCTCACTAATTTTGAAAGTGAATCAACCAAGCTTTGAATGTCAGGTAATTTACCTGGCAAAACACAGGCACTGACCTTTTCAGTATATTTATCATCTATTTTTTTTAGAATATCCCAATACTGATCAATACAATAATTTATTTTCTGTAAATAATTATTGTAAGCAACAAGCTCGTTGGTCGCAATTTCTATCTGATCCCAGAAAGGAGCAAAATAACCACCGTTAAACTCCTCTTCTGCTTTTTTCAGAGCATCGCTGGCACAAGGAATTGTATCCAATATTTTATAATAATACTCATTCACCAACTTGGCTTTCTCATTCAATGTTCCTACCAAATTTATCATTTTTTGATGATAAGCCTTTTGATGTCGCTCAAAATCTTGCATCCGTTGCTCTTCCTCTTTCCTTTTTTCTTCTTCTTCTTTCCTTTTTCCTTCTATCTTTTGTTTTAAAATATCCGTTTTGGATTCAATGTTATGTGTAAGTACTTTTAATAGCTTAATTAATAACTTAATAATAAGCCTTATCAGGATAATTATTAGAATAAAATAGATCACACTCATCTTGATTATTCAGAAATAATTTAGAAAAAAATCTTAGCCTATTATTATATACTTGGCACACATTTTAAAATAAGAAAAAAAAAGAATCTGGCTTGTAATCAAATCCGGTTCAATATCCGGATTTTTCTCTCGCCACTCATTCCAAGCCTCAACGCCTTGCTTGAGAATCTCCAGATGTTCAGGATTCGCCATAGTGGTTTATCGATAGGTGAACAATGCTGCCGGGGTTGGCCGGGTTTGGGAGATGCGCGTCATGGCCGAGAGGTTTGGGTTGGTGAAACGGCTCGGGTACTGATTGGGTGAGTACGGAGAAGATACGGAAAGTTTAGAGAAAACAGAGAAAAACCGGCATCCACATCATTCACATCGACAGGCTAACCCATTTGCGGTAGGGAAAATACCGGATAGGCGGGATTGAATGGCGGGCTGTTTTTGATGAACTTGAGGCCATGAAGAAAACGATCATTCAAAGACACGATCACTATGTCATCAGCTACCGAACAACATCTCTTAAGTCCAGTTGCCGCTGGATCGACAGAAAGCATCATCAAGCCAATCCGCCTCAGAACGATAACGAACAGCGCGGATTGGCTGTTGCAACGTCTCACCAGACTCCGCAGCTACAGCTCCGCCCAGCCGCCGGAGACCACGGAGGAGACGATCATCAAAGAGTTCGCGCAAAAGAATCCGTTCATCTTTCTCACCTGAAACAGTCAAAGAGCACGATGAGCCAGCATCATTTTCCGGCAAGCGCCATGCATCACAAAATCGTGAGTTTTTTGCAGAACGGAATCCCGATAACGATCTGCGGCTCGAAGTGTCGGTTCTGTACCGACAGAAACAATACACCCGGCAGACACGAATAAGGCATGTAAAGAGTCTTTTCAATTCGCCGGTTACTGCAACGATCAGCAAACCGGCTTTTTTTTTATCCGTTTCAAACAACAAACACCAGACAAACGAAGGAACCAATACCATGAGCATCTCAAAATCAATAAAACTGAAGCTCGCCGCAGGACTCCTGCTCTTTTCAAGCTTTACCGGCACCGTGGCGCAGGCCGCCCCGGCAGCTCCCGCAAACGTCACGCTCCTGAACGTCTCCTACGACCCGACCAGGGAGCTTTACCAGAGCGAGAACGCATCGTTCGCCAGCTACTGGAAAAAGAAAACCGGGCAGACAGTCACCATCAACCAGTCACACGGCGGCTCGGGCAAACAGGCGCGCGCCGTGATCGACGGCCTCGAAGCCGATGTCGTCACCCTCGCGCTCGCCTACGACATCGACGCCATTGCCGACAGCAAGCTGCTCGCCCTGAACTGGCAAAAGCGACTTCCCCAGAACAGCACCCCCTACACCTCGACCATCGTGTTTGTCGTCCGCAAGGGCAACCCGAAGGGGATCAGAAACTGGGATGACCTTGTCAAACCGGGCGTGTCGGTGATCACGCCAAATCCCAAGACCTCTGGTGGAGCGCGGTGGAACTACCTTGCAGCGTGGGGCTACAAGCAGAAGCAGACCGGCTCGGCGGCGCAGGCAAAAGCGTTCGTCAAGGCGCTCTACAAAAATGTGCCGGTGCTCGATACCGGCGCTCGCGGCTCGACGCTCACCTTCACGCAGCGCGGCATCGGCGACGTCCTCGTCACCTGGGAGAACGAGGCGCATCTGATTCTCAGAGAGTTTGGGGCCGACAAGTTTGAAATCGTCGCGCCGCCGGTCAGCATTCTTGCCGAACCTCCTGTGGCGGTAGTTGACAAAAACGTCGCCAAACACGGCACGCGAAAAGTGGCCGAGGCCTACCTGAGCTACCTCTACTCGCCGGAAGCACAGGAGATCATCGCTAAGAACTCCTACCGTCCGCGCAATGCCGCTATTCTGAAAAAATATGCCGCATCCTTCCCGAACATCAAGCTCTTCACTATCAACGAGCTGTTTGGAACCTGGCGGCAGGCGCAGAAAGCGCACTTCAGTGATGGCGGAACCTTCGACCAGATTTATGCGCCCTGAAGCCTCCGCCTGAATACTCACGGCCTGAAGCGGGCTTTTCGTTCATGCGATACCGTTTCAGGCCGTTTCCATTTTCATCCATCGCCAACATGCACCCTTTCAGCACAAGACAACGCCGGATACTGCCCGGCTTCGGCCTCTCGATGGGCTACACGGTATTCTACCTCTCGGCCATCGTGCTCGTGCCGTTGAGCACCATCGTGATCTCGACCTTCGGCATCGAACCGGAGCGATTCCTTGCCGCCGTCAGCTCGCCTCGCGTGCTCGCTTCGTACCGGCTGAGCCTGTCGAGCGCCTTTTTCGCGGCGATTTTCGATGCCGGAGCGGGATTCCTGACCGCCTGGACGCTCACGCGCTACCGCTTTCCGGGCAAGCGCATTCTCGACGCCTTTGTCGATCTCCCCTTCGCCCTGCCGACCGCCGTGGCGGGCATCTGCTTCGCGACGCTCTACTCGCCCGCCGCACTGCCGGGCCAGTTGCTTGCACGCTTCGGCATCGAGCTGGCGAACACTCAATCGGGCATCGTCGTGGCGCTGATCTTCATCGGATTCCCGTTCGTCGTGCGCACGGTGCAGCCGGTCATCGCCGAGCTCGAAACGGAGATCGAGGAGGCGGCGCAAAGCCTCGGCGCAACACGCTGGCAGACCTTTCGAAAGATTCTGTTTCCCCATCTCTTTCCGGCGCTTCTGACCGGCGTGACCCTCGCGTTCGCCCGTTCGATTGGCGAGTACGGCTCGGTGATCTTCATCGCGGGCAACCTGCCATTCAGGACGGAGATCGCGCCGCTGATGATCATGAGCAAGCTCGACCAGTTCGACTACGACGGTGCGGCGGCGGTGGCCTTCGTGCTGCTCCTCGCGTCCTTCGCCATGCTGCTCCTACTCAACGGCGTGCAGCGCTGGCAACAGAAAGCTTACCGCTAACCACCGAACCCGTTTCATGCAACAGAGACAAAACCATACAGCTGCGCCAAGCCGCACGCTTTCGAAAAACGATCCCCCGGCGATACAAGCGCTGCTCATCGCGCTGACGCTGCTCTTTTTTGCCGGATTCATCTTTATGCCGCTCGCGCTCGTCTTTTCGCAGGCACTCAGCAAAGGGTGGCAGCTCTATCTCGACGCCATCCGCGAGCCGGTTGCGCTTGAAGCGGTTAAGCTCACGCTGCTCACCGCTGCGATTGTCGTGCCGATCAACGCCGTGTTTGGCGTGACGGCGGCTTGGGCCATAGCGAAGTTCTCCTTCAAGGGCAAGACGCTGCTCGTCAGCCTGCTCGACCTGCCCTTCGCCGTCTCGCCGGTCATCGCCGGACTGATCTTCGTCTTGCTCCTCGGCAGCCGCACGCCCTTCGGCTCATGGCTCGGCGACCACGGGATCAAGATCATCTTTGCCACGCCAGGTATCGTCATCGCCACGCTCTTCGTCACCTTTCCCTTCGTCGCCAGGGAGCTGATTCCGCTGATGGAGTCGCAGGGACGCGAGGAGGAGGAGGCTGCGATCACGCTCGGCGCCGGAGGATGGCGGCTTTTCAGAATGATCACCCTGCCCAATATCGGCTGGGGGTTGATGTACGGCATGGTGCTCTGCACCGCCCGTTCCATCGGCGAGTTCGGAGCGGTGTCGGTGGTCTCCGGCCATATCCGGGGCATGACCAACACCGTGCCGCTGCACGTCGAGATTCTCTACAGCGAGTACAACTACACTGCCTCGTTCGCCGTCGCCTCGATCCTCGTCTTTCTCGCCCTCGTCACCATTGGCGTGAAAACAGCGCTTGAACATCGGCTCGAAGGCAGCCACAACACCAGACACTGACAACCATGAGCATCGAAATACGCAACGTCACCAAACGCTTTCCCGGCTATACGGCACTCGACAATATCAGTCTCAGCGTCGCCACAGGCGAACTCGTCGCGCTGCTCGGCCCATCCGGCTGCGGCAAAACGACTCTGCTGAGGATCATCGCAGGTCTCGAAACCGCCGACACCGGCAGCATCATCCTTGAAAACAGGGACACCACCCACCTGCCCGCCCGGTCGAAAAACATCGGATTCGTCTTCCAGCACTACGCCCTTTTCCGGCGGCTGAATGTGTTCGACAACGTCGCCTTCGGCCTCACCGTAAAGCCCGCATCGGAGCGGCCATCGAAGCAGGAGATTCGTGACAGGGTCATGCACCTTCTGAAGCTCGTACAGATGGATTGGGCCGCGAAGCGTTACCCCTCGCAGCTCTCCGGCGGCCAGCGCCAGCGCATCGCCCTGGCCCGGGCGCTAGCCGTGAATCCGAAAGTGCTGCTGCTCGACGAACCCTTCTCCGCGCTCGACGCCAAGGTTCGCCTGGAGCTGCGGCGCTGGCTCAGAAAGCTGCACGATGAAATTCATGTCACGAGTATCTTTGTCACGCACGACCAGGAGGAGGCACTCGAACTTGCCGACCGGATCGTGGTGATCAACAAGGGCAAAATAGAGCAGCAGGGCACGCCGCAGGAGGTCTATGACCATCCGGCAAACGCCTTCGTTTACAATTTCCTCGGCAACGTCAACGTGTTCCACGGACGGGTGAAGAACGGCAAGGTGGTGCTCGGCCAGCCACAGCCCGAAGCGCATCGGAAGCTGAACGGCCACGAAGAGAAAACGGGGCAGGCCTTCATCCGCCCGCACGACATCGGCATCAGCAGAATCAGAAACGGCAACGACCATCCGGGCATTATTCGGGACATCCGCCTAAGCGGCAGCCAGATCACCCTCGAACTCGAAAGCGCCGGATTCGACACCCCCATCGAAGCCGAAATCTCCCGCGAAACCTGGCGCAACCTCGAACTCACCAAAGGCGACCAAGTGTTCATCACCCTCGACAAGGTCAAGGTATTTGCTGGGGACTTTGAGATTTGAGAATGGGCAATACGCTGACCCGTAAAAGTCAATTTTCAGGTTTGGCGGCATTGCCGGATGAACGGGCTGAATCGGATGTCAGGACTTGCCGGGAATGCGTTCGTGCGGCACTGGCAGTGCGCCGAGACTGAAATCATTATTTACGTCAAGAATTCTTGCTATAACGATAATTATTATTTACATTAAAATAGCTCTTATTTACGGCTCCTTCTATGTACTGACTCGAGATCAGGCCCCTTCCTTTTCTTGAATCTTCGGGGGAGCTTCTTTTTTCCCCCCGATTTTAGCCTCCTGCCTTGTCCCAAACAGGCGCGTTTTTCTTGACATGACAGACAAAAACGATGCCCTGCACTATCGACCCGCGCAACAAATGGAATCGATGAACAGCCTGTAGAAGCTTTCCGCAGTGTTGTTCACGGCTTCCAAACTTTCAGCGACAGGCGTTCCGAGCGCCGCTTCGATGGAGGGGCGCGTCAGGGTGCGGAACATCGCTTCCATCTTTTCCGGCGAGTACGGCATGTTGTGATCGAGCCACCAGGTCATCAGGGAAAGCAGCGTGCCGACCAGATAATTAGCCGTCACCTCGACAGGCACCGGAACGTCGCGACGCCGCTTCGTCAGCTCTTCGAAAACCGGCAATAAAAGACCGTTCAGATACCGGTGCAGGTACTTCAGAATCATCTCGCCGCTCTGGCGTCCCGCGACAGCCTTGTAGAGCTTGTGATGCTCCGCGGTGTGCCGGAACAGGTCGAGCACAAGGTTGACCTCAGGCGTGCTCCCGCTGCTTCGCGAGGTCAAGAGCGCCTCTTTCTGCTGCTCGAACAGTGCGCGCAGATGCTCGAACCATGAGAGGAGCAGCTCGTCCTTGTCGCGAAAATGGGCGTAGAAGGTCGAACGCCCAACATCGGCGCGGTCGAGAATATCCTGCACCGTGATGTTTTCGTAACCCCGCTCTTCGATGAGCGCCATCAGCGCATCGAGCATCAACCGCCTCGTCCGGCTGACACGCCGGTCTGTTTTGATCTCTCCCATGAAAAATTTCTCCTTTTTGCCCGGACAAACAGGCAGCTTCTGTTCGGAAACGGACATTCCGCCAGACATTGGTTGTTGACTCCGCCGGAGAATCCCACTATTTTATTATCGAACACTATGTTCATTATCTAACATTTTATTCGACAAAACAAACCGGTCATCAACATGAAAACAAAAGAGAACAATGGGATTCTTGACGCGATCAAAACCATGTACGCATCGGTCGTCACGCACAATTCGCCGTGCGGATGTGCGCCGCTGGTCTCGAACCGGGAGATGAGCGGCCTGTATGGCTATACGGAACGTGAGCTCGACAGCATCCCGCAAGAGGCCAACCTCGGACTCGGCTGCGGCAATCCGCTCGCGTATGCCGGAATAAAGCCGGGCGATACCGTGCTCGACCTCGGCTCGGGGGCGGGCATGGACGCCTTCATCGCGTCGCCACTGGTGGGCGAGACCGGGCTGGTGATCGGGGTGGATATGACGCCGGAGATGATCGAACGGGCGAAGCTGAATGCCGCCCGGAACGGTTACGGCAACGTCGATTTCCGGCTCGGTAGAATCGAGGAGCTGCCGGTCGGGGACGGGAGCGTCGATCTGGTCACATCGAACTGCGTCATCAACCTCTCGACCGACAAACCGCAGCTCTTCCGCGAAGCCTTCCGCGTCCTGAAGCCCGGCGGAAAACTGATGGTGTCGGACATCGTCCTGCTCGGTGAAATCCCGGAAGAGGTGCTCACATCGATTGACGCTTATGTCCGGTGTCTGTCGGGAGCTATCCAGAAAGATGAGTATATAGCGGCGATACAGGAGGCGGGTTTCGAGGAGATTACCGTGCTCGGGGAGACCATCTTTCCGGTCGAGATGGCGCTGAACCATCCCGGCCTGAAGGAGGCCGCCGAACAGATGAACATCCCGATGGAGGAACTTGAAAAAATGGCCGGTACCGTAGCAAGCATCAAAGTTTCCGCGAAAAAACCGGAGAAGCGCTGAACGCCGGATCATTTTTTGATGGATCACTGAAAACAAGAGGCTGTCTCAAAAGCCGGTTATGAATTGGTTTTCAGGAATCAGTGTTTTTTGTCATTCTGTCCCGACCACTATCGGGAGAAGAATCCATTTTTGGGGATATTGCCATAAGTGAATAATTCACAATATCTTGCGAAGATTTTCTGGATTCTTCGCCCGTCTGCGTCGGACTCAGAATGACAAAGAAAGCAGATGCTACAGCACAAAAAACGACCTCTTCCTTGCTTTTGAGACAGCCTCTTGTTTAAGAAAACGGCTTGCCCGTTTATATCTGGAAATCTTCGATGATCTCCCGTAAGGTCAGAAGGTCGGCGATGATTTCTACTCCTTCGGCAATGTCCGTCATCTCGTCGAGGTGCAGGTCGGTTGCCGTATTCTCTAAATCATTCCGCCCGACGGTGACGACGAGGATTTCGTTGGGTTCGTTCAGCAGCTTGAGCGTGGCGATGTCATAGTCGTCCGCGTCGTCGATGGCGGTGATGAAGATCACCCCGGCGTCGGTCATGATGCGGGCCAGCTCGCCGAGGCGGCGGAGGCGCTCTTCGACGTTCTTTTCGTTCACACGCAAGTCGTCGTCAAGGCCGTACTCCATTGCGGCCAGACCGAGATAGTAGGTGTTGCAGCCGCGCCCGAAGAGCATGGTTTCAAGCTCCTTGCCGAGGAGGCGTTTGCCGCTGCCCGCCGGGCCGGTCAGAACGATGAACTTCGCACGGTGCCGGTTGCGGCGCTCACGTTCGGCAGCCGGGACGGAGCCGGTCTCCCAATGTCGCTCCCGCTCCCTGATGTGACGTTCGAGAAGCGTTTCGCCGCCGGAGAGGTTTTCGAGCACGATGCCGCCACCGGCGATTTCGTAGTTATCGACGATGACGAACCGGCCCGTCGTTTCGTTGCGCGAGGCGAGGTCAAAGGCGATAGGGCGGGTGGTTTCGAAAATGCACTCCCCCACGTCGCGGCAATCGAGCTGCTGCTTGCCGCGGCTGAGGTTCAGCTCGGCGGCGTCGAGCGTATTGACGATCTCGGCCAGCCTGACGGTCGCCCTCGCGGTGCCGAGCTTCAGCTTGTACTCTTTTTCCTTCGACATCGGCACGCGCCCCACCCAGAAGATGTTCGCCCGAAAGCACGTGCCGACTTCCGGATGCGGATCGCCGGGGCGCACCATGATCTCACCGGGCCGGATGTAAATTTGCGTCGAGAGCGTAAAACCGGTCGGTTCCCCAGCCGAAACCGTCTCCTTGCGCGGTGTATTAAAGGACTCGATTGACGCGATATGCGACCGCTTTCCGGAGGGCAGGAACAGCACCTCCTCGCCGTTGCGGATCGTGCCCGCCTCGATGGTTCCGGCAACGATCCGGCGGTCGTCGCCGGAGTTGGTGAACTTATAGACATCCTGCACGGGCAGCCGGAAGGGCTTTTCATGCAGCTCGCGGCCTGTCGCGAAAAGGTCGAGCTGGCCAAGCACGGTCGGGCCGTCGTACCACGGCATCAGCACCGAGCGCTCCGCGATGTTGTCCCCCTCACGGGCGCTGACGGGGATGAAGCTGACCGGTTCTACGTCAATCTGCCGAAGGTACGCGGTGTATTCCACCTTCAGCTTCTCGAACGCCTCCTCGCTGTAACCGACGAGATCCATCTTGTTGACCAGCACCGTCACCTGCCGCACGCCGAGCATCGCGACCATGTGGCCGTGCCGCTTCGAGTTCTCCCGGATGCCCTCGTTGGCGTCGATCACAAGCAGCGCGGCTTCGGCCCGCGACGCGCCGCTGATCATGTTCTTGAGAAACTCGATATGCCCCGGCGCGTCGATGATGATGTAGTCCCGCGCCGCAGTCTTGAAAAAGCAGCGAGCGGTGTCGATGGTGATCCCCTGCGCCTGCTCGTCCTTGAGCGCATCGAGCAGAAAGGCGTATTCGAAGGGGCGCGAATTACGTCGGCACGACTCCTTAACCGATTCGAGGCGCCCTTCGGGAAGCGAGCCGGTATCGGCGAGCAAGCGCCCGATCACCGTGCTCTTGCCATGATCGACATGGCCGACGATGACAATGTTCATCCTGGATCGTGACAGTACCCTGTCAATGGTTTCCGTACTCATCTGGTGTGGTTAATCGTCAAAAGTTCATGATGATATGCTCCGGGAAGTAAACGTGTCATTTTTGCCCAGCGCATCTCCCTGGCAGACTGTCGGACTTATTGAAAAGATACCCGACTCAACTCTTCTCGCATCCTTGCTCCCCGTCATTGCGAGCAAAGCGAAGCAATCCATACGTATCTATAATGAAAATGGATTGTCACGTCGCTGCGCTCCTCGCAATGACGGGATGGGACCTATCAAAGTCCGACAGGCAGCTACTGTCATTCTTTGCCCGACTTCGTCGGACTCCCGATACATCGGGACAGAAAAATGAGAGTTTTAATCGTCGGAGTGATAAAAACCGCCCGCTCACATATAGCCGTCGCGGCGCAGGGTCTCCAGGCCGCCATCCTCCTTGTCCTGCGCCCTGCCGGAGCGCTCGGCGACGTTCGAGAGCAGGCCGCTTTCAAGCTCTTCGATGATCTCGCGCACGGTGCGGGACGGCGATTCAATCGGGTTGGTGCAGGGGGCGCACCCGAGGGAGCGATAGCGCGTGCCGTCACCCTGGTTGAAGTAGAGCGACACGATAGGGATATTCTCCCGCTCGATGTACTCCCAGATGTTCAGCTCGGTCCAGTCGAGCAGCGGGTGGATGCGCACGTGCGTACCCGGCGCGAAGTCGGTCTTGAACTGGTTCCAGAACTCCGGCGGCTGGTCACCGACATCCCACGAGTTCGCGCTGTCACGCGGCGAGAAGTAGCGCTCCTTCGAGCGGCTCCCCTCCTCGTCTGCCCGGACGCCGACAATGACGCCCGTGTATGGCTCGCGCTTTTCGTCCAGCTCGTAGCGCTTCAGCTCATGATTCATCCGGTAGCGCGGCCACTCGCCCGAAAGCGTGCGCTTCAGCGCCTCGCTCTTCAGGTGGCGGCAGCAGACGAGCCGGTCAGTATTGCCGTCGGGAAAGGTCTGCCGCCCGTCGAGCGCCGCCCGGTTCTCGCCGTAAATCATGTTCAGATTCCACTCCAGCGCTACCCGGTCGCGGTAGGTAATCATCTCCGGAATCTTGTAGTGCGTGTCGATGTGGACGAGCGGAATCGGCACGTGGCCGAAAAAGGCTTTGCGGGCGAGCCACAGGAGCACCGTGCTGTCCTTGCCGATTGACCACAACATGCAGAGACTCTTGAACTCCCGGTACGCTTCTCGCAATATGTAAACGCTCTGCGCTTCAAGCCTGTCGAGATGGTTCATGACGTATTTTTTATTGTTGATGAGCTTGAGCGCCATGCAAACCGCACTCCTTTTCTTCCGGCTGCTCCCACCACCAGCGCCCGGCCCGAATATCCTCGCCCGGCTCGATGGCTCTGGTGCACGGCCCGCAGCCGATGCTCGGATAGCCCTTGTCGTGCAACTCGTTGTACGGCACATCGTTGCTCCTGATGTACTCCCAGATCCACTCCTCGCTCGCAAGCACCAGCGGATTGAGCTTGAAGAGGCCGAAGGTTTCGTCCCACTCGACCAGTTGAAGTTCATGCCGGGTGACCGACTGGCTCCGGCGCAGGCCGCAAATCCACGCCGAGAGCGTCGAGAGCTTGCGCGACAGCGGCTCGACCTTGCGGGCGCGGCAGCACAACCGCCGGTTCTCGATGCTTTCGTAGAAGAGGTTCGGCCCGTGCTCGCTCTGCATCTTCTGCACCGTTTCAGCCTCCGGGAAGAGCACCTCGATAGCGAGTCCGTAGCGCTTCCGCGTCTCTTCGAGCAGGCGGTAGGTCTCTTCGGGCAGGCGTCCTGTATCGAGGGTGAAGACGGGCGCCGGGAGGTTGTTGCGCCAGAGGATGTCGGTGATGACCTGGTCTTCCGCGCCAAGGCTCGTTGAAAAGGCGATGTTTTCTTCGCCGAAATAGGTCAATGCGAGGTTGATCGCTTCGGCGGGTGACGCCCCGGCCCAAGCGGCGTTCAAGGTTTGTGCTGTTTCTATGCTCATGGTTTTGTGATGGTTACTGGTTTTGGTGTTGTTTGATTCACTCCTTTTCGACGCGCTGCAACGCGCCCTCAAGAATCTCCTCCTTGACCTCGTCGAGACCGATCCGGTCGATCATGTGGCCGAAACGCTCTTTTTTCCGTCCGTGCTTGCAGTAATAGTCTATCGCGCTGTCAACGAGGGCCAGCGCCTCGGCTTCCGTTTCGGCAAAGCGCTTGAGCACCGAACCGAAGCGCGGAATTTTGCCCATCGTGCCGCCGATCAGCACCGTGTAACCGCTCCGGCCCGCGACCCACGAACCCGTCGGGCACATCGAGGTGCAGACGCTGCAATTGATGCAGCGCTCCTCGTCCACCTCGTACCGGAATCCCGCCGCCTGCTGCTGGTCAACCCGACGCTGGATCACGCCAACAGGACAGAACGAAAGGCAGTGGCCGCAATCGGTACAGGCTTCGGCGTGCCAGCGCGGCTCAATCGCCCCACGGATGCCGATGTCGTTCTCGTTGGCCTTTGTGCAGTTATGGGCGCACCCGGTGACGGAGATCTTGAACTTCGATGGCGTCTCCCGTTTGAAGTAGCGTTCGTCGAGTTCGCGGGCAAGCTGCTTGGTATCGATGACGCCCCACTTGCAGGTCTCCGCGCCGGGGCAGGCAAGGATGCCCCGAACGCGCGGCCCGCAAGCGCCCATCTCCACGCCCGCTTCGTGCAGCGCGAGTTTGGCGTCGTCGAGATCGTCCTTGTGAACATGGTGAATTTCAACCCCCTGACGGGTGGAGAGGTGCACGACCCCTTTGCCGTAGCGCTCGGCAACTTCGGCTATCGCGGCAAGCTGAAAGGAGCTGAGATCACCGGCAAGCGCTTTGAGACGCATCACATACAGCTCCGGCTGCGTCTGCTTCATCATCCCGATCCGGTCGGGCGCAAGCTGTTTCACGTTGTTTACTTGTTCAGACATGGCATTGCTCTCTTTTCGGTTCAGTGAATCACAGGGAGTCATCTTCTGTTGGATGGCGGCGACGGCAAGATTCGAACTTGCGACAATCAAAGGTTTTGCAGACCCTGGTTTCAACCCCTCACCCACGTCGCCCTGTCGCGCGTTGTCAACGACGATCAACGCGCCCAATAAAACACGAAAACCGCTGCAAAGAGCGGTTCCTACCATACAAATACCGTAAAGATGGTAGCTGGGAATTGAGGAGGATGGCTTGTGTATGAATTAGGAGCAGATTATAGAGGAGTATACCGACAAATCCAGCTATTTTTTTTTGAGGGAAAATAGATAAGCTATGATCATACTTACAATGGATTCCTTAATACAGGTATTCGTTGTGGCTGAAATGATTAGGAAATCGACTGGAACGGAAAACGCGTGCTTTAAAAAAGCCACATATTTACTAATTTCACTAAAACGATTTTCACCATATTATAAATTTTAAAGCCCAGTCGGATTATTATATATTTCAAACCATGAGCTATACTTCTCATCCTCAGGAATAAGATTTCCATATCTTGAATCAAAAGAATTAACTTTTATTATTTTTGGCATTCTATCCCTTAATGATTTATTTTTTCTTGACAAAGCCAAAGCATAATCATAAAGATCTCGGCAGATTAAATTTACAGCGAATAGAGCAAAGTCAACATGTACAGATAAATTATTAATTACATCACGATATTCATTATGCTGGACAAATTGTTCATTTCTAACGCCAAAATAAAAAAACTCACGAGATACACCTTCTGGCAAGTCATTATTTTTAATTTTATCGACCAGATTGTTATGCATTAATATTGTATGATTCAATGCATCAATCACTTCGCCTAGTGCAAATACTAGTTGCACATCCCTACCACCAATATTTATTCTATCAACAACAATACTTTGCACCTGCGAAATCACCACAGTCAATGGGTGAATATAATCTATTTCAAATCTTATTTGCTTTTTTTCTTGATTATGATCAATATTATAATCCTCGATAATCTTAATAAACTCTTTGCGCTTTGCAGTGAATTTTTCAGTAAGCGGCACAATCAAATCGCCCTTATACACTAGCAATGAATTCAATATCCCCGCGCATATAGATATTGCAATATTCACATTACGCACCTCTACCAAACTTTCATCTCTATACTTTTCCCATTTTGCGATATACTGAGCTGCAAGCGCGCCGAAAAGAGCCCCTGACAGTGAGGCAACCAGCGAAGACACAAATGCTGTGTTCAGCAATTTTATAATATTATTCCATTTAAAAATTTCTATCATAGAATCTAATATAGATGTATAATTTACCGAAAAATAAAAGCAAAGAATAAGCAACAAGACAACTATTACCCAGATTCGATACCGAGAATTCATTATATCCGAGGGTTTAAGGTTTCAGAAAACGGCTCGGTACTGATTAGGCGACTACGAAGAAGATACGGAAATAGTGCGCATTCAGCAAAGAGCGCAGCCGATGAAACCCGGCAAAAAGTAGAATCGATGTCCCGGATAATATTGCTCACCACAAAAAAAACATTTCAGGCATCGGCGGATTTGCGTTTCGGTTCCAACCGGATAACCAGATCACACCCGACAGCTTCTGCGTATTTTCTCAGCGTAGCGATGGATGGCGCATGTTGGCTGCCGCCTTCAAGCCGTGAAATGGCGCTTTTGGTCGTGCCGATCTTGTTCGCGACCGCTTCCTGCGTCATGCCGGAGTTCTTTCGCGCTTCAAGCAACTCCCGGATCAGCGCGTACTTCGGCTCAAGAGCTTCATACTCCTTGCGGAACTCCTCATTCTCAAGATCCTTCTTTATAGCCGCAGCAACATCATACCGCACGGGCTGATATTTCAAGTCTTCCATTATTGAACCTCCTGCATTCTTTTTCGGGCAAGCTGCAACTCTTTCTGTGGTGTTTTCTGAGTCTTTTTGATGAAGCTATGCAAAATGATGATCCTTTTGCCTTTCACATAGCAGTAGAATACTCTGCCAATACCGTCCCTGCCTTTCGGCCTCATCTCGAACAATCCGCCGCCCATAGCTTTGGTATGGGGCATGCGAACCTGTGGGCCGTATTCCACCAACAGCAGCGAAATTTTTCTGAAATCCGCCTTGATACTCACCGGCCACCTGTCGATATCCGCCTCGATGCTCGGATGGAAATATTCGATTTCGTAATTCATGGCGAAAGTTAGCAAATTTGATAACCGATCAAAAGCCAGCGTCGTACATTTCTCCCATACAAATACCATAAACACGGTACGCAGGAACCGTGAATTCTGCTTACCTTGTTTCTGCATCCGTAAAAACGACCGAGCAACACATATTCATGCACTTCGAAACTCTCGCCATTCACGACGGGCAGACGCCTGATCCTCATACCGGTTCGGTGACCGTGCCAGTTTACCAAACCTCCACCTTCGAGCGCCCGAGCCTCGACGAGCGGGGGGAGTTCTTCTATTCGCGCATCGGCAATCCGACGCGCTCGGCGCTTGAATCGACCCTCGCCCTGCTTGAAAATGGCAAGCACGGCACGACCTTCGCCTCCGGCGTGGCGGCGATGATGGGGGCGTTGCAGGTGCTCAGGCCGGGCGACCATATTGTCTCAAGCCTCGATGTTTACGGCGGCAGCTATCGCATTTTTGAGCAGCTCATGCGCCCGTGGGGCGTCGAAACCTCCTACGCGGCGAGCGAAGCGACGGAGAGTTATATCGAGTGCATCCGCCCGGAAACCCGCATGATCTGGCTCGAAACGCCATCCAATCCGCTTTTGCAGATTTCCGATATCCGCGCTCTCGCCGCCATCGCCAATGAGCGCGGCATTGTGCTCGCCGTGGACAACACCTTCGCCAGCCCCTTCTTCCAGAGACCGCTCGACCTCGGGGCGCACATCGTCGTGCACAGCACCACGAAGTACCTCGGCGGCCACAGCGACGTCGGCGGCGGCGCGGTCATCACCTCGGACGACCGGCTGCACCACGCGATCCGCAACTATCAGGGCGCGGCGGGGGCGATCCCCGGCCCATGGGATTGCTGGCTCGTCTCTCGCGGCATCAAGACGCTGAAAATCCGCATGGAGGAGCACCAGAAAAATGCGCTGCATCTGGCCCGGGCGCTTGAAAAGCATCCCGCCGTCGAGCGGGTGATCTATCCCGGCCTCGCGTCGCATCCGCAGCACGAGCTTGCCAAGAGCCAGATGAGCGGCTTCGGCGGAATGCTCACCATCGCGCTGAAGGGCGGCCTCCCGGCGGTGCGGAAGATGCTTGAGGCCACGAAGCTCTTCATCATTGCCGACAGCCTCGGTGGCGTGGAGTCGCTCGTCGCCTCGCCCGCGCTGATGACCCTCGGCCCATTGAGCAGGGAGGAAAAGCAGCGGCGCGCCTGCACCGACAATCTGGTGCGGCTGTCGGTCGGCCTCGAAAACGCGGAGGATCTCGAAGCGGACCTCTTGCAGGCTCTCGCAACCATTTAAAACGTAACGACATGGCCATCATCCCGAACATCACGAGCACCATCGGACGCACGCCGCTGGTGCGGCTCAACAAGCTCGCCGCGGGCCTCGAAGCCGATATTCTGCTCAAGCTCGAATTCTTCAACCCGCTCGGCAGCGTGAAGGACAGGATCGGACGAGCCATGATCGAGGCCGCCGAAGTGGAGGGGAAAATCGACCGGAAAACGCTCATTGTGGAACCGACCAGCGGCAACACCGGCATCGCGCTCGCCTTCGTCTGCGCCGAGCGCGGCTACCGGCTGCTGCTCACGATGCCCGAAACGATGAGCGTAGAACGGCGTAAACTGCTGCGCTACCTCGGCGCGGAGCTGGTGCTCACCCCCGGCTCGAAAGGGATGAAGGGAGCGATCGAAGAGGCGGCGCGGATCGTGGAGGCTGAAAAGAACAGCTTCAACCCCGGCCAGTTCAGCAATCCGGCCAATCCAAGGATTCACCAGGCGACCACCGGCCCCGAAATCTGGAACGACACCGAGGGCAAGGCAGATATTCTCGTCTCGGGCGTCGGCACGGGCGGCACCATCACCGGCACCTCGCGCTTCATCAAGTCGCTGAAGCCCGGCTTCAAGAGTATCGCCGTCGAACCGGCGGCCTCGCCGGTGCTCTCGGGCGGGCAGCCGGGGCCGCACAAAATCCAGGGCATCGGCGCCGGCTTCGTGCCGGAGGTGCTCGACGTGTCGCTGATCGACGAGGTGGTGACGGTGAGCAACGAGGACGCCATCTCGACCGCCCGGGCGCTCGCCGCCGAGGAGGGCATCCTCTGCGGCATCTCATCGGGCGCGGCAGTTCACGCGGCTATCGAAGTAGCGAAACGCTCCTCGTCAGCAGTCAAAACCATCGTCGCCATCATCCCAAGCACCGGCGAACGCTACCTCAGCACCGATCTGTTTGCGGGAATCGAGGGGTAATAATGGATAATTGACAATTGATAATTGATAGTTCAGAAGGGTTTTAACGCGACGGACATTTGAAAATCTTACATTCACATTGCCCCGGCTTTCAAGCCGGGGTTCGTGAGGATTTCAAACACCCTTCGGTGTCCGCCCTCTTCTCGACGCGGGAAAAATCTCGAAGTCGCCTTGTCGGGCTTGATGCTGTCTTCTCTGTCATTGCGAGGAGCGAAGCGACGTGGCAATCCAGCGTTCTTATTCCAATTCTAAATCAATAGTGCACTCATAATCCAAGACCAGGCCACTATGGTATGAACTCTGGGAATATCCACTTCCATAGCCCTCAGTGATGCCTCCAAGTGGTCTTCAAGAGCTTCCAAACTGTTGAAGACCACATTGGCGAAAGCTTTTTCGCGCAATTCG
>Ga0326729_1000130_pt1 | contig 21045 bp, 24 predicted proteins | sample MHFSIPfraction_2_FD_207744 | JGI IMG/M metagenome (GOLD analysis project Ga0326729, IMG submission 207744) | Lab enriched peat soil microbial communities from Michigan Hollow, Ithaca, NY, United States - MHF6AY SIP fraction | ecosystem: Environmental > Terrestrial > Soil > Wetlands > Peat...
TCATTTTGAGTTCAGTAGCGATTATGAAGAGATGAATATTCCATTTTGAATAAGCAAAAACGCTTTACGAAGTCTCATCATCATCCGTTATTTTGAAAAAAAGGGGTTTTCTGTCAGGCACTAATTATCGACGGCGGCAATTCTGTGTTACGTCGCAACCGTATTAATAAGAATGGATACGAGGCGAATGGAAATGCGGCAATTTCGGTTGTGAGAGGTGGTGCTGGCTTTTTTGAAGAGAACGACCTTCGCGGGAATGCAAAAGGCGCTTGGCTTATTTCGGCTGATTCCGAATCCAAGGTCGTCCGCAAAGGGAATATCGAGAAGTAGCCTCATTGACCGGACCATCGCCCCGCCGGGAACGGCCCCGGCTGTTTCGCGGTTCTGAAGTCCGGTTGCCAGCCGACGACCCGGTCTTCTTCCCTTCGGCGTTGCAGAGGTAAAAGAATTGTGTATATTAGCATTCAAATCCGTACACTGCCGACTTTAACGGTGCTTTATCTTGTATGAACACGGTCAACAACATGCTTCTTCTTACGCTATCGCTAACGGGCCTTACCTGCCTGAGGGGGAGCGCATTGTAGTTTTGTTGACTGCACGGAATCCGATTTCAAAGCCGCAATCCTCTCAGGGTAAGCGGCTTTTTTACTTTACAGGACTTTATTATCAAAGAGATTAACAGGAGACTCAGTCATGAGTACTATGAATTACCGGAAATATGCATCCTACCCGACGGTCGGGCTGACAGACAGAACCTGGCCCGACAAGACCATCACCAAAGCGCCGATCTGGAGCAGCGTCGATCTGCGCGACGGCAACCAAGCGCTGCCGATTCCGATGAGCGTCGATGAAAAGGTGGAGTTTTTCAAACTGCTGGTCTCCGTCGGCTTCAAGGAGATCGAGGTGGGCTTCCCGTCCGCGTCGGCCACGGAGTTCGCCTTTGCGCGCAAGCTGATCGAGAACAATCTCATCCCCGACGACGTGAGCATCCAGGTGCTGACCCAGTCACGTGAGCACCTCATCCGCCGTACCTTCGAGGCGATCAAGGGCGCGAAGAATGCTATCGTGCACCTGTACAACTCCACCTCGCGCCAGCAGCGTGACGTGGTGTTCCGCATGAGCCGCGAGGAGATCATCACCATCGCCGTGGCCGGTACGCGCCTGGTGCGCGAGCTGAAGGAGGCGAGCGGCAATCCGGGCATCCGCTTCGAGTACAGCCCCGAGAGCTTCACCGGCACGGAGTTGGATTACGCGCTCGACGTGTGCCATGCGGTGATGGACGAATGGGGCGCGTCGGCGGAGAATAAAGTAATTCTGAACCTGCCCTCGACCGTCGAGCTTTCGACGCCGAACGTCTATGCCGACCGCATCGAGTGGTTCTGCCGCCACATCAAGGATCGCAGCGCGGTGCTCTTCAGCGTGCACGCCCACAACGACCGCGGCACGGCGGTGGCGACCTCCGAGCTGGCGATGATGGCGGGCGCGGATCGCATCGAGGGGGCGCTGTTCGGCAATGGCGAGCGGTGCGGCAACATGGATATTATCATCATGGCGCTGAACCTGATGACGCAGGGGATCGATCCGAAGCTCGACTTTTCCAACCTGCCGCGTGTCCGGGAGGTTTACAGCCGCTGCACCCGCATGACGGTGCATCCGCGCCATCCCTACTCGGGCGACCTGGTCTACACGGCCTTCTCCGGCTCGCATCAGGATGCGATCAGCAAGGGGATGAAGGCGCACAAACGAACGCCCGACGTTTGGGACGTGCCCTATCTGCCGATCGATCCGCAGGATGTGGGGTGCACTTATGAGGCTATTGTCAGGATCAACAGCCAGTCGGGCAAGGGCGGCGTCGCCTATGTGCTCGAAAAGGAGTACGGCATCCAGATTCCCAAGTGGATGCAGCCCGATTTCGGCTCCGTCGTGCAGGAGGTGACCGACCGGACGGGCGACGAGCTTTCGGCGGAGCAGATTCACGAGCTGTTCCAGAAGGCGTATATCGGCGGCGCGAAGCCGTATCTGATGAAAAAGTGCACCATAAGCTGGAGCGACGAAGACCCGGATCGCAACGACGAGGTGGCGACGCTTGTCAGCTCCTCGATGGTGGGGCCTGATGGCGAGTTCAGCTTCAAGGCCAAAGGCAACGGGCCGCTCGACGCCTTCGTGCGCGGCATGACGAGCCACACCGGCATCGGGTTCCATGTGGACGAGTACTCGGAGCACTCCATCGGCCACAGCTCCGACGCGCTCGCCATCTCCTACATCCGTCTCGCCTTCGATGACGGCGCGCTGGTCTGCGGTTCGGGCATCGACTCGAACATCAGCCTCGCCTCCATCAAGGCGATTGTCAGCGCCTTGAACCGCTACAAGCGGAGTTGATCGCATCCCGGCAGGAGGCCGCCACCCGGAGCCTCCTGCCGATGCACTCTTTTTGTATTTCCTTTCTTGCCCTATCTTTACAAAGACGCCTTTTCCGCCTCTCATTCAACGAATCCGGAGACCCGGCATGACGATCAAACCACGCCATACGACACGTCTCGCGTATTACGCCACTCGAAGCCTCGCGCTGCTGTTGCTGCTTTGCGCCGCTGCGCTGACGGGATGCGCGGCAAAGCAACCAACTTCCGGCAAGGTGCAAGTAATCGCTTCCATCGAGCCGCTTGCGTGGTTCGTCGAGCGCATCGGCGGCGAGCGGGTCTCGGTGTCGGTGATGGTGCAGGCTGGCGGCAATCCGCACACCTACGAGCCGACGCCGCAGCAGATGGCGCTCTTCAGCCGCTCGAACCTCTTCGTCAAGGCGGGATCGGGGGTCGAGTTCGAGCTTGACTGGATGGATCGCCTGCTTGCGCTCAATCGCGACATCGCAGTGTGCAATGCTTCGGCGGGCGTGACGCTGATGCCGATGGGCGAAGCGGATCAGGCGCACGAACCCGTCGCCGGAGAGCCGCGCCACGAGCACGGCCATCTCGATCCCCATTTCTGGCTCTCTCCTGCAAACGCCCGTATGATCGCCTCGAACGTCGAACGCTCGCTCGCGGCGCTCGATCCGGCAGGCAGGGAGTATTACGCCGCCAACCGTGCGGCACTCGACCGGGAGCTTCAGACGCTCGACGGCGAGATTGGCGGGCAACTGAAGGGCGTGAAGAGCCGCCGCTTCCTCGTCTTTCATCCCGCGTGGGGCTACTTCGCCCATGAGTATGGACTGGAGCAGATCGCCGCCGAGGCGGAGGGCAAAACGCTGACGCCGCGCCAGATGGAGCGGGTGATCGAGCAGGCGAGGAGCGCGGGCATCAGCGTGGTATTCGTCTCGCCGCAGTTCAGCTCGGCGCAGGCTGACGCCATCGCACGGGACATTGGCGGGCGCACGGTCACGGTCGATCCCCTTTCGCGGAACTACGCGGAAAATCTCCGTAGGGCGACGGATGCCTTCGTGCGGGGGATGCAATGACGGAGCCGCTGATCGCCTGCGACCGGCTCTGCGTCGAACTCGGTGGCGCGAAGGTGCTCGACGGCCTGTCGCTCTCGGTGCACGAGGGGGATTTTCTCGCCGTGCTTGGGCCGAACGGTGGCGGCAAAACCACGCTGCTCAAGGTGATGCTTGGCCTCGTCAAGCCGTCATCCGGCAGCGTCACGGTGTTCGGCAAGGAGCCGGGGCAGGCGTCGGGACGGATCGGCTACGTGCCGCAGCGGCTCGATTTCGACCGCTCGTTTCCGATCAGCGCGATGGAGGTGGTGCTGATGGGCCGCTTGTCGCGCAAAAAGCTCTTCCAGCGCTACGGGCGGGAGGATCGCCAGAAGGCGCTCGAAGCGCTTGAAACCACCGGCCTCGCCACGCTTGCCGGGCGGCGCATCGGGTCGCTCTCCGGCGGCGAGCTACAGCGGGCGCTCATCGCACGGGCGCTGGCCGGAGAGCCGGAGCTGCTGCTCCTCGACGAACCGACGGCGAGCGTCGATCCCGAGATGAAGACCACCATCTACGACCTGCTCGACCAGCTCCGAAAGCAGCACACCATCGTGCTGGTCACGCACGACACCGGCACCATCGGGCGGCACGTCTCGCGCATCGCCTGCCTGAACTGCACGCTCGACATGCACGAACCCGGCTCGACGCTTGGCCGCACGGCCCTCGAAAAGCTCTACCACTTTCCAGTCGACGTGGTCGAGCATCGCGAAACGCAAACGCCCCACCGCCATGCCTGATTTCCTGCACTTCGAGTTCATGCGCAACGCCTTCCTGGCGGCCATTCTGTCGAGCGTCGCCTGCGGCATCATCGGCACCTACGTCGTCGTCCGGCGGCTGGGTTTCATCAGCGGCGGCATCGCCCACACGGCCTTCGGCGGCATCGGCCTCAGCTACTACCTCGGCCTGAATCCCCTCGCGGGCATCATCCCCTTCAGCCTCGCCGCGGCCATCGGCATCGGCCTCCTGTCGCGCAAGGCGAAGATCGCCGAGGATACGGCCATCGGCGCGTTCTGGGCGGCGGGGATGTCGATTGGCGTGATTCTGATCGGCCTCACGCCGGGCTACGCGCCGAACCTTTTCAGCTACCTGTTCGGCAACATCCTGACTGTGCCCGACTCCGATCTGCAACTCATCATGGGACTTGATGTTCTGATCATCGCCATGGTGTGGCTCTTCGACAAGGAGTTTCTCGCCATCTCGTTCGACGAGGAGTATGCGCGAATTTCGGGGCTGAAAACCGTGGCGCTCGACCTCTTGATGCTCTGCCTCATCGCACTCACCGTGGTGATCATGGTTCGGGTGGTCGGCATCGTCATGGTTATCGCTCTTTTGACGATTCCCGCCGCCGTCGCCCGGAACTTCAGCCACAGCCTCTACCGGATGATGGCCGTCGGCTCTCTCTTCGCGAGCCTTTTCAGCATCGCGGGACTGTGGCTTTCGTGGGTGTTCGATCTCGCCTCGGGCGCGACCATCATCGTCGTCGCGGCGCTGGTGTTCCTCCTGAACGCGCTTTTCGGAGCCGGAAAGCACCGCCGAACGGAGTGCTGAACAGCGCCAAATTAATTACATTCATACAAGAGATTCGATCAACCAACCAGCTCCCGTTATGAAGCCGATCTTTTACCTCGTGGCCGCAGCCCTGTCGATCATGCTCTCGATCTACGTGTTCATTTTCGGTACATGGGCCAACAGTCAGCTCATGGCGATCTTTATCGGCCTCTGGGCGCCGACCATCATCTGCCTCGGCGTTTTCAACATCCTCATGAACATCCACGACGAGATGTGTTGCGCCCACAAGCGCATCGAGGATCGCCAGACCTGCCCGGATCGCTGAGGCGGCGATGAAAAACGTGCTTCTGGTCGGCGCGGGCGGATTCGCCGGATCGGTAGCCCGCTACCTCGTGGCGCTTGCCGTGCCCTTTTCAGGCACCGGCTTTCCCTACGCCACGCTCGCGGTCAATCTGCTGGGGTCGTTCCTGATCGGCTTCATCAGCGAGCTGGCCCTATCGACCACGCTCATTTCACCCGACACCCGCCTTCTGCTCACGACCGGCTTCTGCGGCGGCTTCACCACCTTTTCCACGGCGATGTACGAAACCAGCGGACTGCTTCGCGACGGCCAGGCGCTCTACGCCGGGCTGTATGTCGCCGGAAGCCTCGCGGGCGGCATGGTCTGCATTGTATCCGGAACGCTTCTCGCAAAACTCTGGCAATGATGAACTTCATCGAATCTGAACTCCTGCGGATATTCATCGGCGAGCAGGAAAAACTGCATCACCGCCCGCTCTACGAACTCTTCGTCAGCGAAGCGCTGGAGCGCGGTATGGCCGGAGCTACGGTCTTTCGCGGCCTCCTCTCCTTCGGCCTGCGCCACAAAGTGCACACCTCCAAGATTTTCGAACTCGCCGGAGAGCTTCCGATGGTCGTCGAAATCGTGGATAGCACCGAAAAAATCGAAGAGTTCCTGCCGCTCGTCGAGTCGATCCTGCGGGAAGCCGAGGCGCAGGCGCTGGTGACGCGAGAGTCGGTACGGCAGTGGACGACGTGAGAAGCTTTTGAATGGTGACGGGTGAAGCCCGTTTCCCCATTGAATCTTTTTCTGTCGACTCATTGCCGCGATTGAAAGTCGTGGGAAGGTTCCGCTTCTGTGTTTTATCGCGGAGCAATCGAATAAGCGTATCGAAATCAATCTGACAATATTTATGTCCAAACGATGATTAATTCAGAATCGAAAGCGATGTCCGATGCCGAAATCGTTTCATTGTGAAACACGAAATGTATCACTGTTCTTTATTCGTAACTATTCATAACAATCAACGAAAAAGAGTTGACCATGAGTGCAAAGAAAATTCTTATGATTGTCGGTGACTTCGTCGAAGATTACGAAGTCATGGTGCCTTTTCAGGCGCTTTCAATGGTCGGACATACCGTCCACGCCATCTGCCCGGACAAAAAAGCGGGTGACAAGGTTCGCACTGCCGTGCATGATTTCGAGGGAGATCAGACGTACACCGAAAAACCCGGCCACAATTTTACGCTGAACGCAACCTTCGCGGAGATCGATGCCGAAAAGTACGACGCGCTGGTTATTCCCGGCGGACGTGCGCCTGAATACATCCGGCTGAATGCGACCGTGCTCGACATGGTGCGCCACTTTTCAGAGGCAAACAAGCCGATTGCGGCCATCTGCCACGGTGCGCAGGTGCTCGCCGCCGCCGGAGTCATCGAAGGGAGAAGCTGTTCGGCCTATCCGGCTGTCGGCCCGGATGTGAATCGCGCCGGGGGCCATTATGTGGATATTCCGGTCGATCAGTGTCATGTTGACGGAAATCTTGTGACCGCCCCCGCCTGGCCAGCGCATCCTGACTGGCTCGCCAGATTCCTGCAAGTGCTCGGAACAAAGATCGAGTTATAACGCAGGAAAGAAACATCGAACACTCTCAGGAGCAAATGATAATCACCCGGCAATATCCGGATATATGATTCAGGAAAATATAAGATATTGATTGCAACAGATTGTGCGGAAATCAATATGACAAGATGTGCCGGGTGATTTGCATTGATCGAAGCTTCATACACAGCTTGGTATGATTTTAGTCGAAGCGATATACAGAAATTCAGGAGTTTCTGCATAGTATAGAAATATCGTCTCGCGGCATCCGCATCTGTCAAAAGCGTGGCGCTCCCCATCGATGCTTGAGCCTGCCGGGATGAATGATGTTCACGGTTCGCCCGAACAACGTTTCCTCAATCCTTGACGCAGCGTACCGCGAAGCCGTTTTTCGGGCTGACCTCGCCGCCGCGCAGGGCGTTGTCGTAGAAGCCGAGAGCACGGGCGAGGGCTTTGCCGTTGCTGGCGGGCGTGGATGTCCAGAAGCGGGCGAACTGGCCGAGCATGAGGAAGACGCCATCGGCATCGCGCCTCGCGCCGGAGGGCAGGGCGTCGAAGCCGATGCTCTTGCCGCTGTCGCTTGCCGGATCAGTCCATTTGCCGGGAGCTTTCAGGGCGCTGCCCGCCGACTCCTCTCCGTCAACCGCTTCGGCCAGTTCCTGCCACTCCCTGTCGGTCGCCGCGTGCCACCCTTCGGGCGCGATGCCTCTCGGGTCGTTCACCGCACGCCAGTTGTAGAGCATCCCGTAAGATTTTGCGTTTTCCGTCTTGTTCTCGTATGCGCATCGCGCCCCGCCAGTTTGCGCGGCCCAAGCCGCATCGTCCTTGACTTCCGTAATGGGATCGCCGTTCCGGTATCGGGTGACTCGCAGATTTTCGCTCATCCAGAGATGACCGCCGATTTTCACGGTTCCGTAGCGGTTCCCATCAATGTCGGTGACTGATTTCGGCCCGTTGCCGTTGCAGCCAGCCATCAGCAGGGAGGCGAGGAGGAACGGCGTCATCGCCCGTGTCATGTCGAGTTTGCGTCGTTTGATCATCGTTAGTTTCCATTGATTGAACGCGCTCTACGGTTTTGTCTGACTCAGGAACGCGTGTTAACGGAGTTTATCGCTGACAATGTAGCGATAGTCGGGGCTTTATACCACTCCTCACGTGACGGGTTGTCACGCACCACGAGCATTTTTTGTTACATTTGCAGTATGAAGCCGTTGTTATCCATCCATTACGACCGATCATGAGCAGAAACGTATTCACCAAAACCACGGGACGCCTCTGTCTCGTCATCCTTGCAGCCATTCTCGGCGCTTGCAGGCAAAAGACGCCTGAACATTCATCCGCCGCTCCAGAAGCGGTTCCGGCGGCGACAGACAGCGCCGTAAGAGCCGTCATGATTGAATCCGGCAAAGGTTCGGTCGAGATCATCGAAGCGGCCAAACCCTGGCCGGACAATGCGCCTGCCGAGGTGCCGAAGATTCCATACGGCACGATCCGCAAGATCATCCGCACAGAAACCCCCGAGGCCGACAGTTGGGATATGGCCATCGATGGTTTGCCGGAACACGTTCTCCGCGACTACGAGGTTTCGCTCAAGGCGAAAGGCTTCGAGACCACATCGATGATCGTCGCTGAAAAGGAGGGCGACCGGGGCAGCGTAACCGGCATCAAGGGGCCGATTTCGGTGGTGCTGATCGGATCGGGCCGCAGCATGAGCCTGTCGATCATCAAGAAACTGTAGTTCAGCATCCATAAATCGCCAACACCATGACACGTCACGATCCAGAGTGCATCTTCTGCAAGATTGCCGCCGGGCAGATTCCAGCCAAACTGATCTACCGCAACGACCACGTGGTCGCGTTTCACGACCTCAATCCGACGGCACCCGTCCATGCGCTGATCATTCCGCTGGAGCATATTGCTTCGCTGAGCGATCTGACGGCGGGCGATTCGGAGATTGCCGCAGAAATTCTGCTTGCGGCGCGGGTTGTGGCGGAGAAGACCGGGGTGCTCGAATCGGGCTATCGGCTGGTGTTCAACAATGGCGCGGACGCCCTGCAGAGCGTCGGGCACATCCATGCCCACCTGATCGGCGGCAAAACGATGGGCTGGCCGCCCTTTGCAGGCCGCGAAGTGGCCCACGGCGAGGAGTGACCGGGCAAACGTTTTTTCGAGGAATCGCCGCTCACCGCCAAAACAGGAAACCTTTTGTCCTGTTTATCCTGTTATTTAGATTTAGTCTATTTAAGCTCGCGTGACGCGAATCAGAACCTGTTTTAAGATATACGGATATATGAGATTATCAGATTTAAAGGCTGGGGATCGGGCTGAAGTGACTTCGGTCGCAGCGGAACCGGCTGTCAGAAGACGGCTCATGGATCTCGGGCTTGTGCGGGGCACGGAGCTGGAGGTGTTGCGGTTCGCGCCGCTTGGCGATCCCATCGAGATCAACTGCAAAGGGTTGCTTCTGACGATGCGGCTGAACGAGGCGCAGGGGATCACCGTCAACAAACTCGAAGCCGCGGAGGCAAGACAGAGCGGATGGCCGGGATTGCGCAAACGCCATCGTTTCGGAAAAAGCGCATGAGCACGCAGAAATCCATCACGGTCGCCCTTGCCGGAAATCCGAACGCGGGCAAGTCCTCGCTCTTCAACGCGCTGACCGGCGCTCACCAGCGGGTGGGCAACTTCCCCGGCGTAACCATCGAAAAGCACGAGGGTTATCTCGTTTACAAGGAGTATCGCATTACCGTGGTCGATCTGCCCGGAACCTATTCGCTGACGCCCTACTCGCCGGAGGAGATCGTCACGCGCCGCTTCATCATCGACGAGAAGCCCGACGTGGTGGTGAACGTAGTCGAGGGCACGAACCTCGAAAGGAACCTGATGCTCACCGTGCAGCTCATGGAGATGGAGGTCGATCTGCTCGTGGCGCTCAACATGATGGACGAGGTCGAGCAGAAGGGAATTTCCATCGATCTCAATCAGCTCGAACAGCTCTTCGGCAGCCATATCGTGCCGATCTCCGCCCGGAACCGCAAGGGACTCGACGAGCTGCTCGACCACGTCGTCAGCGTCAGTGAAGGGCGTATTACAATACGGAAAAACAAGATAACCTTCAGCGCCGAGGTCGAGAGGGCTATCGACAAGATCGCCGCCCTGCTCGCTCGCGAGCGTGAACTCGATGGAGCCAACCACCGCTGGATGGCGATCAAGCTGCTCGAGAACGACCGCGAAATCTACACGCAGACTCAGAAATATCCGGTCTGGGTCAAAATCGAGCTGGCTTTGCAGGAGGCGATTACGGAGTCTGGACGGCTGCACAGCACCGATCCCGAAGCGCTCATCACCGAAGACCGCCACGCCTTCGTGCGCGGCGCGATGCAGGAGTGCGTGCGCAAGCCGAAGGCCGCGCACGCCTCGGCGAGCGACTACATCGACATGGTGGTGCTGAACCGGGTGCTCGGCCTTCCGGTCTTTTTTCTGGTCGTCTGGGCGATCTTTCAGCTCACCTTCACCCTCGGCTCGCCGCTCATGGACGCGCTCGACTACACTTTCGGCCTGCTTTCGGACACCGTCGCGCCGCTTTTGCCGGAGGGGATGATACGCTCGATTTTCGTGGATGGCATCATTTCCGGCGTGGGCAGCGTGGTGGTGTTTCTGCCCAACATCGTGCTGCTTTTCATGGGGCTGTCGTTCCTCGAAGCCTCGGGCTACATGGCGCGAGCGGCCTTCGTGATCGACAAGGTGATGCATCGCTTCGGGCTGCACGGCAAGTCATTCATTCCGATGATCACCGGCTTCGGCTGCTCGATTCCCGCCATCATGGCCACGCGCACACTGAAAAGCCGCTCCGACCGTCTGGCGACCATCATGACCATTCCCTTCATGAGCTGCGGCGCGAAGCTGCCGGTCTATGTGCTGCTCGCCGGAGCCTTCTTCCCGCCCGCGACGGCGGCCAACGTGATGTTCGGCATCTATCTGCTTGGCATCGTCATCGGCCTCTGGACGGCCTGGCTACTCAAATCCACCGTGCTCAAGAGCGACTCGGAGCCGTTCGTCATGGAGCTGCCACCCTACCGCTGGCCGACCTTCACCTCGGTGATCTTTCAGGCGCGGATGAAGGCGGTGATGTACCTGAAGAAGGCCGGAACGCTCATTCTCGGCGCGGTGATCCTGATCTGGGCCGCGAGTAACTTCCCGCACAACAAGGCGCTCGAAGCGGAGCTGGCGACCGGGAAGGCGAAGATCGAGGCGACAGGGGTTGCGCCGGAAGCGAAAGCGGAGCAACTCCGGACGCTTCAGGCGAGGATCGACGCGAGCCAGCTCGAATATTCGCTCGCCGGACGGAGCGGCAAGCTGCTCGAACCGCTCATCCGCCCGCTCGGCTTCGACTGGCGCATCGGCATCTCGCTGGTGACGGGGCTTGCCGCCAAAGAGGTGGTGGTTTCGACGCTTGGCACCATCTTTTCAATCGGCCACACCTCCGGGGATACCACTCTTTCCGGCATTCTCCGAAGCGACCCCGCATTCAGCCGCGCCACGGCGCTGAGCCTGATGGTCTTCGTGCTGCTCTACATCCCGTGCGTGGCGGCGGTGGGGGTGATGAAAAAGGAGATCGGCGCGTGGAAGCCGGTGCTCCTCTATTCCGCCTACGTCATGCTTGTGGCGTGGATCGCCTCCTTCATCACCTACCACCTCGCGCTGCTGTGGATGTGAGGCGTCATCGAAATCGAGGTTGATGGCGAGAGTTGAGTATTTCAACATTCGCAATCCATTGCGCGTTAGATGTATATTCTTTACGTTGGAGGTGTGACGATGAGCCAATCATCTCCGTGCTGCGTCACCGCTCAGGCGTTGCCCCTGATGAACTCCTCATCGACGAAGATTTCAGTGTGCGTCCTTATGGCGTAATCGTGTATTAAGAATCCAACCCCTAAATTCTTGGATCAAGAAAACCGAACAGATTCATTCGTTGACAGCCTTATTTGAAGCCCATGCGCGGCAAACCGAAAGCGGCGTCGAATTCTGGCTTGGCCGTGACCTTCAGCAACTTTTAGGTTACAGCAAATGGGATAACTTTGTGAACGTAGTGGCCAAGGCGGAAACCGCATGTGAACTTTACGGCCATCTGGTGTCCGATCATTTTGCCGACGTCGAGAAAACGATCCAAATGCCAAAAAGCGCAACGAAAGAAGTCCCGGACATCATGCGACCCAGTATGCCTGCTATCTCGTCGCGCAGAACAGCGATCCGCGAAAGCAGGAGATCGCCTTCGCGCAGACCTACTTCGCCATTCAGACTCGGCGAGCCAAAGTTATCGAGCAGCGCCTGCTCGAAGCGGAGCGGGTGTCCGCCAGCAAAAAGCTCAGCGAAACGGAGATGGAGCTGTTGGGCGTCATTTTCGAGCAGACGGGCGACACCGAGAATTTCGCCTTGATTCGAAGCAAAGACGATCATGCCTTGTTCGGTAAAAGCACGCAGGCAATGAAGGCGCAATGGAATGTGACGGATAAACGACCACTGGCGGTTTCGGGTCTGTTCAACAAACAGTGTAACCGGCCATTTTCAAATGGGAATCCTCCCCTTGAATTTAATCGAAAGGACGTTCATCACCGCGCCACAGTTTGCTGACCGAGGCGTATTTCGCATCCCATTTTTCGCCGAATGCTTGCAGGTTCAGTTCCGCCTCCTGCGCGATTGATGCGTTGTAAATCGTTTTCAGATCGTCACATAGCTCTTTGCGGTCTTTCCACGACACGTATTTCGTCGAGTTGTGCACCATGTGCACGATGCAGAGCTGCACCTCGGTCTCTGGGAACACGGCGGCTATGGCTTCGGGATTAACTGCTGCTGAAAGCTGCCGTTACGGTCACGAGGCGGCTGGATTTCGAACTGATCCTGATTGACGATGATGGTTTTGCTGCCGCGCCCGTTGCCGCTGTTCTGCTCGACCGGCAGGTGCGTGGGATAGCCGAGGTGCTAGTCTATTTCAGCGTTGAGCACCATTTCGATGAAGAGCTTTTTGTGCTGGTCGTACAGGCCGCCCTTGTTGAACAGCGCTTGCGGGCCGCCGTTTTCACGCAGCAGTTGCTTGATCATTTCGCCCGATACATCCGGTGTTTTTTTTGCTTTCTGGTCATAGTTGTTCACCGTTTTGGTTGACTGGAATCTATGACCATTTCATACTTTAGCTTACAGACTCGAATATTCTCCCGGAATGGTTATTTTTTCATCAGACAAACAGCGAAACGATGTCAGATATGCAGCCACGCGATCATCAGAAATGCGCCACATCATGAAGACCAACCAGCGTACCGGAGCCCTGCTGCTCACGATGCTCCTCGCTCTTCAGGCCTGTTCAACCTATCGGGGCACAACGACCACCACACCCATACGACCGAGCAGCCTCCAGCGAATATCCCCTGTAGAGGCATACCGGCTCGGCAAGCTCAAGAACAACCCCTATCTCATCGACGGGCGGCTTTACGTGCCCATGAGCTTCGATCAGGTATACGCTTACGAAGAGACCGGCCTCGCTTCGTGGTATGGCCAGGAGACGCTCGACCAGCACAACGGCCAGCCCACCGCCTATGGTGAAATCTTCGATCCCGGTCTGCCCAGCGCCGCGCACAAATATCTGCCACTCCCCATGATCGTCCGGGTCACCAACCTCGATAACAACGCCTCGATCATCGTTCGCGTCAACGACCGCGGCCCCTTCGTCGATGGCCGGGTGATCGACCTGAGCGCCGAAGCCGCCAAACAGCTCGGGTTCTACGGCCAGGGCACCGCGAGAGTGAAGATCGAATCGGTGTACCGATGAGAGAATTAATTGGCCGGAGTTCGATGATCGGGGCCGATGAGGTCGGATCTTCTCGGACAACGCCATAGCATCTGCAACATCCTCTTTGCGTTCGACGACTGTGACGCGCCTCAATGCTGCCTGGATCGCACGGACTGACATCAACACGGGGTCATCGGCTCCAACGCCATCGACGGCAAAACGCTTTCGTTAAGAATCTGAAATCATACAGTCGAACCGCGTGGTCGTCGCAATTTGCGAGCAGGTAAAACCGTGCGGCTTCAGCAACAGCTTGTCAGTTGGCGACAGTCAGTTATGGCATCAACATGCCGACTCTGCGGGCGCTGTTATATGATAATAATACAGAACTTGCGACCTGAGCATCCGCGCAGAAAAGCCGATACCCTCGATTGCATTTATCTCAGTCAATAGCTGTTGGGTACACGCTTTTGCGTGATTATCCTCGATTCCGACAGACCATGAAGGACGTGCGATTAACCCAAAGCTGAGGCGGCCGTTAGAATTCAGCCGCCTCTTTGGGTAGTACCGGATGCGCTACGGGAGGATCAAACGCCGCCGTTGGCTTCGAGTTCGCGCTTGAGCGCTTCGCGCTCGATTTCGAGACGGCGAAGTTCGCGGTTGATGCGGTCAAGCTCTTCCGGCTCGCTGTCGATTTCGAGCCGTAGGCGCGACGAAGCCTCGTCGATCAGGTCGATGGCCTTGTCGGGCAGGAAGCGGTCGGCGATGTAGCGGTTCGACAGTTCGGCGGCGGCCACCAGCGCGGCGTCCTTGATGCGTACGCCGTGGTGGATTTCGTACTTCTCCTTCAGGCCGCGCAGGATCGACACGGTGTCCTCCACGCTTGGCTGATCGACCACCACAGTCTGGAAGCGCCGTTCGAGCGCCGCGTCCTTTTCGATATGCTTGCGATACTCGTCAAGCGTCGTCGCGCCGATGCAGCGCAATTCGCCTCTGGCAAGCGCGGGCTTGAGAATGTTGGCCGCGTCCATCGACCCTTCCGCCGATCCCGCCCCGACCAGCAGATGCAGCTCGTCGATGAAGAGAATCACCTCCCCTTCTGCGACCTGCACCTCCTTGACGAGTGCCTTCAGGCGCTCCTCGAATTCGCCGCGAAACTTGGTACCCGCGACCAGCGCGGCGATGTCGAGCGCGGCGACCTGCTTCGACTTGAGGTTCTCCGGCACGTCGCCGCCCACGATGCGCTGGGCGATGCCTTCGACGATGGCCGTCTTGCCGACGCCCGGCTCGCCGATGAGCACCGGGTTGTTCTTGGTGCGGCGGGAGAGAATCTGGAGCACGCGGCGGATTTCGTCGTCGCGCCCGATCACCGGATCGAGCTTGCCCTTGCGCACCAGGTCGTTCAGGTTGCGGGAGTATTTCTTGAGCGACTGGTAGCTCTCCTCGGCGTTCTGACTAGTGACGCGCTGCGAGCCTCTGAACGAGGCCAGCACCTTGAGAATGGCGTTGCGGTCGACGCCTGCATCTTTGAGCAGTTTCGAGACCTTCACGCCCGCCTCGCTCATGGCGATGAAGAGGTGCTCGGAGCTGATGTACTCGTCCTTGAGCTGCTCGGCCTCCCTGAGCGCCGTGTCGAAGACCTTGCCGAGGTCGTTGGAGATATACTGGCCGGTCGCGGACGCGCCGGTCACTTTCGGGATGCGGTCGATCTCGCGGTCGATGACGCTGAGCAGCGTATCGACCGGCGCTTCGAGTTTTCGGGCGATCTGGCAGGCGATATTATCATGATCACCCAGCATGACGCTGAGCAGGTGATCGGGTTCGACCTGCTGATTCTGCTTGCTGCTGGCCAGCAACGAGGCCGCCTGAAGCGCCTCCTGCGCCTTGACGGTGAATTTGTTCGGATCGAAATGCATGGTTGATCGTTTCTTGCTGTTTTCGGTACTTTTTTCATGGTGGCGGAAAGCTCAAGAGCTTTTTCCGCATTGTGTTATCAATCATAATAACCACCAAAACAGCGAAAACGTCACACCGTGAAGCCCGGAATCTGACGTGCGCGACTCCGTGAGCCAAGCATCTCTGCGCATCAGAGCGACTCTGTTTCGATCAACTGCGATTGATCGTCTTAGGCAGGTTTTGCATGAAGGAACGGGCGATGAGCTTGACGATCTCCCCGCCGGTTACCAGAAGTTCAGCGCCCTTTTCGCGGATATGAATCTGCGTGGCAACCTGATCCTTGAAATAATCGACGCTCGCCGGGTCGTAATTTTTGCCGCTTACGTACTCGTCGATAAGCACTTCGGCCTGGCTGTAGGGCAGATTTAAAACCTTCACGCCAAGTTTGGCGCGTTCGATGGGATCGAGAATTCTCTGGCCCGTTGCTGACTGCTCCATATCGCTGCGTTTTTCTGGTGTAGTAAAACAAGAGAGGCGGCGAGAGCTTTTTCAGCTCCAGCCTTTCGGAATTTAACAATCTTTCAGGCAAGAAACCAGCGACGGGCACTGACTTGTTCGCGAGTTCATGCGCTCTGTTTGGCGGGACGACGGACATCGGTCATCATCGATCCCGACACAAAGAGCAAGAGAGCGGCAAGAATCGTCTCCTCGTGGATCGGCACTCGCTGACCCGGCACCATGATCCACCGGGCGGTAGCTGCCTCGTCGGCGATGTCGGCAGCGACGGCCTCCTGCACCGGCGCGTCGGGACGGCTGTAGTAGAACTTGCCGTTTGCCGACTTGATGAGAGAGGCAAGCAGTTCGGGCCGGAACGAGGTCAGAACGACACGGCCCTGCTGGTCGCGCTTCGCTCCGCCTGGCATCGGAATCTGCACGGGCTGAACGCCTCCAAGACCGATGACATGGAGATACACCCCCTGCTTTTTCATTGTCTCGGCAATATCGCCGAGGTCGATCCCGTGATCCTCTCCGTCGCTGCAGAGCACCAGCACCGTCTCGCTGCCCGACGCGCCGCGTCCTGAATCCGCAAGCCTGAGCGCCATTTCGAACGCACGGCGGTAATCGGTGCCCTGCGCCGAAATCAGGTCGGGGGTCGCCATATCGAGCAGGGTTTCGAAATCCTCCTCGTCACTGGTCAGCGGGCACTGTACGACGGGCGCGCCCGCAAAGAGCAGCAGCGCTTTGCGCCCTTCGCCAAGGCTACGGCTGATTTGCAGCAGCTCCGACTTGGCGCGACCCAGCCGGTCGGGCGCAATATCCCTGGCCAGCATGGAGTTTGAAATATCGAGCATGAAAACGACATCGATCCCTTTCTGCCGCACCGGCTTCTGACCGCTGCACAGTTGCGGCCCGGCAATCGACACGATCATCATCGCCACGGAGAAGAGCAGCATGAGGCGGCGCAGCAAGAGTTTACGGAAGCTCATCGAAGGCAGGATGCCTGCAATTCCACCGGTAGCGTCGATCTTCTTCCAGAGCGAGACCTTTCGGCGAACTCCGTAGAAAACCAGCACCGAGAGCGGAATAAGCACCCACAAAAGGATGAGATAGCCGGGCCTTGAAAAGCACATGGTTATGGAATCCTGATGAATCGGGTTGCCGAAAGCGCCTGTTCGACAAAGAGCAGCAACACAGCCGAAAGGAGCAGCCACGGATAGATCTCCATGTTTTTGCCGGGCGTTCTGCCTTTCAGGCGTGATTTTTCGAGGCGGTCAATGTCGCGGAAGCTCTTCAGCAGCCCGAACGCATCACCGGCGCGGAACATGCGTCCGCCGCTGATGCGGGCCACCGTTTCAAGTTCGTTGCGCCCTTTGCGACCAATATCCTGATTCTTGCCGCTATCGAACAGACCGGCCTCTTTGCCCGCCAGAACGGTATAGATTCGAATGCCATATCTGGACGCAAGGCGGGCCGCCGTCTCCGGGGTTACTTCGCCCGCGTTATTTTCGCCATCGGTGATCAGCACCAGCGCTTTTTCTTTCGATGGCGAAGCCCTGAGACGGTTGATGGCCGTCAGAATCGCCGTGCCGATCGCCGTGCCCGGTTCGTCGAGAAAGCCCGGAGCTACCGTTTCCGACAGTCGTTCGAGCACGTCGTGATCGAGCGTCAGCGGGCAGCGCGTAAAGCTTCCGCCGCTGAACACCACCAGCCCGATGCGGTCGGCAGGACGATTGTCGATAAAGCGCATCGCCGCTTCTCGCGCCCCCGTGAAGCGGCTCTTGCCGCCAAAATCGGGCGTGTTCATCGATTCCGAAACATCGAGCGCGATCATGATGTCGATGCCGACCGTGTCGCGCGTGGATGGCGGAAACGGCGCTCTTGGGCCAGAGAGCGCAAGCACGACGAGCGCAAGCACCAGCCAGTGCAGCCATTCGGGAAATTTCGAGAAGAGCGAAAGGGCGGCAAACCCGGAGGCGCGAAGAGCCGGAACCGATGGAAACAGCACCCCCGGCTGGTTTTTCCGCCAGAGCAACCGGTACAATGCCGAGCCGCCAGCCGCCGCGGGCAGCAACAAAAGCCACCAGGGATTGTCGAACCGGATACCGGTGAGCAAGGTGAAAAGAGAATTCATACAGGCCGCTTTTTAACCAGAAGATGCAAAATCCCCCGCATATCCGCATCATGGCGCATCTGAACCTGCTCCCCAAACTATTGGCTGTATGAAAGCTAAATAGTTCTGTATCCCCTGTCACTACGAGCTGCCCGTATCCGGTCTGTTGCCGCCCGCGAACCTTGAACACATCACACCATAGCCTTGGATCGCCACCTCCAGACTTGTCGGGCCGCGATGACAAATCCCCGTTATTCGAAAGGCAAGCTGAGACAATCAACCGTCATTTTGGCTTAACACACGACTATTCACGAGTTGAATGGAACCGGGCTTGCAGTTCCAATAATCCCTTAACGTCGAGACAGCCGGGGGATGGACTCGCTGTTATTGCGCAATAATTCCGCGATCAAAAAATCGGAGCAGAATCATCGACCTCTTGCCGAAAAAGATTCCGGCCTTACAATGCAACAGTTGCTTATACACACCACCACAAGCCACCCATTGAAAGCATATAAAGTATTTATATTAATGATAAAAATGTCGAATCAGACTCATATCAAAACATCGATACTCAACGTCGTGCATATTATTTCTTAATAACGACAAGCTATTAATCAATAATATATATATGTGCATTTCGTAGCTTTGCCTGATTCGAACAAAATAAAATTTCATTTTCATATTAAAACGATAAGTCACAAACCAGATGATGTTTTTTACTGACTTTATACTGCTCTCTCGTACGGACAATTCGCACAAAAAAATCAATTTTCGCGCAGTTTTTGCTACTAAAAAGAAACAAATCACGAAATTTTTATGCTATAGAAAACGGAAATTTTTTTTTAAACTTGATGATGAGACTATTATTTAACTCTTTCATAATTAATACGTTAAGTGATTTATTACTCGTTTTTGCTCGCATTGAACTGCTTCAAGGCTATTAAACGTCTCTTGTGAAGTAATATTGATTTACTGTTTATTGAAAAGGCGATATGGTTTGAATTGGCGAGTAATAGCTCTAAGCAGTTGAATGCTCAAGTAATGCATCTTGATTACGCAATAAAAATAGCATAAATAAAAAAACAATTGTTATTTAGGGAAGTTTGTAGTAAAAACCTGCCGAGATCACTCGTCTACAAGCCCCCGAAGTAAAAATCATTTTTAAGCAGTAAAAAAGAATACTTCATACCATTGTTTCTCCCTTAAAAAAAGACTGAAGTTGCAGTAACTCACAAAACCTTGACAACAATGAAAGGTTTATTGATCTCATTAATAATCGCGGTGTTCGCGCTGTCGCCTGCGGAAAGCCGCGGTACAATGACCATTCGTTCCTATTCGGCTGCGCGAAATAACCGGTTTTACACCGGGAGCGATAAAAATTTTATCGGCGCTGCTTACAATTTCTCGGGGGTTGGTCAGTTCAGTACGGGGCATTGGGGGACGCTACTCTCGGATAATTACTTTATAACAGCAACCCATTATGCGCCCGCAATTGGCGAGACGGTGACTTTCTATGCAACCAACAGCAAGTCGGGGCAACACTATACATACTCAGTGGCGGCGGGAACGCGTGTAGGTACGACAGACATCTGGATCGGACGGCTCAACACGGCGGTCGACAGCTCCATCGCACGTTATCCCATTCTGGAACTACCCAAACAGAGCGACTATCTTGGAAGAGTGCTATATAATTACGGAAGTCAAGACATTGTCGGACGAAATGTTGTGGATACTATACGCGAAGGCTCATATGGAGGCTCGACAAATCTAATTGCCTGGTACGATTACGACAACAATGATACCCCTTCGGTGGGTGGCGATGAAACCCTGTTGCAGGTGGGCGATTCTGGCGCCCCAAGTTTCGTCGCTACCGGTTCGGGTCTTGCCCTGGTCGGCATCCACTGGGTAAGTGATCTTTACATTCAATCCGGCGACTCGTTTATTCCGCCATACGCCAACGATATCAATACTATTTTGAAACAAAGTGGACAGGCGTTATCAGTAGTTCCAGAGCCGAGCGGGCACTGGTACGCGCTGATCATTGCGTGCGCCCTCTGGCTTATGCGGCGACGTGCTAACTCGCAGTAATCTTGTTACTCACTATACGCTCAAGTGAAGGGCATGTTATGAACGCTCGGATAGATTTGACAAGGGAAATTCACCTCACGAGTTATCTCAGCTGCATAATTCACGAGTGAACTGAAAAAGGGGAGCATGAATAGCGCAAGATATTTTTTTACTGTTGTTTCACTTCGCAAAACAGATGCGATATTCATGCAGCCCCTTTTGAAAAATATAATCAACGGTCAACATCTGAACTGGCCCCCGCCCGGCAGACAAAATGGTGCCGAGTTTAAGTTGGTAACGGGCTGTTTATGCAGCGGGAAGGCGCTGCCTCTTTTTTTTCATCAAATGCTTCTTATCCAGCGCCCGGCCTCTGCCGTCCATGCTGATGCGAAGCGTCGGATACTTCCTGAGCCCCCTGATAAATACGTCACTGGTAAACTGTGAACCCTGATCGCTGTTGAAGATTTCCGGAATGCCGTAGTTTCGGAACGCCTCCTCAACACAATCCACGCAAAAACTGCTCTCCATCGAGTTTGACAACCATCAGGCCAGCACCTTGCGCGAGCACCAGTCGATGATGGCCACCAGATACATAAACCCTTGCGGCGTCGGGCACCAGGCGATGTCGATCGACCAGTCCTGCTTGGGGCGCGTTATCGTCATACCCCGCAGCAGGTACGGATAAATCTTGTGCTGCGGATGCGGCTTGCTGGTGTTTGGGCCGGGGGCCATGGCCGCCAGTCCGAGCGCTCGCATCAGCCGCTGCACGCGCTTAGATTGATGCAGTATCCGAGGCTGCACAGGTAATGCTCGATTTTACGGCTTCCATAGAACGG
>Ga0326729_1000131_pt1 | contig 20858 bp, 15 predicted proteins | sample MHFSIPfraction_2_FD_207744 | JGI IMG/M metagenome (GOLD analysis project Ga0326729, IMG submission 207744) | Lab enriched peat soil microbial communities from Michigan Hollow, Ithaca, NY, United States - MHF6AY SIP fraction | ecosystem: Environmental > Terrestrial > Soil > Wetlands > Peat...
GACGGTCGGCGCATCTTCTCCAAGAAGGCCTCGAAGCGACACGCCGAGCCTGGTGAGGTAATCCGCCTGCTGCGGGAGGCCGGCGTCGGGTCGTGAAGATCGCCATCTCGACCGGTGGCGGCGATGCACCGGGCCTGAACGCGGTCATTCGTGGGGCGGTGCTCTCGGCGGTCAACCGGGGCTGGCAATGCGTGGGCGTGCGGCGCGGCTACGGCGGATTGCTGGGCGAGGACCTGCTCGTTCCGCTCGGCGCGAGCGAAGTCCGCGGCATCACCCACATGGGTGGAACGATCCTCGGCACCACCAACCGGGGCGACCCCTTCAAATGGCGCGAGCAACGTCCCGACGGCAGTTGGACCGAGCGCGACCGCTCCGACGAGCTGGTAACCGCGTTCCGGGCCTTCGAGCTCGACGCCCTCATCGTCATCGGCGGTGATGGCTCCCTCGCCATCGCGCGCCAGCTCATGGCGAAGGGGATCCCCATCGTCGGGGTCCCCAAGACCATCGACAACGACGTCGGTGGCACCGTCGCCACCTTCGGGTTCGATACCGCGGTCTCCACCGCGACGGACGCCATCGACAAGCTGCACTCCACCGCCGAGAGCCACGAACGAGTGATGGTCGTCGAGGTGATGGGCCGTCACGCCGGCTTCATCGCCCTGCACTCCGGCATCGCCGGCACCGCCGACGTCATTCTCATCCCCGAGATCCCTTTCGACATCAACCGCGTGTGCGACAAGATCCGCGAGCGGGAAGCGCAGGGGCGCCACTTCAGCATCGTGGTTGCGGCGGAAGGCGCGGTGCCCGCTGGCGGCCACGAGAGCTACGTCGATCCGGAGCGCCACCGGCTCGGGGGCGTTGCGGAGAAAGTCGCCGAGGACATCGAGCGGCTCACCGGCAAGGAGACCCGCTCACTCGTGCTGGGGCATCTCCAGCGGGGTGGCAGTCCCACGACCTTCGACCGGCTCTTGGGATTGCGCTTCGGGGCCGCCGCCGTGCGATTGGTGGCCGGCAAACAATTCGGCATGATGGTGGCGCTGCAGCCGCCCGACATCGTCGCCGTTCCCATCGATCAGGTGCTCTCCCGCCCGAAACGCATTGCCCTGGATTCCGACGTGATCGCCACGGCCCGGGACGTCGGCATCAGCTTCGGCGATTGAGCGGGCGGTTGACCTCGCCAAGGGACACCCGCATTCCGTCGCAGCTTGAACCACACTTACAACCGATGAATGGCCAATGGGTTGCCTCCGCCCCCGGAGGTGGCACGGGGCTTCCAATGGAACCCTGCGCAACCAGGAGGTCACCATGAAACGGATCATGTTCATCGCTGGACTCGTGACGCTGCTCGCGGCCGGTACCGCCTCCGCTCAGACGAGCGTCCAGCTGTCCTTTGGGTTCGGGGTGCCGCGCCCGTACATATCGGGCGATGTGTTCATCGGCCGGTCGTTCATTCGACCGGTGTACCGGCCGTACTACTACTACTACCCTAACCGGTACCCGTACTACTTCTATGAGCCGCTGCCGCGTTGGTACGGTCCGCCTCACCGGGTGATCATTTACGAGCGCGATCACCGCTTCTTTCGTCGTGATTTCGACCGCGACCGCGATTGGGAACGGCAGCATGGCCGGCACCGCGATTGGAACCGGGCCGACGGCCGCGAGCGTGATCGCGACTTCGACCAGAATCGGCGCCACCGCGACCGCGACGACCACCGCTGAATCGTGACCCGATAGATTGGAGGCGGCCAGGAGCCCAAGCGGCTCCTGGCCGTTTGCTTTTTTCGGGGTTGCCTCGTTGAATTGACCTGTGCATCCAACCCGCGACCACTTCCTCCCTCCAGATCCCGAAGCGTTCCTTGCGGCGGAGCCGGCGACCGGACGCGTCATCGTCATCGCTCCGACCCGCGCCGCGTGCGAGACCATCGAGCTCGCGATGGGGCTGCACATCGACACGCTGCTGGAGCGCGAGCACGGAGAGGACCTGCGCCGGCTCGCCGCATCGGGGCGTGGATTCGGGATCATGGCCGGCACCGGCACCGGGAAGACGCTCGCGATCCGGCCCATCGCGGAGCGGATCCTCGGCATGCCGCTCAGGGTGGGGGTCGTGAACCGCGAGCGCGAAGCGACGCCCGATACTCCGACCTGGAACGTCGTCATCATCACGACCGGGATTGCGCGCCGCTGGTTCGAAGACGGACTGATCACGTCACGGGACACGCTGGTGGTGGACGAGATTCACCAGACCTCGGCCGAGCTGGAGCTATGCCTGGCCCTCGGGAAGCGCGCGCACTGTCGCTTCATCTGGTTGTCGGCAACGGTGGATCCGAGCTTCTACGCCGGCTACCTCGACTCGGACGAAGTGCTGGAAACCACGGCGTTCGACCCGGCGCGCGCGGCACGGGTGCGGGTGGTGCCGCTGCAGCCGCTCGATTTTCTGGACGAGCGGTTCGTGCGGCGGGTGCTGAAGGAGCGCCGCGGTGTCGCGGTCTTCGTTCCCACGCGCGCCGAAGTGGAAGAGCTGGCAGGACGGATGGGCGCGCAGTGGCCACGGCTGACCGCCGCGTTCTACCATGGCGGGGAGCCGATCCGCGTCATCCGGCCGTTCCTGGATGGCGAGGTAGAGCGTCCCTTCCTGCTCGCCATGACCGCCGCCGGCCAGTCCGCCTTGAACGTGCGCGGACTCGACACGGTCGTGATCTACGACGCCCGGTACGCCAACGTCGTCGACCGCGGCCGCAACGTGCTCACCCGGCTGTACCTCGGCGCGAACGAGATCCTCCAGATGGCCGGCCGGGTGCACGGCCGCGTCGCCAACGGCGAGGTCTACATCCTGAGCGACCGCAACCTCGAATTCGCCGCGCTCCGTCCCACCCCGCCGGAGTTCCAGCTGGCGGGCGATGCCGAGCAGGTGGCGATCACGTGTGCCGCGCTCGGGGTGGACGCGGCCGAGCTCGACTTGCCGGTGCCGCTCGACCGCCGCTCCTACCGCGCGGCGGTGCAGCTGCTCACCGACCGGGGGCTCGTCGAAGCCGGACGGCTCACTCGCTACGGACGCGCCGTCGAATCCATGCCGGTCGACCGGCCCTGGGGAGAGCTTCTCGTGAACGCCGAATCGGATCTCGTCCCCATCGTCGCCGTGGCGTCGAACATAGACTCGCTGCACCGCATGACCCGCGAGAACCGGAATCTGAAGGGGTTGATCGTCCCGGGGAGCGACCACCTCACCGCCTACAACGTGTTCGCGGAGGCCGTGAACAAGCACGGCTACCTGGGGGAGGTGTACGGGTTGCCGCGGCATCTGTTCCGCGAGACGCTCGAGCGCTGGGCCGAGTGGCGCGGCGTTCTCATCAAGGCGCTGGAGGATATCGCCCTGGGCACGGCTTCCGCGTACCGTCAAATCGAAGTGCCGCTGCCGGAGCGCTTCTCCGTCGCTCGGGACCAGGCCCTAGCCGCCTTCCAGGATCTCGTAGCCCGTATCCAGCCCTTCGACCTCGTGATCGACGAGCAGACGGCCGACGGCCGTGAGGCACGGGTCTCCCGGAATTCGGTGTGCGGCAGCTGGGGCGCCATCGCCGGCACACTGCGCTATTTCGCCGACCGTTTTGGGAATCCGCGCGCCGGCATCGAAGGGACGCAGGTGCCTGAGCGCCTGGTGCGACGCTACGCGCGGCGCGGCGCCACGACCGTCGAGTTCGCCGAAGGTCGGGGTCGGGGAAAGCTCATGGCCGTGCGCACGGTGGAGTACTTCGGCTTCCTGCTGGAGCGCGAGGTCGAGCCGCTTCCCACACCCTTTCCCGCGGCGCTCGCCGAGGCGGCGCGTGCGGCGCTCGTTGCCGCGCTCGCTGGAGGCCGCACGCCCCATCCCAACCAGCGGGCGGTGCGGCAGGCCCTCGACCGGGGCGGCGAGTACTGGCGCCGCTCCGGGGGGGCCCTGGCGGCGGTGGCTCCCGAAAGCCTGACGGCCCGGCTCGCCGAGCAGCTTGCGGGGGTAGAAAGCTGGGACGCGTTCATCCAGCGACCGCTCGCGTTGAACGTGGACGCCGTCCTCCCGGCGGTCGAGCGCGAGCGGCTGGAGGCGCTGCCGGGCTCGCTCCATTTGTACGGGGACCGAGTCACGCTCGATTACGAGGTCGAGCAGGGTGTGGGGGTGGTCCGGCTGCGGCTCAAGGAGGGCCAGGCGCGGCGCCTGCGGCCAGCGGACCTGCCGCCGCTCGACCGGCCGCTGCGGTTCAGCGTCCTGCGCGGCAAGCGGCCGGCGGTACGGGCCGATTCGCTGGACGACATGCGGCGGCAGCTCACGGAGTTGCCGCGGGAGGAGCGTAGCCGGCTGGTGCGCGGGGGTCGCCGGCCCCGCCGCCGATGAAACCTTTCCGGTGGTCCGATGGTAAGGGGTGCCGATGGACGCGCTCGGTCGCGCGGTACTCGAGTCACTCGAGCAGGGAATCGCGGTGTTCGACGCCGGCGGCGGGTTGGTGTATGCCAATACCGTCGCACGACGTGTGCTCGCCGGGTCCAATGGGAACGCACACGAGGCCCGGCGCACGCTGCTGGCGCGCCAGGGCCGAGCGGTGCCGTTGCGCGACGGTGAAACGGCCCTCGGAGAGGCCGTGGTCATTGGCGCCAACGGTGGCCCCGCAACGCTGGCCGAGCAGGAGCGCCAGGCGATCCTCGAGGCGCTTGCGGCGACGGGGGGCCGGCTGGCGCAGGCCGCTCGGCGGCTGGGAATCAGCCGGACGACGCTGTGGCGCCGCCTGCGGACCTACGGTGAAGTCGCGCATCCTGGCGCTGCCTCCTAGGCCTCTCTAGTTTCCCGGGGCGATGCCCTCCGTCGCTCCCACGCCTTACATCATCGAGGAGTATGTCCGCTGGTCCGATGTGGACTTCGCGGGCATCATCTTCTACGGCTCCTACGTGCGGTTCTTCGAGATCGCCGAAACGGAGCTGTTCCGGTCCTGTGGCCTCGCCTACAAGGACGTGTTCGATCGCTACGACATCTTCCTGCCGCGTAAGGCGGTGCACAGCGAGTTCTTCCACCCGCCCCGGCTGGACGACCGGCTGCGCGTGGCGACCTACGTCGGCCGTGTCGGCACGACGTCCATGACCCTCAACTTCGACGTGCTGCGCGACGGCCCGCCGATGCTCGCCGCCGCGGGATGGATGGTGCTCGTCTGCGTAGACCGCGCCGGGCTGCGACCGCGCCCCCTCCCGCCCGGCTTGCTCGAGGCGCTCCGCCCCCACACGCTCTCGATGGCGGACGCGCGCCGGACGCTCGGGGTGCCGGTGCCGTGACGCACTATGCCCTCGCCGTTCTGATCGCCGCGCTCGCGTTGTCGTGCGGGCGCTCCACGGCCCCGCGCGGGACGGGACGGGTGCGCGTGGTGCAAACGGGAGCGGCGGACACGATCCAGTTCGAAGTCCCCATTCAGGCGCAGCGCTGCGCCGACGGCCGCGGCATCCTGGTGACCGGGGCACGCCAGGGACAGGGCGTGCTCGTGTGGCTGCGCGCGGACCGCACCGTGCCCGATACCGGGACCTACCCGCTGCTGGCGCGCGCGGACAGCGGGGCGGTGCGAGGCGTGATCGCCACGGTCCGGTTCGTGATCGGGCCGGTGACGCACGGACTGACGGTGGACGATGGCTCCGCGACGGTGACGCAGTCGGCCCCATCGTACACCCTGCAGGTGCGCGGTCATGGTGTCGAAGCGGGACTCGGGGGACCGCATTCGGCCGAGCTGACGCTCGACCGCGTACCGCTGACCGCGGACACCGTGTCCTGCCAGGTGCAGCCATGACCGTGCGCGTCGGTATCATCGGTACCGGGTTCGCGCGGCGCGTGCAGCTCCCCGGGCTGCGGCTGGTGCCGGGGGTGCAGGTGACGGCGATCGCGAGCGGCCACCGCGCCAACGCCGATGCCGTCGCGGCGGAGTTCGGCATAGCCCGCGTCTATGACGACGGCGCGGAGCTGGCGCAGGCGCCCGACGTGGATCTCGTCGTCATTTCCTCGACGCCGCCCAGCCATGCCCGCTGCGCCATCGCGGGGCTCGAGGCCGGGAAGCATGTCTTGTGTGAAAAGCCGATGGCCCTCGACGCCGCGGAGGCGCGCCGCATGGTGGTCGCGGCCGAGCGGAGGCCGCACCAGGTGGCGTGGATCGACCACGAGCTGCGCTACGAGCCGAATCGCCGCCGGGTGCGCGAGCTGATCGAGTCGGGCGCGATCGGCGCAGTGCGACACATCGAGCTGTCGCTCAAGCCGTACCTCCGCGGCGACGGGCGTCCGCAGACGTCCAGCGCACCCTGGACCTGGTGGTTCGACGCCGCCCAGGGCGGCGGCATCCTGGGCGCGGTCGGCTCGCATCTGATCGATCTGTGTCGCTTCTGGACCGACGGCGAAGTCTCGCGCGTGGCCGGCCGCGTCGGAACCTTCATTCCTGAGCGCCCGGACGCCGGGGGCGTGGTGCACCCGGCGACCGCCGACGAGTTCGTGAGCGGCGTGCTCACGCTGTCCGGCGGCGCGGTGGCGACGCTGACGCTCTCGGCGGTCGCCCATCATGGACCCGGGCACCTCGCGCAGATCACCGGCGCCGAAGGCACGCTCGTACTCACCGGCGAGGGACGGCTGGAGATCGGCCGGGCCGGAGGGCCGCTCGAGGACATCAGCGTCGCCGACGATCTGTCCGGACGCACGACGGTCAACAACATGTGGGCCCGCTCGTTCGTGCGGCTCGCCCGCGATCTGGTAGCGACCATCGGCGGTGCGCCGCCCTCCGGGAAACCGGCTGGTTTCCGCGACGGCTGGCAGGTGCAGCGCGTGCTCGACGCCCTGCGCGCCGGCAGCGGCACGCCGCTAGATTGACCGGCGTGGAGCAGACCTACTTCCGGAAGGGATTCGGGCTCAAGGACGCCATCGAAGGCGCGCTCACGTCCGACTACCACAGCCGGGTCGTCGACGCGATTCGTGCGAACGGGAACACCCTGGTGCTGGGCGACCTGACGTTCCGGTTGGCCCAGGAGTTCGGGTTCTGTTACGGCGTGGACCGGGCCGTCGAGTACGCGTACGAGACCCGCACCAAGTTCCCGGAGCGCCGCACCTTTCTCGTCGGCGAAATCATCCACAACCCGCACGTCAATTCCAAGCTCCGGGCGATGGGGGTGGCCTTCCTGTTCCGCGGCGCGGACGGGGAGTTCGATTTCAGCGCGGTGACGGCGTCCGACGTCGTCATCCTTCCCGCGTTCGGGGTCACGGTGCAGGATTTCGCGCGCCTGCGCGCGATCGGGTGCGTGCTGGTGGACACGACCTGCGGCTCGGTTCTCAACGTCTGGAAACGCGTCGAGGCGTACGCGCGAGACGGCTATACGGCGGTGATCCACGGCAAGTACTTCCACGAGGAGACCAAGGCCACCGCGAGCCAGGTCACGAACTTCCCGCGGGGGAAGTACATCATCGTCCGGCACATGGACGAGGCCAAGGCGGTGTGCGCGTTCATCGAGGGAGCGGGGAGCAAGGAGCAGGTGGTGCGCGAGTTCGCTCACGCCGTGTCACCGGGGTTCGATCCGGAGACCGACCTGATCAAGATCGGAGTGGCGAATCAGACCACGATGCTCTCCAACGAATCCCTCGCCATCGCGGGTGAGCTGCGCGCGAGCATGGCGCGGCGGTGGGGCGAGGCGGCGCTGGCCGATCATTTCCGCACCTTCGACACCATCTGCTCGGCGACCCAGGATCGCCAGGACGCGGTCCTCAAGCTGATCGAGGAGCCGCTCGACGTCATGGTCGTGATCGGCGGCTACAATTCGAGCAACACCACCCATCTCGCCGCGATCTGCGCGCCCCGGGTGCCGACCTACCACATCGAAGACGCGCTGTGCATCGAACCGGAGACGGCGAGTATCCGCTATTTGCCGGTCGGGACGCGCGAGGAAGTCCGGCGGGCGGACTGGCTGCCGCCGGGGCCGGCCTGCATCGGCATCACGGCCGGCGCCTCGACGCCGAACAACAAGATCGGGGAAACCGTCGAGCGGATCGCGGCGACGCGCGGGCTGTCGCTCGCCGCGGCCCTGGGCTAGCCCCCGGCCGACTGCGCGGCGAAGACGCGGTAGCGCACCGCGTTCTTCCCGCCGCGCTTCACTTCGTACATCAGATCGTCGGCCCGCGCGATCAACTCGTCCACCGTGGCGGGCGGTGTGAGAAACACCGCCACCCCCATGCTGAAGGTCGCCGTGTAGCGCGCGCCGTCCATCGCCAGCGCCACCTCGGCCAGGACGCGCTGCACCACCCGGCGCGCCTCCGCCTCGTTCGCATCGGTCACCAGGAGGGCGAACTCGTCGCCGCCCATGCGGGCCACATGGTCGGTTTCCCGCACGCCGCGCGACAGCGCCGCCGCGACGGTCTGCAGCATCGCATTTCCCGCCGAATGCCCGAGAGCGTCGTTGATCTGCTTGAATTCGTCCACGTCGAGGTAGGCCAGGGCGAACGGGGTGGCGTAGCGACGGGCACGGCGGATCTCCAGGTCGGCGAGCTCCGTGAAGGCCCGGGTGTTCGCCGTCCCGGTCAGCGCGTCGGTGCGGGCGAGGGATTGCTCGCGCAGCAGCGCGTCACGCAGCGCCGCGAGCACCAGCGGTACGGTGATGAAGAAGGCGGTGACCACGAATCCGTTCCACAACTGGGTGGTCCAGAGGGACTCCGGGTGTCCGGCGATGAGATCGGCGAGCACCCACACGACGGCGCTCAGCGCCGCGACCGCGCACCCGCGCGCCTTGCCGCCGAACCACGTGACGGCCGCGATGGGCGCGAGGTAGAACACGAGCCAGCCCCACTCCGGACCCGTGGCGTAGTCCACGACCCCGATGCCCGCGACCGCGGCGGCGCCGGCTGACAACAACACGCTCGGCGAGCGCTCGTCGAGCCACCGGCGGACCCGGGCGAGGCCGGGGAGGCGTGGTGGGGATTCCATCGGGGGGATAAAGTACCGCCAACCGTCCCTACGCGAATCGCCGCGCCCGTCGCATATTTCGCGACATGAGCGGGGCGCGCTTTCACCCGGTCGTGGATCGCTGGTTCTCGAGTCGCTTTCCGGAACCTACCGAGCCGCAGCACCGCGCCTGGCCGTTGATTCAGGCCGGAGGCGACGTGCTGATCGCCGCCCCGACCGGCTCGGGGAAGACGTTCGCCGCCTTCCTGGCCGCGATCGACGACCTGTTGCGCCAGGGGTTGGACGGCGCGCTGTCCGACGGTATCCAGGTCGTCTACGTCTCGCCGCTCAAGGCTCTGTCGAACGACATCCAGAAGAACCTCTCCCAGCCGCTGGAAGAGATTCGCGCGGCGCTCGCGGCCGAGGGACTGCCGGACGCGAATATCCGCGTCCTGCTGCGCACCGGCGACACGGCGCCCGCCGAGCGTCAGGCGATGGTGAAGCAGCCGCCGCACATCCTCGTCACCACCCCCGAGTCGCTCTACCTCATCCTCACCTCCGAGCGGGCGCGCGAGACGCTGCGCAACGTGCGCACCGTGATCGTGGACGAGATCCATGCGGTCGCGCGGGACAAGCGGGGCAGCCATCTCGCCCTGTCGCTCGAGCGCCTGGCCGCACTGACGCGTCATCCGCTGCAGCGCATCGGGCTCTCGGCGACCCAGAAGCCCATCGAGGACATCGCGCAATTCCTCGTGGGGACCGGTCGGCCGCTGCCGACCATCGTGGATTCCGGGCATGCCCGGGCGCTGGACCTGGCGCTCGAGATTCCGCCCTCGCCGCTCGAGGCGGTGATGTCGGCCGAGGTGTGGGAGGAGGTCGACGAGCGGCTCGCACAGCTGATCACCGAGCACAAGACCACCCTCGTGTTCGTGAACACGCGACGACTGTGCGAGCGACTCACGATGCAGCTCTCCGAGCGGCTCGGCGCCGACCAGGTGACCTCCCACCACGGCAGCCTGTCGCGCGAGAAGCGGCTCGAGGCCGAGACACGCCTCAAGAACGGGGAGCTGAAGGCGCTGGTGGCGACCGCGTCACTCGAGCTGGGGATCGACATCGGGTCGGTCGATCTCGTCTGCCAGGTCAGCACGCCGCGCTCGATCGCCACGCTGTTGCAGCGGGTGGGCCGCTCGGGTCATCGCCTGGGAGCGATTCCCAAGGGCCGCATTTTTCCGCTGTCGCGCGACGAGCTGATCGAATGTGCGGCGCTGTTGCGCGCGGCGCGCGAAGGACAGTTGGACCGCCTCATCATTCCTCGGCAGCCGCTCGACATCCTCGCGCAACAGGTGGTCGCGGCGGTCGCGTGTGAAGAGTGGGATGAAGACGCCCTGTACGATCTCGTGCGCCGGGCCTACCCGTATCGGGACCTGTCGCGCAAAGACTACGACGACGTCGTGCGGATGCTGTCGGAAGGGTTCACCACGAGGCGCGGCCGGCGGGCGGCCTATATCCACTACGACGGCGTGAACCGGCGACTGCGCGCCCGGCGCGGTGCCCGGCTCGCGGCCCTCACGTCCGGGGGCGCCATTCCGGACCTGGGGGACTACCGCGTGGTGCTCGAGCCCACCGAGACGTTCGTGGGCACGCTGAACGAGGACTTCGCGATCGAGAGCGCACCGGGAGACATCTTCCAGCTCGGCAACGCCTCGTATCTGATTCTCAAGGTCGAATCCGGGAAGGTCCGCGTGGCCGATGCGCGCGGGCAGCCTCCGTCGCTTCCGTTCTGGCTGGGGGAGGCGCCGGCGCGCACCGACGAGCTATCGGCGGAAGTCTCGCGCCTGAGGCGCGACATCGAGCAGCGGCTGGGCGACGTCCCGGGAGCGATCGGGTGGCTCGTGGACGCCGGCATCCCCGAGCCGGCCGCACGACAGATGGCCGAGTACCTCGCGGCGACGCGCGCCGTGTTGGGCGTGGTCCCCAGCCAGGAGACGCTCGTCCTGGAGCGCTTCTTCGATGAGGCCGGGGGCATGCAGCTCGTGCTGCACGCCCCGTTCGGCGCGCGCATCAACAAGGCGTGGGGGCTCGCCCTGCGCAAACGGTTCTGCCGCTCGTTCAATTTCGAGCTGCAGGCCGCGGCGAACGACGAGGCGATCGTCATCTCCCTGGGGCCGCACCACAGCTTTCCGCTGGAAAGCGTGTTCCAGTACCTCAACGCGGGCACGGTCCGCGACATCCTCATCCAGGCGATGCTCGACGCGCCGATGTTCCAGAGCCGCTGGCGCTGGAACGCGACGCGGGCGCTCGCCGTGCTGCGGTTTCGCGGCGGCCGCCAGGTGCCGACGCCGCTGCAACGCATGGAAGCCGAGGATCTCTCGGCCGCCGTCTTCCCGGATCAGCTCGCCTGCCCCGAGAACCTGGTGGGCGATCGGGAGATCCCGGATCACCCGCTGATCCGCCAGACGATTGAGGACTGCCTTACCGAGGCCATGGATCTGGCGGGTCTGGTGCGAGTGATCGAAGGCATCACCGCGGGTCGGTTCACGCTCGTATCCCGCGATACGACGGAGCCCTCGCCCATCGCGCACGAGATCCTCAACGCCAAGCCGTACGCCTTCCTGGACGACGCGCCGCTCGAGGAACGCCGCACGCAGGCGGTGGCGACGCGACGCTCGCTCGACGTGAAGACCGCCGAGGAGTTCGGGAAGCTCGATAGCGAGGCGATCGAGCGGGTGAAGGACGAAGCGTGGCCGGACGTCGAAAGCGCCGACGAGCTGCATGACGCGCTCCTCGTCACGGGGGGGATTCCAGTAGGGGACGGGGGACGAGGGAAGGGGGACGGGTGGGCTCCGCTCTTCGAGCAGCTGCGGAGCGCCGGGCGGGCGGGGACACTCCAGACCACGGCGCCGCTCTGGGTCGCGGTGGAACGGCTGCCGATGCTCAGCGCGGTCTATCCGGGAGCAGCGTGCGAGCCGGCCCTGGTGGTGCCCGAGCGCGAACGAGCGAAGACATGGACGCACGAGGACGCGATTCGTGAGCTGGTGCGCGGGCGGCTCGAAGTCGTGGGGCCCACGACGGCCGTCGCGATCGGCGCCGCCCTCGGATTGCCCCTGAGCGACGTCGAGTTCGGCCTGGGGGGCCTGGAGCACGAAGGATTCGTGCTGCGCGGTCACTTCACACCGGGCGTGACGGAGCTCGAGTGGTGCGAGCGGCGCCTGCTGGCCCGGATCCACCGCTACACGCTCGACCGGCTGCGGCGTGAGATCGAGCCCGTGACGGCAGCCGATTTCATGCGGTTCCTGTTCCGCTGGCAACGGCTCACCGCGGACACGCGGGCGGAAGGCCCCGAAGGGCTCGCCGCGGTGCTCGACATCCTGGACGGCTTCGAGCTGCCGGCGGGGGCGTGGGAGAGCGACGTGCTGCCCGCCCGGGTCGCCGACTACGACCCGTTGTGGCTCGACGGCCTGTGCCTCTCGGGCGAAATCGCCTGGGGTCGCCTCAGCCCCGCGACGCCGGCGGGCAACGGCGGGCACAAGTCGGGACCGATCCGGACGACCCCGCTGGCCCTGTTCCGGCGCGAGCGCGGCGAGGTGTGGCGGGCGATACCACCGGAGACCGAAGCGAGCCAGTTGTCGTTGTCCCACGCGGCGCGGGCCGTGTTCGATTGTCTCGAAGGGCGCGGGGCGTCCTTCTTCGGGGACCTCGTGAACGCCACCGGCCTGCTCCGCACGGAGGTGGAGAAGGGGCTGGGCGAGCTCGTCGCGTGGGGGCTCGTCGTTTCCGACAGCTTCGCGGGGCTCCGGGCGCTGCTCGTGCCTTCGGAACGGCGCAAGCCGATCGGACGGCTGCGGCGCCGCGGCCGCAGCGCGCCATTCGGTGTGGAAACCGCGGGACGGTGGGCGCGCACCGGGCGCCGCTCCCTGTTGCCAGCGGAGCAGCAGGCCGAGGCCGTCGCGTGGATGCTGCTGCGACGCTACGGGGTCGTGTTCCGGAGGCTGCTGGAGCGTGAGACGGTGCTCGTGCCGTGGCGCGACGTGCTGCGCGTGTATCGGCGACTCGAGGCTCGCGGCGAGATCCGTGGCGGCCGGTTCGTGGGTGGGTTCTCGGGTGAGCAGTACGCGCTCACCGAGGCCGTGGGCACCTTGCGGGCAGTGCGGCGGGAAGGGGCTTCGGGGGCGCTCGTCGCGGTGAGCGGCGCCGATCCGTTGAATCTGGTCGGCATCATCGTGCCCGGGGACCCGCTCCCCGCCCTCACCGGCAACCGGGTCCTCTACCGGGACGGCGTCGCCGTGGCGGTGCGCGAGAGCGAGAAGACGCGGCTTCTGGTGGAGACGAGTGCCGAAGAGGCGAACGCCTTGCAGACCGCGCTCGTGCGGCAGCGGGTGGCCCCGCTGGTGCGCGCGTATCTGGGAAAGCGCTGAACACAGGAGCTTCATGTCGTCAATCGATCGGCCTTTGTCGGGCGCCGCGCTGCGCTTCACGCTCGCCGAGGAGCGGGAGCGGGCAAACGACAGAGAGCTATTGGAGCGAAACGGGCGCAATGCCCGCACGCTCGTCAAGGAAGGTCCGCTGCGCGTCACGCTGGTCGTTGTGAACGCCGGTGGACGCATCGCCCCGCATCATGCTGACGGGCCGATCAGCGTCCAGGTGCTGGACGGCGCGATCCGCTTCCGGGCGGCCGGCAAGGAGCACGCGCTCGGAGTCGGAGACTTGTTGGTGATCGATGCCGGGGTCGAGCACGCGGTGGAGTCGGAGTCGGGGGGCACTTTCCTGCTGACGGTGGTCCAGCCTCAGCGGTAACACTGTCACATCATCTAAAAGACATTATCCAGCATTTCCTCGACAATCTGTCTTATTGACTTTCGGCTTTTCTTCGGGCACGTTCTCTTTCCCAGTAGCCCGGCGAACCGATGGACCGCGTCATTCTGTACGTCAATCCGCTCACCTTCCCGATCGCGGTCGAGCGCGTGGCGCAGCGGAGTGTACGGTTTCTGGGGCGCCCGTTGGCGATCGCGCCGGGTGGAACCGATCGTGCGATCATCTGGTCGGCGTCGCCCGAAGCGACCCTCGCGGGCGTCACGGCGGGCATGCCGATCTACCAGGCGCTACGACGCTGCCCCGACCTGCTGCTCCTGCCGCCGCGCTACGGCCTCTACCGGCGTGCCGCGCAGGCCCTCGAGCGCATCCTCCACCCCTACGTGCCGGTCATCGAGCCGCACACGCTGGGCCACGCCTACGGCGACCTCTCCGGGACCCGCAAACTGTTCGGCCCGGCGACCGACGTCGCGGTCCGCATCCGGCGCGAGATCTGGGGGCGCCTCGGCCTGCCGGTGACCGTGGGCCTCGCCGCCAGCAAGGTGGTGAGCGAGGTGGCGGCACACGTGCTCAAGCCCGAGCCGGTGGTGGATGTCCGTCCCGGCGACGAGCCGGCGTTTCTCGCGCCGCACCCGCTGGCCACGCTTCCCGGCGCCCTCCCCAAAGTCCGCGAGCAGCTCGAGCGCTACAACGTCGATCGGATCGGGACACTGGCGGCGCTCACCCGCGTCCAAGTCGAAGGCGTGCTCGGCCGCTGCGGCGTGGTGCTGCACGCGCGCGCCAGCGGCATCGACCCGCGGCCCGTCCTCCCCCCCGCGCGGCGCGAAACGATCCGCGCCCAGGCCGCGCTGCGGCTCGAAACGAACGACCGGGACCTGTTGCACATGGAGCTGCGCCGCCACGCCGAACAGCTCGGGCGGAGCCTGCGGCTGCGTCACGTCACCGCCGATCGCCTGGAGCTCGTGGTGCGCTACGCCGATCACCGGGATGCCGTGGGCGCCACGCCGCTCGAACCCGCCACCGACCTGGACGTCGAGCTCACCACCGCCGCCCGCGCCCTCGCCGACCGGGTGGTCACCCGGCGCATCGCGCTCGCCGCGCTCGGGCTCACGGTGAGCCTCGGCGCGGGGAGCGACATTCAGCTCTCGTTCTTCGATCCGCCCCCACCCATGGTGCGGCGCCACGCGCTCAACACCGCGCTCGACCGTGTCCGGCGGCGGTACGGGACGGCGAGCATACGATATGCCAGATAACGGGACGAGGGACGAGGGACGGGGGACCTTTGTCCATCTTCACGTCCACTCCGCGTTCTCGCTGATCGGCGGCGGCGTCGGCGCATCCTCGCTCGAGGCCATCGTCGAAGCGGCCATCGAACGCGGTATGACGTCGCTCGCGCTCACCGACACGAATGGCGTGTACGGCGCGATGGACTTTCGCCGCGTGACGCGCGCCTATGGGCTCCGGCCGGTGTACGGCGTCTCACTCGAGACGGCGACGCAGCGGGCGGTGTTGCTGCCGTTGGCCGCGGCAGGCTGGGCCGCGATGTGCCGGGCGGTGACTGCACGGCACTGCGAGACTGCCTTCGTCCTCGGTCATTGGTTGTCGGTCGATCGCGCGGGGCTGGCGATTCTGTCGAGCGATACGGCTCTCCTCGAGAAGCTCGCACGGGAGTCGGGGACCGAGCATCTCTATGTCGAGCTCGTGCCCGGCCGCGGGCGCGAGCGGGCCCTCGCCTTCGCCCGCGCGCACGGGTTGACGCCGGTCGCCACCAACGCCGTGTGCTTCGCGCAGCCGCACGATCACGCGCGCCACCGGTTGCTCGCCGCTATCACCGCCAATGCCACGTTGTCCACGCTTCCCGCCGACCGGGTGGCGCCCCGGGACGCCTGGCTCAAGCCGGCACCGGAAATGGCGCGTCTCTTCCCCGATTGTCCCGAGGCGCTCGACAACGCGGTAGCGCTGGCCGACCAGTGCCGCGGCGAGCCGCCAGATGGCCGGGTGATCCTTCCGGCGAGCCACGGCCCCGATGCACTCGCCCGGCTGCGGGAGCTCACGGAGCAGGGTGCCAGGTGTCGCTATGGTGGTGAGACGTTGGCGCCTGTGGTGCGGGAGCGAATCGAGCGCGAGCTCTCGATCATCGCGCTGAAGGGGTTCGCCGACTACTTCCTCGTCGTCGCCGATATCGTCGCGCACGCGCCGACCCACTGCGGCCGCGGCAGCGTGGCCAATTCGATCGTGAGCTACTGCCTGGGACTCACGCACGTCGACCCCCTCGAGCAGGGGCTCGTCTTCGAGCGGTTTTTGAACCCGGGCCGCAAGGACCCGCCGGATGCCGACCTCGACTTCCCCTGGGACGAGCGCGACGACACGCTGCAGTACGTTTTTCGGAAATACGACGGCGGCCGCTCGGCGATGGTGGCGAATCACGTGACGTTCCAGCGCCGGGCGGCGCTGCGCGAGGTGGCGAAAGTGTACGGCCGGCCCGCCACCGAGATCACGACGATCACCAAGCGCCTCCCCTGGGCGGACGGCGGCCCGCTCCCCGAATTACTCGCCACGCACCCCAACTTTCAGTCGCTCGCGCTGGGTGGGGCGTGGCCCGAAATCGCGCGCGCGGCGGAAGCGCTCGTGGGACTGCCACGCAATCTGTCGCTGCATCCGGGGGGCGTCGTGATCGTGCCCGACGTGCTCACCAATCATGTCCCGGTGGAATACGCCGCGAAGGAGATCGACACGGGGGAGGGTGTGCTCGCCGTGCCCACGATCCAGTTCGAGAAAGACGGTACCGAGGACGCCGGGCTCGTGAAGATCGACCTGCTCGGCAACCGCTCGCTCGCCGTGATCCGCGACGCGATCGCGGCGGTGCGCGAGCACGAGGGCGTGGTGATCGACTACACGACGAGCGCCCCCGTAGCGGACGAGGCGACGCGGCGGGTGTTCCGCACCGGCGACACGATGGGCGTCTTCTACACCGAGTCGCCCGCGTCGCGGCTGCTGTGCCAGAAGAGCAAGTCCGACACGTTCGATCTGCTGGTGCTCAACACGAGCATCATCCGCCCCGCCTCGAACCGCTACATCAACACGTATCTCGAGCGGCTGCACGGGGCGTCGTGGGAGCCACCGCACCCGGTGTTGCGCGACGTGCTGGCCGAGACGTTCGGGGTGATGGTGTACCAGGAAGACGTGGTCAACGTGTGCGTGGCGCTCGCGGGAATGGACGTGGCGGAGGCCGACGGCGTGCGCAAGGCGCTGACCAAGAAGCGCCCCATGAAGGAGCTGCGCGCCTACGAGGAGCAGTTTCGCGCGGGCGCAGCCGCGCGCGGCGTCGCCCCGCAGGTCGTGGACGAGGTGTGGTCGATGATCCTCTCGTTCTCCGGCTACTCGTTCTGCAAGGGTCACTCGGCGTCCTACATCCAGGTGGCACTGCAATCGGGCTACCTCCGGGCGCATCACCCCGCGGAGTTCATCGCGGGCGTGCTGTCGAACGAGGGCGGCTACTACGCCCCCTTCGCCTACATCGCCGAAGCGCGGCGCATGGGGCTCGAGGTCCTGCCGCCCGACGTCAACGCGAGCGACGTCTCCTATGCCGGACGGGGCCGGACGCTCCGCATCGGATTGATGGCGTTGAAGGGATTCTCGGCTACTGGACTGGCCGCGCTCGTGGCCGAGCGACAGCGAGGCGGGCCGTACCGCTCGGTGAGCGACCTGCGACAGCGCGCCGGCCTCGCCCCCGGCGACATGCGGGTACTCGTGCAGGCCGGCGCGTGCGATTGCCTGTCGCAGGGGCGGACCCGCCCTCAGCTGATGTGGCAGGTGGACGCCGATCCCCGGCGCGGCGTCGGGGCGCAAGGCGGCTTCGACCTCGAGGACGCCGGCGCGACCGCGCTCCCCCCGCTTCCCGAATACGACGCCGACCGGCAGCTGCGGGACGAATACGCGGTACTCGGCTATCTCGCCTCGTGTCACCCCATGGCGCTCGTCGCGGACACGGTGCGCGCCGTTCATGCGGTGCCGGCGACGGCGCTCGCGTCGCACGTGGGGAAGCTCGTGACCTGCGTGGGAATGCTGACCACCGGGAAGCCGGTACACACGATCAAGGACGAGCCGATGGAATTCGTCACCTTCGACGACGGTCACGGACTGATCGAGACGGTGATCTTCCCGGACGTCTATCGCAAGGTCGTGTCGCTGCTCTTCGGAGCGGGACCGTACGTGATGCGGGGACGGGTGGAGGAATCCTACGGCGCGGTGACGCTCACGGTCACCGCGCTGGACCGGCTGGATCGCTACGCGCAGCGGCGAGGGCTGCCGTGGCACGCCTTGAGCGTGGCATGACGAGGCCCGTAGACTACGGCATGCAGCCCGACCTCTTCGGCGATGTGCCCCTGCCGGACCCGCCCGAGGACCTCAAGGCCCTCGCGCAGCGCATGCCACCGAACATCCATTTCGGCACGTCCACGTGGACCTATGACGGCTGGGCGGGGGAGGTCTATCAGCGCGACTACAAAGGCGCCCAACCTGCCAGGCGACTCGAGGAATACGGGCGATATCCGATGTTCCAGACGGTGGGCATCGACAGCGCCTTTTACGACCCGCCATCCGAGGAGACGCTCGCGGCGTACGCGAAGGCGCTGCCGTCCGGATTCCCCTGCGTGAGCAAGGTCTGGGATCGGATCACCGCCCGCCGCTTCAACCAGGATCGGCGCTGGGGCAACCTGGCAGGACTCCGGAATCCCGACTTCCTGAACGCCCAGCTCTTCAAGGACGCGGTCCTGCTTCCCTACGCCCGCGTGTTTCGGGATCATGCCGGCTGCTTCGTGTTCGAATTCCAGGCGATGCGTGGCAAGGATCTGCCGGACACCGGCGCCTGGGCCGATGAGCTGCACGGGTTCCTGGAACAGCTGCCCCCCGACTTCCGCTACGCCGTGGAGCTGCGCAACCCGGAGCTGTTGCACGACCTGCACGGAGCGGTTCTGAAGCAGCACGGCGTGGCGCACGTGTTCAACTCGTGGACGGAGATGCCGCCGATCGGCGCGCAGCTCGACCTGCCGTGGACCTTTCCGGCTGACTTCACGATCGCCCGGGCGCTGCTCAAGCCGGGCCGCAAGTACGAGGACGCGGTGCGACGCTTCGAGCCATACGACCAGGTGCGCGAGCCACAGCCCGATCTGCGCCGCGACATTCTGCGCCTCATGGCCGAGGCGGTGCGGCGCCGCATCGAGGCGCTGATCGTGGTGAACAACCGGGCGGAGGGGAATGCCCCCGGGACGATCCGCGCGCTGGCGGAGGCCTGGGCAGGGGCGGGGGGCGTGTGACGTGACGGTCCGCGCCCCGGGTATGCTCTCGGAACCTTGTCCGGAGGTGCTCCGTGCGCCCTGCCCCGTTCGCCTGCTTGTCCATCGTCATCGCGGCTGCGGCCGCCTGCTCTGACCCAGAAAGCGACATCGTTCCGGCGGAGGTGAGCTGGATGGAATGGCCGGCGGAGGTCATGGCCGCCGAACCGTTCACCGTCCGCCTGGTCGGATATGGGGGTGGCGTGTCCTGTCGCGAGGTGTTGCGCTTCGATCCGGGCACGACCACCGATATCTCGGGCGTCACCTTCGAGCCGTTCTTTCTCGTCAGCCGCCGCCAGGCGGTGTGTCCGCCGTTCGAACGGCGCGTTGCGCCGGCGCTCACGGTGCCGATCATCGCACCGTTCTTCGATACCCGGGCTTCAGTGGGTGGGCTCACCCCGCAGACGCCGCGGAGCTACGAGATCCGGGGTGCCGCGGACGTGTCGCTGCGCGGAACGCCTGGCGTGGAGGCGCTGCCGGTGCGGATGTTCGGGGAGGTGGTGGTGCGCAGCGATTCCGTGGATCGCTCCCGGACCAACGCCGGCGGCGTGGTCTACGCCTACCGCGACTCGATCGGCTGCGTGTCGATCTACACGACCGTTGCGCAGGGAGAGTACGTCCTCGAGAACCCGCCCGCCGACACCGCGTCCTTCTGGACGGCGTTCATCCGGGGATACATCTACAAGGCGGCGGCGCCGGTGTGCGGTGCGAGCGTCGTCTTTCATATGGTGAGCAGGAACTGAGCAGCACTTTCCTCGCTCACTCGACCGGCAGCTCCAGATCACCCTGCGGGCCGGGCATCCGCTTTTCGTAGCGATCCCGCATCCCCCGCACGGCGAATCCGTGCTTCCGTTGCAAGCGCTCGATTCTGCGGGACAGAGCCACCGCGTACGGTCGCGGAGCGGCCCCGCGGCCCGCATAGGCACGGCGGTAGCGGGCGGCCAGGTGGGGGAATCGCTTGGCCAGGACCGGGAGGAAACGCTCCTTGATCGCCGGGTAGAGCCGCAGCGGGCTCGCGTGGACGAAGCGCGCCCCCGCCTCCCGCGCGGCGATGAACAGCGCCTCCAAACGGGGCAGGTCGTCGGTGATGCCGGGCAGGACCGGCGCCACCAGCAAGCCGGCGTTCACGCCGGCGGCGGCCAGTTTGCCGAGTGCGCGCAGGCGAACCGCGGGCATCGGGGACCGCACCTCGAGCGCGCGGATCAACTCGGCATCGAGCGTCGTGAGCGAGATGTGCACTTCGAGATCGTTGTGTTGCTGGATGCGCGCCAGGAGATCCGCATCACGGGCAACGAGCGGGCTCTTGGTGATCAGACCGACCGAGAGCCCTTCGCAGTGGGCCAGCCGGCCCAGGACCGCGCGCGTCATGCGAAACCGGCGCTCGGCGGGTTGATAGGGGTCAGTGGCGGTGCCGATGACGATCGGGGCGGGAGCCCTGTGCCCTGACTGCGTGGCCCGCGAATAGCGCCGCAGATCGGCGTCGAGTGCGCCGAGGATCTGTTGCTTCACGAAGATCCGCTGCTCGAACGCCTCCCACCCGTGAGCCCCGCGGAACTCGCCCAGCTCGGCGTCGGTCAGGCGCCCGGCTCGGTGTGCGCGCTCGACGACGTAGCGGTGGGTGAATCGCGCGTAGCAGTAGGTGCAGCCGAACTCGCATCCGACGTAAGGATTGAGCGACCAGAAGTCCATTCCGGTCTGCTCCGGTGAGTTGAGGACCGACCGGGGCTGGAGGGTGACGAACTTCGTGCCGCGGAGCCGCTCGTCGAGGACGGGCAGCGGCGTCCGGCGACCGGCAGGTGCCAGATGG
>Ga0326729_1000135_pt1 | contig 20504 bp, 20 predicted proteins | sample MHFSIPfraction_2_FD_207744 | JGI IMG/M metagenome (GOLD analysis project Ga0326729, IMG submission 207744) | Lab enriched peat soil microbial communities from Michigan Hollow, Ithaca, NY, United States - MHF6AY SIP fraction | ecosystem: Environmental > Terrestrial > Soil > Wetlands > Peat...
CACGAGGGTTCCACAGCTTCGAGAGCTACCGCGCCAGGATTCTGTTTTACTGTGGCAAACTCGACATGGCGATTACCCGTTGACGTAATTGCTTTCGAGCGTTACCATTAAATTTTACGAAGAGCCTCCTTTCCAAATAGGGCTAGCTGGAACAGTACCGGCAAACAACGCTTTTTCCTGTTCAGAGTAACGACGTATCGACTCAACAAAATAACTTAACGCATTGGCAACTTTTGCTCTCAAATCATCTGGCGTCGTGAAATATTCGCAAACATGCGCTTTCTGAATACGCTGCTTGAAATCCCTGAGTTTTGATTTTCCCGGGTCATCCTCAACAAATTCCGTAAACCAGGGTTGTTTCTTCTCATCCAGAATGAAACAATAAATCGTTTTACCCTTTACTTTGGCGTGAAGATATTCCATCTCCGTAATCGAAATCTCCGAATCATCAGGAACAAAGCCGTAGCGAAGAGCATAAATTCCGATGAACAAATCACACTTCTCGACCTCTTTCAGACAAGCTTCAACCGGCTCTTCAGGACGAGCGCCGAAGACCTCCATTTTGCCCGCCTGATAATTCGTCCCCTCCACGGCGCGAATCGCGGCGGCGCGGTATTCAATCAAATCCTTGTAGGTCGAACTGATGAAGACTTTCATACTTGCTCCTTGCAGAGAAAACAGTCAATTGAAGAATCGGGGGCACTGACGGGAAAAATCTACTCTGATAAGATACGTTTTTATCCCCATATTCAGTCAAAATGCAACTCCGGCAAACACCGCGACGCAACATATTGGCAGAAAAAAAGCTGCCCCACGGAGAGGCAGCTTGAAGGGATCGAGTGTGAAATCTGGCGCGACGCCGAATCAATCCATCAGCACTTGGCAGAGCGTCTGGCCCTGGTCAGTGCCGCGCACGGTGGCGATGCAGAAAATGTACGTACCGGCTTTCCAGGTTTGGGTGTTGATCGGCACGACCTGGATCAGGTAGAAGCCGGGAAGCCTGCCTGCGGTAACGCTCGTGATGTTGACCAGAGCGCCGCCCGGGCCGACGATCATCGGATCGACCCTGAAATTGGCTGCAGCAAGTCCGGTGACCGGTACGCCGTTGGCATCGGTGACCGATACCGTGATGTAGTTGGGATTGCGGTTTCCGGGAGCGGCGATGGTGTCCTCGGAGAGTGCGGATACGATCAGTCTGGCCATGATACGGTACTCCTTTACTTCAAGTTATTGGATAAAACTGCCCTGCAAAGACAGAGCAAAATAAGTTCACGTTGTATGAGGCGTTCTCAAAACCGAGTCATGCGCTATCGCGAATCATTGTATCAATCCAATCCCCTTCAACTTCGGCTGCCATTCAAAACATCGCACAACAGAGAAACGCAATTTTCAAGCACCTGAAAAACCATCAGATGCAAGGTTTACGATAAAAATACAAAAATATTTTTTATTTCAAAATTACTCCATCCCACAATCACACAAAACGCCATTATCACGTCATCTCACCATATTGTGGCCTGAATGAACAATGCCATGGAGAGAGCGCGCAGGTTGAGGAAGTTGGTTACCGAATCGACATCACCACTTCCCTACCCCATTTTGTCATTTCAGGCTTGAACTGACCTAAAAAATGCGGAGGAACGAATCAAAATCCTTTCGACGTAAGGCCGTTCAAAGTGATGAATTCTTTTTTTATTTACAGACCTTTTGCTAACTTAATTGAAATAATGGTTTACACCACCTCGAGGTGCCCAGTCAGCCAATCAAACCGAGCAGAACCATGCAGCCTCAGCTAAGCCGTCCTCAAACCGCCACCAATCAGGTACGTAAATCTGTATCCGGCCCTTGGTCAGGAAATGCGGTGCACAAAGCAGAAAAGTATTTCATCACATCAGCAAAACGCGATCTCAACGACAGGCTCCAGGTTGAGCTTATGCCTGCATCGGGTCGCCGGAAGCTGTCGCCGACCAAAGAGATGATCCGCAGGCTCATCGACGGCGAAATCGAAATCTATATCCTCACCACCCAGCCAGATATTGGTATTAATATTGGCAAACAGGTGGTCGATATGGAAAACCGCTATGTCATCGATTTCGACAAACGCGGCGTCAAGTGGACGATGAGGGATATTCCTGTTTTCTACCGCGAAGGCAAGGGCCTGTGTGTAGAGCTTGACAACAAGATTTACACCCTCGACCAGTTCTTCAAATAACAGGCTTGTTTCAGCACCTCTCTCAAAAGCAAATCTGTTCAGAAAGAGCCATGCGCAAGCAAGGCTCTTTTTTTTGTCTATAAGCGCCAAATAAAAAAGCCTGGCGTTGAGCCAGGCTTTTGAGAGTACTGGAAGTTACAGTTATTTCTTGTCGAGACTCTTTTTGGCGAGCTTCGCTTCCGGTGAATTCGGATAGAGCGTCACCACATCCTTGTAACACGTTCTGGCATTCGCCTTGTCCCCCAACTTCTCGAAAGAAAGCCCCTGCTTGTATCGTGCGGCGGGGCGCTTTGCGTTTTTGGTGTATTTTCTGAATACTTCATCATAGATGATAATGGCCTTCTCGTACCATTTTTCGCTGAAATAGCTCTCGGCTATATAGAACTGGGCATCGGCCACTTTCGGCGATTTGGGATTGGCGGCAATGAATGCCTTGAAACTGTCACGAGCGCCCGAGAAATCCTGTTTTTTCATCCTGAGCAATCCCTCGTTCAGCAATGCGTTATCTGCTGTCTGAGGAACGGGGGTTTTGAATGGAGGCTGTCCTGTGGGCTGATCGGCCCCCACATCCAAACCGGCGCCTTCCGCTGGCGAAGCAGGCTTTGGCATCTGGGAATCATTGACAGCGGCAGTGATAACTGCGAGAGACTGCTCGACTTTTGCAAGACGACTTTCGAGAGTGTCGGTTTTCCTGACCAGCAGGGAATCCTCCATGTCGATCTGCCTCATCGATAAATCATAATTATGCCGTAACTCGTCGATCTTTCCACGAAGTGCGGCGATCTCTTCACGATACTGGGTTATCTCGGAATAGGAGCCGGCAGACTGCTCCTTTATGACCCGTGACTCCTGCTTGAGCTCTGAAACCTGTCCCTGAACGTAGTTCAGATCGTTTTTTGATGCACATGCCGAAAGCAGAACCACGGGAATCAGCAATAAACGTCCGGTTTTCATTATGGAGTCGGATAATTGTTGCTTTAACGGCAATAGCCGGAGACCAGCCGTAATCTGGACTCCGGCAAGATGCCCAAAGGATCGAAAGATTTATTTCGTGACGAAGTGATCTCTTCTGTTCTTTGCCCACGCCTCTTCGTTGTGACCGGGGTCGAACGGTTTCTCTTCGCCAAAGCTGACTGCGGTCAGACGATTGCTTTTGACTCCAAGAGTCACCAGATAATTGCGGGCCGCTTCAGCGCGGCGCTCTCCAAGCGCGATGTTGTACTCGTCGGTGCCCCGCTCGTCGCAATGCCCCTCGACCGTCACGGCTGGAAACGGATGACTCTGCATCCACGCGGCGTTTTGTTTGAGCTGTTCCTGCGCTTCGTCGCTCAGCGCGGAACTGTCGAAATCGAAGAAAATATCACCGATGATTGTACCGGTAGAAAGCTTCTGGTCAACGTTTTGCGTTTCGACCGCAGCTCCGGCTCCCTGACCAGAACTCGTACCGGCTCCCGTTCCCGAACCAACACCCGATCCCGTTCCAACTCCTGTTCCCGAAGTACTATTTGTCGATACTGCGCTTTTTGATGAACAGCCAGCCAAAATAATCATGGCAGCAGCGATAACTCCTGTAAAAGTATGTCTCATGGGATTTCTCTCTCGTTTCGTTGGTGTAATCAAAATTGCCCGGAGGGCCAGACGGCCCTCCGAATCATCGTGTCAGATTTATTTCGCTATGAAGTGATCTCTTCTGTTCTTCGCCCACGCCTCTTCGTTATGACCGGGATCGAACGGTTTTTCCTCGCCGAAACTGACCGTGCTCACACGGGCCGGATCTACGCCGAGGCTCTTCATGCCGCTCTTGGCAGATTCGGCTCTGCGCTCGCCGAGAGCCATGTTGTATTCAGCCGTGCCTCTTTCGTCGCAATGACCTTCGATGATAACGCTCTTTGTCTTGTTGACAGCCATCCAGTCAGCATTCTGCTTGAGCTGAGCTTCGCTTTCCGGGGTAATATTGGCGCGATCGAAATCAAAGTAAATATCACCCAGGCTCACTGCGGTCATCGCTGCGGATGCGGCGGCGGCTGAAGCCGCTGACGCCGATGCTGACGCGGCTGCCGATGCGGCCTGAGACGATTGATTTGCGGACGCTGGCGAAACCTTCGAGACCGGTTTCGAAGCGCAACATGCACCAAGAAACAGCAACGCCGGAACATACAGCGCTCTCTTGGTGACCTTCTGAAGGTTTGTCATATATCCCCCCCGTTAAATTTTAAGTTGAAAAAAAATGAGCTATTTACTGACTGACCATGATGGCTGCTGCTGTTCTCCCTCCATGCGAAGTAACGGTCTCTGATTCGTACCATCCGCGTTCATGACATACAACTTTCTTTTGCCATCCCTGTTCGATGAAAACACGATCATGCTTCCATCCGGCGACCAGGAGGGGTATTCGTTGTTTTTTGCCCCGCTGGTCAGTTGAAGCAGACCAGAACCATCTATACTTACCGTGAATATATTGATTTCGCCACTCTTTTGCATCGACGAATACAAGATTTTATCACCTGCTGGAGACCATGAGGGCTGGGTATTGTAGCTGCCGCTGTAGGTGAGGCGTCGAGCCTGTCCGCTGCCCATATCCAGAACGAAAATCTGGGGGCCGCCCTGCCTGGTCGAAACGAAGGCCATTTTCGAACCATCGGGAGAGAAGGTTGGCGAAACGTTGATTTCGCCGCCACTGGTCAAACGGCGCTCAACCGAGCCGTCTGCCCTGATGAGATAGATGTTCTGATTGCCTTCGAACGAGAGCGTGGTCGCGCAGGTGTTCGTGCCTGGCCGCCATGCCGGACTGATGCTCACTCCCTGTTTGCCGACCGAAGCATTCGCGCCGGTGGCAAGATTCCTGATGTGGAGATCGGGCTTCCCGCTCGTGTAATCAGTCCAGGCAAGGTACTTGCCGTCTGATGAAACGGAGGGGGTGAGAGAGATCGACCTCGAACTGGTGAGCTGCACGACATTCTCTCCATCGAAGTCGCACATATATATTTCCTTATATCCGGTGCGATTGGAGACGAACACGATTCTGGAGCCGAACACGGAGCGCTTGCCGGTGAGCAGTTCGACCAGATCGGCGCAGAAACGCAACCCCATATCCCTAAGCCGCGCTTCCTCGCCGCTATAGGTCCGGTTGAGCAGGGGCTTGCCGGAAACATCGCTGACATGCATTTCAAGCACTGGTTTACCCATCTTGTTCGTCACCGTGCCTCCAGCATACATATCGCCGCCAACGGAGGCGATCGTGGCCAGGTTGAGCGTCCCGTCCTGCGCATTCCTGATGTTGAGGGGAGCTGGCATCAGGTTGAACAGACCGGTGAAATCGAGTCCGTTCCTGATGGTGGCATTGAGACTGCTGGCCCATTCACTCTGTTTGCCCCCCGAGGCGGCCAGATTGTCGAGAACGATGGATATCCTGCTGGCCCCCTCTTTGCGGATAGCAATATATTCACCGGCATTTTCAGCTTTGAGCGTCAGCGGCATGACGAGCGCGACGAACAACATGAAGCAGAGCATGGTGAAAGAAATTCTGGTGCTTCTCATATCAGGTAACAATGTATTTATGCGTTATCGGGAAAGAGCGAAAAATGGTCACATCAACAAATTCCTGGGCATCGTCATGATTGTCCATACAAACGGATGGGCGACGCTCTGCGGCAATCGTCAATCTGATTATACAATAACTTTGCATTTCAAAACAAAACAACAAACAGAGATTGTTATCGTCCGATTCCTTCCGGAGTGAAGACAAACCCCACCCAGATGCCTCTCGAACCGAACTCCTTCGGCAGAGGTGGAAACGGAAGCGATTTCGCAAGCGCACTCCTGACCGAGCTGTTCAGGTATTCACTCGATGATTTCCGGTCGTACCGAATCTCGCTCACCGACCCGTCGGGCATGATCAGAAGGGACACATAGACCTCCATACCCGTGGCGCTCCGAACCATCGGGCTTGAAAATTTCCAGTTTTTGTCAATGATAGTGGTGATTTTCGCTTTGTAGGGATCGAACGCTTTGCCGCCAGCGCCATAACGGCCGCCGCCCGCCCCGGAGCCGGTACCGGAGGATGCCGTACCCGCGCCCTGGGTGGCCACCTTTTTCTGGAGACTCGACAGCGTGCTGCTGAGATTGGACGGTCCGGTGACCGCATTGGCTGGCAGTTGCTGCGCTGCCGTCTTTTTGCGAAGCTGCTCCAGAGCGGTCTGAAGACGCTTCTGCTCATCCGCCGCGCTCTCCTTTTTCCTGAGCTGATCGAGCGTTGCCTGAAGACGCTTCCGCTCATCCGCCGTACTCTCTTTTTTCAAAGCCGGCTCGGGAAGTTTGACTGGAATTTTTTCAGGAATTTTTTTGACCGTGGTTGGCTCGGGAATCCTGGTGAAAGGCTGAGGTGCAGGCGCGGCAATCTCCTTCACTTCGACCGGCTCGGCGGCGGCAGGCGATTCGACGCTTTTCGGCCCGCCTGCTGGTCCCGGTAAACCGGGCATCTCCACCAGCGAGACATCGACGATCTTCATCGGCGGATGCGTCCGGACGTAGAAAAGCTGCAAGGCCAGTACCGCCGCGATGAGCGCCACATGCGCCGCCCCGGCAAAACCGAGCCAAACGTAGAAGCGCCTCAGCTCCTGCTTCAAGTCATCCCTGCCCTGCATAGCGCGTCCGCCCCCGGCTCAGCGTTTCTGGCTCTCCGGCATCGCCGGTTCCGTTACCATGCCGATCTTCTCCACCCCGGCCTGCCGGATGGAGGCCATCACCGACATGACGAACCCGTAGGGCAGCGTCCGGTCAGCCTTGAGATAGACCTCGTCGGCCTTCATCGATTCGAGAATCTTCGGCAACCGTTCGGCCAGTTCCGAGGCGTCGAGCTGGTAGTCGTTGATCATCACCTTTCTTGACGAATCGACGCTCACCACGATCCCTTTGGGGTCGATATCCATCCGCTCGTGCGTGGTCTGCGGCACCTCGATCTTCATACCGCTGGTCATCATGGGGGCGGTCACCATGAAAATCACGAGCAGCACCAGCATAACGTCCACGAAGGGGGTCACGTTGATTTCGCTCATGAGCCTGGTTTTCTGTCCGGTCATCATCGTCGCGCTCCTCGCTTACTGTTTGAGGAGTGAATCGACGAAGTCGGGCGCGAAATCCTCCATGTCACGCTCGATCAGTCCGATCTGATGGGTGAGGTAGTTGTACCCCATGACGGCGGGAATCGCCGCGACGAGGCCGGTCGCCGTGGCCACGAGCGCCTCGGAGATGCCGGGGGCGACCGCCGCGAGCGAGGCCGATTGCATCAGGCCGATATTCTGGAAGGAGGCCATGATGCCCCAGACCGTGCCGAACAGGCCGATAAACGGAGCAGTGTTGCCGACCGTGGCCAGGAACGGCACCATGCGGGAGAGGCGCTTGCTCTCGGCGTTGACCTCACGCTTGATGGCGAGCCTGATGCGCTCCTTCAGGCTCGATGACGAGGCGCGGTCGCGGCCCGCGCTGTACTCGATATAGCCGGCGCGAAACACCCTCGGCAGCGAACCGTTCCGGTAGTTTTCGCTTGCCGCGAAGAGCTTGTCGGCCGTCGGCAGATCGAAAAACGAGTCCAGAAAATCCTGCGACTCCTTCATCGACTTTCTGACAAAACCAAATTTCCAGGCGATGATCGCCCAGGAGATGATCGAAAAGAGAATCAACACCGTCAGCACCATCAATACAACCGGCCCCGCTCCAGCAATCATCGTAACAATACCAACACCACCTTGTTCGGACATACTCGCTTCTCTCGTATAGTTTCACGTTACAGGACAATCAGTTGGCGGACAACCACGTAGGCAACCGCTGAACCCGATATAGCACACAATGTATTGACCAGATCGTTGTTTACAAAATGGTATCCCTTGAGCAGTTCGTTGGCCACCAGGCTGCCGTCGGGGGCGACGCTGTGCGTGCGCTCCGTTACCTTCTGCCGGATGGGATCGTAGTACTGCGCCTGCACGGTCGCCCCGAAGAAACTGTCCACGAGGCTGGCGATGAGACCCGAAATACCGATGACCATCAGCGACTGAACTATACCAAGCTCATGAACCCACGAAACGTTCATCAGGACAGCGCTCGAACAGATGAAAAGCGAACCGATGAACGACGCCGAGGTGCCGGGAATGGAGACGCCGCCGGAGGTTCCGACAGGCACGTCCTTGAAGGTGGTGATGAGCCGGGCTTTCGCGTTGGGCCACATGGTGCCGATTTCGGTCGCCCAGGTGTCGGCCTGCACGGCGGCGAGAGTGCCGAGATAGGCAAAGAAAATATAGGGATCGTTGGTAAGCGAATAGATCACCATCATGATCCATGCCACGCCGCCATTGGCGTAAACCTGACCGGCGTCGCGCTGGGAGCCTTTCTCGAAGACCAGGTCGAACTTCGCCTTGCGCTTGTGTCCCAGCTTCGACAGAATCGATGAAAGGAGATAGAAGGTCAGCATCGGCACGGTCCAGTCAAGACCGCCGATACCGAAAATGGTCGTGCCAAGCAAGAAGGTGGCTGTCGCGCCGCTGTTGTTGAGAAATTTGACCTTGATCGAAAAGACCGCCATGAACAGCGCGAAGAGTCCGCCAAGCAGAAAGCCTTCGAGCGTCACCATGTGGTTGACATCGATCACGTAGAGTACATAGGCGATAGCGAGCGGAATGAAGAGGTTGTCGAGTCCCCAGGAGAGCAGCGCCTCGACCGCCGTGGCGAGCAATGCCAAGAGCAGCGCGAGCGCGAGCAGCATCCAGAAGGGCTGCGCGGCAAGTTCCGCCGTGAAGGCAGGCTTGAAAACGAAGAGCGAAACCGACAGAATCACGAAGCTCGAGATGAACATGGCCATCGTTCCCTCGACGCTCTTGCGGCTTTTGGTCAGGTTCTCGATATGGCGTCCGCCTGCCGCCGTGCCCACCAGCGCGGCCAGCGCGTCGCCGATACCCTGCACCAGCATTGAGGTTTGCAGAATCCAGACATGCGAGCCCCACAGAAACAGCGCCTGCACGAAAAAGACCAGCGGAAAAAGCACCGGGCCATAACTGATGACCCTCTCGCCCTCGGGAGTTAAGACCGTCTCGCCGTGCAGCGACATCAGAACTCCCGACTTCAGGCTCAACAGACCGATGCCCGCGAAGAGCAGCGCCACGATCAGCGGATAAAAATTGGATGTGAAATAGGTGGGAATGAAAAACATCACCACCCCCATGCTCAGGTGGATCACTTTTCTGACTACAAGTGGATTGATGCTGAATTTCCTGGTAAGAAGCTCGCCAAGCACCAGAAAAAAGCCGATAAGAGTCAGAAGCAGAAAAAAAGAAGGCATATCCTGCGGGGAAGGAGGCTGGATATTCACCATGGTACTGACTTTTTGTTTGATTGGTGGAACATAAACAGAACCCTTTCCTCAAAGATACAATTTTTATTTTTTTACACCATTCCGAACAGGTGAAATATTTATCGATTTTTTCTTTGTCCCTCCAAGAAGACACTTGACTTAATATCCGGGAAAATGTAACTTGTCTGCAATTTTCCTCATGAATCAGGCGCGATAACCGAACCATTGCAATGCCGTTTACGACCAAACATCGTTCCATGACCGCAACCTCAGGGCAAACGGAGGCTTCACGCCCCGATGCTCCCGCGGCAGACAGCTTCACTGCGCAGCACACCTCCCTCATCTCCGGCACACTCCTTACCGTATCGGTACCGCTCGTGCAGGTACGAATTATCGTAGCCTGACCCGTCAGCCTTTTTCCGGTCAACCGTATTTTCCTCGACAATACATCAGACTTCAAGGCTTCGGAAAAGGCAGGCCTTGCGCGTTGTTTTATTTGCTTTAACCAATGTCAATAGCACCAATGAGATCAGATACCATAAAAAAAGGATTTGAAAAGGCCCCGCACCGCAGTCTGCTCAAAGCCACCGGTTGCGTTTCGTCAAGAGATGATTTCTCCAAGCCGTTCATCGGCATCTGCAATTCCTTCAACGAGCTGATCCCCGGCCACGCGCACCTGCAGGAGCTGGGCCGCATCGCCAAGGAGGCCGTGCGCGAGGCGGGCGGCGTGCCGTTCGAGTTCAACACCATCGGCGTCTGCGACGGCATCGCGATGGGTCACGTCGGCATGCGCTACTCGCTGGCGAGCCGCGAGCTGATCGCCGACTCCGTGGAGACGATGGTCGAAGCGCACCGGCTCGACGGCCTGGTCTGCATCCCGAACTGCGACAAAATCACCCCCGGTATGATGATGGGTGTGCTCCGCACCAACGTCCCCGCCATCTTCGTCTCGGGCGGGCCGATGCAGGCCGGTCACATGCCGTCGGGCAAGAAGGTCGATCTGATCTCGGTCTTCGAGGCGGTCGGCAAGTGCAGCACCGGCGAAATCACGGAGGATGAGCTTCAGACCATCGAGGAGTGCGGCTGCCCCGGTGGCGGCTCCTGCTCCGGCATGTTCACGGCCAACTCGATGAACTGCCTCTGCGAGGCGCTCGGCTTCGCCTTGCCCGGCAACGGCACGATACTCGCCGTCGATCCGCGACGAAACGAGCTGGTGAAAGCCGCCGCGAGCCGCATCGTCGATCTGGTGAAAGAGGATGTACGGCCGCGCCAGATTCTGACGCGCACGGCGATGCTCAACGCCTTTGCGCTGGACCTGGCGATGGGCGGCAGCACCAACACGATCCTGCATACGCTCGCCATCGCGAGCGAAGCGGAGCTCGATTTCGACTTCTCGGAGCTGAACGATCTGTCGGCAAAGACGCCCTACATCTGCAAGGTCAGCCCGGCAACCACCGAGGTGCACATCGAGGATGTGGATCGCGCGGGCGGCATCTCGGCGATTCTGAAGGAGCTGTCGAAGGTCGAGGGGCTGCTCGACCTCTCCGCCCCGACCGTCACCGGCAAGACGCTCGGCGAGAACATCGCCAGCGCCGAGGTGCTCGACCGCAAGGTGATCCGGTCAGTCAGCGATCCCTACTCGGCCACCGGCGGTCTGGCGGTGCTCTACGGGAACCTTGCGCCGAACGGCGCGGTTGTCAAGACCGGCGCGGTCAGCCCGTCGATGATGAAGCACACCGGCCCGGCGAAGGTTTATGACTGCCAGGATGACGCCATCGCGGGCATCATGACGGGCGACGTGAAGTCGGGCGACGTGGTGGTGATCCGCTACGAAGGCCCACGCGGCGGCCCAGGAATGCCGGAGATGCTCTCGCCGACCAGCGCCATCATGGGCCGCGGCCTTGGCGACTCGGTGGCGCTGATTACTGATGGACGCTTCTCCGGCGGATCGCGGGGTGCGTGCATCGGCCACGTCTCGCCCGAAGCCGCTGATCGCGGCCCGATCGCGGCCTTGCAGACAGGCGACATGATCACCATCGACCTCCCGCAGCGCTCGATGACGGTGGCGCTCGACGACGAAACCATGCGCCAGCGCATCGAGGCGTTGCCGGAGTTCGAGCCGAAAATCAAGAAAGGATACCTCGCCAGGTATGCCAAAATGGTCACATCGGCCAATACCGGCGCGGTTCTGAAAACCAATTTTTAATAGCGCGGGCCGGTCTCGACCGGTCTGAATATCAACTTGTTCGAACCATGCATACCAACGGACAGAAAATGAACGGATCCGAAATATTTTTCGAGTGTCTGCGGCGTGAAAACGTCGAGTACATCTTCGGCTACCCCGGCGGGGCTTTGCTGAAGGTTTACGAAACCCTGCACGATGTCGAGGACATCAAGCACATTCTGGTGCGCCACGAACAGGGGGCGACCCACATGGCCGAGGGGTACGCCCGCGCCACCGGCAGGCCTGGCGTGGTGCTCGTCACCTCCGGCCCCGGCGCGACCAACACCGTCACCGGCATCACCAACGCCTACATGGACTCCACGCCGCTCGTGGTCTTTACCGGCCAGGTGCCGAGCACGCTGATCGGCAACGACGCCTTCCAGGAGGCTGACATCGTTGGCATCACGAGACCGATCACCAAGCACAACTTCCTCGTCAAGGATGTGAAGGAGCTTGCCACGACTATCAGCAAGGCGTTCTACCTGGCCACCAACGGACGGCCCGGCCCGGTGCTGGTCGATATGCCGAAGGATGTGCTCAACGCCGAATGCATCTTCGAGTGGCCGGAGAGCGTCGAAATCCGGGGCTTCAAGCCGACCATCAAGTGCCACGCCAACCAGGTGCAGAAAGCGGCGAAAATGATCTCGAAGGCCAAGCGTCCGCTCTTCTACATCGGCGGCGGCGTCATCAGCGCTGAAGCCTCGGAGGAGCTGCGCAAGCTCGCCATCGACCAGCAGATTCCGGTCACCATGACCCTGCAGGGGCTTGGCGCCTTCCCCGGCGACCATCCGCTCTCGATGGGGATGCTCGGCATGCATGGCACCTACTGGGCCAACCAGGCGGTGAGCAACTGCGACCTGTTGATCGCCGTCGGCGCACGTTTCGACGACCGCGTCACCGGCAAGGTAGACACTTTCGCCACACAGGCGTACAAGATCCACAACGACATCGATCCGACCAACGTGGACAAGAATATCAAGGTCGATCTGCCGGTGGTCGGCGACTCGAAGGATTTCCTCGCCTCGCTGATCGAAGCGATGCCGAAAACGAAGGAGGATCGCAGCGCCTGGCTCTCGGAAATCGAGGCATGGCGCAAGCAGTGCCCGCTTGACTACGAAGTCGAGCCGAATTCGCTCAAGACCGAGTTCGTCATCGACGAGGTCTCGAAGCAGACCAAAGGTCATGCGGTGGTCACGACCGACGTCGGCCAGCACCAGATGTGGACGTCGCAGTACTACAAGTTCACCGAACCGCGCTCGATCATCACGAGCGGCGGCCTCGGCACGATGGGCTTCGGCCTTCCGGCGGCCATCGGCGCGGCCTTCGGCGTGACCGACCGCCCGGTGGTACTCTTCACCGGCGACGGCGGGCTGATGATGAACATCCAGGAGCTGGTCACGGCGGTCTACAACAAGTTGCCGCTGAAGATATTCCTGATCAACAACAGCTATCTCGGCATGGTGCGCCAGTGGCAGGAGCTGTTCCACAAGGAGAAGTACTCCTTCACCGATCTGGCGTCGAGCAATCCAGATTTCGTGAAGGTTGCCGAAGCGTTCGGCTGCAAGGCGATGAGCGCGAATAATCCCGAATCGGCGAAAAACGCCATCTCGGAAGCGCTCGCGTACAACGACGGACCGGTGCTGGTTGACTTCAGGGTTATCCGCAAGGATATGGTTTTTCCAATGGTGCCCGCTGGCGGGTCGATCTCCGACATGCTGCTGGCCCGGCTGAATCCGAAAACAATGGTTTAAGCAACGACTATGAAACATCTTATATCCGTTCTGGTCGAGAACAAGTTCGGCACGCTGAACCGGGTCGCGGCCATGTTCAGCGCCCGTGGCTTCAATCTCGAAAGCATCTCCATCGGCGAGACCGAAGACCCGGAAATCTCGCGCATGACCATCGTGACGCGAGGCGAAGACCGCATCATCAGCCAGGTGCTCAAGCAACTGAACCGTCTGGTCGATACGATCAAGGTTACCGACCTGACCCATCAGCCGCATGTGGAGCGCGAACTGCTGCTGTTGAGCCTGAAACTGTCGAAATCCACGCAGCACGAGATTTTCGAGCTGGCGAACGTTTTTAAGGGAAAAGTCGTGGATATAAAGCAAAAATCCATTACTATTGAGTTCGTTGGTTCACCCGACAAAATCAATACGGCGATAGACCTTTTCCGGCCTTTCGGCATCCGGGAACTCGCCCGCTCAGGCGCGGTGGCCATCCATCGCGGCGAAATCTGATATTTTTTTTGTACGTCCAAAACAAGTCAACACGAATATGTCAATGAATGTCTATTACGAGCAGGATGCCGATCTCGCGGTACTGCAGAACAAGAATATCGCCATTCTCGGCTACGGCAGCCAGGGCCACGCCCATGCGCTGAACCTGAAGGACAGCGGCATGAACGTCTGCGTCGGTCTCAAGACCGACAGCGCCTCCTGCGCGAAGGCTCGCGAAGCTGGCCTGAAGGTTGACACGGTCGCCGAAGCGGTCAAGTGGGCCGATATCGTCATGGTGCTCCTGCCGGATCAGACCCAGAAAAGCGTTTGGGACAACGAAATCGCGCCGAACCTGAAATCGGGCGCGACGCTCGCTTTCGGCCACGGCTTCAATATCCATTACCAGCAGATCGTGCCTCCGGCTGACGTGAACGTCATTATGATCGCTCCGAAAAGCCCCGGCCACCTCGTACGCCGCACCTACACCGAGGGCAATGGCGTGCCGTGCCTGATCGCGGTGCACCAGGACGCCACAGGCGACGCCAAAGCTATCGCGCTGGCGTGGGCCAAAGGGATCGGCGGCACCAAGGCTGGCGTCATCGAGACCAACTTCAAGGACGAGACCGAGACTGACCTCTTCGGCGAGCAGGCCGTGCTCTGCGGCGGTTCGGCCGAGCTGATCAAGATCGGCTTCGAGACTCTGACGGAAGCTGGCTATCCGCCGGAACTGGCTTACTTCGAGTGCATGCACGAGCTGAAACTCATCGTTGACCTTTATTACGAAGGCGGCCTGTCGCGCATGAACTACTCGGTCAGCGACACCGCCGAGTATGGCGGCATGACCCGTGGCCCGCGCGTTATCGCGGCCAACGCCAAAGCCGAGATGAAAAAAATCCTCGAAGAGGTGCAGGATGGGCGCTTTGCCAAGGAGTTCATAGACGAGTGCAACTCCGGCTACAAGAAGCTGAACGAGCTGCGCGAGAGCAACCGCAACCACCCCATCGAAGTCGTCGGCGCGAAGCTGCGCGAGATGATGAGCTGGCTGAAAAAGAAATGAGCGGGAGGAAGATGTATAAAATTGTCTCCATACCCGGCGATGGCATCGGCCCCGAAGTGGTGGCCGGCGCTCTTGAAGTGCTGAACGCCGTCTCGAAAAAACATGGCTTTGAAGTGGCGGTCGAGGAGCACCTCTTTGGCGGCGCGTCGTACGACGTGCATGGCTCCATGCTGACCGACGAGACGCTCGAAGCGTGCAGGAACTGCGATGCCGTACTGCTTGGCGCTGTCGGCGGCCCGAAATGGGAGAACCTGCCGCACGACAAGAAGCCGGAAGCCGCCTTGCTGAAAATCCGCAAGGAGCTTGGCCTGTTCGCAAATCTGCGTCCGGCCAAGGTGTACGACGCGCTTGTCGCATCGTCATCGCTTCGTCCTGAGGTGGTCAAAGGCACCGATTTCATGGTGTTCCGCGAGCTGACCGGCGGCATCTACTTCGGCCAGCCGAGAGGCTACGACGAGAATCGCGGCTGGAACACGATGGTCTACGAGCGTTACGAGGTCGAGCGTATCGCGCGGCTAGCGTTCGAGTTCGCCAAAAAGCGCGGCAACGCCAAGGTGACCTCCATCGACAAGGCCAACGTGCTCGAAGTGTCGCAGTTCTGGCGCAACATCGTGCATGAAGTGCACCAGGATTTCCCGGAGATCGAGCTGGTGGACATGTACGTGGACAACGCCGCCATGCAGGTGGTGCGCAATCCGAAGCAGTTCGAGGTGATCGTCACGAGCAACCTCTTCGGCGACATTTTGAGCGACATCTCCGGCATGATCACCGGCAGCCTCGGCATGTTGCCGTCGGCCAGCATCGGCTCGGAGCACGCGCTCTACGAACCGATTCACGGCAGTGCGCCTGACATCGCCGGACAGAACAAGGCCAACCCGATCGCGACCATCGCGTCGGTGGCCATGATGTTCGAGAACAGCTTCAACATGCCCGAAGTGGCAGGCGAAATTTACGCCGCCATCGAAGGCGCGCTGGCTGATGGCGTCCGCACGGGCGACATTGCCGCGCCGGGCGAGGCGATCTGTTCGACAACGGAGATGACTGCGGCCATTCTCGCCCGAATTTGACGGCGAACGACGAAAGGAATACGACAGAGCACAGGCGGCGGTAAGCCGCGGGGAGAAAAGCCGGAGCTCTGCAAGCATCCGGCTTTTCCGTTTTTGACGGGGCCACCGGCTCCGTATAGAGAAAAAACAGACAGGATTTATATCCGATAACGGAATCTTTGAAATCATGGCACAAACGATAACCCAGAAAATTTTCGCCAGAGCCGCGAACCGCAAGTTCGTCGATCCCGGCCAGAGCGTGTGGCTCAATGTCGATGTTCTGCTGACTCACGACGTCTGCGGGCCGCCGACCTTCGACATCTTCAAGCAGGAGTTCGGCCCGAAGGCCAAAGTGTGGGATCCGTCGAAAGTGGTCGTCCTCCCGGATCACTACATCTTCACGGCCAACGAACACGCCCACCGCAACATCGACCTGTTGCGCCAGTTCGCCGCCGAGCAGGGTCTGCCGAACTACTATGACGTAGGCACCGACCGCTATCGCGGCGTCTGCCATGTCGCCTTGGCTGAAGAGGGGTTCAACCTCCCCGGCACGGTGCTCTTCGGCACCGACTCGCACACCTGCACCTCGGGCGCGTTCGGCATGTTCGGCTCCGGCATCGGCAACACCGACGCGGCCTTCATCCTCGGCACCGGCAAGCTCTGGGAGAAGGTGCCCGAGTCGATGAAGTTCACCTTCGAGGGGCAGATGCCCGAGTACCTGACGGCCAAAGACCTGATTTTGCAGATCCTCGGCGACATCACCACCGACGGCGCGACCTACCGCGCGATGGAGTTCGACGGCGAGGCGGTCTATTCGCTGCCCATCGACGAGCGCATGACGCTCTGCAACATGGCCATCGAGGCGGGCGGCATGAACGGCATCATCGCGGCCGACGCCGTGACCGAGGCCTTCGTGAAGGTGCGCACCAGCAAGCCGTACGAGATTTTCCAAAGCGACCCCGACGCGCAGTACCATAGCATGTACCGCTACAACGTCGAGAAGATGGAGCCGGTCGTGGCGCAGCCGCACAGCCCGGACAACCGCGCCACCGTGCGCAGCGTGGCCGGAACGCCGATCACCAAGTCGTACATCGGCTCCTGCACCGGCGGCAAGCTGACCGACTTCAGGCTTGCGGCCAAAATCCTCAAGGGAAAGAAGGTTGTCGTGACGACCAACATCGTGCCCGCGACGGTGCTCGTGGCCTCGCAGCTTGAAACCGAGCTGTACGATGGCCAGTCGTTGCGCCAGATTTTCGAGGATGCCGGTTGCAGCATCGCCCTGCCCTCTTGCGCGGCGTGTCTCGGCGGTCCTTCGGACACGGTCGGACGCTCGGTGGACAATGACGTGGTGGTTTCGACCACCAACCGCAACTTCCCCGGACGCATGGGCAGCAAGTTCGCGGGGGTCTACCTGGCCTCTCCGCTGACCGCAGCGGCATCGGCCATAACGGGCAAACTCACCGATCCGAGGGATTTCCTCTGATCGAACGAAGCAACTGACAAGGAAACAAGAATCATGGACACCATCATACAGGGTAAAGCCTACGTTCTCGGCAAGAATATCGATACCGACCAGATCATTCCCGCCGAGCATCTGGTCTACAGCCTCTCCGATCCCGAAGAGGTGAAAATGTACGGCAAATACGCGCTCTCCGGCGTTCCGATCGACCAGGCGGGACTTCCGGAAGGCGGCATTCCGTTCGTCGAGGAGGGCTATTTCTGCTCGCCCTACTCGATCATCATCGCCGGGCCGAACTTCGGTTGCGGCTCGTCGAGGGAGCACGCACCCTTCGCGCTGAAGGTCGCCGGAGCCAGAGCGATCATCGCCGAATCCTACGCAAGAATTTTCTATCGCAACTGCGTGGATGGCGGCTTTGTTATTCCCTTCGAGACCGCGCAGCCGCTCAACAAATCGATCCTGACGGGCGACGAAGTGGCACTCGACATGGCAAACAACACGCTGACCAACCTCACGCAGAACGTCACCTACCAGCTCAGGCCGCTGGGTGACGTCGTCAACATCGTGCAGGCGGGCGGCATCTTTGAATACGCAAGGAAAAACGACCTCATGGCTTCCGAGGCATAAGCAACAGCATGATAATCGAACTGTATGACACCACCCTGCGTGACGGTACGCAGGGTGAACACATCAATCTTTCGGTACAGGACAAGCTTCTGATCGCCGAACGACTTGACGAGTTCGGCGTGGACTTTATCGAAGGCGGATGGCCGAGCAGCAATCCGAAGGACGAAGAGTTCTTCCTGAAGGCAAAAAAGCTCGACCTGAAACACGCCCGACTCACCGCGTTCGGCTCGACGGCGCGGTCGCTGGAGAACATCGCAGGCGACCCTAATCTGGTCGGCCTAGTCAGATGCGAAGCGCCGGTGCTCACCATTTTCGGAAAAACCTGGAAAGCCCACTCCGTCAAGAGTCTCGGCATTTCGGATGACGAAAACGCCGAGCTGATCCGCCGTTCGGTGCGATTCCTCGTCGAGTCGGGCCGCGAGGTCTTTTTCGACGCCGAGCACTTTTTCGACGGCTGGAAGGATAACGCAGCTTTCGCGGAGCGGATGATCACGGCGTCGGTCGATGGCGGCGCGAGCCGCGTCGTGCTGTGCGACACCAACGGCGGCACGCTGCCGCACGAGGTTGCGGAGATCGTTACGCGGGTGCGGCAGATTGTAGCCGTGCCGGTCGGCATTCACGCGCACAACGACGGCGACCTCGCCGTGGCAAACTCCATCGAGGCGGTCAGGGCTGGAGCCACGCAGGTGCAGGGCACGATCAACGGCATCGGCGAGCGGTGCGGCAACGCCAATCTGGTCAGCATCATCCCGAATCTCATGCTCAAGCTCGGCAGCGAGTTCAGCCATGTGCGGGACATGAAACAGTTGACCTCGATGTCGAAGTTTGTGTTTGAAATCCTGAACCTTCCGCCCGACACCAAAGCGCCTTTTGTGGGCAAATCGGCCTTCGCGCACAAAGGCGGCATCCACGTCAGCGCGGTGATGAAAGAGAGTTCGCTCTACGAGCACATCGATCCGGCGCTTGTCGGCAACCGCCAGCGGGTGCTCGTTTCGGAGCTGGCGGGCCAGAGCAACATCCGCTACAAGGCGAAGGAGCTTGGCATTGCGCTGCCGGATGATAATGCCGCCCTGTTCAGAAATCTGGTCAACCACGTCAAGAAGCTCGAACACCACGGCTTCCAGTTCGACGGAGCCGAAGCTTCGTTCGAACTGATTCTGCGCCGAGAACTCGGCCAGTTCAGGCCATTTTTCGAGGTGATCGAGTCGAAGGTGGTCATCATGAACGGCCAGGAGATCAAATCGGTCGATCAGGCGGTGATGAAAGTACTTGTCGGCGACGTAACCGAGCAGACGGTCGCCGATGGCGATGGCCCGGTCAACGCGCTCGACAACGCGCTGCGCAAGGCGTTGCTTCACTTCTATCCCGAAATCCACGCGATCCGGCTGATCGACTACAAAGTGCGCGTACTCGAAGAGAAGCGCGGCACGAGCGCCAAGGTGCGCGTGCTAATCGAAAGCAGCGACGGGCAGAACAGTTGGGGCACGGTGGGCGTCTCGACCAACATCATCGAAGCGAGCCTTCAGGCGCTGAACGACAGCATCAACTACTACCTCTTCTACCACCAGTCGAAAGCGGCCAACGCCCTCCCGGCTGAAACCAAGCTCAACGATTAACGATTAACGGAGCCGTATGCTCATGGGAGAAAGATTCTCCTCATTCTCCCATGAGATCTATTCTGCATAATTCAAAAGTAAAATGAAGAAAGTGCGGCAAGCATAGCGCAAGATGTTATTTTACGGTTAGTTAACTGAGTAAAACAGATGCGATATTCATGCGACCCTTTTTGAAGCATATAATCAAAGGGTAGTCTTCAGCTCCATCCCTTTTTTCAGGTGACACTGCCATCTCGCTGTGGCCGGTCAAGGGCAAAAAAAATCACGCTGGATTTCCAGGGCGGCAGCATCAGCAGCAAGAGCTGCGTACTGCTCTTGAGTGAAACGGAGGCTCGCGTCAGCATCGTCTCGACCTGGCCCAAGCGGGTCTACCAGGTCGCCTGCGGCTTCGATAATACCAATGACAGCGACACCTTATTCCAATTCTAAAACATCATGACTATTATATACCCATAAACAAAAAAAGGTGGGTATATGGCGCGACCGGCAACAGGCAGGGAAGTATTGGCGCAAGCGAAAGCAGCTTTGGCATCAGCCCGGACCAAAGAAGCATTACGCGAAGCGCAGGCGGTACTCTCGCCGCTGGAACATGGTTTATCAATGGATGAGGTAGCCGCAATCATCGGTATTTCAAGGGGTTGGGCCTGTAAGCTCCGGCGACGTTTTATCAGCTCAGGCGGGCGCCCGTCAGAGCCGAAAGCAAAG
>Ga0326729_1000136_pt1 | contig 20262 bp, 11 predicted proteins | sample MHFSIPfraction_2_FD_207744 | JGI IMG/M metagenome (GOLD analysis project Ga0326729, IMG submission 207744) | Lab enriched peat soil microbial communities from Michigan Hollow, Ithaca, NY, United States - MHF6AY SIP fraction | ecosystem: Environmental > Terrestrial > Soil > Wetlands > Peat...
GTCCACCAGCGCGGGGAGCGGTACGAAGGCCGCGGCGAGCACCGCGAGCCCCAGCGCCACCCCGAGCAGGTAGCGGCGCATTGTCCCCACCTCTAGAATCCGTGCATGAACGGTCGGACACAAGGTACCGGGTGGAGCGCTCCCGGTCGACCCTCCGCGGAGCGCGCGTGATTCCCCTCGTTCTGCCCGTGGTGGGCGCGGTCGCGGTGGCGGGCGGAGTGATCGGCGCGGTGCTGGTGCGCGAGCGGCGACACCGCGCGGCTCTCGAGGAGTATTGCCTCGTCCGCGGATATCGCTTCGAGCGCGACCGGCGTGGCGCCGAAACGTCGATCGCCGGGACGTTCGCCATCTTCAAGCAGGGACGCCGGCGCCGCTGGGGCGCCACGATCAACGGGCAGGTCGGCGGCCGGCCCTTCACGGCGTTCGAGTACACCTACGTGACCGGCGGCGGAAACAGCAATCATCAACACCGCCTGACGGCGTTTCTCTGGGAAGCGCCGGAGGCGGCCCTGCCGCGCTTCAGTCTCGTTCCCGAGGGGTTCTTCCGCCGCCTGGCGCAGCGCTTCGGGGTGCAGGACTTTGATTTCGACGAGGACGCCGAGTTCTCTCAGGCGTATCAGCTGCAGGGCGACGACGAGCGCGCCGTCCGGGCGCTGTTCACCGCGGCGCGCCGCGCGTATCTCACCGCCGAGTCGCCGGACGGGCGTCGGGCGCCGCGGCATCATCTCGCGGGCGCCGGCACCCAGCTCCTGTGGTGGCGAAACGGGCGGCTGCCCCGTCCGGACGACCTCGATCAGCTGATCGCCGACGGTGACCGGCTGCGGCGGTTGTTCCTGGAGGAGGACAGGTGACGGCCTCATGAAACGGTTCAGCGATCTCCCCGACATCGTCCTCGGTCCGTTGAAGGACCGTCCCGACGCCGATTGGCAGCAGGCGCCCCCGGGGAAGTGGACCCCGGCGCAGATCGTCGAGCACCTGGCGCTGGCGCTGGAGGGGTGCGCCGATGGATTCGAAAAGCGGCGCGCCCGCGATCCGATGTTCCGGCGGTCGCCCACCGGGCCCCAACGGATCGGGAAGGTCCTCGTGATGCACCTCGGCTGGTTCCCACCATTCCTGACCGCTCCGTCGATGACGGCGCCCGCTCCCCGCGTGGACCGCGGAGCCGCCGAGGCACATTTCCGTCGCGGGGTGGAGCGACTGGAGGACCTGGCCCGCCTGCTGTTGCCGGCCCGAGCGCGTGATCTGTTCGTGAAACACCCGTCGATGGGAGACCTCACTCTGCCGGAATGGCTGGAGTTCCACGTGATTCACTCCCGGCATCACGCCCGGCAGATCCGAGCCCGGTTGCCGCGATGAGCCGGCGCAAGAAGCCGCCCCTCACCGTTCGCGTGCCCAACCCCAGGGCGCCGGGGAAGCGGCGGCTGAAAGTGCCGTCGCACAAAGTCCACCGCTCGAAGAAAGCCTACCAGCGCCGCCCCAAGCATCCGGGGCGCGAGTCGAGCTAGAGCGGCAGCTGCAGTCGCGCGACGCAGCCCTGGGCGCCCCCCCCGTCGCTGCGGTTGGCGAGGGTGAGCCGGCCGCCGTGCGCCTCGGCGATCTGCCGCGACAACACGAGGCCGATCCCCGAGCCGGTGGGTTTGGTGGTGAAGAAGGGCACGAACAGGTTCGAAGTCTCCGGGAGCCCGGGGCCGTCGTCCTCGACCATGACGTCGAGCGTGTTTCCGGTGGGGGCCCAGCGAACCCGTACGCCGCCGCCGGTCATGAGCGTCGCGTCCACGGCATTGGTGACCAGGTTGATGAGCAGCTGATCCAGCTGGTCGCCGTCGGCACGCAGCGTGACGGCGGGACCGCCGACGACCTCGACCGGAAGCCGAGTCTCGAGCCGGGCGACGCGTGCCACCCACGCGGCGACGTCCACCTGTCCGAGCTTGGGCGTGGGGAGGCGGGCGAGGCGGGCGTAGGAGGCGAGGAACCGGGTGAGCGATTCCGAGCGCTTGGCTATCAGGTCCAGGCCGCGCTCCAGGTCCTCGCGCGGGACTTCGCTGGCGCCGTTGCGGGATACGAGCTCCTGCAGCCGCTGGGCGACCGACTTGATCGGCGTGAGCGAGTTGTTGATTTCGTGGCCGAAGACCCGGATGAGCCGCTGCCACGCCTGGCGCTCCTCTTCGCGCAGGGCGCGGCTCACATCGGCGAGCACGACGAACTGGTGCGGACGGCCGCCCTGCCGGAAGGCGCCGCGGCGCACCTCCCAGCGTCCGCGCGCCGCCGGGAAGCCGAGCTCGATGACGCGCGGCGCCTCGCCCTGGAGGCACGCGCCGAGCCCCAGCTCTTCGGCGCGGCGACCCAGCAGCCGCTCCGACGGCTGGGCCAGCAGGCGCTCGCCGCTGGCGTTCACCAGGCGCAGGGCCTGGTCCTGGTCGAACGCGAACACCGCCACGTCGATCTCAGCCATGACCCGCTGCAGCAGCGCCGTGGCCTCGAGCGCGCCGAGGCGGCGTTCCTTCATCTCGTCGGTGAGGATGTTGAGCTCCAACATCACCAGGCCGAGCGCATCCTCCGCGTTGTGGCGGCGCGCGCGCAGGGAGTAGTCCTGCTCGCGCAGGGCGGCCAGCATGTTGGAGAGCGTCTGCAGCGGGCGCACCACCCGCTCGCGCAACACCAGCGCGAAGGCGAGCCAGGTGCCGACCAGCAGGATGGCGAGGGTCCAGCGGGTGCGGTCACTGAAGTCGCCCGTCCAGAGCACCCACAGGACGACGACGATGGCCGGTAGGCCGCCCAGCAGGGCGAGACGGAAGACCTGCTGCTCGTGCGAGGTCCGGGCGCGGCGGCTCAGAGGCTGTGGCGCTGCAGGCGCCGGTAGAGGGCGCTGCGGGAGAGACCGAGGGCCTTGGCGGCGGCGCTCACGTTGCCCTCGAAGCGCGCCAGCGCCTTCTGGATCAGCACCCGCTCCACTTCTTCGAGGCTGAGGTCTTCCAGGCGGGCGGGTCCGTCACCCGGCGGGCGGAGGTTCAGGTCGGCGGGGCGCAGGGTGTCGCCTTCGGCGAGCAGCACGGCGCGCTCGATGGCGTGGGCCAGCTCGCGCACGTTCCCCGGCCAGCCGTAGGCGAGCAACGCCCGCATCGAGTCGGGATGGATCTTCGCCGCGGGCTTGCGATAGCGGGCCGCGTATTCCCCCAGGAAATGGGTCGCGAGCAGCGGGATATCCTCGCGCCGCTCGCGCAGCGGCGGCAACCGGATCTCGATCGTGTTGATGCGAAACAACAGGTCCTCCCGGAACCGGCCGGCGGCCACCTCCGCCGCGATGTCGGCGTTCGTCGCCGAGAGGATGCGGACGTCCACGCGCCGCGTCTTCGAGGAGCCGACGCGCTCGAGCTCTCCCGTCTGCAGCACGCGCAGCAGTTTCGCCTGCTGGGACAGGGTGAGATTCGCGATCTCGTCGAGGAACAGCGTACCGCCGTCGGCCAGCTCGAAGCGGCCCACGCGGTCGGTCTTGGCGTCGGTGAACGAGCCCCGCATGTGGCCGAACAGCTCGCTCTCGAACACGCCTTCGGCGAGTCCGCCGAGGTTGACCGTGACGAGCGGCCGGGCGCTCCGCGCCGATGCGGCGTGCAGCCATCGCGCCACGACCTCTTTCCCCGTCCCGTGCTCCCCGGTGATCAGGGCGTTCGCGTCGGATGGGCCGACGCGCTCCATCAGGCGCAGCACCGGCTGCATCGCGGGGGAGGTGGCGACGAGGTCCGGGCTGCCGCCGTCCCGGCGCAGCGTGCGGTTCTCGCTCTCCAGGCGCTGGCTCATGCGGATCGCCCGGCCCAGCTCGATCTGGGTACGCAGTTGCTGCAGCAGCCGGGCGTTGTCCCACGGCTTCTCGATGTAATCGCGCGCGCCGCGCCGCATCGCTTCGACCGCGCCGTCGATCGAGCCCCAGGCGGTCATCACGAGCACCGGGAGACTCGCATCGAGTGTCTGGAGACGCGACAAGAGATCGAGCCCTTCGATGCCACCCGTCGTGTCGCGCGTGTAGTTCATGTCCATCAACAGAGTGTCGAAATCGCGCGACTCGACGGCCGAGAGAATCCCGCCGGGCGAGGTGGCGGTTTCCACCTGGAAGCCTTCACCCTTGAGAAGAAGGCGGAGCGCTTCCAGAACCGCCGGATCGTCATCGGCGACCAGGAGACGGACGGAGGGCTGAGTCATGTGCAGGAAAGGTGGTTGGTCTCCGCCGCCGCGGGCTAGGGGTCACTCATAGCGCAGTGCCACCATGGGGTCGACCTTCGCTGCACGGCGTGCGGGGACCCAGCTTGCCAGCAGGACTGCCCCCCCCAACACCACCACGGCAGTCACGAAGGCGACCGGGTCGGTCGGGCCCACGCCGTACAGGGATGCCTTGATGAACCGGGTGAGGTACGCGGCACCGGCGATGCCGATGACGACACCGAACAGGACGATGGCGACGGCGGGGCGGGCGGCCGTGCGTACGATGTCCCGCCCCTCGGCGCCGAGGGCTATCCGCAGGCCGAACTCGCGCAACCGCGTCGTGACGCCGTACGCGACGAGGGAGTAGACGCCGACCGCGGTGAGGAGCAGCGTGACTGTCGACAGCAGGCCGACGAGCCTGAAGAGCAGCGTCTGGCTCGCGAGCGATTGCGCGACGGTCTCGCTCAACGGCCCGTTGGATTGAATCGGCAGCGCGGGATCCAGTCCGCGACCGATGCGCTGGACCTCTCGCTCGAGCGTCGCCGCGGCGAGGTGACTGCGGACGGCGATCATCGGGGAATACGGAGACCCTCCCTGGCCGACCGGAGTGTACAGCATCGGCTCCACCTCGCCGCCCCGATCCACCCAGTGGACATCCCCGACCACGCCCACGACCTCGGCGCGGTCAGACCTGCCGATTCCCGGGAGCACAACGATCCGTCCCACGGCGTTCGAGTCGCCGTACAGACTCCGCGCCAAGTGAGCGCTGAGGATGACTTTTCCCAAGGCGTGCCCCGAATCCGGGAAGATGTCGCTCGTGGCGAAGGTCCGGCCGCGGAGCACCGGGATTCCTAACAGCGCGAAGTACTCCGCGGAGACCTGGTCGGAGCCTGCCGCGAGAGACTTGGCATCCGCCGGCGCCTCGAGACGACGCACCGGCGCGACGTTGATGATCCCCAGGAACGGCGGCAGGGTCACCAGAGCGACCTGCTGCACACCGGGAAGCCCTGCGACGCGATCCTGGAGCGCGCGCAGGTAGAGGCGTGCTTGCTGCGCGGTGTATCCCTGCTCGTCGGGGTCGGCGGCGAACACCGTCACCCCCGCAGGTTGGAATCCCAGCGGCACGGCCGCGTAGCGCTGCAGCGTGCGCGCCAGGAGATACGTCCCCGCGACCAGCGTGAGCGACACCGCCATCTGCAGCACCGCGAGCCCGGAGCGCAACCGTGGTGCACCGCCGGCCTGGGTCGGCCCGGCCGCCTTGAGCTGGCTGCCGAGATCAACCCGAGACCTCAGGAGTGCAGGAACGAGTCCGGCCAGAAGACTGGCGAGCACACCAACGACCACGGCGAACGCGAGCACGCGCCAGTCGAGAGCGATCCCTTCCAGGGAGATGAACCGCAGCATCCGCACGTGCCGAAACAGCCCCGTCAACCACAGCGCCGTGAGGGCTCCCAGGAGGCCGCTCGCGATACCGACAAGGGCGCTCTCCGTGAGCGCGTAGCGGACGAGGCGCGCGCGGCCGGCGCCGAGCACCAGCCGCACCACGATATCGGCCCGGCGCTGCGCTCGGCGAAACAGCAACAGGTTGGCCACATTGGCGCAGGCCACGAGGAGGACGAGCCCCGCGACGCCCATGACGAGCGCAAGCTGATGGTCGATGAGATCCCGCGCGCCATACATCGCTTCGATCCCCAGGCGGGGGATCACGGTGGCCGACACCTTGGGTGAGAAGTCCGCGGTGTCGGCGAGAGCGAGCGCCCGGACCGCCGACTGCAGCTGCGCCGCCGCCTGATCGAAAGTGGCGCCGGAGCGCAAGCGCAGCACGAACCGGTTGAAGTACGGCTCCGGTGGTCGACGCGCGGCGGGGAGGTGCCGGATGTCCCATTCGGTGGTCCCCGCCATCCAGGCATCGGCTTCGCGCAGGTGGTCCGGCCCGCGAAATCCCCGGGCGGCGACGCCGATCACCGTGCACGGCATCCCGTTGACTCGAAGGGTCTGACCGGCGACGTCGGGGCGCTCGTCGAACAGGTCGAGCCACAGTCGCTCGCCGATCACCACGACGCGACGGCCCAGCGGTGGGGCATCGTCCTCGGGGACGAAACCTCGGCCGACCTCAGTGCCGACACCCACAGCCCTGAAGTAGTCGCTCGTCACGAACTCGACCGAGATCCGCTGTGGCGTGCCGGCCTCCGGGGCCGCGTTGACCTCGATCGGCCCTTCGCGTCCCGCCAACACGGCGACGGCAGGCGATCGGTGCAGCACGTCCTCGCGTTGGGTCAGGGTCAGGCTGCCGGGCGAATACCCGCCATTTTCATGCACCGCGAGCCACACCAACCCGGCGCGAGACGGCTGGCGCACGCCCGCGACCGGACGCAGCAGCAGCCAGTTCAGGAGGCTGAACCCCGCGGTGGCAGCTCCGATGCCGAGGGCGAGGGTAAGAACGGCCGCGGCGGTGAAGCCGGGATTCCTGCCGAGGGTGCGAAGCGCGTAGCGGAGGTCTTGCAGCAGCGCGTCCATGGTGCCTCCGGACCCCGTCATTCCGCTCGCAATGCCACCATCGGGTCGACCCGCGTACCCCGCCAGGCCGGCGCGATGCAGGCGAGCAAGGCGACGAGCGCCAACACGAGCGTCACTGCGCCGAGCGTCAGCGGGTCGGTCGGCCCGACGCCATACAACTGGCTGGCGAGCAGTCGGGTTGCCGCCGCCGCCCCGACGAGGCCCAGGGCGACGCCTGCGCCAGCGAGCATGAGGCCGGAGCGCAGGACGAGGGCCAGGATCTGATGTGGGCGGGCGCCGAGCGCGACGCGCAACCCGATTTCGTGGGTTCGCTGGCCGACCAGATACGACAATACGCCGTACAGGCCGACCGCCGCCAACACCACCGCGAGTGCGGCGAACACCGAGAGCAGCGTCATCATGAACCGCTGAAACGCCAGGGAATCAGCGAGCACGTCGGGCATGGAGCGGATCTGCCCCACCGGGATCTCCGCATCCGTTTCGTGGATCGTGCGGGCCAACGCGGTTCCCATCGGGCGCGGATCCCCGGCGGTGCGCAGCAGGACGTGGATAGGGAACCAGCTGCTGAAGATGCGCGTGAACCCCAACGGGGTCTGCGGTGACGTGATGAACACCGTCGGCGGCGCGGGAAGGCCGACGAACGACCTCACGTCGCCGAGTACGCCCACCACGCGGCGAGACGGGCTATCGTCGCTGCCACCGACCTTGATGCTGCGCCCCAGGGCGGAATCTGCCAGGTACCGGTGCGCGAACGCCTGGTTCACCACGACGACAGGCTCGGCGTGCTCCGCGTCGGCCGCCTCCAGCACGCGACCGGCGATGAGGGGAATCCGCAGGGTGGCGAAGTACCCCGGCGTCACCGTCCGGTAGTCGGCGGAGTGAAACTGACCGTCCACCATGACGGGGAGGTTGCCGCCGCGCTCGAGCGGCAGCCCCGCCTCGACGACGGCCGCCCGCTCGACGCCGGGGAGCGCTCTGAGCCGTTGCGTCAACTCGCGGTAGAACCCCGCGATGGCCGTGGCCGAGTCGTAGCGGGAGCCGGAGAGCCAAATCTCCGCCGAGAGGACGTGCGCAGGCTCGAATCCGGATTGGGTGCGCATGAGGTTCGTGAGGCTTCGGACCAGCAGCGCCCCCCCCGCGAGGAGCACGAGGGAGAGCGCGACTTCGCCGACCACCAGGAAACCGCGCAGGCGGCTGCGCCGATGCGAGCCGGTCGTCCGCCCCGAGCCTTCGCGCAGGGCGTCGTGCAGCTCGAGCCGGGCGGCCTGCCGGGCCGGGAGCAACCCGAAGACGATCCCGGTCACGAGCGAGACGGCGAAGGTGAACACCAGGGCCCACCGGTCAAGATGAATCTCGGCGCTACTCGTGAGCCCGGCCGGCGCGAGGGCGAGCAGCGTTCGCAGGCCCCACGCGGCGAACACCAACCCGGCGGCCCCGCCGATACACGCCAGCAACACGCTCTCCGTGAGCAGCTGCCGAGTGAGCCGCGTCCCACTCGCGCCGAGGGCGACGCGCACCGCCAGCTCCCGGTGGCGCGCCACGGCGCGCGCCATCACCAGGCTGGCGACGTTGGCGCAGGCGATCAGCAGCACCAGGGCGATGGAGCCGAACACGAGGCGGACCGGGGTTTGCAGATCCGAGGAGACGAGCTGCTGATACGAGTCGAGGTCGATACCCACATCGCCTGCGCCGCTCCGGCGGAACGCCTCCTGGTAAGCTGCCGTGATGGGCTGGATCCGTGCCCGCGCCTGCGCCAGTGTGATCCCGGGCTTCAGGCGAGCGATGACCTCGAGGTTCTGGCCGCTGCCGATCGTCGATCCCACCTGGGCCAGGGTGGACCAGACATCCACCGGAGGGAGGGAGTGGAAGCCGGCCGGCATGACCCCGACCACGGTCGTGGGGACGCCGTCGAGGGAAATGACGCGCCCGACCACGTCAGGATCTCCACCGAAGCGGCGCTGCCACAGCCCATGGCTGAGAATGGCCGCCCCCGCACCGCCGCGCTGGTCCTCTTCGGGCAGGAATTCGCGGCCCACCTGCGGAGCCACGCCCAGGACGCGGAAGTACTCGCGGGAGACGAGCAGACCGTTCACGCGCTGCGCTTCCGTCCCCGTAAACAGGTTGAAGCCGACGGAGGTCGTCGCCGTGAGGGACTGAAACACCGTGCTGTTTTGCTGCAGGAACTGGAATTCGGGATAGGTCACGTCCATGAGGCCCCGGCCGCCCTGATAGGTCTGCGCGAACTGGACGAGCCGATCGGCATCAGGGTAGGGCAGGGGGCGCAACAGCACGCCATAGAGCACGCTGAAGATCGCGGTGTTGGCGCCGATGCCGAGTGCCAGCGTCAGCACCGCGACGATGGTGAAGGCCGGCGTCCGGGTGAGGGCCCGGAGGGCGTAGCGGAGGTCCTGGAGCAGGGCGTCCATCAGAGTCCTTTCCGACGTCAGACGTCTGACGTCAGCCTATTCCGTCCGCAACGTCACGATCGGATCGACTCGAGTCGCGCGGCGCGCGGGGAGCCAGGTCGCGACCAGGGCCACGATGGCGAAGAGCAGTGCTGCAACCAAGAACGTCGAGCCGTCGCGCGGCGCGACCCCGAACAGCATGCCGGCGAGGACACGCGTCGCCAGGAGCGCAATGCCGAGACCGCACACGACCCCGACGGCGACGCGGGCCAGACTCTCGTTCAGCAGCAGGCGGACGACGTCGCGTGAGGTGGCGCCAAGCGCGAGCCGGACGCCGATCTCCCGTGTACGCTGCGCGACAGCATAGCTCGTCACGCCGTAGATGCCCACGAGCGACAGCACGAGGGCGAGCAGCGCGAATACGCCGAGCAACGTGGTGTTGAAGCGGCGGGCGGCGGTTTGGCGGCCGATCAGCTGCTCCAGACTCACGATGTCGGCGATCGGCTGCTGGGGATCGGCGGTGCGCACGGCATCTCGAATCGCACCGACCAGCTTGAGCGGCGAACCGGTGCGCGACCGTGTGACGACCCACATCTGCGGTTGCCCCTCCTCCTGCAGCGCGGCCGTGTAGAGGGCGGGCCGGCTGCCTGGGTCGTCGAGCGATCCCGTGCGCAGATCGTCGACTACGCCGATCACGGTGTAATCCTCCGGCCCGGTGCGCGGGCCGCCGATGGGGACGTGCTTGCCGATCGGATCGACCCCCGGCCACAACTCGCGGGCGAAGCGGGTGCTCACGACGACGACGCGTGGCGCGCCGGCCCGGTCCTCCGCGGTGAACCCGCGACCACGCCGGATCGGAACCCCCAACGCCGCGAAGTAGTCGGGCGTGACCATCGAGGACATCGCGATCATGATCGGGTCGGGATAATCGGCGCGCACGGTATGCGGATCGAACGCGATGATCCGCATGCTGCCCGAGAGGGGGAGCGTGACGGTGAGACCGGCGGCCGCGACGTCCGGGCGTGCGGCCAGCGTGGCCAGCAGGTTGTCGAAGAACTGCTGCTGCGCGGGCCCCTGGGGGTAGCGCGACGGGGTCAGCCGGATCCGCGCCGCCAGCACGTCCCGCGTGTCGAATCCGGGGTTCACACGGTTGAGCGCGACGAAACTCTTGACGAGGAGCCCGGCGCCCACGAGCAGGACGAGGGCCAGGGCCACCTCGGCGACGACCAGGGAGCTCTGAAGGCGGCGGCGCCGCCGCCCGCCGCTCGTTCCGGCTGAGTCTTCCCGCAACGCCTCCTCGATCTGGAGCGAGCTGGCGCGCAACGCGGGCGCGAGGCCGAAGGCGATGCCCGTCACGATCGCGAGTCCGGCGGTGAACACGAGGACGGTGGCATCGAGGCCGACTTCGGAGCTGCGGGGGAGTGCCCGCGGCCAAACCGCGAGCAGCGCGTGCAGCCCCCACGAGGCGAGCACGACCCCGAGGGCGCCGGCCGTGAGCGCGAGCAGGGCGCTCTCGGTCAGCATCTGGCGTACCAGGCGGCCCCGCCCGGCCCCCAGCGCGCGACGGATCGCCATCTCGCGGCGGCGTGCGGTGGCCCGAGTCAGGAGGAGATTCGCCGCGTTGGCGCAGGCGATGAGGAGCACGAGCGCCACCGCCCCGAGGAGCACCCAGAGCCGGGTGCGCACATCGCCGATCGCCGACTCACGCAGGGGGGTCGCCTTCAAATCGATCTGGTCGATCGGCGCAACGCGCGTGCGCGTCCCACCGCCCGCGGCGGGCGATGGTCCGGCCCCGAACGCGATGACGCGTCGGGGACCCGTGTCACTCCTGGTCTCCAGCGCGATCCGCTTCGCCAGCACGTCGAGGTCGCTCTGCGCCTGCCGCTCGGTGACGCCCGGCGCGAGCCGCGCGACCGCGTTCAGGGCATGGAAGCCGCGGTTCGTGAGTGCCTGGGGCTCCTCCGCCACGATCCCTCCGACCGGCGTCCAGACCTCGATGTCCGTGTCGGGAAAGTGGAATCCCGGGGGCATCACGCCCACGACGGTGTAGCTCTTGCCGTCGAGCGCGATGCCGCGGCCGAGGATCGCCGGGTCACGCCCGAAGCTGGTTACCCACAGGCCGTAGCTCAGCAGCGCAACGGGGTCGTGCTCCTGCGTAGTACTGAAGCCGTGCCCGATCCGCGGGGCCACGCCCAGCACCTCGAACAGATCCGCCGTCACGAACGCGGCCTGGACCTCGCGCGGATCGCCGGCGCCGGAGAGGTTGTAGCGCTGCGTGCTGTAGGCGGCCACACCCGAAAAGTCCCGGGTCAACCCGCGCAGATCGAGGAGATCCGGATAAGAAACGCCGAACCGAACCCCTTCCGCGGCCTGCGACGTCACCTCCATGAGGCGGTCGGACCGGGGATAGGGAAGCGGCTGCAACAGCACGGCATTGACGGCGCTGAAGATCGCGGTATTGGCGCCGATCCCCACGGCGAGCGTGAGCACGGCCACGGCGCTGAACGCCGGACTCTTGACGAGCTGGCGGACGGCGAGGCGGAGGTCCTGGAGCAAAGCTTCCATCGGTCTGGCTCCCTATTCGGTTCGGAGTGCCACTATCGGATCGATCTTCGTTGCGCGTCGCGCGGGGAAGTAGCACGCCGCAAGGACGACGCCGACTAGCAACAAGGAAACCGCCGCGTAGACCATCGGATCGACGGGGCTCACGCCGTACAACAGCTTGACCATCGCGCGCGTCGCGCCGAATGCCGCGAGGAGGCCTAGCGCGGCGCCCAGCAGGCCCAACTGCACGCCTTCGCGGAGCACGAGACGGAGGATGTCGCCGGGCCGGGCCCCCAGTGCGATGCGCACGCCCAGCTCGCGGGAGCGCTGCGTCACGAGGTACGACATCACGCCGTAGATCCCGACGACGGCGATGACCAACGCCAGCGCCGCGAAGGCCACGAGCAGCGAGCCGGCGTAGCGTGTCCGCGCCACCGATCCACCCACCAGCTGGCGCAGCGAGGCGACGTTCGAGATCGGAACATCAGGGTCGAGCGCCCGAATCGCCGCCCGTGCCGGGGCGACGACCGCGGCGGGGTCGCTGCTCGTCCGCAGCACGAGCGACATGGCGGCCGACGGCGACTGCGTGAACAGCACATACACATCCGGCCGGGGCGGGGCGCCGAGCCCGAGGTCCCTCACGTCGCCGACGACACCCACGATGGTGCGCCACGCGGCGTTGGGGTTGGGGCCGAGGCGAATCCGCTGGCCCAGCGCGGTGTCGCCCGGGAAATAGCGGCGCGCGAACGTCTCGCTCACCAGGGTCGGCAGCGTGGAATCGTTGCGATCCGCCCGCTCGAATCCGCGGCCATCCAGCAGGGGGATGCCCATCGCCGCGAAGTATCCCGGGGTGACGCTGCGGTACTCGGCCTCGGGGGGTGGGCCGCCGGCGGACGGCCGCGACGCGAACCGCAGCCCCGTCGTCGGGCCACTCGGGCCGAACGGCAGGACGTTGATCGCCCCCACCGACTGGACGCCGGGGAGCGCCGCGAGCCGCTCCGTGAGCTGGTCGTAGAACCCGATCGTCGCCAGCGGATCCTGGTATCGCGGACCGCCGACGCGCGTGCCCAGGGTCACGGCGTGATCCACCTGGACACCGGGCCGCACGTCGAGCAGCCGCTGCAACGTCCGCAGCATCAGCCCCGCCCCGATGAGCAGCACCAGCGCCAGCGCGACCTGGGAGACGAGCAGCACCGACCGCGCCCGGCGCCGCTCGCGACCGCCCGCTGAGCCGCGTCCGTTCTCGCTCAATGTGCCGCTGAGTTGCGGCTGCATCGCGTGCACGGCGGGTACCACCCCGATCGCGACCCCCGTCACGAGGGCCGCTGCCGCGGTGAACAGCAGCACCGGCCAGTTCAGGGATGCTTCGGCGATACGCGGTACGTCGACGGCCCCGAGGTGCCGCAGCCATTCGATTCCCCAGGCAGCGAGGGCGAGACCACCGAGCGCGCCAACCGCCGCGAGCAGAATACTCTCGGTCAGGAGCTGGCGGACGAGGCGCCTGCGGACCCCGCCGAGCGCTGCCCGGACCGCCATCTCCCGGCTGCGAGAGGCGGCGCGCGCGAGCAGGAGGTTGGCGACGTTGGCGCACGCGATGAGCAGCACGAACGCGACCGCGCCGAAGAGAACCAGCAGCACGGGGCGGACATCCCCGACTACCGCCTGCGTCACCGGGAGCACGGTGACGCCGACGCCGGCATTGGTTTCCGGGTGCGCCGCAGCGATTCGGCCGCCGATCGTCGCCAGCTCGGCATTCACCCGGGGCAGCGACACGCCGGGCTTCAGGCGGCCGACCAGGGTCAGGAAGCGCACGGCGCGGAGCTGCGCCGTCTGCTCGTCGAGCCCGAGGGGCGCGATCAGGTCGCCGCTCCAGGTGGGCAGGACGAACCCGGGCGGCATGATGCCGACGATGGTGTAAGGCTCGCCGCCGAGCGTCACGCTCCGTCCTACCGTCCCGGTATCGCCGCCGAAGCGGCTGCGCCAGAATCCGTCGCTGACGACGAGGACGTTCGGGCCACCCGGCCGATCATCCTCGGGGCCCAGGGTGCGTCCCAGCTGCGCGGCGACTCCCAGCGTCGGGAACAGATCTCCATTGACCCGCAGCAGGCGCAGCTGCTCGGGCTCGCCCACGCCGGTGAGATTGACCGTCGAGTACGGGTAGATCGCGCCGAGTCGCTCGAATGACCCGGCCTGGCTTCTCAGGTCGTCGTAGTTCGCCGGAGCAAACGGGCTGCGCGGCGCACCCTCCTGCGGATGATTCTCCCACAGCATCACGAGTCGTCCGGGCTCGCGATACGGAAGCGAGCGCAACAGCACGCTGTCCACGACGGAGAAGATGGCGGTGTTCGCGCCGATGCCGAGCATCAGGGTGAGCACCGCGGTGGCGGTGAAGCCCGGTGACTTGAGCAGCGTCCGGGCCGCGTAGCGGATGTCTTGGAGCAGCGTTTCCATCAGAGTCCTCTCTGGGGACGTCAGACGTCAGACGTCTGATGTCTATTCCATCCGCAATGCCACCATCGGATCCACCCGCGCCGCGCGCCGCGCCGGGAGGTAGCAGGCGAGAAGCGCGACACCCGCCAGCAGCACTGGCACCGCGATGAACGTCATCGGATCGGTGGCCGTGACGCCGAATAGCTGCGCGCGGATGAGCGGGGCCAGACCGAACGCCACGGCGAGACCGGCCGCCAGCGCGATCCCGACGACGCGCAGGCCGCGTCCCAGCACGAGCCCCACCACCTGCTGGCGCCGCGCGCCCAGCGCCATCCGGATCCCGACCTCGCGGGTGCGCTGCACCACCGCGTACGTCATCACCCCGTACACCCCGACCGCGGCGAGCAGCAGGGCGAGCAGCGCGAAGGCGAGGGTCAGGCGCATGGTGAATTGCGGCGTCGCGACGTCCAGGCCGATGATCGATTCCATCGAGCGCAGCCGCCACACCGGCTGGTCGGGATCCACCGACCAGATGGCCGAGCGCAGCGCCGGGGCGAGTGCCATCGGGTCGCCATCGGTGCGCGCCACGATGCTCGAAAAGATTCCCGGGTTCTGCGCCATCGGGTAATAGATCTGCGGCTCGGCCGGCTCCCCCAGGGTCAGGTGCTTGATGTCACCCACCACCCCCACGACCGTCACCACGACGAGCTGTGGGGTCCAGACCTGCAGGCGCTGCCCCAGCGCGGATTGGCCGGGCCAGGACCGGCGCGCGAGCTCCGCGTTCACGATCGCGACGGGCGGCGCGTCGGCCCGATCGTGGTCGTCGAAATCGCGGCCCTGGAGCACGGGGATTCGCATCGTAGAAAAGAAGCCGTCAGTGACGCCGTTCACCTTTGCGCTCGGTGCCGCGCCGGGCTCGGGCTCGGTTTGACCGATCGGGAGATACGTCACCCCGCCCCAGTTGCCGCTCAACGGCACGGCGGTGACGAGCGCCGCCCCCCGGACGCCGTGCACGGCCCGGATGGCCCCGGCGGCGCGCGTCATGAAGCCCGTGATCGCCTCGGGCGTGCCGTACTTCACTCCGGGGAGGCGGAACTCCGCCGTCAGGACGTGCGCGGCATCGAACCCCGGCTGGACGCGCTGCAAGGCCAGCAGGCTGCGCGTCAGGAGTCCTGCGCCGACGAGCAGTACGATCGCCAGCGCCAGCTGGACCGCGACGAAGATGTGGCGCAGGTCGACCCGGCCGCCCACGGCGCCGTCCCCGGACCGGAGCGTGAGCACCTGACCGAGATCCGCGCGCACCGCATGCCACGCCGGCGCCGCCCCGAACAGGAGCCCGGCCAGTATGGTGACACCGGCGCAGAACACGAGCACGACGGAGTTCACCGTGACGGCGCCGTAGGCGGGGAGCCCGCCGGGGACGAGGGCCAGCAGCCCGACCATCGCCCAGTGGGCGAGCAGGACGCCCGCGGCGCCGCCCAGCGTGGAGAGCAACAGGCTCTCGGTGAGCAGCTGGCGGGCGATGCGCGGACGGCTCGCCCCGAGCGCCGCGCGCAGCGCCAATTCACGGCGCCGCGCGACGGCCCGCGTGAGCTGGAGGTTGGCGACGTTGGCGCAGGCGATGAGCAGGACGACGCCCACGAACGCCAGGACGATGAGCAGGATCGGTCGTACCTGTCCCACGGCGTTCGCGCGCAACGACACAACGCTCGCGCCGGCCCCCGCATTGGTGGCGGGGAACTGCAACGCCAAATCGGCCGAGATGGCGGAGAGATCGCGCTGCGCCTGGGACGTCGTGATACCGGGCTTCAGGCGACCGAGGGCCCAGACGTTGGGGTTCGCCCGCGTGAACCAGGTCGGGTTCGGCGCCGACGTGATCGGCAGCCACACCTCGACCGGGCCGAAGGCATCCTGGAAGTCCCGCGCCGTCACGCCGATCACCACGTGGGGACGGCCGTTCAGGGTCAGCGTACGGCCGAGAATGCTGGAGTCGCCGCCGAAGCGGCCCTGCCATGCGGCCCAAGAGAGCACCGCCACCGGTTGGCCGCTGCCCACGGCCGTTTCGGAGTCCGTAAAGATTCGACCGATCGCCGTGTGTGCGCCGAGCAGCGCGAGGGTGCTCGCCGTCACGAAGTCGCCGCTGAGCCGGTCGGGCGCCTCGGCGCCCGTGAGGTTTACGCTCTGCTGGCGCACGATGCCGATGTCTTCGAAGCTGTGGTTGCGCGCCCGCCAGTCTTGCACGTCCGGGATGGAGACGACCGTCTGCGACTGGCCCCCGCGCGTGCCCCACAGCACGGTGAGCCGCTCGGCCGCGGGGTAGGGCAGGGGCCGGAGCAGCACCGCGTCCACCACGCCGAAGATCGCGGTGTTCGCGCCGATCCCGAGGGCGAGCGTGAAGACCACGACCGCGGTGAAGCCGGGACGCGCGGCGAGCTGTCGGAGCGCGTAGCGGATGTCTTGGAGCAGTGTGTCCATGGCGCCACCTATTCGGTTCGCAGCACGGTCATCGGATCCACGCGCGTGGCGCGGGCCGCAGGGAAGTAGACCGCGACCAACGCGACGAGCGCCAGCAACCCCGCCACCGCGGCGAAGGTCAGCGGGTCGGTGGCCGTGACGCCGTACAGCAGCCGGCCGAGCGCGCGGGAGGCGAGCAGGCCGCCGGCGGCGCCGAGGGCGACCCCCACGAGCGTCAGGCGCATCCCGCCGCCGATCACCAATCCGAGGACGTGCGAGCGCCCGGCGCCCAGGGCCATGCGCACGCCGATCTCGCGCATGCGCTGGTTGACGGCATAGGAGAGCACCCCGTAAATGCCCACTGCCGCGAGCAGCACGGCGAGCGCCGCGAAGGAGGCGAGCAGGAGCATGGGGTACCGGCGGTCGGACATCGACCGGACCAGCCGCGTGGACATGGTCGCGACGTCGGTCACGGGGAGGTCATGGTCGAGCTCGCGAACGGCCGCGCGCACGCTGGCGGCGAGGCCGCCGGCACCGGCGGCGTGACGCGCGACGATGGTCATCGACCCGGACGGCTCCTGCGCCTGCGCATAGTAGATCGTCGGCCGCAGATCGCCGTCCAAGGTGCTCACATGCACGTCACCCACGACGCCGACCACCTCCGGATGGACGTCCGGATGGGTCCAATTCACCTGGAGCCGCGCGCCGATCGGATCCTCGTCGGGCCAGTATTGCCGGGCCATCGTCTCGCTGATGACGACGACGGGCGGCGCATCGGCGCGGTCGGCGCCCGTCAGGCCGCGGCCCCGGAGCAGCGGAATGCGCATCGCCGCGAAGTAGCCGGGATCGACGATCCGGATATCGCTGCTGGTCCAATGGCCGGGCTCGGGGGCCGGCCGACCCACGATCGTGAAGCGGGTCGAGGCGCCGCCGTTGGTGAGCGGCAGGAAGCTGACGGCCCCCGCGGCCGACACGCCGGGCAGGCCGTCGACGCGCTCCAGCAGCCGAGTGAAAAACGCGGCCCGGCGGGCGTCATCGGAGTACGTCGCCTGGGGAAGCTCGACCGACAGCGTGAGCAGATTCGCGGGATCGAAGCCCGGGTTCACCGCCCCCAGGCGATGGAGCGAGCGCACCAGCAAACCGGCGCCGGCCAAGAGCACGAGGGCGAGCGACAGCTGCGCCACCACGAGCCCGCTGCGAAACCGGGAGGATCCGGCGTCGGCCGTCGACCGACCACCCTCGCCGCGCAGCCCTCCGGCGACGCCGGCGGACGCGACCCCCAACGCCGCGGGCAGACCGGCGACGACGCCCACGAGCAGCGTGATCCCGGCCGTCACCGCGATCACCCGGCCGTCGAGGGCGATCTCCGCCACGCGCGGAATGCCGGATGGGCCCGCGGCCACGAGCAGGTCCACGCCCCACTTGGCGAGCAGCAGGCCGGCCGCGCCGCCCAAGCCCGCCACGACTACACTCTCGGCCAGCCACTGCCGCACGAGACGCCAGCGCGGCGCGCCCAGCGCGGTGCGCACGGCGAACTCCCGGCGCCGGCCTTCGGCCCGGACCAGCATCAGGTTGCCGACGTTGGCGCACGCAATCAGCAGCACGATCGCCACCGCCGCGAGCACGATCAGCAACGCCCGCCGGGCCGACCCCACGACCTGGTCGGTCAGCGAGACGACGTTGGCGCTCCATCCCGTGTCGAACTCGGGGTGCTCGCGCTCGATGCCGCTCGTGATCACGTCCATCTCGGCCTGCGCGCGCTCGCGCGTCACGCCGGGACGCAGGCGGCCGACCACCATCGCATAGCGGCCATGCCGCGTCCGATCGCTCGGATCGAGCCGGAACGGCTCCCAGTACTCCTCGGAACCCCAGGGCATAGCCCGGAACGTGGGCGGCATGACCCCGACGACGGTCGCGTTGCCGCCCGCCACGGGGACCGTGCGCCCGACCACACTGGAATCACCGCCGAAGCGACCGCGCCAGAGGCCATCGCTCAGCACGATGACCGGCGGGCCGCCCGGCAACGCCTCGGCCGGCGTGAAGAACCGTCCCAGCGCCGGCGACGTCCCCAGCACCCGGACGAAATTCGGCGTGACGGACCGGCCCTGGACGATCTCGGGCGCGTCACCGGTGAACGTCATCGAGGACCAGGTGATGGCCGCGAGGTCGGTGAAGCTCGTCGTCCGGTCGCGCCAGTCGAGATAGTTGCCGGGGTTCACGACGTTGGTGGCCTGCGCGCCGCTGCGGTTGCGCTCCCAGACGATGACCAGCTGGTCCGGCTGCGGGTAGGTGAGCGGGCGCAGCAGCACGGCGTTGACCACGCTGAAGATCGCGGTGTTGGCCCCGAGGCCGAGAGCGATCGTGCCCACGGCCGCGGCGGCAAAGCCAGGGTGCTTGAGCAGCTGCCGCAGCGCGTGGCGGAGATCGTGGAGCAGGGTGTCCATCATTCGCTCCGGAGCGCGATGAGGGGATCGACGCGGGTCGCCCGCTGCGCCGGCACGAGACAGGCGACCGCGGCGACCGCGGTGAGGAGGAGGGCCACCGATGCGTATGTCGGGAGATCGAGCGGTCGAACGCCGTACAGGAAACCGCCAAGCAGGCGGGTCGCTCCCAGAGCGAGGACGAAACCGAGGGCCAGGCCGGCGACCGCCAGCCGCATCCCACTGCGCAGGACCATCCGCGCGATGACCGCGCGGCGCGCCCCGAGCGCCAGGCGAATGCCGATTTCGCGGGTCCGCTGATTCACGGCATAGGACATCACGCCGTAGAGTCCGATGATGGCAAGCAGCACCGCGAGCGCCCCGAACACGACCGCGAATTGTGCCGACAGGCGCGGCAGCAGCAGGGCGCGACCCGCCACCATCTCCTCGAGCGTGCGCACGGCGGCGAGCGGGACATCGGGCTCCAGCCGGGCGACCAGGTCGCGTAGCGCGGGCTCGACGCGGCGTGGCTCGACGGTCGTCCGCACCAGCAGTGAGACGTCGGGCGCGGGATTCTGCGCCAGGGGGAGATAGACATAGGGCTGGGGCTGTTCCGTGAGCTGGCGGATTTTCACGTCCCGCGCCACGCCGACGATGCGCACCGCCGGCGAGTCCGGGGCGTTCAATCGCATCACTCTCCCGATCGCCTGGGCGTCGGGCCAGTACATGCGCGCCGCGGCTTCGCTCACGATCGCGACGCGCGGCGCGGCGAGCGAATCTCCGACGGCGAAATCACGGCCGTCGAGGAGCGGCGTGCCGATGGTGGCGAAGTAGTCGGGGCCCACGGTGCTCCAAAACGACAGGTCGCCGCCCTGCTGCGCCGTCTCCCGTCCCTCGATGAAGAGGGCCCCGCCGCTGGCGGTGAAGTCGAGGGGCAAGTACCGCGCGAGGGTCGCTCCGCGCACGCCGGGGAGGGCCGCCGCTCCCGCGACGAGCCTGCGGTAGAACTGCCGCGACCGCGTCGCGTCGTAGCCGAGCAGGCTGGGCGCGACCGATCCCGTGAGCGCCCCGCGGACCTGGAAGCCGGGCTCGACCCGGCCGACGGCGGCGAGCGTACGGACGGCGAGCCCTGCGGCCACGAGCAACAGACACGACACGGCGACCTGCCCGACGACCAAGGCCCCGCGCAGCGTGCCGCGGCGGATCCCGTGCACCGGGGCATCCGTCTTCAGCCCCAGCGCCACATCCGACGAAACCGTCTGCAACGCCGGCACGAGCCCGAAGACCAGCGCCGTGGC
>Ga0326729_1000139_pt1 | contig 19641 bp, 20 predicted proteins | sample MHFSIPfraction_2_FD_207744 | JGI IMG/M metagenome (GOLD analysis project Ga0326729, IMG submission 207744) | Lab enriched peat soil microbial communities from Michigan Hollow, Ithaca, NY, United States - MHF6AY SIP fraction | ecosystem: Environmental > Terrestrial > Soil > Wetlands > Peat...
GTGCCGATTTCACGGCTTGCTTAGCTGTTGCCAATACATCCTTGCCACTCGCTGGTCGTGCCATAGACATCCTCCTTTAAGGTTATGGATGTATTATAGCATTTATGATTTAGAATTGGAATTATACCTTTGGATTGCTTCTCCCGACAAGTCGGGATCGCAATGACGGTGGCTGGATGTCGGAGAAGATTGTTATCTGTAAGGCCGAGAGGCAATCACAATTCGTTTTGAGGCCAGCGCGGAACGTGTATATTTGTCGTCAGTCACATGACCAACGGTTTATCACTATCCATTTATGTCCACAATCGGCATCACTCTGAACGGCGAGCGCAAGGAGGTTCCGGCGGGCGCGTCGGTGGCCGACCTGCTGAACAGCGTGGGCGCGGAATCGCAAAATGTGGCCGTCGTCGTCAATGAGCACATCGTGCGCCCGGATGCGCGTGCATCGGTATTGTTGCAGGAAAACGACCAGGTTGAAATTCTTGTCTTCGCTGGAGGCGGCTGAAGCCCGCCACATCACTGTTTTTTATCTAACTCCATGGATTCACTTCGCTTAGGCACATATACCTTCTCATCCCGCCTGATTCTCGGCACCGGCAAATTCAGCAGCACTTCGGCGATGATCGAGGCTGTCCGCGCTTCGGGCACGCAGCTCGTCACCGTGGCGTTGAGGCGCTTCAACCGCGAGCAGGCTGAGGATGACCTCTTCGGGCCGTTGTCGGCAATCGAGGGGTTGACGCTGATGCCCAACACCTCCGGTGCGGCCACGGCGCGGGAGGCGGTCAAGGCGGCGCATATTTCGCGTGAACTATCCGGCAGCCCGTTCATCAAGGTGGAGATTCACCCGAATCCGCACCACCTGATGCCCGATCCCATCGAGACCTACGAGGCGTGCAAAATTCTCGCCGCCGAAGGCTTCATCGTCATGCCCTACATTCCGGCTGACCCGGTGCTCGCCAAGCGGCTCGAAGAGGTCGGTTGCAGCTCGGTGATGCCGCTCGGCTCGGCCATCGGCAGCGGGCAGGGGCTTTCGACCGCCGAAATGGTGAAGCTGATCATCCGCGAGAGCAACATTCCGGTAATCGTGGACGCCGGTCTGCGCTCGCCGTCGGAGGCGTGCGCGGCGATGGAGATGGGATGCGACGCGGTGCTGGTCAACAGCGCCGTGGCGGTGGCCCGCGATCCGGCGGCGATGGCGAGATCATTCGCCAAAGCGGTCGTGGCGGGATTCGAGGCCCGTGAGGCGGGCCTGATGCCTCGCTCGGGCGCGGCAGTGGCCACAAGCCCGCTCACTTCGTTCCTCGGAGCGGCCTCATGAGTTCGCTGCCCGCATGGCTGACCGACAGCCGTCTTTCGGAGGACATCGAACCGCTGTTGCGGCAGGAGGATAGCGAGTCGCTCGAACGGCTCGCCGCCGAGGCGCAGGCGGTCACGCTGCGGCGTTTCGGGCGCATCATCTCGCTCTACGCGCCGCTCTACCTCTCCAACTTCTGTTCGAGCGGCTGCGTCTATTGCGGCTTCGCGTCGGACAGGAAGTCGCCGCGTCGCAAGCTCGATGCGAGCGAGATCGAAAAGGAGCTGCTCGCGATGAAGGCGCTCGGCATCGGCGACGTGCTGCTGCTCACCGGCGAGCGCACGGCGGCGGTGGGCTTCGACTATCTGCGCCGCGCCGTGGAGGTCGCCGCCCGCCACATGCCCCGCGTCGTCGTCGAGGCTTTTCCGATGAGCGTCGTCGAGTATCGCGGCCTCGCAGAGTGCGGCTGCACCGGCATCACGATCTACCAGGAGACCTACGACCCGGAAAATTATCGCGACCTGCACCGCTGGGGGCCGAAGCAGGACTTCCACGAACGGCTCGAAACCCCGGAACGCGTCCTCACCGGCGGCATCCGGAGCGTCGGCATCGGGGCGCTGCTCGGCCTGTCGGAGCCGGTCGGCGAAGCGCTCGCCCTGTTACGCCACGCGAGGTATTTGTGTAAGACGTACTGGAAAGCAGGCGTCTCGGTTTCGTTCCCGCGCATCCGCCCGCAGGAGGGAGGCTTCCAGCCCAACTTCACGGTCTCGGATCGATTTCTCGCACGGATGATCTTCGCCTTCCGCATCGGTTTGCCCGACATCGATCTGGTGCTCTCGACCCGCGAAAGCCCGGCGTTTCGGGACGGCATGGCGGGCCTCGGCATCACCCGCATGAGCATCGCCAGCCGCACCACGGTCGGCGGTTACGTCGAGGCGGACGCCACGAGCGCGAGCCAGTTCGAGGTGTGCGATGACCGGAGCGCCGAGGCGTTCTGCGCCGCATTGCGAGCCAAGAATCTCGACCCGGTCTTCAAGAACTGGGACGCAGCCTACAATAACCCGCTCGCCGCAGAGGAGTTGGCGTGAGTTTGACCGCAGAGCAGCGCCAGCGTTACGCCCGCCACCTCGCGCTGCCGGAGATCGGCGAAGCGGGGCAGGAAAAGCTGCTCCGCTCGAAGGTGCTGGTGATCGGCGCGGGCGGCCTCGGCTCCCCGGTGGCGTTCTACCTCGCGGCGGCGGGCGTCGGAACCATCGGCCTCATGGATGGCGACACGGTCGATCTGTCGAACCTGCAACGGCAGATTCTGCACACGACCGCATCACTCGGCACGAACAAAACGGAGTCGGCACGAGCGAGACTCGAAGCGCTCGACCCATCGATCCGCATCGAACCATACGCTTTCCGGCTAAACGCCGACAACGCGCCGGAGATGCTCGCGCCGTACGACTTCGTCATCGACGCCACGGACAACTTCGACTCGAAATTCCTCATCGCCCGCGCCTGCCACCAGGCCGCAAAACCCTACTCCCACGCCGGAATCCGCAACTGCCACGGCCAGACCATGACGGTCATTCCAGGCGAGACCGCCTGCTACCGCTGCATCTTCCACGAAGACGGCGCACCGAAGAACGCCATCCCGCAAGGCCCCCTCGGCGCACTACCGGGCATCATCGGCTCCATCCAGGCCATCGAAGCGATCAAATACCTGCTCGGTATTGGAAAACTGTTGACGGATGCGCTGCTGACGTTCGACGCGCTGTCGATGAATTTCCGTAAAGTCGCGGTGCGCCGCGATGCTGGGTGTGCGTTGTGCGGGGTGAGAAACGATTGACGCGAGAGGACTTCTTTGAAAATCAGGCGTATTCTTCGTACATAGATTTGCACGCCTCCCCTGCGGCTTGCGCACTTCTCGCCGATCAACATTATTGATCCTGTACCCCATGACTGACCTGTCAACGATATATCCGCGCCTTCTGGCCGAGATCAAGGAGCGCGTTTGAACAGCGCAGTACGAGGCTCTCAAGTCTGTCAACAAAGAGCTTGTCGGGCTTTATTGGGATATTGGACGGATGATCGTGGAGCGGCAGGTCGATGCCGAACCTGGATCGTCCATTGCCGAACAACTGTCCCGTGATCTCAGGGCAACGTTTCCCGGAATCAGTAGTTTTTCGCGCAGGAACATCTTTTACATGCGGGAGTTTTACCTGCTCTATCGCGACGATGCGCGAGTGCAACCACTGGTTGCACAAATCGGGTGGTCGCACAATCTTGTCATCCTGCAACGTTGCAAGGATGCGCTCGAACGGGAGTTTTACATCCGCATGACTCGCAAGTTCGGTTGGTCGAAGAACGTGCTCATTCATCAGATCGGCAACCAGAGTTATGAGAAATCGCTGCTTGGTCAGACGAATTTCGATCAGGCTTTGACGCCGGAACTCCGTGCGCAGGCGAAACTTGCGGTGAAGGATGAATACACGTTCGATTTTCTGGAGTTGGCCGAAAAGCACGGCGAGCAAGAGCTGGAACGAGCGCTGATCGGAAAGATAGAGTATTTTCTTCGGGCGATGGGCGGCATGTTCGCCTTCATGGGCAGCCAATACCGGCTCGAAGTGGATGGCGACGAATATTGGCGCTGGTAGCCATCGAACTGAAGATCGGCAAATTCATGCCTGAATTTGTCGGCAAGATGCAGTTTTATCTGACGGCGCTTGACAGGCTGGTGCGGCAGGAGGACGAAAATCCTTCCATCGGAATCATCCTTTGCAAGGATAAAAATCGCACGGTGGTGGAATACGCCCTGCATGATGCCAGAAAACCCATCGGCGTCGCAACCTACGAAATCACCAGAACACTTCCCAAGGAACTTCATGGCCAACTACCATCGCCACAAGAGATTGCGCGTCTGCTTGAGGGGATCGAGGAGAACGGATGAAAGAGAATATTTCTGTTCAATCTGCGGGCGGGATATAGCTTGTCGAGGCCATCAAGCTGATTATCGCGTTTCGACAATGATTTTTTATGCCCGACTAACGACTCCTCTCAGGTTCAGCAACTGAGCTGACGTAATCTGGAGGTTCCGGTTCGCATAATTATCTTCGTGATGAGTTCCTGTTCTGTGAAAGGGATTTTAGTTTCCTCATTTCGGACGGTGTAAGGCTATGAATTCCCTCCTTCGAAATCTTGTCAAGCAGGCAATCCAATGTCTGCTCATCATCGCCGCGTTCAGCCTTCTGAAAATTATTCTTCAGGTCGCGTCCGGCTTGTTCCCGATGGGTGCGCGAAAGCGGAGGATGAATCTGCGGGTATGCGGGGTGTTTGTATGCGTACAGAAAAAGTGCCCCGGTGATGAAAATGACTGAGAGATAGAGAACCGGATTGAGCCGAAGAATGTAAGGGTGCAGGATGGTGGCTGTCAGGAGTCCGATCAGCGAGCCGCCGAGATGAGCATCATGACCAACGTTGCCGAGCTGCGTACGCATGCCAATGAATGAGAAGATGAGGAAGAGTATGGCGTAGACCGGGGCCGGGATGCCGATCGGGATGAAAAATATGTTGATTTTGCCGCCAGGGTACAGGAAGATGGAGGCAAAGATCACGCCGCAAACACCACCGGAAGCGCCCAAGGCGCGATAGTTGTGATTACGGTGAAGATACAGAGACAACAGATTCCCGCCAATAATTCCTGCAAAGTAGATGAACAGGAAGGTCGGTACGCCGAGGAATGTCTCTATACTGCTTCCAAAGGAGTAGAGACTGAACATGTTGAAAAGGAAATGATTCCAGTCCGCATGAATGAATCCCGAAGACACAATGCGGTAATACTGCTTGCCTCTGAGGATTCGAACCGGCTCAAAGATCAGTTTGTCGCGGAACGTGACCTGCTCGAACCCTTGATAGGTCACATACGCGGTTAGCGCGACGATGACCAGGTTGCAGAGTGCCAGGGGTTCATTCATTTCCATAGCGCGAACAATGTTTAGAATGATCTGCCTAATCCTGGAAAAGAGGTGAACTATACCCCGCCCGGCAGACAAAATCGGGTCGAGTTTAAGTTGGTAACTGGCTGTTGTTCATGCAGCTAATTTATGCTGCGCTATAACCTCTGACGACCTATCAGAGGATTTCTTTTGAGCTATTCTTCCTATAGGATTATGAACAAACCCCCAATTCTCCCCTAAAACGACCGCAGCACGGTGTCTTTCAGGTAGTGCTTGTCGTCCTTTTCCGGGAAATCCGTCGTGTAGTGCAGGCCGCGGGATTCGCGGCGTTTGATGGCGCTCTGGATGACGAGGCTCGCTACCTTGATGATGTTGCGAAGTTCGATGATCTGCGGGGTGATCCTCGTTTTTTTGTAGTAGGCCTCGGTCTCCTCCTTGAGGAAATCGATGCGGCGGCGGGCGCGGTCGAGGCGCAGGTCGCTGCGCACGATGCCGACGTAGTCGTTCATGATCGCCTGGGTCTCTTTCTTGTTGTGCGCCACGAGTATCCACTCCTCGGGATTCGACGTGCCGGAGTCGTCCCAGTCGGGGAACTCTCGCCCGTGATGGATGGCGTTCAGCTCGCCCTTGATGTCCTCGCTTGAGCGCCAGGCGAAGACCAGCGCTTCGAGTAGCGAATTGCTCGCCAGGCGGTTCGCGCCGTGTACGCCCGTGCAGCTCGCCTCGCCGCAGGCGTAGAGGCGGTTGATGGTGCTGCGGCCCCGGTTGTCGGTCGTGATGCCGCCGCAGGAGTAGTGCGCCGCCGGAACCACCGGAACCATCTCCTTCGTCATGTCGATGCCGAATTCGAGACAGGTCTCGTAAATGTGCGGGAAGTGCTCCTTCACCCGCTCCGAGTCGATGTGGGTCACGTCGAGAAAGACGCATTCGTCGCCGCTCTTCTTCATCTCCGAGTCGATGGCCCGCGCCACGATGTCCCTCGGAGCGAGGTTTTCGCGCCGGTCGTAGTGGTGCATGAAGGCTTCGCCCTCCTTGTTGCGCAGGATGCCGCCGAAGCCGCGCACCGCTTCGGAGATCAGGAACGACTTGGCTTTTGGGTGGAAAAGCGAGGTCGGGTGAAACTGGATGAACTCCATGTTGGCGATCTCCGCCCCGGCGCGATAGGCCATCGCGACGCCGTCGCCCGTGGCGATGTCGGGGTTCGTCGTATGCAGATAGACGTGGCCCAGCCCGCCCGAGGCGACCATCGTCACCTTCGACAGAATCTTCTTCGGCTTGTGGTTGAGCGTGTCGAGCACGTATGCGCCGTAGCAGGTGATGTCGTTGGTCTTGATGCCGAGGTGGTGCTCGGTGATCAGTTCGAGCGCGTAGTGGTGCTCCAGGAGCGTGATGTTGGGATGTGCGTTGACGCGAGCGAGCAGCGCGGTTTCGACCTCGCGGCCCGTCAAGTCCTTCGCGTGCACGATCCGGTTGCGCGAGTGGCCGCCCTCCTTGCCGAGATCGAGCGTGTGATCGGGGTTGGTCGTGAACTCCACGCCAAGCTCGATGAGCCGCCGGATGTGCACCGGCCCTTCGTGCACGAGAATGCTCACCATCGCTTCGTCGCACAGCCCCGCGCCCGCGTCGAGCGTGTCGGCGATGTGCAGCTCCGGCGTGTCGTCGCGGGCGATGGTCGCGGCAATGCCGCCCTGCGCCCAGTTGGTATTGGAGGTTGAACTCTCTTTTTTGGTGATGATCGTGACCGTGGCGTGGTCTGCCATGTTGATGGCGAAATAAAGTCCTCCGATGCCGCTGCCGATAACCAGCACATCGGTTTTCACTTCCTGTGTCATGCTTCTCTGGTGGCGTATTTGACGATTGCCCTGTTTTTTACCGCGCCATCGTGGCGTATTCCACGGAGGTCGCGGCAACAACCGGTAATATAGTCACTTCGAACTCAACTTCAGGCCATTACAGCTCTTGTCCCGTTTTCTATCTCGACGAACAGCGAGTCTGTCCTCGCCCTTTCCTGACCCCTTTTCCATCCTCACTCCAAATTCAAATCGAAGATCGAGACGCCAGCAGCCTGGCGGCATATCAATGATAAACCTCCGTTATTGCGAGGAGCATAGCGACGTGGTAATCCATCTTGCTGAAAACACGCATGGATCGCGAGTCCCGACAAGTCGGGACTCGCGATGACGAGGTAGTGCTTGTGGGTTCTGATTTCATATCAATGTTTTTTTCGTCATTGCGAGCCGCAAAGCGGCGCGGCAATCCATATGGTTTCATCACGACGAACAACGAGGCAGTGCCCCTTCTTTTCCATCACTCTTTCCATCCTCGATCCAAATCGAAATCGGAACCAGAGATCACCGGGCCGGACGTTTAGCGCCCTGCGACGGACTGAAAACAGAACCGGGAATCTGTCGCGTGACGATTCCCGGTCTGGTCAAAAAATATGAGCGATGGTTCCGTTACGGCAGCAGCACCGCGCAGGAGATCACCGTCGTCCACATGCCGGTTTCGCCCTCGGCGGACTGGGTGATGTTGAAAGAATTGACGATCTTGCCGCTCATCTTGTAGATGCCCTCGCGCTCGTCCCAGTCCTTGTTGGGATCGAACTCGATGCCAAGCGTGGTGGCGAGCATCGTGGCGGCCAGATCCTCGGCGTATTCGCCCGACTGCTCAGTGGTTTCGCCGTAGGGGTGGTGCTCGGAGAGGTAGCCGTACTGGCTGTCGTCGGCCGGAAGCGCCACGCCGACCGAGGCGGAGACGAGGCGGTTGTTTTCGTTGGTCGAGTTACGGGCCATGACCGCGAAGGTGATCTGTCCCGGCGAAAGGTGCTTGATTCCCTCTTCGACGCTGACGCGCTCGCATTTGGGAGGGAAAATACTGGAAACCGTCACCAGGTTGCACTTTTCGATCTTTGCGTCACGCAGGGCAAGCTCGAATGAGGAGAGGTACTCTTTGTGCCTTCCGACACCCTTGGTGAAAAATACTTTTGTCGGGACGAATGACAAGGTGGTTTCTCCGGATAGAGGTTGAAAAATAGTCGTCAGTTTGTGCAATTATAGGAAAAACGGAACGCAATCAAAACGATTTTTTTGCGCTGGCCACCTTAAAAAATTTACGCTTGCCCGCACGGATGATGACGGGCGTTTCGCTGAACTCGATGATGGCATTGATGTCCGACACTTTTTCGTCGCCAGCCTGCACCGCGCCCTGCTGGATCATGCGTCGCGCCTCGTTTTTCGAGGGGACCGCCTTGAGCGCCATGAGCAGCTCGACGACCGGCATCGAAGTCTCCTCGAACTCGACAGTCAAGAGATCGTCGGGGGCCTGTTTGTTGACGATCACCCGGTCGAAGTGCTCCTGCGCTTTCGAGGCATCCTCCGGCGAGTAGTACTGCGCCACCACCTCGCGGGCGAGTTCACGCTTGGTCTCGCGGGGATTGGCGACGATCCGTTCGGCGATTGGCGAGCCGTTGCCGCTGTGGTGCGGCACGAGCAGGTTCCACCAGGTCTCGATCAGCGTGTCGGGAATCGAGAGCGTCCGGCCATACATATCCTCCGGCGTGTCGTTGAAGCAGATGGCGTTGCCGAGCGACTTGGACATCTTTTCGCCACCGTCAGTGCCCACGAGCAGCGGCATGGTGATGCACACCTGCGGCTCGATGCCGTATTCGCGCTGGAGGTCGCGCCCGACGAGCAGGTTGAACTTCTGGTCGGTGCCGCCAAGCTCCACGTCGTTTTTCAGGTGCACCGAGTCCATCCCCTGCGCGAGGGGATAGAGGAACTCGTGGATCGAGATCGGCGTCTGCGAGCGATAGCGCTTCTCGAAGTCGTCGCGCTCCAGCATTCGCGCCACGGTGTAGTGGCTCGACAGGCGGATGACGTCCGCGAACTGCATCTGCCCCAGCCAGTCGGCGTTGTAGCAGATGGTGGTTTTTTCGGGATCGAGGATTTTCGACGCCTGCTCGAAGTAGCTCTTGCCGTTCTCCCGCGCCTCCTCGGCGGTGAGCTGCGGGCGGGTCTTGCTCTTGCCCGACGGGTCGCCGATCATCGCCGTGAAGTCGCCGATGATGAGAATCGCCTCGTGGCCCAAATCCTGAAATTCACGCAGCTTGCGGAGCACCACGGAGTGGCCGAGGTGCAGGTCGGGGCGCGATGGATCCGCGCCGAGCTTGATCTTCAGCGGTGTGCCGGTCTTGAGGCTTTTGGTGAGCTTGCGTTCGAGCTCATCCGTGCTGATGACCTCGACTGCGTTGTTGACAATGATATCGAGCTGTTCCTTGACGGGTGGAAAATGCATGGCAAATTGAAATGTCGTCTGGTTAATACTCCGGCAACTGACAATCGCAATCGCCGCCGTTGTAAGAGATTGGGCTAAAGCCCCTGTTTATTTTGCTGTATCTGTATATCCTGTCCCGAAAGCTTTCGGGACGGGGCAATTGTTGAAACCGATAATGGCCGAATCAATTAATACTGTTTTCTGAGTTGCTGCAACTGCCGCTCGGCGTCGCGATTCTTGATGGTCTCGCGCTTGTCGTAGAGCTTTTTGCCGCGTGCGAGGCCGAGTTCGATCTTCAGCACGCCGCGCTTGTTGAAGTACGCCTTGAGCGGAATGAGCGTCAGCCCCTTCTCGCTGATTTTCGATTGCAGGCGCAGAATCTCCGCCTTGTGCAAAAGCAAGCGGCGGCTGCGTTTGGGTTCGAGTTCGTCGAGCGTGTTGTGTATGTAAGGGGTGATCTGCATGTTTTCGAGCCACACCTGGCCGTGATGGATCATGGCGTAGCTTTCGGCGAGGCTCGCCTTGCCGAGGCGCACCGACTTGACCTCGCTGCCGAGCAGCTCGATGCCCGCCTCGAAGGTGTCGAAAATCTCGTACTCGAACCGCGCCTTCCGGTTGCTGATGGCCGTCACATACTCCGGCTTGCCTTGCTGCTTTTTTGCCAACGGATTATCTCTCTGGTTTCGTGTTCATAATGGCGTAAGGCTGTCTCAAAAGAGGTTCAAAATAACCAAACAATGTCTGCATTCAATTGCCTTTCCTGGGAGCCTGCCTGACTTTATCATTTTGTCTATCGTCTTTGCGAGGAGCGTAGCGACGTGGCAATCCATCTTGCTTGTTTTACGTATGGATTGCTTCGCTGCGCTCGCAATGACGAAGGGTTAGAGCGCATTCCGTGTGAATAAGGTGCTTTTTTCTATAAGTCCGACAGGCTGTCAGGATCTTGGCGCTCCCGGCGTTCAAGACATCCGCCTACTCCTGATAATACTCCTTCGGGATCATGTTCCCGATGTTGAGCACAAGATAAGGGTCGAGCGCTTTTTTTACGCGCACCATTTCCATGATTCCTTCGCATCCGTACATCTGCACTAAATATTCGCTCTTCAGCTTGCCGATGCCGTGCTCTGCCGAGAGGGTTCCGCCCATCGACAGCACGTTGGCGACGAGCTGGCGGTAGAGCGCTTTGGCGCGGTCGAACTCCTCGCGGTTGCGCGGCAGGATGTTCAGGTGTAGGTGGGCGTTGCCGATGTGGCCGAAGATGATGTAGGTGAATCCCTCGCGGTCGCAGGCGTCGCGGTAGAGGCGGAAGAGGTCGGCGAAGCGCTCGTCGGGCAGCGCCATGTCGGTGCTCACCTTGCTCTCCGACTGGCGGCTGAGCCACTCGTTGACCAGCACCGGCAGTTGATGGCGGAAGTCGCGCAGCCTCTGCAAATTCTCGCTGTCGAGCGCCGCCCAGCTCTTTTCGACCGGCGAGCCGCACCGCTCCATCAGGTCGAGCCACGCTTCGAGGCAAGCGTCCTCGCCGTCCGTCGTGCTCTCCTCCTCGAAGTAGATCGCGCCAGCCGTCTCCGTCGGTATCTCGCTGTAGCGCTGACGGAGAAACTCCAGCGCACGCCGGTCGAAGAGTTCGAGCGCTCTCGGCTTCACGCCGCCGCTCCCGGCTCGCGCTTCGGACACGAAGGTCAGCAACTCCTCCTCACTCTCGAACCACGCGAGGCAGGCGATCACCCGCTCCGGCGCGGGACGGAGCAGCAGCGTGGCTTCGACGATGACGCCGAGCGTACCCTCCGAGCCGATGAAGAGGTCGATGAGATCCATGCCGGGCGACGACCAGTAGCCCGCGTTGTGCTTCGAGGTGCGCGGCATCGCATACTCCGGTCGCCGGAACGAGACGTGACCGGCAAGCGGCAGGTCGAGCGTGAAGCGCCCCTCCGCGTCGACGAAATATTGTCCGCGTTCGATGTCGAGAATATCGCCCTGCGGCAGCGCAATCTTCAGCGCCTGCACGTGGTTGCGCGTCGGGCCGTACTTCAGCGAGCGCGAGCCGGTGGAGTTGTTCGAAATCGTGCTGCCGATGAAGCAGCTCTTCTCGGTCGGATCGGGGGGATAGAACCATCCCGCCGCCGCGGCTTTGGACTGCACATCCTGCAACAACGCTCCACCCTGCACGCGCAAAAACGCCAGCCCGTCGCCCGTTGGCTCAACCTCGCCGATACGGTCGAGTTTCTGCATCGCGATGACGTAATCGCCGAAGGGAATCCGCGCCCCGGTGGTGCCGGTGCCGTTACCCGCGATGGCGTAACGCCGCGATTCCGACGCCGCATCACGCAACAGCGCGGCCACCTCCTCCGGCGTTTCGGGAAAATAGACGCCGGGCGTCCAGCCGTTCTTCAGGTTGCTCGTGTCTTCGAGAAATCCCGCGATGGACGCCGGTTCGGTTTTGCAGATCATTAGTCGCCCCCCTCCGGTTTCGCTTGCGGTGCCGTGCTGGTCGAGTCGCTGGGCGCACCCGCGGAGACGCTGTCGGCGGGCTTTTTCGTGTTCAGCGAATCGTTGAGCGCCTTGACCTTCGCGATGACCTTGACCGCTGTGGTGGCGTCACGCGGCCTGTTCTTCTCGTTGATGTAGTAGTTCATCAGCTCGCGGGCGATGGGGGCGGAGATGCTGCCGCCGAATCCGGCGTTTTCAACCAGCACGGCGATGGCGATTTTCGGGTTCTCGACCGGCGCGAAGCAGATGAACCAGGCGTGATCTTGGCCGTGCGGGTTCTGCGCCGTGCCGGTCTTGCCCGCCACCGTCACGCCCGGCACCTGCGCGAGTGTGCCGGTTCCCTGAAGCACCACCCCCTGCATCGCCTCCTTGATGATGCCAAAGGTCTGCTTCGAGACCGGCAGGCTTCTCGATGCGTGCTGCAACGGCACATAGATGCCGGTGCGCGTGTCGCGGTATCCCCTCACCAGATGCGGCTCGTGCCAGTTGCCGTCGTTGGCGATGGTCGCGGCGTAGTTGGCGAGCTGCAAGGGGGTCGCGCCAAGCTCGCCCTGGCCGATGCCGAGGCTCACCAGATACCCTTTCGTCCAGCGCCCCTCGCCGTACCGCTTGTTGTAATATTGAGTTGTCGGCAACAGACCGCGCCGCTCGCCGGGCAGGTCGATGCCCGAACGGTCGCCGAATCCGAACATCTTGCCGTACTCGTCCCACTTGGCCAGGCCCACCCTGAGCATGAGCTGGTAGAAGTAGATGTTGCAGGACTCGACTATCGCTTTCCTGAGATTGACGCTGCCGTGCGCCTGACCTCCGTGGCAGTGAAAAATACGTCCGCCGAAGTTCCAGCCGCCGGTGCAGTAAATCGTATCATTGGGCTTGATGATCCCCTCTTCGAGTCCGGCAATTGCGAGCACCATCTTGTAGGTGGAGCCGGGCGGATAGACGGCCTGGACGGCGCGGTTGAAGAGCGGCTTTTCGGGCGACAGCGCAATGTCGGCCCACTCGTTTTTGCGGGTCTTGCCGTTGAGGATGTCGAGGTCGAAATCGGGTTCGCTGCAAAGCGCCAGCACGCCGCCATCCGAGGGATCGATAGCCACCACCGCGCCCGATTTGCCCGTCGCGCGGAGCAGATTTTCGGCAAGCTGCTGGAGGCCTGCGTCGATGGTGAGGTAGAGGTCGTTGCCCTTCATCGACGACACGTCGCTCTTGCCGTTGTTGTAGCGCCCGACCAGCATGCCGAGCGGATTGACCAGCTCGTAGCGCGCCCCCTTTTCGCCCCGGAGATCATCTTCGAAAAAGCGTTCGAGGCCGGTGAAGCCGATCTTGTCATCCCGCGTATACCCCTTTTCGATGAGCGTATCGAGCTGCGCCTTGCTCACGCCGCGCAGGTAACCGAACATGTGCGTGCCGCGGAACAGGTCGCTGTATTTGCGCTTGTCCTCGATCTCGATAATCACGCCGGGCAAGCGCCAGAGGTTTTCGCTGATACGCGCCACCACCAGCTCGTTCAGGTCGCGGTAGATGGTCGAAACGGCAAACGGACTGTAATCCTTCGCCTCGGTGATCTTCTCGTTCAGCTCATCCACCGGAATTTCAAGCAGATAAGCGATATACGGAATGCTCGACGGACTCAGAGCCGACGGGATGATCTTGAGGGTGTAGAGCGCCCGGTTCTCCAGCACGGTCGCGCCGTTCCGGTCGATGAAATGGCCTCGCGGCGCCTGCTCCCAAATCCTGCGGATGCTTCCCGATCTCGAACCGATGGAGTCGTTTTCGGCAAACTGAAGCCAGGCGAGGCGCACAGCAAGAAAAAGAAAGGCAGCGGAGATGAGCAGCGTGGTCAACTTGGTTCCGCGACGAAGATCATCCATAACTCAATCCCTCAGCAGTTTCTTCAGCGCGAAATGATAGGTGAGCACGGTCAGCGTCATGCTCATGAGGGTACCGAGGATGACCGTCTCCGGCATCCTGATATAGAGGGGCAGCGCGAGCGGATCGAGCATGATCGACTGAAGCAGGTTGCCGGCGATGAGCGCGGTCAGCGATGCGGCGTAGAACATGCGCTTTTTCTTGACCGAGGTGGCATGGCTCTCTTCGGGCACATGGTAGAAGCCCGCCACGAACCCCTGCACGGTGCCGATGAGGGCCGAAAGGCCGAGGTTGCCCGAAAGCATCCCGGCGACCAGTCCGGTGCCGAAGCCGTAGTTGACGCCGGTTCGCTGCCCCGCCGACACCGAGATGTAGGCGATGAAGATTGCCAGAACATCCGGCGAGGCGTGCAGGATAAGCAGCTTCGAGAAGAGGAAGCGTTGCGCGAGAGCGAGTATGAACGCGAGAGCTATATAGAGAAAATATTTTTTCAACGCAGGGCGGATTGTCAGTTTGTTGCCGGTGATTGCCTTCTCATCAGTGCGTTACTCACTCCTCTTTGGCCGGAACGTCCGGCGAGGTCATAAGCTCGATCTTCTCCATCGACGGCTTTGCCAGCGAGACGAGCACCCAGGAGAGCGACGAAAAATCGACCGCCAGCCGGACATCGACGTTGTAGAACAGCTTGTCCTTCGAGATGCGGATGACCTGGCCGACCGGAATGCCACGGCTGGCGAAGGTGCTGTAATCGGAGGTGCGCAGAAACTCACCGGTGAGCAGCTTGCTGCTGACGGGCACATGCTCCATCTTGGCGAGCCGCTCGTGGCCGTTGCGCCAGGCGAGCAGCCCGGTGGTGCTGGTGCTGTCGGAAACGACGCTGACCATGAAGTTCCGGTTGATCACCGGCAGCACTTTCGCATAGTTCGACGACACCTCGATCACGCGCCCCACAAGCCCGTCGGGGGTCAGGACGGCCATATCTTTGGCAATGCCCTGACGCGAACCGGCATCGATGACAAGCATGTTGTCGGTCGCGCTGAAGCGCCGGTCAACCACGCGAGCGACTTTGAACTGGCCGCTCCACGGCGGCGCAGTCGCAACGATGGCGTTCGCTTCGCTGGCGTCACGCCGCGCCCGCTGCTCGCGCAGCAGTTGGGCAAACAGCCGCGCATTCTGCAGGAAGAGCTGCTCGTTGTCCCGCTCCAGAAAAAAAACAGAGGTGGCGTCGGTGAACTGTTTGGTGACTGCAGCATTGATGGAGAGACCACGCTCGCGGATGGCCTCGAGAGTCTCTTGGCGCTGAAGCTGCATGAGCATGACAGAGATGCTGCAATACAGCAGGAAATAGAGATATGCGGTATGTTTGGCGATAAAACGGAAAAAACTCGACACGTCCGTTGTCTTCCTGGTTAACACATTGAGCGCAGCCCTTGCAGCAGGTTTTCAGGGATAAGAAAAACAGCGCGGGATTTGCCTGGGCGATCTTCTTTACAACAGTCTCGATCCGGAGCATTGGCCGGAAAATACAGGTCATGAACCGAAAATATAACAGTTAGCGTCTCTTTTCTTCGATGAATTTTAAGGCGCTTTCAAAAACTTCTTGTTCCGATCATCAACCGGTATCGGGTACTACTTGAAATCCTCGTTTCGCCCCGAATGTCGTGACGTTACGACACTTTTTCAACGCACCCCTGCGTTCCAAACCACCGGACGGAAAACCCATTTTTTGCTTTTTAGGCTGAAATGACGATTTTGAGCTTCATGACAGCCGACCGGTCAGGGAAGAGTTGAAAACAATGGCGAACTCCCGTCGCTCCGGCCCGGTTTCCCGGCATATGGGAATTCACGCCAAGATATTGCAACAACGCATGTTATTTGACAAACGCAGAAACGTAACGGACAAGTTCGTCGTTGTCGGAGACCGGGTGCTGATCAAACCGAAATCCCTCGACGAGACAACCAAATCGGGCATCTACCTTCCACCAGGCGTTCAGGAGAAGGCCAAGATCCAGAGCGGCTACGTCCTCAAGGCGGGGCCGGGCTATCCGGTCGGGCCGCCAACCGATACCGACGAACCGTGGAAGGAGCGCACCGAAGGGCCTCAGTACATTCCGCTCCAGGCCAAGATTGGCGACCTGGCCATCTTCGTGCAGAACAGCGCCTGGGAGATCGAGTACGAGGAGGAGCGCTATCTGATCGTGCCCAATTCAGCCATCCTCCTTCTGATCCGCGAAGATGATGATCTGGAAGATTATCTGAGTTGACTTGCTGGTAAGAGCCGGATTCGCGTTCGGCCTCCAGTCCGGCGCACGCTCCTCTTCGACTGTCGAGGAGTTTTTTTTATTCATTTTTTCCGATAGATCGACATGACAACAGCAACTGATATGCAGCAAGAGGCGGCGGGCCTTTCGACCGGAGAGCTGCTCCAGAGGGTGCAGGCACTCAAAAAGGAGATGAACGCCCTGATTCTCGCCCACTACTACACCCTGCCGGAGATCCAGCAGGCGGCGGACATCGTCGGCGACAGCCTCGCGCTGGCGCGAGCGGCGGAGAAGAACTCGGCGGACGTGATCGTCTTCGCCGGGGTCTACTTCATGGCCGAGACCGCCAAGATTCTCAATCCCGGCAAGATGGTGCTCATGCCCGACACCGGCGCGGGATGCCCGCTGGCCGACAGTTGCCCCGAGGAGGAGTTCCGCGCCTTCCGCGAGGCGCATCCCGACGCCATCGCCATCACCTACGTCAACTCGACGGCGGCCATCAAGAAGCTCTCGGACATCATCTGCACCTCGTCGAACGCCGTGCATATCGTGCGGCAGATTCCGCCGGAGCAGAAGATCATCTTCGGCCCCGACCGCAACCTCGGCGCATGGGTGAAAAAGCAGACGGGACGCGACATGCTGCTCTGGCAAGGGTTCTGCTACGTGCACGAAGCCTACTCCGAGGTCTACATGATCCAGTCGAAGGCGATGCATCCCGGCGCGGAGCTGATCGCCCATCCCGAGTGCCGCGAGGAGGTGCTCCGCCACGCCTCGTTCGTCGGCTCGACCTCGGCGCTGCTCGACTACACCGTCAACAGCCCGTCGCTGAGCTTCATCGTGGCCACCGAGCCGGGCATCCTCTACGAAATGGAGAAGCGCTCGCCCGGCAAGACCTTCATTCCCGCGCCCAAAGACCCTGCAAACCCGCGCAGTGTCTGCAAGCAGATGAAGCAGAACACCCTCGAAAAGCTCTACCTCTGCATGGTGAACCGCTCGCCCGAGATCACCGTGGACGAGAACCTTCGCGAAGGAGCGCTGAAGTCGATCAAGAGAATGCTCGAAATGTCCGCCTGACTCCCCTGCCGGATTTCTCTGCCGGACTGCAACACCGCTTGTCGCACGTTGACGTCCGGCAAAATCTTCACCCCGTCATTGGTCACGATTGCCGCCCCGCCGGATTCTCTGTATCTTTGCATGTCGGGCATTTCAGATGTTCCGGATGCCCGGTTGACCATGTTCTGACTTTCCAACCCCTTTCCGGAGAACTCATCATGCGCTTCCTGACCCTGCGAATCGCCGCCATGACGGCGCTTTTCTGCACACAGCCATTCCAGCCCGAAGCCCTTGCCTGGCACGACAAAACCCATCTCTCGGTTGCCGAAGCCGCCGGTTTCGAACTCTGGTACAGCTCCGCCTCGCCCGACGTGGCCAAGTCGAAAGAGATGTTCGGCCCCATCGAAAGCCCGAACCACTACTACAACAACAATGCCAACAAACCGGTCACGCCGATGATGGTCGAGGCGCAGGTCGAAAGCTACAACAAGCCCGATACAGGCGAAGGCCATTTGTACGGAGCGATCATCGGCGCGGTACGGGAGTACTTCACGACGAAAAAGAGCGGCAAGTACGCCAACTATCCGCTTGTTTATTGCGCCCACTATTGCGGCGACCTCTCCATGCCGCTGCACAACAGTGCACACGACGACTTCAACAAGGAGCGTCACGGCTTCAATGACGGCGTCATCGAGAACAGCGTGCGCAACAACATCGACCATATCCAGCTCAAGATGACCTTCCCGTACATCAAGAGCGAAGCCGATCTGGAAAAAGAGATTGCCGCCGTTGCGGAATCGGCCCGGCAGCTCGGCATGAAGATGAGGAAGGAAAATCGTAACATGACTACCGAAGAGGCCTATACCCAGGTGGCCCGCAGCGCGTCGCTTTTCCGCGCCATTCTTTCGTGGACGGAGCGGCAGGTGGCGTCAACGTCGACCGCGACGACGACGGCGGCGGAAATGAACGTTGCATTAGTGGAATGAATTTGAAAAGCTTGCATGGCAGACAGAACCCATCTCGATACACTCAGGGCCGGAGTTGAAGGCTGGAACCAGTGGCGCGCCGCTGAACCAGCCCTCCGGCCAAACCTTCGCGAAGCCGATCTCGGCGGCGCTGACCTCAAAGGCGCGAACCTCTCGGATGCCGACCTCAACGGCGCGGTGCTCGTCAAGGCCAGGCTCTCCGGCGCTGACCTGAGCGGCGCCGATCTTCGCGGAGCCGACCTGTCGGGCGCGAGGCTCGACGGCGTCAATCTCAGCCGCGGCACCATCGACACGCTCACCCGCTACGACGGCGTCGAAGGGTGCGAAATCGGCGTCAACGGCATCTACTCGCCCGCCACCGACTCGGCTGCGCTCGTGCGCCTCGACCCGCCCGGAAACTCCATGCAGGGGGCCAACGCCGAAGCGGTGGTCGAGAGCCTGCGCCACGCCCGCAAGCTGCACACCTTTTCGCTGATTCTTGCCGGAATCGCCACGCTCTTCATCGTCATCAAGCCCAAAACCATCACGCTGCCGTATCTTGCCGGATCGTTCAAGTTCGACGACTTCAGCTATGCCTTTCTGGCCACGATTCTCTCCGCGGCCATCATGAGCCAGGTGGCCTCGTTCATCGACTCCGCCCTGCAAGGCGCGCGCTACCTCAACGACCGCCGGGCGGCAATGATGGTCGGCCACTTTCCGTGGCTGCTCTCCAAAATCGAAAGCGACCCGGCGGGCAAGCGCCAGTCAAAAATACTGCGCTTTTTCATGATCTTCCACCCGCTGATCTACCTCTACTTCTTCGTCCACTGGAGCGCCCTGGTCACCGGCGACTGGGCGGCGGTCATCAGCCACTACCAGCAGATACCGGTCATCTTCGGCGAATATTTTCTGCCGGTGGTCTACGTGATTCTTATCCGCACCTGTCTGCACATCTTCAGGCTCTCGGAAGGCTTCCAGAAACCGATCCTCTTCGACGCCGAAACCGAACGCACCCGCCGCACCGACATGGAGCGCCTCACCCAGGCCTTCGAACGCCAGGCCCAACTGACCGCCGAAATGGTCAAAGTGCTGAACAAGATGGAGGGGAAGGAGTGATGGTGGATGTGAACGCCTCGTTGAATCGATGAGAACCGGAACCGTTATTCCCATGAATCAGGTTGCGCCTCTTGTCTATTGAGAATGCCCGCCGTTTCGATTGACGGCTCAGGCACAAGGACGAAAAGCGGATTACCGACCTGATCGCCCAGAAAGCAAAGGATCATGGAGGTCTGAAGAAGCGACTCCCAAGATTCGACGCCACAGCATAAAGGCTGTCTCAAAAATGATTCTATCACGATAAGTCGAATCATTTTTCGATTGTCATTCTGAACGCAGTGAAGGTCGTATGTTAAAAATGTGGGGCAAGTAAACGCTTCTCCGGAGATTTGTTTTAAGAAAGAAAGGCCAATTTCTTCTGTTCAACCAATCTGCCGGAGGAG
>Ga0326729_1000140_pt1 | contig 19493 bp, 16 predicted proteins | sample MHFSIPfraction_2_FD_207744 | JGI IMG/M metagenome (GOLD analysis project Ga0326729, IMG submission 207744) | Lab enriched peat soil microbial communities from Michigan Hollow, Ithaca, NY, United States - MHF6AY SIP fraction | ecosystem: Environmental > Terrestrial > Soil > Wetlands > Peat...
GCGCGCCCCGATCGCCGTGGGTTTGCGAAAGTCGAACGGCGTGCCGGCCACCGGGGTCCGCTCGCCCGTGGGGATGAGGGTCGCGTCGACGGGGGTGTAGGCGTCGGCATCGATCGTCAGCCGGTGGTCCAGAATGTCCCGCGACCCCGCCCCCGCCAGGTTGAAGTAGCTGTGCTGGGTGAGGTTCACGGGCGTCGGCCGGTCGCTCGTGGCCGCGTAGTCCACGATCAGCTCGTCGCCACGCGTGAGCGTGTAGGTGACCTGCGCCTGGAGCGTGCCGGGGAATCCTTCATCCCCGTCCGGGCTCGTGTGCGTCAACACGACGCCCACTCCGTCGTCGTTCCGGAAAGGCGAGCCCTGCCATATGGCCTGGTCGAAGCCCCGCACGCCGCCGTGCAGATGGTTCGTCCCGTTGTTGGTGGCGAGCTGGTAGGTCGTGGCGTCGAGCGTGAACCGGCCGCGGGCGATGCGGTTCGCATAGCGACCGACGATGGCTCCGAAGTACGACGCGTTGGGCAGATACCCCGCGAGCGAGTCGAACCCCAGCACGATGTCGGCCTGACTCCCGGCGCGATCCGGAGTCTTGAGCGAGACGATGATGCCCCCGTAGGTGATCGCCCGCAGCTCGATCCCGTGGGCATTCACCAGCGTGAAGGCCTCGACCGTCCGGCCGTCGGGGGGGGGCAACGCGCCGAAGGGCGCCCGTCGAACGTCCTGGGTCACACTGCGAAATGACCGCAACTCCGTGTGCTCCGCAACTTGAAATCCGCTTGACAGGCATCGCGTAGCCTGCCTCCGAACCAGGCCGGAGGATCGAGTGAGCGACGCCAAACGGGAATTGACCTTTCTGCTTGCCGGACCGGAGCGGCGCCTGCTGCGGGGGATCGCCGCGCGGCTGCCCCGCTGGGTCACGTCCGACCAGCTCACGGCGCTCGGCGTTCTGGCCGCGACCGCGGCCGGGGTCGCCTACGCCCTGTCGGGAGTCCACCCCGGGTGGCTCTGGGGTGCAAGTGTCGCCCTGGTGATCAACTGGCTGGGCGACAGCCTCGACGGCACCCTGGCGCGCGTGCGCGGCGTCGAGCGCCCGCGCTACGGCTACTACCTGGACCATGCCGTGGATGCGTACGCCACCGCGGCGATCGGGATCGGGCTGGGCCTTTCGCCCTATGTCAGCCTCGGCGTGGCGCTGGGTCTCGTGGTCGTCTATCTCGCGCTGTCGATCAACGTGTACCTCGAGTCGGCGGTGTTCGGCGCGTTCCGCCTCGGCTACGGGCGGCTGGGCCCCACCGAGGTCCGGCTCATCCTGATCGCCCTCAACACGGGGCTCGCGCTGCACCGCCACGTGCCGGGGCTCGCGGGCGTGCCGATCCGCCTCGTGGCCGACGCCGTGTGCGCCGCTGCCGCGCTCGGCATGCTGGCGCTGCTAGTGGCCCGGTTCGTGCGGAATCTGCGGGACCTGGCGCGGCTCGAGCCGGCTCCCCGCTAGCCAGACCGGCGGGCACTCCCTGCTCGCGGCACGCCATTTGCGGCCCGCCTGGAAGGTGGGATGTTTCGTGCCGTTCCCGAGGGGAGGAGCTGGTGAGGGCCACGCTCGTCGCGATCGCCGACGCCGCCAGTGTCGGCCCCGGCGACAAGCTCAACGTCCAGGGGATTCTGGACACCATCTTCGCCGACGCGTTCCCGGCTGTTCACCCGCGCATGGTGCTCGCCGTCCGCCTCCAACTCGAGGCGCGAGATGATTCTCGGGAGCGGACCGTGCGCGTCCGGCTCGTGGACGACGTGGGACGGCGGATATTCGAGCAGACCACCCGAGTCAGTTTCGGCCATATCCCGCACGGCGTCGCGCCCGGCACCAACCTGATCTACCAGCTCACCAATACGACCTTTCGCGGACCGGGGCGGTACCGGTTCCTGATCGAAGCGGGCCGGAGCCGCGTGGCGCTCCCGCTCCGAGTGCTCGGGCGGGAAACATGACCGGCCGCGCGAGCATCGATCAGGGGATGACCCTGCTCACCGACCTGTCGCGTCCCGGCCGGACGACCGGGGGACTCGAGGTGGGCGCCCTGCTGGAGGCCTGGGGCTTCGTGCACGGCGGTCCCGTCGACACGGAAACGCCGGAGCGGGCGCTGTTCTGGATCCACCCCGACCATCCGCAGCTGCACATGACGGTGCCGATCGGCGGACCCCTTTCGCACTATGTCGTCGATTACGCGACCCACCTGATCCGCGCGCTCAAGGACGCCTGACCCGAACGATGCACAGCCTCATCCAGTCGCTCCGTCCTCTGCCCGCCTATCACGTCCGGCTGCACTGGCCCGAGGCCCGGCCCGACGGCGTGGAATGGTGGATGGCGACCTTCGACGAGCTGCCGGGCTGCATGGTCCAAGGCAACTCCGCGGGCGAGGCCGAGGCGCGGCTGTGGCGCGTCCTCCCCGGGTACCTGCGGCAGCTGAACCGTCGCGGGGTCCCGGTCCCGGCGCCGGCCGTCGCGCCCGCCGCTTCCGTCGAGGGGATCAGCGTCGTGATGGCGCCGAGCGGCGTGCAGGCTGGTCAGTCGGATCCCGGGATCACTTCTCCCCTGGGCGGGAGCGGTGGGCTCCCGACCGTCGCGGCGAGGGCCGACGCGGCCCTCGTCGGCACCTAGCCGTCCACCAGTCGACGGGCCTTCCGGAACACCGCGTACCACATCGTCCGGGTGAGCTTCCCGGTGTTCGTGTTCTGCCGGCTCGGGTGATAGGACGCGATGAGCACCGTGCCGTCGGGCAGTCGGGTCACGGCGCCATGCGCGAAACGCGGACGTCCGGCCGGGGGCAGCAGGCTCCACCACCCCGCCGCCTTTAGATAGGCGTCGTGCGCGATGCGGCCCAGCACGAGGATCACGCGTCGCCGCGACAGCCGGGCGAGCTCTCCCGAGAGAAACGGCCGGCAGCGCTCCAGCTCCAGCGGCAGCGGTTTGTTCCCCGGCGGGGCGCAGCGGGCCGCGGCGGTGATCCAGCAATCGCGCAGCGTGAGACCGTCGTCGCGACTGCGCGCGGTCGGTCGACTCGCGAATCCGTAGCGATGCAGCGCCGCGTACAGCCAATCGCCGCTCGAATCCCCCGTGAACATCCGGCCCGTCCGGTTGGCGCCGTGGGCCGCGGGCGCGAGCCCGACGATCACGAGCCGGGCGGCGGGATCGCCCCATGCCGGCACGGGGCGCCCCCAGTAGCGCTGATCCGCGAACGCACGGCGCTTCTGCCGGGCCACGCGGCGCCGGTACGCGACGAGCCGCGGGCAGCGGGTGCAGGCAATGACGCGCCGCTCGAGCGCGGCGAGCGTCGAGGCTAGCGGATGGCCTGCCACTCCCCTTCGTAGCTGTAGACGACGGTACCGTTGGCGTCGCGCAGGATACAGTACGTCTTCCCCGCGACCTGGGCGGGTGGAGAGCCCGTGAGGGCGCCGTTGTAGTCGCAGTTCTCCGGCACGTGGAACTGAATCCGGTTGCCGAGGATCCGGCCTCCCGTCACGGTGCCGCGCTGCCGATTGGAGAGGGCGCCCTGCGGACTCGTGCAGACACCGGTTTGCTGATAGGTGCCGAAGAAGCTGTCGCGCACCTGGCTGATGTCGTACACGCCCGTATCGGTGCACGCGAGGCTGCGCAGCGGGTCCACCATGGCTTCCGTGAAGCGCCAGGTCCCGTTGATCGTCAGGGGATCGGGATTCTCCGGGGAATCGAACACACACGCCAGCCCGATGAGCGTGACGAGGGTGCAGAGCGATGCGGCAACCCGGGGACAGAGCCGACCCATGCCACTATCGTACGCGCGCGATCGTTCCGGTCAAGAATGACGGGGGCGGCCAAAAGTGGCTGGCGAGCGCTGGGGCGCCCCGCTATACTGCGCCCTCGAAGGGGGAGAGGTGGCCGAGTGGCTGAAGGCGACGGTTTGCTAAACCGCTATAGGGTCAAAAGCCCTATCGGGGGTTCGAATCCCCCCCTCTCCGTTCCCCACCCTGAGAAAGATAGAGCCGCCGGCCACGCAGCGTGACCGGCGGCTCTTGCCTCTAGAACACCAACCACGTCATCAGGTATAGCGTGTTGTTGTCCGCGGCGTTCCTGCCGGCGCCGTCATAGTTCGTCTTCGCGCCATCGAACTTGCTGTAGAGGATGTACTGGGCCGCAAACCGTGTGTTGAGCCACGGCATGAACTGGACTTCGGCGAGAATCCCGTTGCTGTTCGGGGCCCCCGTCGTGAAGTACCCCAGCGATCCACCGACGCGGGTCGCTGTGAGCGCCGTAACGTCGGCCCGGAATGTATGCAGCGTGTTCTTAGCGCCGGCGGCGCTGGCATCCAACACCTGGGCTTCGTGGATCCACGTCGCATGGGCAAACAGGTTCCCGCTGCCCAGCTTCCGCTCGTACTGCGCGTCGAGCGCCACGTCGGTGAAGCGGTCGGTCGCACCCGTGACGCCCGTCGGATAGAGGTGGGACGACAACCCGAATGTGCCGACCTCGAGGTTGCCCGCCCCCAATGCGTGCGACAGGGCCAGACGCCAATAGGGGGTGAACCCCTTGGTGATCGCTTCGGAGCTACCGTCGGGCGGATGGGCGCCGCCCTGTTGCGCGGAGCGGTAGGCCGTCACTTCGCCGTACAACAGGTTGTTCCAGAATGCGTAGGCACCGAGCCCCGCCACCTGCTGACCGAGACCGCCGTCGACGAGCGTCGCCGCCGCCGGCGTCGGAGCGACCGCCGAAGTGGAAAACGGAAAGCCCCACGCCGGTGTGCTGTTCCACACATCCTGCACCGTGGGGTTGTTGTTCAACGTGAACCCGTAAATCACCGGCTTGGACGCCACCTCCGTGTGGTTGGCATAGCGGAGATCCACGTTGTCCAGCGCGATCGAGCCCTCCGCGGACTCATACGTGAGCTGGATGAACGTGCCGAGCCGTGGGGTGATCTCCTCTCCCAGGAAAATGCTCAGCTCCTGGGGGAACTCGACGTTGCCGTTCTGCGCGCCGGCCTGCGCCTTGGCGGTCTGCGTCAGCGACGTCACCAGCATCGCCGAGACGGGAGGGATCAGGTTGATCTTGAGCGAGGGACTCTCCTCCCCCGTGTTGACGGTCTGCAGGCCGGTCAGCGTGTAGCCGTTGAGCTTGAAGAGACGCCCGAAGGCCGTGAGCTGCGGGAAGGCGATGTGGCAGACGTTGCACGCCAGACCGGTCTGGCGCGAGAAGCTGGGGATGGCGGTCGTATAGTCGGCCATGTACCGCCTGGCCCACTCCGGTGGGGCGCCCGCCCGAGCACTCACAGGAACGGCCAGTCCCATGAGGAGGAACCATGCACGCATGCGCATCCGCAGCTCCTTTATGGAGGAATCCCAGTCGCCAACAGCTTTGTCCGAGGCTACGGGAGTTCTCATGAAGAACCGGCAAACGCATCATGAGACTTGCTTCGCAGCGCTCCCCAGGGGATACTCGTGTCCGGGACCTCCCAACTACAACGATCGTCACGATGCCCATACGCGTTCGCTTCGCTCCCTCCCCGACGGGCTACCTCCACGTCGGCGGCGCCCGCACAGCCCTCTTCAACTGGCTCTACGCCCGCCACACCGGCGGCCAGTTCCTGCTGCGCATCGAAGACACCGACAAGCAACGGTCCACCGACGAGCACACCAAGGTCATCCTGGACGGCCTCACCTGGCTCGGCCTCGATTGGGACGAGGAGCTCGTGTTCCAGGGCGCCCGGATTGCGCGCCACCAGGCGGCAGCCGACCAGCTGCTCGCCGAGGGGAAGGCGTACGTCGATGAGGGCGCGATCCGCTTCCGCATGCCGCCCGGTGAGATCGCCTGGGACGACGCGGTGCACGAGCGCATCAGCTTCCAGGGCGAGGACCTGAAGGACTTCGTCATCCTGCGCACCGACCGCACCCCGATCTACAACCTGGCTGTGGTGGTGGACGACGTGGACATGCAGATCAGCCACGTGCTGCGCGGCGACGACCACATCTCGAACACGCCCAAGCAGATCGCCCTCTACCGGGCGCTGGGCAAGCAGCCCCCGGTCTTCGGTCACGTCCCCATGATCAACGGGCCGGACGGCAAGAAGCTGTCAAAGCGCCACGGCGCCACCGCCGTGGGCGACTACCAGCACATGGGCATCCTCCCCGCCGCGATGCGCAACTTCCTGGCGCTGCTCGGTTGGAGCCCCGGCGGTGACCGCGAGATCATGACGCAGGAGGAGATGGTCCAGCTGTTCTCGTTCGACGGCGTCCAGAAAAAGGCCGCGGTGTTCGACACGACGAAGCTCGAGTGGATGAACGGGCAGTATCTCTCGGCGGCGTCGGCCGAAGTGCTGCTCCCCATCGTGGCGCCGCAGCTCGCCGCCCAGGGCGTGGCCGGGGACGAGGCGGCGGTGCTCCGGGCCATCACGGCCGTGAAGACCCGCTCGCGCACGACGATCGATGTCGCCAAACAGGTCGCCGTGCGGCTCGACGCGAGGCACGTGACGATCGACGAGAAGGCCCAACAGGAGATCGCGAAGGACCCCAAGGGCTACAAGGGTGCACTCCAGGCGGCGATCGCCGCGCTGCGCGGCGCGGAGTGGACGACCGAATCGTTGGAGAAGGGGCTGCGCGCTCTGGCCGACCAGCGCGGCGTGCCGGCGGGCAAGATCTTCCAGCCGATCCGCATCGCCCTGACGGGTGGCACGGTGAGCGAGCCGGTGAACGAGCTGCTGTTTGTGATCGGGAAAGACTCGGCCCTGCGACGGCTCGAGGCGGCCTCCTAGGGCGTCGCGCTCGCCGTGTCGCCGCGCTGGCGCCGCTCGGCGTCCCGCTCGGCCTGCTTGCGCGCCCGCAGCTCCCGCACGTAGCGGCGGAACTGCTCCAGATTCTCGGCCCGTGTCGCCGCCTGCATCAGGTCGGCACGCATGTCGGCGAGATGGCGTTGACGCACGGCTTCGTCGTAGTTCCCGGGCGGCAACAGGCTGCCCAGCAGCGCCAGCGCGGGCGCCGGGATCTTGATCCCCGCCACGTACAGCCCGCTGGGATCCAACCCCCACACCGGCTTCCCGTCCGCGCCGCGCGCCACCCACGACGGCGGCCGGTGCTCGCGCTGTTCCGAGTCGATGATGACGTTGAGCGAGTCCACCATCGCGCGCAGCCGCGACACGATCATCGAGTCGCGCGGCGCGTGGTCCTCGTAGATCGCGTCGGCGACGTCCTCGGGGAGCGCCGGACGCGGGTTCACCCACAGCCGCCCATCGCCCACCCCGGGCGTCAGGATGAGGCCGGGCCGCGGTGGTGCCGCCGGCGCGGCTGTGACCGGCGGCGCACTCGCGACGGTGTCGGGCGGCTGCTCGACCACCGCCACCGGAGGGGGCGGCCGCACCTGCCCCCGCCCCATCCGCTTCACGGGCCCGCGCCCGGCGCGCACGCCGACGTACGGCGGCAGCTCCGGCTCCGGAGCGATCTGGATGTACTGGACCGGCGGACGCCGGAACTCGATCCGTAGCGCGATCGCGATCCCGAACGCCGCGATGTGCAGCAGCGCGGCGACGATCCAGGCCGTGGGGCCCGTGCGGGTCCGCCGGAATTCAAACAGCGGCCAGTACCTTGCCGAGCCGCTGCGCGGCCTCGACCAGCCGCGGCGTCGCGACCGTGAGTGCGATCCGGAAGAATCCCTCGGCCCCCGCCCCGAACGCCGTCCCCGGCAGGGTCACGACGCCGACTTCCTCCAGCGCGCGGCGCTGGAACGCCGCCGACGCCATGCCGTCCGGCAACGGGATCCACAGATACAGCGTGGCGCGCGGCTTCTCGACCTCGAAGCCCTCCGTCCGCAGCGCGTCCACCATGGCGTCGCGCCGCTCCTGGAACCGCGTCACGTAGCCGCGCGCCAGCTCCTCGGCGCGATCGAGCACCACCGCGCCGGCCGCCTGGACCGCCAGGAAGACGCCCGTGTCCACGTAGTTCTTCACCCGGGCCATCGCCGCGATCAGATCTGCACGGCCCACCGCCCACGCCAGCCGCCACCCCGTCATGCAGAAGCTCTTCGAGAGCGAATGGAACTCCACGGCGACGTCGCGGGCCCCCGGAATCTCGAAGATGCTGGGGGCGACATACCCGTCGAACGTGATCTCGCTGTACGGATTGTCGTACACGATGAGGATGTCGTGCCGGCGGCAGAAGGCCACCGTCCGCTCGAGGTAGTCGCGGGGGGCGACCGCCGCGGTCGGGTTGTTCGGATAGTTCAGGTAGACCAGCTTGGCGCGGCGCGCGACGTCGGCCGGCAGCTCCTCCATCTCGAGCAGGAAATCGGTGCGTGGCGTGAGCGGGACCAGATGGGGCGTGGCATTCGCCAGGATCGTCCCGCCGTGGTACACGGCGTAGCCCGGCTCGGGCACGATGGCGAGGTCACTGGGATCGAGCACGGCCATCGCCAGGTGCGCGATGCCCTCTTTCGATCCCAACAGCGGGTGCAGCTCGGTGAACGGATCGACGGTGAGGTCGAATCGCCGTTTCAGGAAGCGGGCCGCGGCCTCCCGGAACGCCGGCAGGCCGAGTTGAAACGCATAGCGGCTCATCGCGGGATCCCGGGATGCACGGGCCAGCGCCTCCACCGCGATCTCGGGCGGCGCGAAGTCCGCGTCCCCGGCTCCGACGTCGATGATATCGACGCCCTGCTGGATCAGGCGACGCTTGATCGCCGGGATCTCGGCCATCGGATACCCCGGCAGATCGGCGACTCGTTTGCTCAGCTTCGTCACGCTGTAACCTCCGTTGTGGAGGGTGGTGGATGTCCTCCACCGTCCTCCAATCTCAATCTACTACTACCGCTCGGTGCGCGGCCGGAACAACGACGGCGCTATCGCGATGGCATCCACGGCGATGCGCATCCCGTCCCGCGGCAACGAGGCCACGCCCACCACGATCCCCGCCGGCGGGTCGCGGTCGGGGAAGAACGCGGGCGCGGCCGCCCGGATCGCCGCCACATCCCCGGGATGCAGATCGGCCACGTACACGGTGAGCTTCACGATGTCGGACGGCTCGTTGCCGGCGATGCGGAGCACCAGGGCCAGGTTGGAGAACGCCTGTTTCGCCTGCGCCGCGATATCCCCGCGCCCCACCAGCTGTCCGGCGCTGTCCAGCGGCACCTCGCCCGAGATGTAGGTCGTGAACCCGATCCGGATGGCATGGGTGAAGCCGTCCAGCGCGGCCAGGGTGCCCGGATTCACGAAGCGGCGATTCGACGCGGGTTCTGCCCGTCCGGGGGGTGGTCCGCCTCCGTAGCCACCCGCCGGTGCGCACCCCACTACGCCGAGCGCCACGATCCCTGCACACCGCCACACGGTGCTCACCCCACGCATGCGTCCTCCTTGTCGGGAAATGTCGATTCAGCGTACCCCTAGCCCTACAGCGTACCCCTAGCCCTACGTTGTACGCCGCAGCGGCGTTGTTCGGTCCGGGGGGTCTAGCTGGCCCGGGACGCGGCCTCATGCCGGGCGAAGAACTCCTCGCACGCGTCCCGAATCTCCTCCCAATTGGCGACGACCCGACTCGCGGGCGGCAACCCGTCGAGAATGAGCGCGCCGTAGCGCTTGGTGACGACGCGCCGGTCCAGCAGCACGACCGCCCCGGTGTCGGTGCGGTTCCGGATCAGGCGGCCGAAGCCCTGCTTGAGCTTGAGCGCGGCGTGCGGCACCAGGTAGTGGCTGAAGCCGTCCAGCCCGCGCTGCTCCAGGCGCTCCAGCCGCGCGGCGGTCAGCGGGTCGCTCGGCACCTTGAAGGGCAGCTTCGCGAGAATCAGCACGCGCAGCGCGCGGCCCGGCACGTCGACGCCCTCCCAGAACGAATCGGTCCCCAGCAGGACGGCGTTGCCCGACTCGCGAAACCGGCGCAACAGCCGGTCGCGCTGATCTTCGCCCTGCACCAGCAGCGGCCAGCGCGCGCCCACACGCCCCCGGACCGCCTCGGCCGCCCGGCGCAGCGCGCGGTGGCTCGTGAACAGGCAGAACACGCCCCCGTCCGACGCGTGCGCCAGCTCGATCAGCACGCGCGCCACGGCGGCATCGTGGCCGTCGGCGTCGTCGCGCGGCTCGGGTAGATCGGTCGGAATGCCGAAGAGGCACTGCGAGCCGAAGTCGAACGGCGACGGCAGCACCTCGCGCGTCACGACGCGGCTGGGCGGCAACGACAGCCCCAGACGCTCTTCGAGGAATGAGAAGTCGTTTCCGGTCGCGAGCGTCGCGCTGGTCAGGACCACGGTCTCGACGCGGTCGAACAGCGCCTCCTTCAGAATCGAGGCCAGGTCGAGCGGCACGGCGGCGAGCGAGAGGTTCGCGGCCTTCTTGCCGCGGCGCTCCAGCCAGCGCACCGATGGTCCGCCGTCGGCGGCGTCCCGGCCCGGCCGCAGGCTGGCGGTCAGGCCGCGCGCCGCCAGATCGAGCCGCCGCACCACGCCGCGCAGCTCGCCCACGAGCGCCGCCGGACGTTCGCCTCCGTCCTGCAGCGACAGCCGGTCGGCGATCGTCTCGACGCCATCGCGCAACCCGAGGAACGCGGTCAACAGGTTGTCGAGCGCCACCTCCAATCCCTCGGTCCACACGGGATCGTCCGCGAACGTCTCGGTGAGCCGCAGGATCGTCTCCTTGTCCAGACGGCGCGACAGCAGCGCGAACAGCTCCTCGGCGCCGCGGCGCGCGGCCCGGAGGGCGTCGAGCAGCCGCTGCTCGAGCAGGTCCCGGCTCGCGGCGGAGAGCAGGTCGTCGCGCGCCGACAGCTCGGCGTGCAGCGCGGGGAGCAGGCCCCGGCCGCCGCGCTCGAGGCGCCCCAGCAGTCGCTGCACGCCCAGCTGCGACACCTGGGCGCCCAGGTGCGCCGCGGCGACGTCCTCCAGGTGATGGGCCTCGTCGAGAATGAGCCGGCGGTAGGGCGGCAGCACGGCCGCCTCCAGCCAGTTGTCGGCGGCGAGCCGGACGGCGAGGTCGGAGGCGAGCAGGTGGTGGTTCACCACCACGACGTCCGCCTCGGCCGCGCGGCGGCGCGCCTGGAACACGAAGCAGCGCTCGAAATGCGGGCACTTGATCCGGGTACACAGGTCGGACTCCGCGGCGACCGCGTCCCACACGTCGTCGGACGGATCGTCGGCGAGGTCGGCGAGACTGCCGTCGGCGCTGCGGGTCGCCCAGGCGGCGATGCTTTCCAGCTCCGTCGCGCGGTTCGTCTCGAACAACGTCTCCTGGGCGCCGCGGGCCTGCTCCAGCCGGGCGAGGCACAGGTAGTTGCGCCAGCCCTTCAGCAGCGCGAAGGTCGGCTCGTGGTCCGGCGTGGCGAGCGCGCGGGCGAGGATCGGCAGGTCCTTGCCGACCAGCTGCTCCTGGAGGTTGATGGTATTGGTGGACACGACGGTCCGCTCGCTGTTCGCCTGCGCCCACATCAGGGCCGGCACCAGATAGGCGAACGACTTCCCCACGCCCGTTCCGGCCTCGAGCAACGCCACCCCGCCATCGTTGTAGACGTCGGCGATGTAGGCCGCCATGTCCCGCTGCGCCGGGCGGTCCTCGAAGCTGTCCGGCCCGATGGCGTCTGCCACGGGGCCGTCGCTGCCGAGCAAACGCGCCGTGTCCACCGGATCGATCCGCACCGCGGCGCGCGCCCGCGGGCACTCGACCACCACGTAGAGCTCGGTGACCTCGTTGTTCACGATCCCGAACCCCACGCCGTCGTCGTGCAGCCGTGCCGCCACCGACAGGTCGGCGCCCGACGGTTCCAGCACACCGCTGGGATGGTTGTGCAGCAGCATCTCGCCGCGTCGCGCCGCCCCGGGGAGGGCGAGCACGGCGTCCACGGTGCCCCGCGCCACGACCCGCGCCTCGACGATCGCGCCGTCCCCGTCCGCGCGGACGACGAACGACACCTCGCGTCCCCGAGCCGCGGCGATCTCCTCGCGCAACAGGTCGCGTACCGCCGCCGCGAGCCGCTCGGCGCTCACGTCTTCAGCTCGCGCTTCTTCGCCGCGGGAAACAGGACGTTGTTGAGAATCAGCCGGTAGCCGGGCGAGTGCGGATGGAGCGAGAGGTCGGTGGGCGGATCGCCGATCTGGTGCTGCGGATCCTCCGGATCGTGGCCGCCGAAGAAGGTCCAGGTGCCCTTCCCCAGATCCCCGTGGACGTACTTCACCCACGGCGCGCCCTCCTCGTCGGCCAGCACGCTGACGCCGGGCTTCAGCCGCTCCCGCATGAACGACGTGGTGAGTCCGTAGAAGTCGGGGATCACCTCGCGGTGGTTCTGCACCAGCATCGTCGGCACCGGATCGATCTTGGCGCTGAAGTTGAACAGCTTGAACGCGCCGAGCGGCTGGCGCCGCGGCCCGGCGTTCACCTGGTGCCCGTCGATGTCCGAGAAACTCGCCACCTGCGGGTCGGGCTCCAGGTGCCCGCCCGTGAAGGCGAAGGTCTGGGTCCAGTCGAGCTTCGCGTCCGCGGCGGGATCCATCGGCGTGCCGTCCGCGAAACTGGCGGCGATGTCCACGTCGTGCGCCGCCAGCGCCAGATCGATCGTCTCGGTCGCCGTGCACATGGCGAACAGGAACCCGCCGCGGTCCACGTAGGCCCGGATGGCCCGGGCCACGGCCTTCTTCATGTCCGGCACCGAGGCCAGCCCCAGCTGGCGGCGGGCGGCGTCATTGAAGCGGACCATCTCCGCAAGCCACGGCTGGCCCGTGTAGATGAGGAAGAACTTCGAGTATTGCCCGGTGAAGTCCTCGTGGTGCAGGTGCAGCCAGTCGTAGGTGCGCAGGCCGTCGGCGAGCACCTCAGGATCCCACAGCTTCTCGAACGGGATCCCGGCGTATTGCAGCGCCATGGTCACCGCGTCGTCCCACGGTTGCGCGTTCGGCGGCACGTACACGGCGACCTTGGGGGCTTTCTCGAGCGGCACCGCGTCGGCGTTCGTTCCCGCGATCTCTCCGCGCACCGCACTCACCTGCCCGCCGTCCACCGCCTCGACGGTCACGCCATTGAGCGCGGCGTCGCGCCGGATCGTCTGGGCGTCGGGCAGCAGGAACGATCCGCCGCGGTAGTTCAAGAGCCACTCGGCCTTGCCGCCGGCCTGGATCACGCGGTAGGTGACGCCGTACGCCTTGAGGTGGTCGGACTGGGAATCGTCCATCGGAATCAAGAGCGACGGATTGTCGGATTGGCGGATTGCCGGATACAATCCCAGTAGATCGGCGCCAACCGCCCATCCGCCGATCCGCCCAAGCGTCCCCACGAACGCACGCCGCCTCATGAGCGCGGAATCGACCCCTTCGCCCGCTCCAGCTCGCGGCGCGCTTCGGGCACGACGGCGCTCGCGGGATAGGTGAGAATCAAATGCTCCAGGTGCGCGACGGCGTCCGCCGGTTTCGCCTGCCGCAGAAGGATCCGCGCCCATTCGAGCTCGGCCGCCGGCGCTGCCGCTCCCGCCCCGCCGGTTCGGACGACCTCGGAGAACAGGTCCGCCGCTGTCCCCTCCTGCGACCCACCGCCCAGACCGGCGGCGATCCGGCCGGCGAGCAGCAGGACATCGGGGCGTCCACTCCCCATGTGCTCACCTGCGCGCCGCAGCGCCGCAACTGCGCCGCTCGAATCCCCACGTGCCAGCACGAGCAGCGCGGCCCCCAACTCCGGGTTCCGCTCCGCGTCGATCTGCTCCAGCAGCGCGAGCATCGCGGTCCGCGCCGTCGTGGTCTCACGGTCGCCCGCATACGGCCCCGCCGTGCGGAACGCGTCGGCCGCCTCCTTCAGCTCCCCACGATACAGGTGCACCCAGCCATGCAACGCGAGCGCCTCCACGCTCGAATCGGGGCCGAGCGCCTCTTCGGCCCGGTCGAGCCGACCCGTCCGGATCCAGGCGGCGACCAGCCCGTAGCGCAGCCGCTCGCGCTCTTCGCTGCTCGTGCGGGGATCCGCCTCGAGTCGCGCCAGGCCGCTGGCCGCGCTGTCGAGCTGGCCGTCGGCCAGCGCCGCATCCACCAGCGCGCTCTGGGCCAGCGACTTCGCCTCGGCCGGCGCCGCCGGATCCCCGGCGAGCTTGGCCAGCTCGGCCCGTGCCGCGGTCCGGTCTCCGGCGTCGAGCAGGGCACGCGCCGCCTCGGCACGCATGCGGGCCGCGAGCGGCGCCGGCAGATAGTCGGCGAGCCGGGCGAGCGCGAGCCCGCGCACGCGGCGCACCGCCACCGCCGACCCCGTCGCCCGCTCGGCGAACCGGCGCAAGGCGAGCCCCGCCTCCGGACTCGGCGGATCGAGCGTCGCCGCGAGCGTCTCCCATCCGCGATCGGGCTGGTCCCATCCCAGCAGCAGCTCCGCCGCGATGCGTCGCGCCGGGATCGAAGCGCCGGACACCGTGAGCGCATGGATCACTCGATCACGTTGATCCACCGGGGCGTCCTCGAGCTGGCCCACCGCGTTCGGCAGCTGCTGAGGCTCGGTGGCCGCCGTCGCCCACGCGAGCGCCGCCGCCTGCCAATCACCGACGCGCTGCTCCAGCTCCCCCTGCTCGATGGCGAGCGCCGTGGGAGTCCCCAACGCCTCCCGGCCCTCCATGAGGGCGTTGCGAGCCTCCTCGAACCGCTGGTGATCCTCCAGCGCGATGGCCCATTCCCGCCACGGCCCGGGGTCGCCGGGTCGCCCCGCGGCCCAGCGACGCACCAGCGCCGCCGCGCTGTCGTTCTCCTCCAGCGCGGTGAACGTGCGAACGGCGAGGGCACGCACCTGGGGACCCGAGTCCACCAGCAGGGCGCGTTGCACCAGCGGGAGCAACTCCCCCAGGCGACCGAGCGGCGGCAGCACGCGTTCCAGTCCCAGCAGCGCCGGGAGACTCGCGGAGTCGCCACGCAGCACCGATTGGTACATCGCGGCGGCCTGCTCGACCCGCCCCTGGCGCTCGAGCTCAAACCCCTGGCTGATCGCCTGGGCGTCGAGGCCCCCGGCGATGGGCGCGGCGATCGCCACCACGGTCAGCACGACCGTGAGACGCACCTGCTCACTTCGGCGCATTGAGGATGCGGAAGTATTCGAGCACCAGGCGCCGCTGCTCGGGCGTGAGGCCCTGCAGTTCGCGCCAGGTCGGATAGCGCACGCGCGGCCCGGCGGTCACGCCGGGTGCGAGCAATCCCGGCAGATGGACGCTGTCACCCTCCGCCGACCGGCTGGTGCGCTCCTTGTCGGGATCGGGCTCCGGTCCGGTCAGTGTCCGCCCCGCGTCGAGCAGCCGGCGGTAGAGCCGCTCCTGACGCTCGATCGTCTGGCGGTCGAGATGGCCGGCGTCGAGCTGCCGGGCCAGATCACGCGCTTCCTGGGCCAGCGGGCCCGCGGCGCCCGATCCCCCCGTGGCCTGCAGGCGCTCCAGCTGTTCCGCCAGCGCGCGCTGGCGCGCCGCGAGGGAGCGCAGCTGTTGCAGCATCCCATCGGCGCCGGTGCCGGCCATCGGCATCATCCCCATGGCGTCGCGATTCAGCCCCTGCTGCTGGCTCGCCATCTGGGCGAGCCGGTCCACGGCTTCCTGGAACCCGCTGCCCGAGCGTGCGCCGGCCACGTCGGCACGGGCCTGCGCCATCGCGTAGGCGGACACGTTGAGCGCGTCCAGCGCCTCTCCCGCCAGCTGCGCCGCTCCGTCGCCGTTGGGTTGCGCCTGCTCGAGCTGCTCGCGCGCCGCACGCATCTGCCGGGTGGCGAAGCTCAGCGCCGCCTGGATGCCCGGAGACACGAGCGCATGCCGGCCGGCCGCGTCGCGGACCTGGCGATCCACCGCCGCGGCGCCCTCCTCGATCGCGGCCTGCTGGGCCCGCGCCGCCGCCGGCGAGCCGCCCGCCTCGAGGTTCCGCGCCACCTGGCGCTGCCGCTCGGCGAGGGCCGCGGTTTCCGCCATGGCGCCGTCGAGAGCGTCCAGCGTCTCCTGCCGCCACTCGCTCGCGACCGAGTCGCGGCGAGCGCGCAGCGACTGGGGCAACGAGTCGAGGTTGCGCGACGCTTCCGAGCCACCCGCCTCCGCCCCGCGGGCGTCGGAGCGCTCGGCGCTGGCCGCCGCCTGCTGCATCGCGCCCTGCGCGCGCTGCGCCTGGCCGCGCGGCCCGGCGAGCGTGCCGCCGCTGTCGCTGGCGCCGCGCCGGGTGGCGGCCAGGTCGCGATCGGCCTGGGCGATCCCCGCGGCCAGCGAGTCGGCTCGTGCGGCCATGTCGCGCTCCGCGGCGGCGGCGCTCGAATCGGCGCGACGCGCCGCATCGCGGTTCCACGCGGCCTGATCGCGCCGCAGCGCCTCGGCGTCCTGCGCCAGCGACGCGAGCTGCCCTTCCACGGCAGCCCGGCGGAACAGCTGCTCGCTGCGCTCCAGCGTCTCCCGCAGCTCCTGTTGTGCTTCCGCCAGACGGCGCAGCGCGTCGCGCGTCGCGTCGGGATCGAGTCGCGCCAGCGCCGCCTGGAGATCGCGCAGCCGCTGCTCCAGCTCCGGCGTCATCGCCCGCCCCAGCATCTCCTGCACTTCGCGCAGCCGTGCCTGAAACGCCGTGTCGTCGATCCCCGCCGCCTGCGCGGCCCGCGCCAGCTCATCCACGGCCTTGGACAGCTCCCGCACCCGCTCGCCCACGGCCTCCTGCTGCCGGGCGATCTCCTGCGCGCGCTCGCTCGCCTGGAACGGCAGCGCTCCGGTCTGCCCTGACGGCTGACGCCCGCCGGTGGGGTCGCTCGCCCCGCGCGCCCGCTCCTGCGCCAGGTCGTTGGTGCGGTCGGCGAGCGAGCGCTGTTCCGCGGTCACCGACTCCGCCGCCGCCGCGATGTCCGCCGCAGCGGCGCGCTGGGCCGCGCGCAGCTCTTCACGGCTGGGAAGCCGCAGCGCGTATTCGGGACTCCGCCCCGCATGCGGCATCGGCGCATTGTCCCACACGTCCACCCGGAAGCGGATCGTGTCTCCCGGCAGGAGGCTGCGATGCTGGGCATCGAGATTCCCCTGCACGATCGCGCGATCGCCGACGCCGCTCACGTCCAGCGATTCGCCCACAACCTCGCCGACCTTCCCCGTCTGGCTCACCCGCCAGCTGGAGAGCACGAGGCGCCCGACGCCATGATCGTCCCGGACGTCGATCACGAGCGGCTGGACGAGGGAGAACGGCAGCGTCGTGTCCCGCCCCGGCACGGGCACCGTCACGACCGGTGCCGAATCCGGGACGAGTCGCACCGCGAGCCCCGGGACGTCTCCCTCCACCGGCTGGCCGTCCACCGTGCCGAGGGCGATGCGCCACGTACCGCTCGTGGCCGGAGTGAACTTCCCACCGAAGCGCGGCCCATCCACCTCCAGCGCTCTCCCGGAGCCGCCGCCCGCCGGACGCCACGCCGCCGCGGTGAGCGGCACGCTCGCCGTTCCGCGCGCGTCGATCTCCGTTCCGACCGGGAGCGCCACCGTGTCCGGACCCAGCGCGAGCGGCTCGTCCGCCCGGTTCAGGTACGCCGGAAACCGGGCGATCACGGCGAGGTCCGCGATGAACGCCGGCAGCGCGACCGACACCTGCAGCACCTGGCTGCGCCGGCTGCCGCTCGATGCCCGCACCCACAGATCGCTCTCCAGCGGTCCGAGCCGCCGCGTGCCGCTGCCGATCGAGTCCAGTGGAACGATGACGGGGCGCCAGGGCTCGCCTGGTCCGCGGGTCCACAGGGTGACCCGGCCGCCCGCGGTCCCGGGAACGGTGACCGTGGCCGTCACCGCCTCGCCGCGGCGCACGTGGGAGCGATCCACGGCGAGCCGCAGCGGGGCGCGAGCCAGCGCGATGGTCCGCCACGGCCGCCAGAAGCCCTCGGCGCGTCCCGCGCCGGGCGCGGCGGCGACGAACAGCGTCGCACCGATGACGGCGAGTGCCGCGCCGGCGAGGACGCCGCCGGCCGTGGTGCGGGCGAGGGCGCGCGTCACCGCCGGGGCGACGCGATCCACGATCGCCGCCGCCTGCCGATCCGCCGCTTCGAACAGAGCAGGGCTCGCCCCTTCACTCCGGGGCGCGACGAGCAGCGTGGCAACGCTGCCCTCGCGGGCGCCGGCCGCCCCTTCACTCGCGCGCGCGAGCGGGAGTGCGGCCGCGCTGGCGGTAGCGCGTCGCCCCAGGACCAGCGCCGCTACCAGCACGGCGGCGATCGCCGCCCACGCGCCGAGAACTGCGGCGAGACGCGGGGCGAGCAGGATGCCGAACGCCGCCGCGCCGAGGGCGAGCCCGGCGCCGGCGAGCAGAACGGCGAGGCCGCGGGCGCGGGCGTGGGGCCGGCCCAGCCGGCGCAGCACGCGGGTGGTTTCGGTCACCGGGTCGAGCTCACCACGTAAGTGAAGAGATTGACGCCCATCTCCAGCGCGGCTTCGTGCAGCGCCGGCGGATCATGATGAACGTCGGGGTCCTCCCAACCATCCCCCAGATCGGACTGATACGAATAGTACACGACCAGACGCTCCCCCAAAAAGATGCCGAAGCCCTGGGCGGGGAGTCCGTCGTGCTCGTGGATCTTGGGGATGCCCTTGGGGAAGTCGTAGACCAGATGGTAGATGGGGTGCGACAGCGGGACCTCGACCAGCGGATGGTCCGGAAACACCCGGGCGATCTCCCGTCGGAACGACTGGTCCATGCCGTAGTTGTCGTCGGCGTGGAGGAAGCCGCCCTGCTCCAGGTAGCGCCGCAGGACGCGCAAATCCTCGTCGGAGAAGTGCACGTTGCCGTGGCCGGTCATATAGAGGTAAGGCGTGTCCCACAGCTCGTTGCTCTGGAGGGTCACCACGCGCTCGCGCTCGGTGACGGGGAGGCCGGTGCGCGTCCGGATCGCGGCGAGGAGGTTGGGCAGGCTCGAGGGGTTGCCGTACCAGTCGCCGCCGCCGTCGTAGTGGAGGCGGCCGATGGTGAGCGAGGGGGCGGTCAGGCGGTCGGGCGGGCGGGTGGCAGGACCGACCGACAATGGCAGCACAGTAAGAACGAGGGCCAGACAGAGTTTCACAGGTCGTTGACCAGCCGATACGCGGCGTTGCGCGAGATCCCCGTTTCGTCGGCCAGCGCGTTGGCGACGTCGCGGCGGCTCATCCCTTTGGCCAGAAGCGCCCGCGCGCGGGATTCGGGATCCGGCGGCGCCGCTTCCCGGGCGGGGACTCCGGTGCCGGCGACGACGACCGTCACTTCCCCGCGCGGCGGCGTCTCCCGATAGGTACCCGCCAGATCGGCGAGGGTCCCGTCGCGCGTCTCCTCGAACATCTTCGTCAGCTCGCGCGCAACCACGGCGCGTCGCTCGGCGCCACACGCCGCGGCGAGATCCTCCAGCAGCTCGGGCGTCCGGATCGGCGACTCGAACAGCACCACGGTCCATTCCGTCTGTGCGACGAGTCGCAACAGACGCCGGCGCTCCGGTCCCTTGCGCGGCAGGAACCCGAGAAAGAGGTAGCGGTCGGCGGAAAGCCCCGACACGGAGAGCGCCGCGGCCACCGCGGTGGGTCCGGGCACGGTGACGACCGGGAATTCGCGCGCG
>Ga0326729_1000143_pt1 | contig 19404 bp, 17 predicted proteins | sample MHFSIPfraction_2_FD_207744 | JGI IMG/M metagenome (GOLD analysis project Ga0326729, IMG submission 207744) | Lab enriched peat soil microbial communities from Michigan Hollow, Ithaca, NY, United States - MHF6AY SIP fraction | ecosystem: Environmental > Terrestrial > Soil > Wetlands > Peat...
TGCTCCATCGTAATATCCTCGCCCTCGGCAATCTTGACCGCAATCTCCTCGTTCCAGTCATCCAGGTTCACCAGGTAACCGTTCTCATCCGTCTCGGCGCTCACGCCATTGACTACTATTGCCATGATGTTTCTCCTTGAAATTGAGATAAGATGTTAAAATGATTGCGGACAACAGGTTCAGTCAACCCCTGGTCGCCCGAACAATATCGGTATATGGTTATATAGTTAACACAATCATTTCAAATTTTCAACAGTTCAGAATATTTTTGTTATTCGGGCTTGTTCAACGATAAAGGACCTGTCATGGAATCGTGAACCCGGTGACGGCGGTCGAACCAGATTCCCGGAGTTCCAGAGCAACGCTATAACGGAAGGAAGTTCAGCTTGTTGAATACTGCGATGTTAAACCACTGAGCACTGTAGTTAGCAAAATATCATGAATGAATCAAGCTTTTCGACAAAATCAGCCCCTGTAGGAGAGCGTGATTTCAGCCATTTTCAGACGACTTCAGATACCTGAATTTTTCGGCAAGCTCGACGAATTGCCCAGCCCAACGCGGATTTGCCGCCGCATGAAAATGGGCGTATGAAGCGAAAAGATTCCGGTAGAGTAATCCATCCTCGTGTCCCGTCAGCCCGAATCCCCTCACAACATCGAACTGGCAGGTGAGATCGACGCCGCTATCATCCGGCCTGGAGTAGTGAAATTCATGCGCCCTCAACTTTTCGCCCTCAGAAAACCAACTGGAAGCACTGCGGCTTTCGAGTTCGAGATAGCCGCAGCCAACAGGCTTTCGCTGATAGGCAATATCCACCGGCAGAACCCCGGCGAGCGGCCACTGCCGCCCATCCCAAGTCGCGCTGCGGCACAGGTAGATCAAGCCGCCGCACTCGGCCCACGCGGGCATCCCGTCCTCGATACGCTCGCGCACATCCCGCAGAAGGCCGGTATTAGCGCTCAGCTCACGGAAAAAGGATTCCGGAAAACCGCCGCCGAGATAGAGGCCATCGATCTTGGGCAAACCGCCGGTTTTGAAGGTGTCGATGAACACCAGTTCGGCCCCGGCATCACGCAAAGCGTCGAGATTGCCGGGATAGTAGAAGCAGAACGCTGCGTCACGGAAGACACCGATTCGCACGGTCGCATCTTTCTTCTGTAGCGTGTGATCGACAGAATCTGGAAATGGCAGGGGCGGTGCATCATCGAAAAGGGCACGAATTGCGGCAAAATCGCAATTGTGCTCGACCTGCTCGGCGGCGTCTCGGATAAAGGTTTCGGCATCCGTGGCCTCGCCGACCGTCACCAGGCCGAGGTGACGTTCGGGTAAAAGAAGGTTCGTGTCCGAAGGGATCGCGCCGAGCACGGGCACATTGCAGAAGGTTTCGATAGCCTGGCGCTGCTTCGACTCCTGCCGCGAACTGGCGACATGATTGAGAATCACGCCCGCGATGTTAACCTTCGGCGGCATCGCCTGAAGCCCGAGCACCTGCGCGGCCACGCCGCGATTCATCCGGCGGCTGTCGATGACGAGCAGCACCGGCGCATCGAGCAAGACGGCCAGCCCCGCGCTGCTGTCGGCACCAGCCATATCCATACCGTCATGCAGCCCGTGATTGCCCTCGATCAGGGCGATGCTCCCAGGCCTCCGGGCGCAGTTGCGCAGGAAAATGTCGCGACAAGCCTCTTCGCCCATCATCCAGGTATCGAGATTGTAGCACTCGCCGCCGCTGGCAACACGGTGCCACATCGGATCGATATAGTCCGGCCCCTTCTTGAAACTCACGACAGGCAGCCCCTTTTCAGCCAGCAGCCGAAGCAGCCCCATGCTCACTGTGGTCTTCCCGGCGCTTTTCCACAAAGCCGAAATCATCAGCCTCGGAATCGAAATCAAAGCCAAATCACCAACTCCTTTCAGCCGTTTTGCGCACACTTTTCTCCGTAAAAAAATTTGGACAGACCGATCAGACGACAGATGCTCTTCTCTCTTACCAATATAGAGCAAAGCCGTTATCTAACAACGCACCTCATCACAATCAACATTTCAGCAAGCAATCCTTCCCACCCGGACAACAGCGAACGCTACTCCATGATGCCGAGTGCTTTTACAGTACTCACTCCTTTGTCCGAGTGTTCTGACCAAACACCGAGGCCACATTGTATCGACACATCGCTCATACTCATTGCTTCACCACCTGTACTTCCCATCCATCGAGAATCGAGCGCACATTACCAGTAAAGCCATTCACTTAACGCCATATTGACCTCTTTCACCAATTTTTACTATAATTAGTCTTTAGCCAACCGGAACGCCTTGAATAACCTGTTGAGCGACCAGGAAATGACTGACTGAAATGGCATATGCATTCCGGCTAGCACTGCCATTCAAGCCCTAACGCAAGAGCGTAATAAAACAAAGAAACAATAAATTTGCTGTAATCACATTACGTGACGTCGATAGGTATAGCCAATCAGGATATTCCGATAGAATCTCCATAACCCATTGTCAGAATAGCTAATAACACATTTTTACCACATCCGTTACCGCCATCTCTGCATTGTTTCTCAATAGGCCTGTTACGATGTTTCACGTGAAACAACTCTTTTTTCATGTATGATGTCATAGTTGTCGGCGCTGGCCATGCGGGCTGCGAAGCGGCGCTGGCTGTTGCCCGAAGCGGACTCCATTGCCTTCTCATCACCTCTGATCTTTCAGCCGTCGCTCGCATGTCCTGTAACCCTGCGATTGGCGGCGTGGCTAAAGGTCAGATGACCAGAGAGATCGACGCCCTTGGTGGAGAGATGGGCAAAGCTATCGATGCCACTGGCATCCAGTTCCGCATGCTCAATCGAAGCAAAGGCGCGGCCATGCATTCGCCAAGAGCACAAGCGGACAAGACGCTCTACAGCCTCTACATGAGGAGGGTGATCGAACATGAGAAAAATATCGATCTGGTACAGGATACGGTTATCGGCGTTTCGGCTGATTCCGGGAGGTTCAGTTCCGTCACTGTTCGCTCTGGCCGTGCAATCAAAGCCAAAGCGGCTATTCTTGCCTGCGGAACCTTTCTGAACGGCCTGATTCATATCGGCATGGATCACTTTCCCGGTGGCCGCAGCACGGCAGAACCGCCAGTTTTTGGATTGACCGAATCTCTTGCATCGCTCGGATTTTCTTTCGGAAGACTCAAAACAGGTACGCCGCCTCGCATCGACTCACGAAGCGTCGATTATACCAAGGTCACTGAACAACCGGGAGATACCGATCCTGTACCGTTCTCATTTTCATCGTGCAGCGTTGCAGACAGGAATCTCATCTGTTGCTATCTGACCAAAACCACTGAAATAACCCACGAAATACTGCGTTCCGGCTTCGACCGCTCTCCGCTCTTTACCGGCAAGGTACAGGGCATCGGCCCTCGGTATTGTCCATCGATTGAGGACAAAATCTTTCGCTTCCCTGAAAAGACAAGTCAGCATATTTTTCTGGAACCAGAGGGAGTCGATACCATCGAGATGTATGTCAACGGCTATTCAACATCGTTGCCTGAGGATATACAGATTTCCGGACTTCGCACGATTCCGGGTCTCGAAGAGGTCAATATGATCCGTCCTGGATATGCCATCGAGTATGACTTTTTTCATCCCTGGCAGATCAGATCGACGATGGAGACGCGACCAGTCGAAAACCTCTTTTTCGCCGGTCAGATCAACGGGACATCCGGTTACGAAGAGGCTGCCGCACAGGGACTCATGGCGGGAATCAACGCAGTACGTAAAATCATCGGAAGGGATGCGCTGATACTCGGTCGCGATCAGGCCTACATCGGCGTGCTTGTCGACGACCTTATCACCAAGGAGACGAAGGAACCCTACCGCATGTTCACCTCTTCTGCAGAACATCGTCTTATCCTTCGCCATGACAATGCCGATCTTCGTCTGCGCAAATCGGGATACAACTCGGGTCTTGTTTCACTCGATGATCTTAACAAAACAGAAACGATTATCTACCAAGTTGAACGCGGCATCGAACTATTGAAGAAAACAAGAGTTACTCCAGAAGAAATCAACTCGCTACTCACTAACAAACAGATGCATGAACTCGATTCGCCGGTCAGCGCATTCAGTCTGATCAAGCGCCCAGGCATCGATGTACAGGATATTCTCGCTCTCTCCCCTTCAGTACGTTCTGTTACGGGAGAATTGTTCATTGACTCAAGAGTTATCGAGCAGGTGCAGATCGAAATCAAGTATGAGGGGTATATCAAGCGTGATCAACTGCTTGCCGACCGCTTGACTCGCCTCGATGCCCTGCATATTCCAGATTCGTTCAACTATGAGTCGCTGAATTCACTTTCCAGCGAGGGCAGGGAAAAGCTCATGAAACACCGTCCTTCGACCATTGGACAGGCATCGAGAATACTTGGCGTTTCACCGTCCGACGTGTCTATTCTCATGATCAGGCTTGGCCGCTAAGACTGTTTCACGTGAAACATTTTATCAATCTAGCATTGTGTCCTTATGAACAACCTTGTCGATTTTTCTCTGGGCAACGATTTGCTTTTCGGAAAAGACCTCGAGAAAAACATTGTCGGCGCATACCAGCTCAATGACTCGCAGATTCGCCTGTTTATCAGATCGTCTGAAGGGGTAATCAGGCGTGACGAGCCATTTTATCCTTTCTTCTTTCTTTCCGACAACGAGTTGCTCGACGGTTTCACGCCTTTTGACAAGGAAAAATTCTGGCTGATTCCCCTCGAAGGGACGAATTACTACAACCATCTCGCCATCTTCAGAAGCTGGAAAAATCATCGCTCCGCTCTCGATTTTATCAACAGCAGCTCATCTGAAGGGGGTGGAGAAACGCCAAACGCTTCTGGTCCGAACAGTCATCTGACCTACAGCCGAGGCGACGCGATCGCCCAGTATCTCATGCAGACCGGCAAAACCCTGTTCAAAGGAATGCTTTTCGACGATATTTATCGGCTTCAACTCGACATAGAAACCTATTTCCGGCCTGAAAGAAATGACGGAAACAGAAAAGGAATAGGCGAGGATCCGGTCATTATCGTCTCTCTCAGCGACAACCGCTCATGGGAGCATGTCATCCATTCAAAAGGAAGAAGCGAAAAAGCGCTGCTCGAAGAGCTGGTCTCCATCATTCGTGAAAAGGATCCCGACGTCATCGAAGGACACAATATCTTCGGCTTCGACCTTCCCTACCTGCAACGCCGTTGCGAACTGAACGGCGTGCGTTTCGCTATTGGACGTGATGGCCAGATTCCACGTTCCTATCCATCTTCGATCCGTTTCGCGGAACGTTCTGCTGACTTTCAGTTTTTCGACATTCCCGGCAGGCACGTTATCGACACCTATTTCCTTGTCCAGAATTACGATACCTCGAAACGCACGCTTCCAAGCTATGGGCTGAAGGCCGTGGCGAAGTTTTTCGGATTCGCTTCGCCAAACAGAACCTACATCAGCTACAAAGATATTGCCTCGACATGGGACAATAATCCCGAAGCGCTTCTCGCCTATGCGCTCGACGATGTTCGCGAAACCCGTGAAATCGCGGCCCTTCTTTCCGGCAGCAATTTCAGCATGACCAGCATGGTTCCTTACACCTATGCCAATACATCGCGTCTCGGGCCTGCGGCGAAGATCGAAGCAATCATGATTCGTGAGTACCTCCGTCAAAAAGTATCGATACCGCGACCATCCATAGGCCAGCAGCATACCGGCGGATTCACCGAGGTGTTCCTCAAGGGCATTCTCGGACCGGTCGTCTATGCCGATGTCGAGTCGCTCTATCCGTCAATCATGCTCTCTTTCGGAGTTTGTCCTAAAACCGATACGCTCAAGGCATTCCCTAACATCCTGAAGGATCTCAGGGATCTGCGATTTTCGACCAAAAAACGCGCCCATGAGGAGAGTGTCGCCGGCAATCTCTCGCTCGCCTACAACTACGATGCGATGCAATCGTCATTCAAGATTATCATCAATGCCATGTATGGCTATCTTGGCTTCAGCAGCGGATTGTTCAACGATTTTGAAGAAGCTGACCGTGTCACCACCAAGGGCCAGGAGATCGCACGGTCGATGATCAGGGAGTTTGAATCACGTGGCGCCCAGGTTATCGAGGTCGATACCGATGGTATTTTCCTTGTTCCTCCACCACAGATCATTTCAGAGGATGACGAGCGCCGTCTTGTCGAGGATGTTTCGTCGACCATGCCTTCCGGCATCCGTATCGCCTTCGATGGACGTTTCCGGAAAATGATCTCCTATATGAAGAAGAATTACGTGCTGCTTGATTATCATGACAAACTGAAACTGAAAGGCTCTGCTTTCGTGAGTCGGAGCGGTGAGAAGTTCGGCCGCGATTTCATCCGCGAGGGATTCATCCTTCTTCTCCGGGATGACATTCAGGGTCTGCATGACCTGTATGTTCGTTACCATGAAAATATTCTGAACCATCATCTCGATATCACCGATTTCTCGAGAACCGAATCGTTGAAAACCTCGCTCGATCAGTATGTCGCCGATGTCCGTTCCGGGAAACGTTCGAAATCGATCACTTATGAAATCGCGCTTCGTCAGGGTATGGAGATTGCAAAAGGGGATCGCATGACCTATTACATCGCCGGTACAGGAAATCCTGCAACATTCGTCGACAAAGGTCGGCTTTCCGAAGAGTGGAAAAAGGAACATCCTGATGAAAATTCAATTTTCTACGTTAAACGTCTCGATGAATTCACGCAGAAGTTTCTGCCATTCTTTAAACCTCAGGATTTCAGCACTATCTTTACAGTTGATTCCCTTTTTTCTTTTTCTCCTGTTGGTATACAGATTGTACGTGAGATTCGTCACGTTGAAACCGACGATATGTATCGCGATGATACTCCTTTTTAATTTTCCTTATTTTTTAAACTTTTTATCCTCAAGTACAATTATATAATCAAGTACTCTAAAACCTTATCCTAAAATAGTATGATCGACAACAAAATACTTCCGATTACAGATGATGTCTCCTGGATTGGCGTGCTCGACCCGGGCCTGATCACGTTCGATATCGTCATGGAAACCAAATACGGCACGACGTATAACTCTTACTTCATCAATGCCGACAAAAAAACGGTCGTTGAAACCACGAAGTTGAAGTTCTGGCCAACCTATCTCGAAAAACTCAAGCAGGTTGTCAACCCGGAAGAGATCGAGTACATCATTGTCGATCACACCGAACCCGACCATTCCGGTAACGTGCATAACCTTTTATCTGTCGCACCTAACGCTACGGTCGTAGGCAGCGGCAACGCTATCAAGTTCCTGCGCGACCAGACCGGTCACGACTTCAAGCATCTTGTCGTCAAGAACGGCGATAAACTCGACCTTGGCAACAAAACAATCCATTTCATCGGCGCACCCAATCTTCATTGGCCCGATACGATCTACTCCTGGCTCGAAGAGGATCGCGTACTTTTCACCTGCGACTCGTTCGGCTGCCATTACAGCAATGAAGCGATGTATGATGACCTCTGCGGTGATTTCGATGACGCATTCAAATACTATTTTGACGCAATCCTGAGACCATTCAGCAAGTACATGCTGCAGGCCATCGAAAAGATCCATCCGCTCGATATTCATGCTATTTGCCCTGGTCACGGTCCGATTCTCAGGTCGAACTGGAAAAAGTATGTCGATCTTTCACAGCGATATTCCCAGGCAGCAATCGCAATGCCAAACGAAAAGAGCATTCTCATCGCATTTGTCTCGGCTTACGAAAACACATCGTTGCTCGCCGATAAAATTGCCGAAGGTCTCAGATCATCATGCGACTTTAACGTCGATGTTTGTGATATTGAAAATATGTCCGCGGAAAAACTGGAAGAAAAAATTTCTCATTCGATGGGAATCATTATCGGTTCACCAACCATCAACCAGAACATCGTCCACCAGATTTATAACATCTTTGCCGTACTCAATCCTTTACGTGATCGAGGCAAACTGACGGCTGCCTTTGGCTCGTATGGCTGGAGCGGTGAAGGTGTTAAAATCATAGAAAGCAATCTTGCCAATCTCAAGCTCAAGGTTTTTGACAAGAATGTGATGATCAAGTTCCAGCCTCATGAACCAGAGTTCGAACAGTGCAGAGAGTTTGGAAAAGCATTTGCAGAAAAGATGATCGAGATGTATAATCTTACCTGCAATATTTAGCCAAGTTATTACTTTATAAAATCTTATCATTTATCCTTCGATCCGGAACGCTGTATATCGCAGCGTTCCGGATTATTTGAAGATGATGGTTCTGATCATTTCATAACCGATCGCCTTGTTCAGTTTCGATACGATATCGCGTTTCCTGAAGTTCAACTCCATCCTCCACGATGGATTCATGACTTTGACATACAAATCGCCCTCTTTTATCTTTTCTACAGTCGTCATTTTCGCTATAGCCTCTCCGACAACCTCATTCCATATCTGAAGCGTTTTGTACTCTTCATACGCCTCTGTCATGCCAATTTTTCTGCATACATCCGACATGAGAGAGCCGAGCGGGCGTGGCGTTTTCTTTTTCTTCATCTCACGTTGTCATACCTTTTTTTATTCATCTATCCTGAATGGAGTTATATCCTTGCCCTCTCTTCTATCTGTCGAGGTGATGATGACCTGACCCTTCGATGAAAGCGTTTCAAGCATGATTCCGGATACCTTTATATCCAGTTCACTGAACAGATCGTCGAGCAGCGTTACCGGCATTTCGTCGGCCTTTTCAAACAGATAGGAATGTAACGTCATTTTCAAGGCAACGAGAAATGCTCTCTGCTGACCTTGTGAAGCGTATTTTCTTATCTCCTTGCCGTTGATGTAAAACTGCAAATCATCCCTATGTGGACCGGCAAGCGTTTGCCTCCTCATAAGCTCCTGTTTTTTGATGGCGCGATATCGCTCTCTGAAAAGCATATGCATCCGTTCTCTCGAAAGCTGTTTTTCTGCGTGATGTAAAGAGGATAGATAGGTGACCGCACTCTCCGCTCCATCTGGATGCCATCGGTACACCTCATCCAGCAAAACGCTGAAGTTACCGATAAATCGCTGGCGCTCCATGACAATCTGGACGGCATGCGTGACAAGCTGATCGGTCAGTACCTCCAGCGCGGTGTCGATTTTTGACGGATCATCGCCAGTTGACAGCAGTGAGTTACGTTGCTGAAGTACTCTGCGAAACTGCATGAGATCGCAAAGATACTTCCTATCATACTGACAAATTGCTGTATCCATAAAACGTCGTCTTTCCGCTGGTCCTCCGGTGATGATGACCATCTCCCTTGGCGTGAATGTTACGCAAGGAATGAGGCCAATGTGGCTGGAAAAGGTCTGAAGCTCCTGATCGTTAACCAGTATCCGCTTCTCTTTCTGTGGTGAATACGCCACCGTGACGCCTATTTCCACTCCACGATCACTTTCGAAGGAGGAGCGTATGGTGAACATCTCCTCCCCGAACATCAGGCATTCCCTGTCGCTGCTGGCACTGAATCCTCTGGTTAGCGCACAGTAGTGTATCGCCTCAAGAATTGTGGTTTTACCCGAGCCGTTAGATCCAAAAATATTGTTGATTTTCCGACCCGGCTGGAATTCCAGATGCTTGTGGTTCCTGAAATTTTCAATGCTTATGCTTTTGAGTCGCAACTCACTTCCACTCAGTTGTTGATTCTGACCGGCATGACCAGAATCATGAGATCATCCTGCTTTTCTTCTTTTACCGGTTTGAAAAGCACGGCCGTTTTCGGCGAGTTCATCTCGATCAGCACCTCATCGGTATCGATATGCGACAGCGCCGCCTCGACAAATTTCGTATTGAAACCGATCGTGATCTCCTCTCCCGCAAAATTGCAGGTCATCTCCTCCTGCGCGGACTCTCCCTCGCTGGCATTTTCGGCCATCACCCTGATCTGCGACTCCTGCGCGGTGATCTTCAGGTCGCCGATGCTTGAAAACCGCCCTACCCTTTTGACCGAATCGTGCAACTGCCCTCTGTCCGTCACCAGCTTCTTGTCGTTTTCCACCGGTATGACCGCCTCGTAATTAGGATAAGGCTCCACGATCAGCGCCGACTCGAGTTCAGTGTTGTCCGTTTTGAACCTGACGTTTCTTCGCTCCGAATCGATGGTCATTTTGACCTCTTCACTCGACAGCATCCGCTGAATGATTGAAAGCACCCTTGCCGGCACGACGATTTTCTGTTTTTCCGCTACCGCAACCACGGCATTTTTTCTGCAACGCACGAGGCGATGGCCATCGGTAGAGACCGCATTGATGTGTTCACCATCGAACTCGAACAGTACGCCCATCATCGCCGGGCGCATGCCATCGACGCTGCACGCAAAGAGCGTTTTTTGGATCATGTCCTGCAGGTCGTTTGGCTTAAGCTCGATAGAGAGATCGAAATTTCGCTCCTGGCTCTCCGGTTTCGAGGCGAAGGTGCACGGGACACGGTACCGGCCTTTGTCGGTCGCGATGTGCATGGTGCCAAGCTCGCCGATCGACTGCCGTTCAATGTCGAAGGTAACGTCAGTGTCATACATACTGCGCAGAAAATCCTGCAATGTTCTTGCCCTGATGGCAACGTTACCCTTGTCTGTCGATGCCACATCGCACTTTGCGGTGATCGACAGCTCACCATCCGTAGCGAACATGGTGAGCATCCCGTTCTCGAGGGTCATGGTAATATTGTCGAAACGGGCATCGAGAGATTTGGCCGGAACGGCAAGAATGACCTTGTTGGCGGCCTCTTGCAGTCGCTTGATGGTCGTATTGAATTTCATCTCTTACAATATTTATTCTTTTAATTAAAAAAATTGTTGTTGTTGTTGATCCTGTGGAATTCTTGACCGACTGGAGAAGAGCGCTTGTAACTAATTTATTTATAAGTCTTTAACTCTTTAGCTCAAGCTGTCTCGACTGTGGATAATCTGTGTACTTCTCTGCATTGGCTGGTTGATGGTTTGTTGGAGAGTTTTGCCGACTTCGCCGCAGTGTTGATAACTCTCCTGAATTCAAGATTTCGCCAACAGGTTTTGAACAGGTTATGCACAGGCTGCAAGTTACATCGACATGATTTCGATCCTCTTTTTCAGCTCCTCGATCTTTTTTCGCTCATCGTTGGATAATTCGATCTTTTTCTCGACGGTATTCAGGGCGTGGATGACCGTCGAGTGATCGCGTCCGCCGAAATGCAGACCGATGGTCTTGAGCGAGGAGTCGGTCATGTCCTTGGACAGGTACATGGCGATCTGGCGACCGACGGCGATCTCCTTCTTTTTCGACTTGCCCTTCAGGTCGTTCGAGGTGATCGAAAAGAATGCGCAGACCGCTTTTTCGATGGTATCGAGGGTCAGTTGCTTGGTGTTGTACCGGATGATGTCCTTGAGCGTCGATTTGGTGAACTGCAAGTCTATTTCCTGGTTGTCGAGCGAGCGGGCGGCCAGCAGTTTGACGATGCATCCTTCAAGCTCGCGGACGTTGTTGGTGACGTTGGTTGCGATGAACTCGATGACTAACGGATCGAGCGATACGCCGCTCTGCTTGAGCTTGCTCTGGATGATCGCCTTGCGGGTCTCGTAATCCGGTGCCTGGATGTCGGTCGAAAGTCCCCAGTTGAAGCGCGAGATGAGGCGATCCTCGATCCCCCTGATCTCCTTGATTGGCCGGTCTGCCGAGAGAATGATCTGCTTGTTGGACTGGTGCAGGGTGTTGAAGATGTGGAAAATCTCCTCCTGCGTCTTCTCCTTGCCAGCGAAAAACTGGATATCGTCGATGATCAGGACGTCGATGTTCCGGTAAAAGGCGGAGAACTCCTGTATGTTGCCGTTCTGGATGGCGTTGACGAAATCGATGGCGAATTTTTCGCTCGAAACATACAGCACGGCGTTGTTCACGTGATTTTCAATCACCGAATTTCCGATGGCCTGCATCATGTGGGTCTTGCCGAGTCCGACGCCGCCGTAGATGACCAGCGGATTGAAGGCGTTCTGGCCGGGATTCTGGGCGATGGATTTCGATGCTGCGAATGCCAGGGAGTTGCAATCGCCTCTGATGAGGGTCGAAAAGGTGTATTTCGGGTTGAGGTTGCTTTCGAACCGTGCGCGTCCGCGCTCGAACCGTTTGCGCTCGTCCGTCGCCTTCTGTTCTGAAGCGCCCTGAAGAGCCGGTCTTTCTGCCGGAGGGGTATCGGTCTGGTGCGGAAGCTCGATGGTCACCGGCTGGCCCTGAGACTTGTCCATGACGATCGAGTACATCAGCTTCGCTTCCGGTCCGATGACCTGGCGCAGCGCCTGCTTGACATGCACTGAATAGTTCTCCTCGATCCATTCGTAGAAAAACTGGCTCGGCACCTCGATGGTCAGCTCGCTGCCTGAAAACGAAAGGGGCCTGATCGGCAGAAACCATGTTTTGAAGGCGAGGCTGTTGATGTTCTCCTGAATCAGACCGAGGCAGGCGCTCCAGACCCTTTCAGCGAAAGGGCTGCTGTTTTGCATGGTGACTTTCGGGTTGACTGGCGCTTCCTGTAAGATCGGGTCGGACATGAATTTTGCTGGCAAAATGCGTTTTTTAGAGATTCATCAACATTTTCTGTTTACAAGGTAGTGTTTTCGGTGGACAAAAAACAAACCGGCATCCGAAAATAGCCTCTATTCGAAGCAGTGAGCCCCTGTAGTTTCTCAACATCCTAAGATGCTTTTTTATTGTGTTTTAGGTCATTTTCATCAAAAAGTTGTCAACATGTGTTGGTGACTTGCTGATCCGCTCTCTGGCGGGTTTCTGTGGGTTTGAATTTTTTTGTCAACAAGTTATCCACAGTGTGGACAACTTGTTTTTGGTTGGGTGTTGATAACCTGTTCTTCTCCTGTTCTTCCTGCGCTTTTCTTGCTTATCAACGAGTAAAGTGATAAATTCAAGACCGAGATTTTTTAATCAATCTTTTGAGAGGAGTTTTGAGGATATGAAAAGGACTTTTCAGCCAAGCAACAGGAAAAGAAGGAACAAGCACGGTTTCAGGCAGAGAATGGCTACCAAGAACGGACGCAAGGTGCTGTCGGCAAGAAGGGCAAAGGGCCGTCACTCCCTGAGCGTCAGCAGCTCTATGAGCGCGTCGAAGCGCTAATATTCCGCTTCCTGGATGGAGCCCTGGCTCCATTTCCGGACGGAAATGCGTGCATACCGGCATGCTTTCGGATAAACGCGACTATGCCCTGCCAAGGGGCGAAATTGCTCGGGGACAACGAGTCATCTCTCGCCTGTTCAATCAGGGCCGTCGTCTGAAAGGGGATTCTCTCCTGATGATTTGCTCAACCTCCCGACCGGTTGACCAAGTCAGCCCGGCGTCAGTCAAGGTTCTTTTTACGGTTGGCAAAAAACTTGCCCCGAGAGCCGTGGATCGTAATCGCATCAAACGCTTGATGCGGGAGGCTTACCGGCTTGAAAAGTGGGTTCTGTCCGGAAAGGCGGAGCACGAAAGTCGGCCAGAGGAGAAGATTCAGGTGGTGCTGGCGTTTTTATATCGTGGCCGGGCCGACTCCGTTCCGTCGCTCGACGGGTTCCGGGCGGAAGTCCGTCAATTGCTGAAACAGTTTGTATCGAAAAGGCCGCTGAAGGCACGAGGGGACGACGAGGTAAGGGATCATGGGCAATAAAGAGCATCATGGATCGCAAGCGACCGGCAATGGCATCGGGCGGCTGTTCAATATCGTGCCGATTCTCCTGATACGGTTCTACCAGTCGTTTATTTCACCCCTGCTCGGCCCATCCTGCAAGTACCAACCCACCTGCTCCAGCTATGCCCTCGAAGCTTTTCGGCTGCACAACTTTTTCTACGCCTCCTTGCTGACTGTCTGGAGGGTGTTGCGCTGCAATCCGTTTTCCAAAGGCGGCTACGATCCCGTTCCGCCGAAAAAAAAGAGATATGAAGGAAATTCAAACGAGTCGAACTAATGGATAGAAATTCGGTGATAGGCTTTGCCCTGATCGCTGCAATCATGATCGTGTGGCTTCAGTTCATGAAGCCTCAGCAGAAAATGGAGCTTGAGAAAGCGGCGGCCCGCACAGAGGCTGTCAACAAAGCTCCGGCGGGCGCATTGCCGCCTTCGCTCCCCGCGGCGGCGGCACCTGCGGAGAGCCTCGGCTCGTTTGCGCAGGCCTCTGTAGGTACCGAGCAGAGCATCACCATCGACAACGATCTGTTCACGGCGGTTCTCTCCTCCAAAGGCGCCACGCTCAAGTCGCTGGTGCTCAAAAAGCACCTCGACGTGAACGGCAAGCCCTTCAATCTGATTTCAGCCAGGCAGCGGGGGGCGCTCTCGATGCTGTTCCTGAGCAACGACGGCAAGCGCATCGATACCCGCGAGCTCTATTTCAGACCTCTCGACGCCAAAACCTCGGTAAAGGTGACCGGCAAGGAGAAGCTGGCCGTCACCTTCGTGCTCGATGTCGATGCCTCGCGCAACATCCAGGTTACCTACAGCTTCACCGGCGACAGCTATGTGGTCGATTACGGTCTGAAGCTCAATGGCTTTGGCTCGACTCTGGCGGGCAACGAGTATCAGCTCGACTGGGATGGCGGTCTGGTCTACTCCGAGAAGGATCATAAAGACGAGTCGAACAATGCTGTCGCCAGCGCTTACCTCGGCGGCGGCCTGCTCAAGCTCGACGCCAAGGATTCCAAGCAGCGCTACAAGGAGGAGGAGTCGGGCAATGCGCAGTGGGTTGCCGTCCAGAACAAGTATTTCGTCGCGGCGCTCATTCCGGGGCGGGCCAGCGATGGCGTCTTCCTGCAAGGCGTCAAGAAGGGTGGCAGCGAGTTCGAGAACTACGAGGCTGCGCTGAAAATGAGCGTGCCAGCCGGGCAGGGTGTCGTGGATGACCACTTCCGCCTCTACGTCGGTCCGATGGATTACAACACGCTGAAGTCGCTGAATGTCAAGCTCGAAAAGGTCATGGATTTCGGTTGGGAGTGGCTGACCAGGCCCTTCGCCGAATTCATCATCCTGCCGATCTTCAACTGGCTGAACAAGGTCGTGCATAATTTCGGTCTGATCATCATCATCTTCGCCTTCCTGATCAAGATGGTGACCTATCCGCTCTCGCTCGCTTCGACCAAGTCGATGAAGAAGATGTCGGCCATGCAGCCGTTGATGCAGGAGATGCAGACCAAGCATAAGGACGATCCGGCCAAGCTGCAAAGCGAGATGGCGCGCATTTACAAGGAGGCCGGGGTCAATCCGCTCGGCGGCTGCCTGCCCACGGTGATCCAGATGCCGCTGCTCTTTGCGATGTTCTACGTCTTCCGCTCCTCGATCCAGCTTCGCCAGCACGGTTTCCTCTGGGCAAAGGATCTCTCCGTGCCGGACTCGATCTTCGACTTTGGCTTCGCCCTGCCGCTCTATGGCGACCACATCGCCGTCATGCCGATCCTGATGGCCGTGACCGTCTTCGTGCAGCAGAAGATCACGCCAACCACCCAGACCAACGATCAGATGAAGATCATGATGTGGATGTTCCCCGCCATGATGCTGCTGTTCTTCAACAACATGCCTGCCGGTCTCGGACTGTACTACCTGATGTTCAACATCTTCAGCATAGCCCAGCAGGCTTACATCAACGCCACGGTTTCGGACGAGGACAAGGCCGCCGCCGCGATGCAGGTTGCCGCCGCGACCAAACCTGCTCCGAAGAAAGGGGGGAAGAAAAAGTAACCCGATGGAGGCTCTCGGACAGGCGGATGCATGGTTGTTCCAGCTCCTGAACCATAACCTGGCTCATCCGGCGCTGGACGACCTGATGCTGTTTCTGACCAGTCCGAAGCACTCCGCCCATATCTTCGCGCTTCTGGCGCTCTTCATTGCCGTCAGAAAGGGGAAAGAGGCGCTCTACCTCATTCCCCTTTTTCTTCTCGCCATCGGCCTCTCCGACTTCACCGCTTCCGGTATCATGAAACCGCTTTTTCATCGCATCCGCCCCTGCTTCGCCCTCGAAGGGGTGCGTCTGCTGGTCGATCAGTCGCGCTCGTGGTCGTTCGCCTCTTCCCACGCCGCGAACTCGACGGTCATCGCCACTCTTGTCTGGCTTTTCTTCTGGCGCGGCGAAGCGGTTGACAAGGCGTTTACGGCGGTCGTGATCGTTTACGCCGCGATGGTCTCGTTTTCTCGCATCTACGTCGGCGTGCACTATCCCAGCGATGTGATTGGCGGGATGGTCATCGGCCTCGCAAGCGCGGCGTTCGTTTACACGGCATCGGCGTGGATCGTCAAGAATGTCGTTCACCGGCGGGCGTTGCGCGATGGAGGAGCGAGATGAACCGCTGGGGAATCGATCTCGGCGGCACCAAGATCGAGGGGGTGATTCTCGATGAAGCTTTGCGTCCGCTGGTTCGCCATCGCATCGCCACCGGGCAGGAGAAGGGGTACGGCCATATCCTCATGCAGATCAAGAGCCTGGTGGGGACGATGGCTGAAAAGTCGGGAGTCGAACCGCCGGAGATGATCGGCATCGGCACGCCCGGACGGGCTGACGGGGGCGATGGCGTCATCAGCAACTCGAACACGGTGTGTCTGAACGGTCTGCCGCTTAAGCGCGATCTCCGGGAAGTGCTCGGTATGGAGGTCGCGATCGAGAACGACGCCAACTGCTTCGCTCTCGCCGAATCGATGCTTGGCGCGGGGCGCGATGAGATTGCGCGGCCCGGCGCTACGGCCTTCGGTATCATCCTCGGCACCGGCGTGGGGGGTGGCATCATTCGCGATGGGCGGATTATCCGCGGCGCACACGGTATTGCCGGCGAGTGGGGGCACAACCCGCTGCCGGGCGAGCACGGGAAGTGCTACTGCGGACGGCGCGGCTGCGTCGAAACGGTCATCTCCGGTCCGGCGCTCGAACGCTATTTCGCTTCGATCAGCGGGCGCAAGGCGTCGCTCCGGGAGATCGTCGCGGCGAGCGGGCGGAACGACGCCGCACGCAAAACCATCGGCCGGCTCGTGTCGAGCTTCGGCAAAGCGCTTGGCGCAGTGATCAACATTCTCGATCCCGACGTCGTCATCATCGGCGGCGGCGTGGGCAATATCCGCCAGCTTTACAGTCCGGAGGCGCGGCAGGCGATTGCCTCGAACGTTTTCAACCATTCGTTCGATATTCCGCTCCTGCCGCCGCTGCTTGGCGACAGCGCGGGAGTGTTCGGCGCGGCGCTGCTTGTCGGCCCGCCGCTGCACGAACGATAATCATTCACGCGATTTCCGATGGAATCGGGATCGATAAATACGCACACATTGGAACAGCAGGAAATACGCTACAGAAAAGGCGACAATATCGAACTCACCATCATTGACCCCGCCGAGAAGGATCAGTGCTTCGGACGCACCGCCGAGGGGATTGGGGTGATGGTCACGGGAGTGCTCGCGCCCGGCGACCGCGTACTGGCGACGGTCTACAAGGTCAAGCCGCGCTACCTCGAAGCTCGCGCCATCGAACTGCTCGCGCCGTCACCGGATCGCGTCGAGCCGGTCTGCCCGGTCTTTGGCGTCTGCGGCGGATGCAAGTGGATGCACGTCAGCTACGAGGCGCAGCTCCGCTTCAAGCACAAAAAGGTGGTGGATTCGCTCGCGCACCTCGGCGGCTTCGAGAATCCCGACGTTCTGCCGGTGCTCGCCGCGCCGGAACCGTTCCACTATCGCAACAAAGTGGAGTTTTCCTGCTCCAGTGTGCGCTACCTGTTGCCGTCGGAGATGGGGCAGGAGGAACTCTCCAAACCCAAGCACTTCGCCCTCGGCTTCCACGCGCCGGGCAACTTCGAGAAGGTGCTCGACCTCGACACCTGCTACCTCGCCAAGCCCTGCATGAACCGTGTTCTCGAAGTGGTGCGCGACTTCGCCCTCGAACGCGGCCTTGCCCCCTACGCCGCCAAGGCGCACGAAGGGTACCTGCGCAACCTCATGCTCCGCTACAGCGAGCGCCACGACCAGCTCATGGTGAACGTCGTCACCTCGTGGTACGAAAAGGAGGTCATGCTGGCGCTGAAGGAGCAGCTCGAAGCGGCCCTGCCGGAGCAGCAGATGACCATCATCAACAACGTCACCACCCGCCGGAACACGGTGGCCACGGGCGAGCAGGAGTACGTCATCAGCGGCGAGGGATACGTCACCGAACGGCTCGGCGACCTCGACTTCAGGATTTCCGCCAACTCCTTCTTCCAGACCAACACTCGCCAGGCCGAAACGCTTTACGACCAGATCATCGCCGTCGGCGGTATCACGCAGGAGGACACAGTCTACGACCTTTACTGCGGCACCGGCACCATCACGCTCTACCTCGCCCGCCACTGCAAGCAGGCGATTGGCATCGAGGTGGTCGAAAGCGCCGTCAAAGACGCCGAGATGAACGCCGAGCTGAACGGCCTCTCGAACACGGTATTCTTCCAGGCCGACCTCAAGGATTTCCACGCCATGCAGGAGGCGCGCGCCCCCTACGCCAGACCGCGCATCATCGTCACCGACCCCCCGCGCGCCGGAATGCACCCCAAAGCGCTCGACACCATGCTCAAGCTCCAGCCCGACCGCATCGTCTACGTAAGCTGCAACCCGGCCAACCTCGCCCGCGACGGCAAAGAGATCGCCGCCAGAGGCTACAAAATGACCTCCGCCCAGCCGGTGGATATGTTTCCGCAAACGAACCACATCGAAACGGTCGCCTGTTTCGAACGGGTGGAGTAGGATTTTGTCTGGGAGCGCCGTCCCGAAAGCTTTCGGGATGGCACAGTTTTCCCTGTTGTATATTGTGTTCGATGGATCTTTGCACGAACGCGATGTCAACGGGGAAAAACAGGATTGGCGATGTTGAGGGAGATTACATTCAGCGCGGATGATGATCTGATCCGCAAGGCGCAGGAGAAAGCAGCGAATGAACACACTTCGCTGAACGAGCTTTTCAGAGTTTGGCTCATGCAATACGTCAACGATGAATCTCGGGCGCGGGTGTTCGACTCGCTGATGCTATCGCTGGCACATGTCCGCAGTGGTCGAACTTTCAGCAGGGATGAGATGAACGAGTGGTAGTATTTGTCGATTTCTGTAGTCACGATAATCTGAAAGGAACAGAAGATGGATAAGCAAAAGCGATTGGGTATTGAACTTTACGAGGAAAAGCTTAGCGGAATGATCCATACTGTCCGTGGTGTTCAGGTGATGCTCGATAGCGATCTTGCTTTGGTTTATGGGGTTGAAACAAAAATATTCAGGCTCTTCGCAGAATTTAATGGACGTGTAGCAAAAAGGGTTAACTTGGCGTAATTTATCATAGAACACCAAACCCTAACCCTGACGTATGCAAAGCCTCATTACCCACTACCAGCAGTTATTAGGA
>Ga0326729_1000144_pt1 | contig 19337 bp, 12 predicted proteins | sample MHFSIPfraction_2_FD_207744 | JGI IMG/M metagenome (GOLD analysis project Ga0326729, IMG submission 207744) | Lab enriched peat soil microbial communities from Michigan Hollow, Ithaca, NY, United States - MHF6AY SIP fraction | ecosystem: Environmental > Terrestrial > Soil > Wetlands > Peat...
GTTGGTGCTGTTCAGATCAAGTGCAACGCCGGATGTATTCGAAAGCGTCACCGCGCTCAGCACACCGAAGGCATGACCTCCCGTCCCGGCTCCTGAGGCCTGCAGGATGCCGCCATTGACCGTCGTCGTGCCCGTGTAGCTATTGTTACCGGTCAGTGTCATCATACCGGTGCCTGCCTTCACCAGGGCGTTGGCTCCCGTTCCATAGATGATTCCGCCAAAGGTCGTCGTCGTATTGTCTCCACCCGTGCTCAGCGTTCCGGTGCCCAGCGTCACGGTGCCGCCTGTCGTTCCGCCGCCGGCAAGTGAGCCGATCGTCTGGTTGGTGCTGTTCAGATCAAGTGCAACGCCGGACGTATTCGCAAGCGTTACCGCGCTCAGCACACCGAAGGCATGACCTCCCGTCCCGGCTCCTGAGGCCTGCAGGATGCCGCCATTGACCGTCGTCGTGCCCGTGTAGCTATTATTACCGGTCAGGGTCATCATACCGGTGCCTGCCTTCACCAGGGCGTTGGCTCCCGTTCCATAGATGATTCCGCCAAAGGTCGTCGTCGTATTGTCTCCACCCGTGCTCAGCGTTCCGGTGCCCAGCATCACGGTGCCGCCTGTCGTTCCGCCGCCGGCAAGTGAGCCAATCGTCTGGTTGGTGCTGTTCAGATCAAGTGCAACGCCGGATGTATTCGAAAGCGTCACCGCGCTCAGCACACCGAAGGCATGACCTCCCGTCCCGGCTCCTGAGGCCTGCAGCATGCCCGCGTTGACCATCGTTGCGCCCGTATAGTTATTGTTACCGGAGAGCAACAATGTGCCCGCGCCATCTTTGGTAAGTGTCCCGCTGCCAGTGACGATGGAACCCAAAATCGCCGTAGTACCTGCACCGCCCACGGTAAGGTTCTGACCAGTTACACCAAATCCTCCGGTGTAGCCAATATTCGTACTCAGGGTCAGACTCCCTGTATCGGTGTTGATACGGCTTGAACTGGCCAGGGTTATCGCTCCTGTGTAATTATTGTCGCCCGATATACTGCGCAAGGCGCCGCCGTCGGATATGCCGGTGCCATTCAGCGTCAGTGCTTCGGCGATGGTTACCCCTCCCTGCAATTCCAGAGCAGCACCGGTGCCGGTTACTACAGTGTTTCCCGTTGACGATCCAAGCGCACTATTGCTCCGGACATTGAGCGAGCCTTCATTGATCGTCGTCACTCCGGTGTAGCCATTAGCACCGCTCAGCACCAGACCTCCTTTACCCTCCTTGATCAGGCCGCCTGTCCCGCTCATATCACCGGCAAACGAGCCCGCTCCATCGCCCCCGCTGCCCGAATCCGTGCCGTTCACGCCAACGGTCAAGGTGTTGCCGTTCAGTGTCACCCGGCTGCCTGCCACACCATGCAGTCCGCCGATTGTCTCGCTGCCGTTCATGTTCAGTGTTGCTCCTGACGCAGTCAGACCAACAACCGACGTGTTGGCTATCGCCACACCGTTCTGCACTGACAGCGTGCCCAGCGCTATCGTCGTGATTCCCGTATAGGTGTTCACACCACTGAGCACCAGTTCACCCACCCCATCTTTGGTAAGCGACCCACTACCCGTTCCGATATTTCCGGTTATTCTTGTGGTACCCGCACCGCCAAGAGTAAGCCCCTGGCCAGCACCGACAATGCTGCCGCTCAAGGTCAGCTCACTGCCCGAATCGGTATTTATCCGGCTTTGAGCAGCAAGAGTTACTACTCCCGCATAACTGTTTGTGCCCGTCACACTTCGCAGCGCGCCTACGCCAGCAACACCGTTTCCGTTGATCGTCAACGCCTCGGCTCCGACCGCAATACCGAGCACATCTCCCTGAAGCGCTAACGTTGTGTTATTGTTGACAACGGCACCGTTAGACACACTGCCAAGTGCCGTGCCACTCTGGATAACGAGTGTTCCGTTGTTGATCGTCGTGACGCCGCCATAGGTGTTGTCTCCACTCAACACCAGCGTCCCTGCCCCCTCTTTGGTCAACGAACCGGTTTCGGTGATCTGTCCGGAAAGGGTCAATGTGTTACTGTTCGTATTGACCGTGTCAGATCCGTTCAGGCGAACAGCATTGTCGAACGACATATTGTTGCTCCCTGCGATCAGGGCTGTCGTATCGCTCATGATCAGCGTACTGTCGCCAATCGCGTCGCTGTTCAGGACAACCAGATTGCCTGACAGTATTTGCGTAGAGCCGGTATAGGTGTTGGCTCCTCCAAGGGTCAAGGTTCCTGCGCCGGTCTTTTGAAGGACAATTCCTCCGTCGATCCGGGCATTGATCACGGCATCGACACCCATATTGACACCGAGCGTCCCTACAGAGCTTGTCAGTAGGCCCGAAGCTCCCTGCTCAAGCGTATAGCCTGTGGAAAAGGTGATAGTATTGACGTCCTGAGAACCCACGACAGTCACCGTTCCGGGCGTTGCAGTAAAAATCGCATCGTTGGCAGACGACCAGACGGTATTCGATGCACCTCCATCGGTAGTCCAGTTGTTGAATCCGGCTTGCCAGTTTCCTGTGCCGCCCTGAACTCCTATAGCAGGACCTGGGTCCCACGTATAAGTGACCGCAATTGCGACATTACCGGTGTTGTTGTTCCATGCGAGCATGGCAAGGACCAGGGCGAGCGATAGCTTTCTCTTTTTCATAGCCGGTGGGGGGATGGCTGTTGGGGGATATGGAACGTCTTTAGGGGCTGTAAAGCTCAAATGAGCGATAACCGATCCTTTTTTCGTCACAAAATATATACAAAACACGTACATGCAAAAACTTTTATCACTTATTCCATAAACTGCGCGGCCAAAAAATCACATTTACCTCCAATCAATCACGATACCTTCAGTCCGATTCACCATCATCAAAAACACGGGGCAAACACGAAAGCGTCCCTCTGTCTGGGATGAGGGCAAAGTGACCTGCCATGCAGGGTCTTTCGACGAGAAAGCATTGCGATAAAAGGAATTACAAGGAATTTTCGATACGATTAATGAATGGCTGTTCAATCGTATGAAAAAAATTGTGCAGCATGCGGATCAAGCAGGCAAAGACAGGGTCAAACCAATAGCGGCAAGCAACGCCGGAGGTGCTCGGCGTTCCGGATAAGCGCGGTGTGAAAAAAAGCTGATGTGCATGTTCGGCATCTGCTGACACGCTTCATACGATGGGTCGTAGGAACCGGTTCCTTGACGGAAATAGCGAGTGAGATGAACCTGTTTCGAAGAAAACCTGTGCAGACAGAAAATCCCGTTGCTACTGAATGACGCCATCCTTGAGTTTATTCGACTCCGCATTCCCCAATAACGGTGCCTCATAAGAACTGAAATTGAAAAATCCAGAAAGCGCGCCCGGCTGTACGGCATGAGATCCTGACTGGGAATTCAGGCCATCGTTCAGATTGCTGATCACCGCGCCGCCGATTATCCGACTGCCATAAACCACCAGATGTGGAAAATGTGCCTGATCGAGGATGAGGCCTGCCGGCAATCCTGCTCCGGAAACATTGTCGCCTGTACCATTCAGAGTAAAGTAGACATCACCGCCCGAAGAGTTGCCAAGCCTCAGTGTCCGCGCACCTATCTGGACCACATTGCCTTTTTCCCCAAGATCATGGCGTTGGGAGCCGATCATATCGATGGTTACATCCTTTCCGACAATTTCATTTTCAGCATCCTTCCCAAAGGAAAAAATGCCTCCATTCAGCGAGGTCAGGACCACCGTGCCGCCAGACGTTCCTCCTGCATTTACCAGATCCACAGAAACACCGCCATCGATGTCGGTAAGCCAGATGCCTCCACCGGTAGTACGGGCATTCAGAACCGACGCATCGATCTCCAGAGGATTGGAAGATGCTCCGATGGTTGCTGTCGCCGCGGTCACCTCAAGATTCAACGTCCCGCCTGTGATATCGGCCACATCATCGTTACCCGACTCGATTATGCTGCCAACTGAACGCAGCGACACAATTCCGGGGCCGGCATCGATGCGATCAACGGCCAGAGCATGCGTGCTTTGCAGGTAGATGCCGCCACGGTGCGTTATCGCGCTTGCCAGCCGTCCAACCGTCATGTCGATATCGCCATCGACGGCAGATGTGCCGATACCGGTCTTTGCCGTCAGCATTACCGACCCGGCAGTGATCACATTCGAGACCTTATCCGATATCTTGTTGTCCGTGATAGCGCCAGTAACCGATGATCCGGAACCGGCGGTCACATTGATGTCACCGACATACGAAATCAAATGCGACAATGCCACGTCTCCCGTCGCGGTGTAGTTTATCGCACCGTCAATCGTCCAGGTTACGGTTCCGTCTGCCATCGTGATCGCACCGTTGCGCGCCGCCATGGTTACCTTGCCGGTCTCGCCGGTCACCACATTTGAGTTCTGCGCAATTGCCGCACCAGCCAGCACGATGTCGCCGCTCAAAGAGGTGATCGCACCTCCGATCGTGATCGTGCCTGCCGCATCCACGTCATAATCACCGGACCTCGTCATGTCCTCAACTCCATCGATGGAGGTAAGGATGACATCGTCAGCCTCCCGCACATACACGCCTCCATTGCCGGCGCTGCCTGCCGAAAGGGTGTTGGCGGCGGTTTTCACTCGATGGGTCGCGTCAGTACCAACACCGGAGGCGCTGTTCAGCGTCACACTATCACCGGTGATCGTGCCCCCCGCATCCAGAATACTGCCCTCCGTCGTGCTCAGGATGATGTTGTCGAGCGCTTTTCCGATATTCGAGTTTACCGTGATGCCTCCGGCATGCCGGTCAATGATTGTGAGCGTATGGGCCCCGGTGCCGTTCATCGCCAGCGCCAATCGGCTCGTATTCAGCGCATTGGCTTCACTCGCCGCGATATCGCCTGCCGAGCCGGCTCCGGAACTCGTCAATCGCAGAATTCCCGTGCTCTCTGTGTAAACCGGCGCGCTCGTGCTGCCGATGCCGCCGATTGCTTCCAGCGTTACCTGGTTACCAATAACCTTACCTGACCTGCGGGTGATGTTACCTCCCGACCTGAGCGAGGTGTCACCTCCGGTTGAGCCGACATCGCCCGCCAGAGCTATGTTTCCGCCGGCAATCAGGTCGTATGGACCACCGGCAGCCAGGTTAGGGCCGGTAAGCGTGACGGCATCAACTTCGTTCACATACACTCCGCCGCTTGTCCGGCTTCTCGCAAACAACGACCCTGCTGCGGTCTGTACACGATTATCGGCATTCGTTCCAACACCGGTTTCGCTGTCCAGTGTGACGTTGTTGCCAGTTACCGTCCCGATACCCTCCCTGATCATGCCACTTGTCGTGTTCAGCGTAATGCTGTCTTCGGTTGTGCCGATATTCCCGCCAACCGTAATGCCCTCGTTATGCGTACCAATAATTTTAACGGTCTGCACACCAGCACCAGTCGTCGCCAGCATCAGCCGGTTCGTATTCAGCGCGTTTGATTCACTTACCGAGATATCACCCTCCGCTCCAACTCCGGAGCTGGTCAGGCTCAGCATCCCCGTGCTCGTTGTCCGCAGCGGAGCGTTCGTGCTGCCGATACCTTTTCCCGCACTCAAGGTGACGTTGTAGCCGCTCACCACGCCAGTGCCGCTGATGCTGCCCGCTGTGGCGGTCAGCACGGTGTTGCCAATGGTGCTACCGACCGCTGCGTTGAGCAGAATATCACGATGGGCAACAAGAGTGAGGGTGTTGCCGCTACTCCAGGTAACGGCACTGTTCACCGTGATATCGCCGTACTGTGATGATACGCCTTCCGTTCCGGTTTCAACCTGAACACCAGCCCGTGAAAGGGCATCTATAAGTGTTTCTGTGGACAGAATCGAGGAATCGTCAGTCGATGTAAATGGAGAACTTCCTGTTATACGCATATCAGGCACAGCTGATTGAATCGTAATATTGTTCGGATCAAGCAGCAGGGTGCCGGTAATACCCCGGGATGCACGCAGATCGGTGAGGCCCTGGTAATCGAGGTAGCCCTTGCCCGATACCTCGGCAAATCCGCCGTTACCACCGAGCTGGCCGCCACGGGCCGAGATGTTGCCGTAGAACCTGGTGCCGCCGTTCGCCCAGACGACGACCTTTCCGCCGTCGCCATCGCCTGTGGCGGAAGCGTTGATCTGTACATCGCGGTCAACGTACGTGCGGCTGGCGTTCTGCACACCGGGGTTCTTGCCCTGGTAGTCGCCACCGACCAGCACGGTACCTCCGCCGTTCGCGCCGGAAGCGTCAATCCGCGTGCCGTCGAAAAGGCCGACCTTGTCGCCCAGCACCTTGACGGTACCGCCTTTCTGACCGGAGCCTTTGCCGGAAACGTCAATGGTGCCGCTGTTCCGGGTGATGCCTTCGTCACCGCCCGAGAGAACGGCGCTGCCGCCCGCGACGTCGAGCGCGGAGGCCTCGATGATGCCGCTGTTGTTCACCACCGAGGTGAATACATCGGCGCCAGAGCTTCCTACCATGACGATCTCCCCGCCTTTTGCGGAGATGGTGCCGCTGTTGCTGACGGCGGCGTCCATGGGCTTGCCGTCAGGACCGATGACGTTTTCAAGCACTTTTCCCGACACGGTGTAGGTCATCAGGCCGTCGCCGTTCATGTCGAGCGTGAGCTCCCTGCCGGAAGCCATGACGACCTTGCCGAGCTGGCCAACGATGGTGCCTTCGTTGGTAACACCGGGAGCGACAAGAAAGCAGAATCCGTTATCGGCGATCCTGATTTCACCCTTGTTGACCACATATGCGATTGCCTTCGACAGATCCTGCGTGAACAGGTTCCTGCCGCCCATGAAGTCTTCACTGTCGATCGAGAGCGTCGTTGCCAGCAGGCCGGCAACATCGATCTTCGCAGTGGCTCCGAACACAATGCCGTTCGGGTTGGTGATGAACACCCTGCCGTTGGCCGACAGCTGCCCGAGTATGCTTGTCGGGGCGCCACTGGTGACCCGGTTGAGAGCTACCGAATTGGCACCCTGCTGCTGGTTGAATCGCACCATTTCGTTGGCGCCAATATCGAATCCTCGCCAGTCGATCACCGCCCGGGCGCTGGCCTGGTCTATAACCGTCGAAGTCTCGCGTTGTACGATGTTGGCCTGACCCTTGACGACCAGTCCGTCTATGGGAGCCGAAAAAGCGTACATCGGGTAGAAGAAGAGCATGGCTCCGGCAGCAACGACGCTGATGAGCGGTTTCCTCATATGCCTGAGGATGCGGGCGGAGTGGAACGAGTGCCTCATGGTTCAATATCCCTTTGTGTGTTCATCTTTGGATCAAAGCCTGACAGCGGCCTGGAAGTACAGCACCGGCTTGTCTTTGAGGTAGTTGCTCGACGGATTAAGCGGGAACCCGATATCAAACCGGAAATCGGTCGGCGCGATGGTCATGAGATGGGATGAAACACCCACGCCCACGCCCGTCAGCTCGGCCTTGTGCTGCGAACCCGCGAATATGTTTCGTTTGTAGGCATATCCGTAATCTATGAATGCCGCAAGTTGCAGACTCTCCCTGTTCGATAGCGGGTTGGCCCGCAACGAAAAGCTCACATTGCAGCCCTTGTCGCCGGCACCCTCTCCGAGTCCATAACCGTGAACGGAATCCACTCCACCAATGAGCCACTCTTCACCGGCCAGCAGGTTGTCGGGCGACCATTGACCGGAAGCCCTGACAAGGGCCGAAAAGCTCTCGCCAAGCGGCTGGTAACGGGCAAGATCGAGGTTTGCCTTGAAAAACGAGTTGCTGGCATTGAAACGGCTGGCAAAGCTGTTGCCTTTCCCTGTACCGCCAAACATTCCACCAAGACCTTTTGCAAGGGTCAGGGAAGCAAGACCCCGACCTCCTGCGAAAACACGGTCACCCTGAAACTGAAGGTAGGTGACTCTCGTTTTGTCACGGGAGCTGATCTCACTCATCAGGTAATATTTGGCTTCAGCCGCACGGAAGCCGAGTTTGCCTGTAAGTTTTGCGCCTCGCTGCCTGATCAATGGCTGCCGTGCATAAAGATCTCCACTGATCTCTTCGTTATGAATGCCAAGATCCGCAAACTCCTTGCCGACATCGAAATTTCCATCGAATACGCTCAGGCCGACCATAGCGCCTGCGTCATTGACCGGAAACTCGTAACTGCCGCTGAACACCTTCATATGAGAGGGGTTGTCCCCGATAAGGGTGCCCAGGGCCATATATGAACCCGGAATGAAGCCGTTGACCCATTCGGCCGTAACGCCGTAGCGATAACGACTGACATAATCCGACCCATAATTGTTCGAGGACAGGGTGACATGGACGGGAACACTGTCATCTACCCTGGCATGAATGTCCGTCGTGCCGGACAGCACGCCCGGAGTGAAGTTCGCCGTCACCTTCAGGTCGGTGAAGTCTTCGTTGAGGTGCAGCAGCCCCTTCTCGAGGCCTTCGATGGTCGGCGCTGCGCTCTCATCTCCATCCAGCTGGTGGCGAAGGATAAACAGTGTCGAGTAGTTTTTGTTGCCCTCGACGATCAACTGGCCGATTCGCCCTTCGACGATCATGATCGAGACTATTCCGCCGTTGATCTTCTGGGGGGGAATAAAGGCCTTTGCAAGCGGCTGCCCTCGACGATGATACTCCTCACTGACCTGACCGGCCGCTTCACGAAGCTTCCGGAGATCGCATTCCTGGCCGATAAACGGTGAAAGCACCGCGTTCAGGTCGTCAGCACCAATCGAGTTGTTTCCTGAATAACTGAATCCGTTGACCATGATGGTATTCGGCCTGCTGATGTCGGCGGAAGGGCGCTGCAACATGGATGGATTGACTGCAGCACCGGAACTGCCGGCAGCTGCTGCGGGATAAGCAGGATACAGTATGAACGGTGAAAACAGTAAAACCGCACATGACAGGTCAATACAGATCTGCTTCACAGAAAATTTTCTTCCAGCCATAACGATAGGTTGTTTACGAGTAAACCTGGCCAGCCGGCCATACGGATCAACATCGATCGGAGGTCAGGCGAAATATCTTTGACAGTCGACAGCAATATCACCGAAGCGTCACTCAGCAATCAGGCCAAAACCGGCCATAGCACGTTCATGAGCACACTGCATGCCGGAAAGCGTCGCCAATCCTGCCGAGGATATGGCAAGCCCTGCATTCAGGATGCGCAATGATGTCCGTGAGACCTGAGGCCGTCAGGACAATTGAAGCCGGATAATTTTATTGAAAGCTGCACATGCACGCATGGCAAGAGTCGGGATGAACGGGAATGTTCTCTCTTTTTCATAGCCTTGGGGGTTGGCTGTTTGGTGAAAACACGACTCTCTGGCCAGGCTGTTGTTCAGCAGGCCAGGAAGATTCGCACTTCCTCAATTTATACACACCACCAATACATGCAACACTATACTCAGCACTACAGCATATACTGATCATATTTTACATCGTCATGAAACCGTTATCGAAGACCTTCGAGACAGGAACATCGCATCATAAAGACACGGGAAACCAAACACTATCCGCTGTCAGGGATATTTGTTATCTTTCTTTTCGAAGATTTGCAGAAGAATGAGCGAGGACGCAGATATCAATGCAAACAGAGTACCTTGGATACGCCGCCGGCTTGCGGACCACCCTTGCATTCGTCCCCCAGGCATACCGGATGATCCGTACACGGCAGGCGCGGGATATCAGCATGTCGTGGGCCATATCCATGATCTCCGGATCGATCCTCTGGTTCTGCTACGGCCTCGCAAAACAGAGCATCCCGATCATCTCGGCAAACGGAATCACGCTGGTGCTGCTCAGCGTCATACTCGCCGTCAAAATCCGCCATCGCTGATCGCCCCGAGCGACTGCAGGCCTCCAACAATCAGAATCAGTACCGATCATGAACGGAAGATCCATAGGATTTGCAGGAACAGGAAGAATAGCCCAGGCACTCATCTCCGGGCTCGTAAAAGAGGAGGGGAGCGTCATCTCCGGCTACGACAAGGATTTCGATGCCCTGCAGCGGGTAGCCGGCCAGTTCGGCATCCGTCCGGCGGGTTCGATCATCGACCTCGCCAGGAACGCATCAATCATCATCATCGCCGTCAAACCCTACCAGGTGGCAGAAGTACTTGCCGAACTGAGCCCCGAACTGGGGGAAAACCATCTGCTGATCAGCGTTGCCGCAGGCATTTCGACAGAGTTCATAGCTTCCCGCTGTCCCGAAGGCACCAGAGTGATAAGGGTCATGCCGAACACGCCTGCCTTCGTTGGCAAGGGCATGACCGCGCTTTGCCGCGGCGCTCACGCTACCTCAGGCGATCTTGATGTTGCTGAAGGGCTCTTCAACTCGATCGGGAAGACCGCCGTCATCGGGGAATCCGGAATGGACGCTGCCACGGCCGTTTCCGGCAGCGGACCGGCGTACATGTTCCGGATCATCGACTCGATAGCAGAAGGCGGGTCTGCTTGCGGCCTCGATCGTGAAACATCGATGCTGCTGGCCGCCCAGACCATGCTCGGAGCTGCGACCATGGTGCTTGAAGGGAGAAAAAGCCCTGAGGATCTCGTCAAAGAGGTCACTACGCCAGGAGGAACGACCGAAGCAGGCTTGCAGGCAATGGACCGGTACGGCCTCAGGCAGGCCCTGGTGGAAACCGTGAAGGCAGCTGCGGCAAGATCACGGGAACTCATGAAATAAGTGGTATATGCGTAAAGCGTTCAGTATCCTGCTGCTGTTGGCCTCGCTCCTGGCGACGACGGCAGCGGCCCAAATGAAAAGCGGAGGGAGTGCCTCAACGAGGGACAGCCTGTTCCTCGATGCGGCGATCGACAACAGGACTCCGTATGTCGGACAGGAGGTCATCCTGACCTACTCCCTCTATTTCGTAAACATCGCACCGAGGATCGTAGACACAGGAAAAGCGGAGCACCCCGGGCTCTGGGCTCAGGAGGTGACACCGGAAGGCTACATAAAGAGCACCCCGGCAACCGTAGGCGGAAAAAGCTTCAAAAAGGCGGTCGTAAAACAGCTCAAGCTGCTTCCGATGCAGGCAGGGAATCTTTCGGTCTCGAATTACCGGCTGCGCTGCTTCCTGCCGTCGAACACAGGTATCGGAAAAGAGGGTTCAAGGGATATCGAAACCGTCATCACGGCCCCGACGACAGTCATCGTTGCCAAACCGCTGCCAAAAGGGGCGCCCGAGGGGTTCAACGGAGCCGTAGGCGATTTTTCGATCGAACTCTCATCGAACAGGTTTCAGGTGCACGCCGGCGAGCCCCTGACGCTCGCCATCAAGATAAGCGGCAGGGGCAACCTCAAGGAATTTCCCCAGGTCGCACTGAAGCTGCCCGAAGGGTTCAGGCAAGCCGAGACCAGCGTCCCCACCGTCACCCGGGAGAATTCCGGCCGGGAGGGAGAAGCCGTCTCGTCCAAGATCACCCTCATCTCCGACCACGCGGGAAGCACCAGGTTCACTCCAATCAGGCTGACGGCGTTCAATCCATGGAAAGTCGGTTACGAAACCATCTCTTCCGAACAGATCGCCATCACGGTCCTGCCTGCAGAAAAAACCCCGCAACAGAGCTCGCCGGACTCGATTTCTCCCGCGCCTCCGGATCGGAGCGCATGGCTGCCCCCTGCCGCAATGATCTCCATGGCGATCGCAGTCCTGCTGTTTGTCGCGTTATTCTTTCTGTTCGCCGGAAAGCATCGAAAAAAGCGGCCTGCACAGATCGAAATAACGCCGGATCAGCCACAGATGACAGCTGCCCCGCAGACACCGGAATCTGCCGAATCCCTGCGGGGAAGACTTTACGAGGCGCTGGGCAAGGCCGGCATCCAGAATCCCGCAGGCCTGACGTCTCAACAACTCAAAATGGCGTTGACCGGTCTGAAGGTAAAACCTGAATGTGCGGAGGCGCTGCTTGAGTTCATGAAGATGATCGACCATGCCGTCTACACTCCGGGCAAAACATCGCGCGAAGCGCTCGAAAAACTGAACAGAAAAGCCTCTTCGGTTTTCGAGGCCCTGTCGGACGGATGCGAGTCCTGACGGACCCGGGAGCGCCGAGCTCCAGCTCGGCGTTTTCTTCTTCGCTCATACGCACCGGTCCACGCCACACTGTCAGATAGCCAACTGCGTCCCGCACAAGATTGAATCGTACTCTGATTCCAAATCAATCATGCATGTGGGCACCTCTATCTATTTGTTCCGAAACCCGATTCTCACGACAATATATAGAGGTGCCCATAAGAGCGGTGGAATCCGGCTGCCAGTTACCGTGTCATGCCGAGTGAAACGAAGCATCCAGTGGATCCTTCGCCCGATTACGTCAGCCTCAGGATGACAAGAAAGATCAGCGTTGTATGAGAAATGGAATTACTCATCGGATCAGTCGATGAATCCGGGCTGACTGCGGCCGAGTTCGCCGAGCTGGAGCTCAGCGCTCCCGGGCACGGCGCCCAGTTCCGGGAGATGCAGGGCTATTTCGGGGTGATCGGTGATCAGGCCGTCGACGCCAAGCTGTTTCATTCGGATCATCTCTTCGGGCCGATTGACTGTCCAGACGACGACCTTTACGCCTAAGCGATGCAGTTTTTCCACGACTCCCTCGTCCACAAGCGCATAGTAGGGATTGACGTAGGCTGGCATGAATCCCGGACGACCAGGAAACGCATCGAACATGTCGGAGTCATCCACCAGCAGGCCATAGCACAATTCCGGCATGAGGTGATGCGCAGCGCTCACGATCCGGTCGTCAAACGACTGGAGCCGCACCCGTTCGCCGAGTCCGGAGCGAACTATCTCCCGAATGACGAGGGCGGCATACTCCGCCGGAGGTGGATGGGCGATGCCGTCCAGTGCCGGCCAGGACTTCACTTCAAGGTTATAGATCATCTGTCCCGGACGTCCGATCCGGCACAGGTGCGCCTCGACCTCCCTGAATACAGCCGACAGCTCCGGGCGAAACGCCACGATCCGCTGCTGGCCGGGAAACTCCGGCGAGGGGTTGCCGCAGTCAATGCGGGCGATCTCCTCATATGACATCGAATAGAAGTATTGCCTGGAAGGCGTGTCGCCGGACCGATCCGATACCCAGGGATCGTGGGACACGAGGATGCGGTGATCATTCGAGACGACCAGGTCGAGTTCGATCACCCGGCAACCGAGATCGGCCGCCATGCAGAATGCCTGGATGGTATTTTCCGGATAATAGGCCCTGGCCCCTCGATGGGCCTGAATTTCGAACGGCATGTGGTTTCAGTATAAGAGCTTCGGGACCGGCGTCACCCCTCGACGTCGCCCGAAGCAGCAGGGCGCGTCACCAGCTCCGCCGCCTGCCGTTAAACGGTCAGCCGGCATTGGATGTCAGGACGCCCGCTTTCCGTTCGACGACCTGGTGGGTTTGGCTGTCGGAGCTTTCCTGCTTTTCTTCTTCTGGACTTTGTTGCCTGAAACATTTGGCCCGTTTGACTGCGACAGTCCATGGTTTCCATAGAGGGAGGGGGTAGTTCCGTTTTTACGGGCTCGATTGAATTTGTTCTTGCGATACTTCTTCTCGAGGTCGGCGTAAGGGCTTGGTGGGTCTGGCGAGGTATTGAAATTATTGAAGTTAGGTTCATCAATAACCTCGTAAACATCATCCAGGACCACGTCAGGATGAATCTTGTTCTGCAAATTAATTGATCGTTTTTGTTCTGAAAATCGCGAGCAATACTCAACTCTGGATCTCGTCGGGAACGGGGTTAATAATTTAAAACTTTAGCGATAAAAAGCAAGCATGCGTTTTCGTCATGTGCCGCACCACTCTCCGATCGAACGGCTGCCCCGCTCAAATCAAGGCTTTCAGGTTTTCAATTGAATGTTATACCGTCAAATATTAACTTTGAGTTCATAGCCATCGAACCATTAACCCGGAGATTTGCAACATGGACATTCGCCGCTGGATACTTGCGGTCATCATGCCGCCCGCAGCCGTCATGAACAAAGAGGCTGGAACGATCATGCTCACCGGCCTGCTTACCCTCCTCGGATGGCTCCCCGGGGTAGTGGCCGCATCGGTAATGATCGTTCAGGAACAGAAAATGAAACAGGCCCAGGCATAATACTCGCGTTGAACCGTCGGTCTCACAACACCGGCGGGCTCCTGATCGTTCTCCGGCCGGACCGGGTTCCTGTCTGCGGGCAAGGCCCGGTCCGGTATCGCGTTTCTTCCCTTCCCCGCGAGAGCTGCCGCAGCAGCGTCCAAACAGGAATTCATCCGCACTCCGGCCCGTAAAGCAGGGGCCAAAGATATTACCTTAAGGGATATTCAGACTAACGACTCAGATGCCATCTCCCTCCTACAAGCGAGTGGTCGCAATAGATTTCGGCACCAAACGTATCGGGCTGGCCAAGAGCGACCCGCTCGGCATGTTCGCCCAGCCGGTCGGCACGTTCGATATCGACGGGCTGCATGCTGCCCTGGAAAACCTCCTCCGGCAGGACGGGATCGACAGGATCATCGTCGGCTACCCCCTGAGCGACCGCGGGGAGACCAACCGCATGACCTCGGTCATCGACTCCTTCGTCGAGAAGCTCGGGCGATGGTTCCCGTCGCTGCCTGTCGAAACCGTCGACGAGCACCGCTCTTCGAGGGAGGCCCGACAGATACTTGCCGGGTCGGGCGCCAGCAGGAAAAAGCGCAACGTGAAGGGGCGTGTCGACACCGCCGCAGCCTGCGTCATCCTGCAGGGTTACCTCGATTCGGCCCGATGAGCCCTCATTGGCGTGGACCTTGCGCCCATTTTGCGTTTAGCTTTTCGGACGGGCTTCTGTATCTTCAGGGATAACCGGAATCACCATTTATCCAATCCCGTCCAATCCCGCATGACCAACTCGGAAACCCTTGCGATGTTCAAATCGACCGGAGCCCTGCTCGACGGTCATTTCAGGCTCACCTCGGGCCGCCACAGCGACTCCTACTTCCAGTGCGCCAAGGTTCTTCAGTACCCCGAACACCTTTCGGCTATCTGCTCGGACATCGCCGGCCATTTCAGGGACGCCGGCATCACGACCGTCATCTCCCCGGCCATAGGCGGCATCGTGGTCGGCACTGAAGTGGGCCGCCAGCTGGGCGTCAAGACCATATTCGCCGAGAGGAAGGAGGAGGGCATGACCATCCGCAGGGGCTTCGTCGTCGAACCGTCCGAAAAGGTTCTGGTGGTCGAGGACGTCATCACGACCGGAGGTTCCGTGGCAGAGGTGATCGGGCTGATCGAGGCTGCCGGCGCGACGGTCGCAGGGGTGGGCTCGGTGGTCGATCGCAGCAACGGCCGGGTCAGGCTGTCGGACAACCAGTTCTCCCTGCTTTCGCTCGAAGTGGTCAGCCATGCGCCGGATGAGTGCCCGCTCTGCAAGGAGGGCATCCCGATCTACGCTCCGGGAAGCAGGTCAAACCCTCAAGGCTGAATTCGCCCATGCAGCAGCTTATCCAGAGGATCTCGTTCATCGGACTCGGCCTCATAGGAGCCTCGCTCATGCAGTCGATCAGGAAAGCTTCAGCCGTCGTCGGAAGGAGCATCGAGCTGATCGGATGGGACCCCGGATTCGCACAGGACGACATCGCCTGCATTACCGGCTCGCTGGGGCTAGACCGGTTCGAGTCCGAACCGGAGAAGCTCTACGATGCGGACGTAATCGTGCTCTGCGCCCCGGTCATCTCGAACATTGCCCTGCTCGAACAGGTAAAGCGGCATGCGCCTGCCGGAGCATTAGTGACCGATGTATCGAGCACCAAGGCGCTGATCGCTGAGAAAGCATCCGCTCTCGGCCTCGACTTCATCGGCATGCACCCTATAGCCGGACGTGAACAGCAGGGATACCTCGCGGCTTCTCAGGAGCTGCTCTCGGGACGGCTCATGATCGTCTGTTCGGGAGACCGTCTGCCGGAAAGCGGCCGGGCTGGGGAGTTCTTCTGCCTCCTCGAGGCGGCGGGCTGCATCCCGGCCGTCATGACCCCGGAGGAACACGACCGGGTCTACGCGAACATCAGCCACCTGCCGCAGCTCATCTCGACCGCGCTGATGACCCACTGCCGTGAAAACATCCCCCGCTCAGGCCCGGGATTCGCATCGGTGACCCGACTTGCCGGCAGCCCCTGGCCGGTATGGCGCGACATCATCGCAACCAACGGCGCCAACATCGCGGACGAACTCGAATCGTTTTCAGGCAGCCTCGCCAGGCTCGCTGCCGAGGTGCGCGAACAGAAGCTCGACGCGCTCGCCGACAGTTTCGGCGAAGCCAACCGCCTTTATCAATTCCTTCAGCAAGGAGGCAGGCAATGAGGTTCGCCATCATCGTCAACATCATGCGCGAAAAGGCACTGAAACTGGCGAGGGAGCTTGCCGCTTGGCTCGAGGAGCGAGGGATCGACTACGTTTACGACACCGAATCGGCCAGGGCCCTCGGCAGCACGAAATCAGCCGAAGTGGAGCTCCTCAACCGGAGTTGCGACGTTTTCGTCTCGCTCGGGGGCGACGGCACGCTGCTCTTCACCTCCCACTATTCGGTGGCAAAACCGGTGCTCGGCATCAATGTCGGGAACCTCGGTTTCCTTACCGAATTCAACCCGGTGGATATGTTTTCGGCGGTGGAGCATGTGCTGAACGGCAACTATTCGATACATACCCGGTCGCAGCTCGAAGCCAGCATCGAGATCGACGGCGGCATGCGGCAACTGACTGCCCTGAACGACGTGGTCATCGAAAAAGGCACCTACTCGCGCATCCCGACCTTCGTGATCCGTCTTGACGACGAAATCCTCGGATCGTACCGTGCCGACGGCATCATCATCGCCACATCCACCGGTTCGACCGCCTACTCCCTTTCGGCCGGAGGGCCGATCATCGCACCGAAATCGAACGTTTTCGTCATCACCCCCATCTGTCCGCATATGCTCACGGTCAGGCCCATCGTGATCAGCGACGACAAGCTCATCCGGGTATCGGTAGAGGCGCCGGACGGCGAGTTCCCGCTCAACCTCGATGGCCACCTTCGCAAGATGCTGGCCCCCGGAGAGATCGTCACGGTCAGGAAATCACCCCAGGCCATCAACCTGGTCGCTAACGAAAAGAGGAATTACTGCGAGATTCTCCGCACCAAGCTGCTCTGGGGCCATGAGCACCCCGCCGGACAGTAGTCCGTCCATTCAGTAACCATATTTCCCTCCGGCCTCATGACCGAGCGCATCAGCTCCGCATCGCTGCACCGCATCCTCGGGATCGTCCCCTCGACCCCGTTGAGCCCGGCTGCCATGGGCTCGGCCCTGAAAGTAGCATTCTGCCCCGCGCCGGAGCTGAGCCCGAGGCTTGAACGATTCACGGCCGCACTGCGGGATGCGCTGCGTTCATGCGGAACGGCGGTGATCGACGACCGGAATATGGATGGCGGTGATGGGCGATACAGCCCGGGCACGGTCGTGATCGCCCCAGGCAGCTTCCCTGACCATCTGCTGCCGATCAACCGGGTCTCGACGCTCTACAACAACATCATCGTGGGTATCTATGATGAGTCGCCTCCGGTGATACCGGGCGAAGCGCCCCAGAAGACGCTGGACGCGGTCGTCGGACGCCTTGCCTGGGATATGGTGCATCTGGTGATCTATGTAACCGGCAGCTCCTGGACCGTCTGCAGCATGAACGGCGGGGTCACATCATTCGACACGCCGCTGCCCGAACCCGGAGACGTCCTGGGGTCGCTCGTACCGAAGCTGACCGCGCAGGTCGTGCCGCCGAGGGCCGGTGATATCGACATCCGCCACGGAGCCCTCGACACGTCGGAACGAGGCTTCAAGGCAATCGCAGGTGACTTCGCTGAAAGCGGCAGCATCTGGGACGGCAACCCCCTGCTGATGAGCCACACCTCCCGGGATGGCCTCGCTTACCGGAACGGGTTCTACCGGAAGATCGTCGCCCGCTACCTCGACGAGCGGACCGGCATGAGCTACGGCTTCTTCGCGCGGCAGCTCCCGGTGCAGGTCGCACCGGCTGTCGACACCGGAAGGAATGGGGATAACCATGAGGAATCGGCCGTGGAGATCCTGATCGCCAGACGGCGGCTGCTCGTGCCCATCCCAGATGTACGCGTCGTAACTACCCGCTCCGGATGCAGGAAAACTGCTGTCGACAGCCGTCAGGACCTGGTCGAAACCGGGCTTGCAAAGGGTCGAATGTGGCTCTCCACCCCGTCAGGCCTTCCGCCCGAGGTGGCCGTTCGGCCATCGTTCGATACACTTACCATCGTCGCGCACGCATTGGGTAATGCCATGGTGTCGAGCATACTGCAAACACTTCGGCCGGATGCCCGTTTTCCGGGATTGCTCGCTGCCTTCGGAGCCTCGATGACCCATTGGCACCACTACCCGGACGATGAACAGCTCCCGCAAGGATATGTCGTCCACGGCAGCGACAACCCGCCCGTATCCTGTTCGACGCCGCAGTCGGCCGCCTACAGCCTGCTCGGCAAGCTCGACGCCCTTGAACGGGCCCTTGAGAACGGGATGGAGTATCTGGGTGATGTGCATATCGAACCGGGCCACGGCACGAACATGGTCGGGACAATGTCGCTGGCCGAAACGGCCGCAAGGCTGAACCGGGAGATGGCCTCCTGACCCTGTCGGGACGACGGACACTCGCTTTGCATACCGTGCCCTGGGTTTCAACCAGGCTCAAGGATCATCGAAGAGGTTGGGCTGAAGCCCGGGAATGTTTTTTTTGGGGGGCTGTTCCCCTGGCTGAAGCCGGGGGCTACACGGGAAAATGTAAGAGTTGAATGTCCGCAGGGTTAAAACCCTGCTGAGTATGGGACGGCGTTTTCGGAATATCTTCGGTTTCATGCAGCATATGTCCGCAGGGTTGGAACCCTGCCGGGTACGGGACGGCGTTTTCGGTAGTGTTTCAGATTCCGGCGGCAGATGTCCACGGTTCCACAGGACTGGATCCCTCGTTCAGGAAATCCCGACAGGTCGGGACGACGGATACTCATCTTTCCTACTTTTTCCTGTGTAGCCCCGGGCTTCAGCCCGGGGTTCCGATATCCAATTGTTTTATCGGGTTTTAACCCAACCCTCCCTCACGGATTCCGCCGGGTTTCAACCCGGCTCAGGGATCATCGAAGAGGTTGGGCTGAAGCCCGGGAATGTTTTTTTTGGGGGGCGGTGTTCTGTTCCCCCGGCTGAAGCCGGGGGCTACACGGGAGAATGTAAGAGTTGAATGTCCGCAGGGTTAAAACCCTGCTGAGTATGGGACGGCGTTTTCGGAATATCTTCGGTTTCATGCAGCATATGTCCGCAGGGTTGGAACCCTGCCGGGTACGGGACGGCGTT
>Ga0326729_1000145_pt1 | contig 18880 bp, 17 predicted proteins | sample MHFSIPfraction_2_FD_207744 | JGI IMG/M metagenome (GOLD analysis project Ga0326729, IMG submission 207744) | Lab enriched peat soil microbial communities from Michigan Hollow, Ithaca, NY, United States - MHF6AY SIP fraction | ecosystem: Environmental > Terrestrial > Soil > Wetlands > Peat...
CGAGCTTCGGATCGACACCTTGTGTCAGGAGGTTCAGGGCCATTGTCACGACATCCATGTTGCCACACCGTTCGCCGTTGCCGAACAGCGCGCCTTCCACGCGATCCGCACCCGCCATGACAGCCAGCTCGGCTGTGGCTACGGCCGTTCCGCGGTCATTATGCGCATGCACGCTGATGATGGCTGCTTCACGGTCCCTGAGGTTCCGGCAGAACCACTCGATCCTGTCGGCATAAAGGTTCGGCGTCGAAAGCTCGACCGTCGAGGGAAGGTTCAGGATGACCTTGTTCTCCGACGATGCCCCCCAGACCTCCATGACAGCATGGCAGACGTCGAGGGCGTACTCAAGCTCGGTACCGGTGAAACTTTCGGGGCTGTATTCAAGGCGGATCCCCGGATTGCCGCTCGCCTCCTTCAACTCCCTGACAAGGCGGGTTCCGGCAATGGCGATCGACTTGATCTCCTCCTTGCCCATGCGGAACACGATGTCCCTCTGCTGACGCGACGTTGAGTTATAGAGATGCACGATGGCGTTTTTCGCTCCACGGATCGATTCGAACGTCCTTCGGATCAGGTGTTCACGTGACTGGGTAAGGGCCTGGATTGTGACGTCGTCTGGAATCAGCTTCTCTTCGACCAGCTTGCGGACGAAGGCAAATTCGGTGGCAGATGCCGACGGAAAGCCCACTTCGATCTCCTTGAACCCGATGGAGACGAGCAGCTTGAACATTGCAACCTTCTCATCGACGCTCATGGGTATGGGCAATGCCTGGTTGCCGTCCCGAAGATCGACGCTGCACCAGACAGGTGCCTTGGTGATCGTATGGTCAGGCCATGTCCTGGTCGAGATATCGACGACAGGATAGGCAGAATACTTCTGATAATTCATTCCTTTCATGATGACTGGATCTCCTTTTACTCTATGATATACATCCATCTGCTTAAACGAAAAAAGCCACCTAACCTGAGTGGTTGGCGGCTTTGAAACCATGTTCCTGACAATTTACGGAATGTACCGAAACGCGCCCCCCCTCAGTGCCCACGAGCCTGATAGCCTTAGGTTCAGAAGAAGAAGCAAGTTGGTAATCGCGTTCATACAAGGTACCGTAACCGTCAAGACTGTTGTAATTTCTTTCGATCAATATAATAATTTCTTACCTGCCTGCAACTTCATTGTCAACCGCAACACCAGTCCTATCGTTCCCCGACAGAAAATATCAAAGGCAGGTCACTGGCGGTTGACTGCAAGAAATCGCAGTACCTCCCGGCCGGCATGGTCATACATCCTCAGCCTGTAGCCATCGATGGCAAAGGTTTCGACCTTTCGGAGCGCTCCGATGAACGCGCGCTCCCTCGATAAAACAGCAGGGAAACAGACCATTCTCGTCGATGAGACAGCACCGAATCGGATTGTCCCGGAGGATCTGGAAAATGATGCGTTGATATGGTTGCACCCGCCGGAGCCCACCATTCTCAGCGACGAATAGAGAATAATATAAACATCCGTTTTCTGGCCAGGCATAAAACCGACCCTCGTCCCCTCTATCTCCTCGGCACGCCACCATGTTTTTAGCAACCCGGCCGTTCTTTCCGGAGCTGGCGGGGTATGGCTCGATGAACATGCGGTGAGGGATGCAAGAAGAAGTATAAGCAGGCTCCGTTTCATAAGGCAAGTTCTCCGCTGTCTGGTTGTTGACCGTATCGCTTCCGAATATGCCAGAAGAAAACATCGGCATTGCCCGGCGACATCGGCATTCGAACTAAGGGGGAGTTGCTGTGTATGGGAAGGATAAAAAAAAAGAAAGGAAGCGCAGCATACTCATGCACTTCCTTTCTTTTACTCAATGAGCTGGATTCGAACCTACATCCCGACAAGTCGGGATAACAGCCGAATACCTCAGGGCTTAAATCGAGAGTTCACCTGCAATCAATCGCTCGATCATCTTCCTGCTTTTCCAGTTTTTGATCCTTTTTTCTGCTAAATGCGCATCGGCTTTGGAAGGATACTGCCTGAACCAGACCAGGCGCCACGGGCGATACCGTGATGTAAAGCCCTTCTCAAAGGTGTTGTGATAATTAAGGCGACGTTCCGGATCGGAGGATATACCAACATAATACCGATCAGCCGATTCCGAATGGAGGATGTAGAGAAAATAGACTTCAGGCTGACCAGGGGGCATGGCGCTTGATGCTAATAGGGGTATTGGGGGGGGGGCAAAAAAAAAGAAAGGAAGCGCCGCATACTCAAGCACTTCCTTTCTTTTAATCTATGAGCAGGATTCAAACCTACATCCCGACAAGTCGGGATAACTGCCGAATGCTCTCTCATCTTGGCTCCGCGAGTAGGATTCGAACCTACATCCCGACTTGTCGGGATAACAGCCGAATGCATGCCCATGTTCTTGCTATAAATAAAGAAAGGAAGCACCGCTTACTCAAGTACTTCCTTTCTTATGGCTCCGCGAGTAGGATTCGAACCTACAACCCTTCGGTTAACAGCCGAATGCTCTACCATTGAGCTATCGCGGAATCTAAAACCTTTAACGTCTATTCCTGCTGGCGGGATAACATCCCGATGAATCGGGATCTACCATTGAGCTATCGCGGAATAATAAAACACGTTCATTGCTGAAACGGTTACAAATATACATCCCTTCATAAAAATTCCAAACCGGCAGAACACTTTTTAATAATTTTTCCATCAGGTTGCAGGATGCAAGCTTTTCATTTTCGATTTTTATTTTTGTACATTGTTGGTCTTTTATGGAAAAATGGTGGCTATGGCTAAGGAAAACGCATTGATCGAGATCCGTCTTGCCGGTCTCTCTCAGGGAACACATGAATTCGATTTCACCTGCACTGCTGGTGATTTCGACGATCCTGCCCTGACTGACGCGGGGTTTACCGGGGATATATCGGTCAAGGTAGTCGTCGACAGGACTGACAACGAAATGACCGTCACCCTGACGACAGCCGCGACAGCCAATCTGACCTGCGATCTTTGCCTTGCGCCGATCACCCTCGACCTGAAAGGGGCGTACCGGATATATTATAGTTTTGAGCACGCCTCGGAACAGGAAGTTGAACGTGACGAAGAGTATCGCCAGATCGACAACAATGCGCTCTCGATCGATCTAACCGAGGATACCAGGGAGACGCTGCTGCTCTCCGTTCCGATGAAAGTCACCTGCACGGACAACCCTGACTGTCAGGTTTACCGCCAGGAAGAGCAGACTGAAACGGATGGGGATTTGACACTGCCGGAGATTACATTGCAGGAGTCGCTCGAAAGACTGAAAAACAAGTATCGTTAACTGTTGATTTTAAATTGAATAGATTATGGCCAATCCAAAAGCCAAGATGTCCAAGTCCAGAAGGGACAAGAGGCGCGCACAGTACAATGCACGCACGAAAGCTGCTGTTACTGTCGTCTGCCCCAACTGTGGCGAACCGACCCTTCCGCATCGCGCCTGCCGTCACTGCGGCCACTACCGCGGCCGTCAGGTAACCGGAAAAATCGTTGTAGCTTAAGAGTTCAGCCCCAAATCAGTAAGTAAAACAAGACAGCACCGCCATGTTGACCATTGTCGTGGATGCTATGGGTGGCGACAATGCACCAGCCTGCGTTGTCGAGGGTACTATAGAGGCCCTGAGGGAAAGCGGTAACAGGTTCGAAATCCTGCTTATCGGGCAGGAGGACAAGGTCTCCCCCCTTCTCCGGCAGCATGATATTGGTGGCCTCAACCTCCGTTTCCAGCATGCCCCGGAGGTCGTCACCATGGAAGACATTCCTGCAACCGCGGTCAAGACCAAGCAGGATTCATCCCTCGTGGTGGGACTGAAACTCTGCAAGGCGAAGGAAGCCGATGCGTTTGTGAGTGCCGGCAACACCGGAGCCCAGATGGCGGCATCGCTCTTCGTGCTCGGCCGCATTCCCGGCGTGCTGCGCCCAACTATCTACGCATATTTCCCGAGAATCGGCGAGGGGCTTACCAATATTGTCGATGTAGGTGCCAACGTGGACTGCAAGCCGGAAAACCTGGTGCAGTTCGCGGAGATGCTGACCATCTACCAGCGCTATGCAGCAAAGATCGAAAGGCCTACTGCCGGCTTGCTCAACATCGGCGAAGAGGAGGGCAAGGGACCTGAATTCCTGAAGCAGACATACAAGCTGCTGCAGGAAGCCGACAGCGAGGGCAAGATCAATTTCATCGGCAATATCGAAGGTCACGATATCCTTTCCGGAAAAGCGACCATCGTCGTCTGCGACGGACTTGTCGGCAACACCATCCTCAAGTTCGGGGAGAGCATTCCCCACTTCCTGGGCGCGCTGCTCAAGCCGGCCATGGAAAAACTTGTCTTGTCGGGCCAGCTCGACCAGGCGGCAGCCGCCCTGGCAGGCAAAGCGTTCAAGGATATCTTCGAACCGTTCGATGTCGAAAAGTTCGGCGGCGTACCGTTCCTCGGTGTCGACGGCATCTCGATCGTAGGCCACGGCCGATCCTCTTCGCGAGCAATCAAGAACATGATCTATATGGCCGAGCACATGATCGAGCAGCGTGTCAACGAACATATCGCGGAAGTATTGTCCTGACGTACGTATCTGATGCGGGCAGTCAAACGCCCGGTATGCCCCCAACCTGTTCTGTGCGCATAGCCGCAAATGCTTGCTCCGTCCGAGTCTGCTTTTCCCGTTCGATTTATATAATGGAAACCATATCATGAAAGCTGCCATAACGACGACCGCAAAGTACCTGCCTGAAGAGGTGATGTCAAATCTCGACCTGGAACGCATTCTCGACACCAATGACGAGTGGATAAGGGCCCGTACCGGAATCAGGGAAAGGAGAATCCTCAAGGATCCAGAAAAACCGACCTCATACATGTGTACCGAGGTCGCAAAAAAACTGCTCGAAAAGAGAGGCATTTCAGCTGATGAAATCGACCTTATCATTGTAGCAACAATGAGTCCCGATATGGTCTTCCCGGCCACGGCGTGCATCGTCCAGGGAAACATCCAGGCAAAAAACGCCTGGGGCTTCGATCTTTCGGCTGCATGCTCAGGATTCCTCTACGGACTGAATACCGGAGCACAGTTCATTGAATCGGGCAACTGCAAAAAAGTCATGGTCATCGGTGCAGACAAGATGTCCTCGATCCTCGACTACTCCGACCGCTCGACAGCGATCCTTTTCGGCGACGGCGCTGCAGGGGTTATTCTCGAACCAGCTGAAGAAGAGGGTTTCGGAGTTCTCGACGCCAGGCTTTACTCAGACGGCGCCAACGGCAAAAACCATCTGCTGATGCCTGCCGGCGGAAGCCTTCACCCTGCTTCGCATGAAACGGTCGACAACCACATGCACTTCATCAAGCAGGACGGCAAGCAGGTATTCAAGGCTGCAGTCATGGCGATGGCCGACGTCGCGGAAGAGATCATGCAGCGCAACAACCTTACTGCCGAAACCATCGACTATCTCGTGCCCCACCAGGCAAACCAGCGCATTATCCAGGCCACGGCCGACCGCATGGGGATAACCATGGACAAGGTGATGATGAACATCGAGTATTATGGCAATACGACGGCAGCTACAGTACCGATCTGCCTGGCAGAACTCGACGAACAGGGCAAACTCCATCACGGCTCCAACCTCGTCCTGGCCAGCTTCGGTGCTGGCTACACATGGGGTGGAATCTATATCAAGTGGCAGTAAAACAACATATTACCCATTGCAATCACAGAATATGAAAGCATTCGTTTTTCCGGGACAGGGCTCCCAGTATTGCGGCATGGGGCGCGACCTTTACGATCGGTTCCCTGACGCCAGGGCTTTGATGGACCGGGCCGACGAAATTCTCGGCTATTCGATCACCGGCATCATGTTCACCGGCAGCGAGGATGAGCTGAAGCAGACCCGCTACACCCAGCTCGCCATCTTCCTGCACAGCTATGCTGCAGCAATGCTGCTCGGGCGTGAAGGCGTCGCCATGGCGGCGGGCCACAGCCTCGGGGAATACACCGCCCTCTGCTTTGCCGGCGCGATCACCTTCGACGATGCTGTAAGGCTCGTAGCCAAACGCGGCGAACTGATGCAGAACGCCGGACAGGTCAATCCGGGCACCATGGCGGCCATCATCGGCATGGACGACTCGGCCCTTGACGGACTTCTGCAGGAAGCCGGAGAATTCGGCGTAGTGCAGGCGGCCAACTTCAACTCGCCCGGCCAGATCGTTGTTTCCGGAGACATCGCTGCGGTCAGGAAGGCCGTGGAACTCGCACCGTCGAAAGGAGCGAGGATGGCTAAGGAGCTCGTCGTTTCAGGTGCGTTCCACTCCCCGCTGATGAAGCCTGCTGAAAAAGAGCTTGCCGACACGCTCAACACCATGACGATCAGGGATGCCGAAATCCCCGTCTGCATGAACGTTGTGGCCAGGCCGGTCACCTCGGCTGCGGAAATCCGCACCAACCTGATCAGCCAGCTGACCAGCTCCGTACTCTGGAGCCAGTCGGTTCAGGCCATGATCGACAGCGGCGTTAACGAGTTCGTCGAAGTAGGGCCCCAGAAGGTTCTCCAGGGGCTCATCAAGAGGATCAGCAAGTCCGCCCAATCCGCGGGGGTAGATACCGCAGATCAGGTGGCGGCCATGCTCAATCCAGCGTAACCATAGAAAACCGAAAGAAAACACATTACCATGTTCAAAGGAAAAACCGCGATCGTAACGGGTTCGGCAAGAGGAATCGGACAGGCGATTGCCCTTGACCTCGCGTCTAAAGGAGCCGATCTGGTCATCTGCGATGTCAAGGCCGAATGGCTGACCGAAACCGAAACCGCCCTGAAGCAGCTGGGTGCAAAGGTTACCTGCAAGGAGCTCGACGTAACCAGTTCCGAAGCCTGCCAGCGGGTCTTCAACGAGATTGCCGAGGAGAACGGAAGAATAGACATCCTCGTCAACAACGCAGGCATCACCCGTGACGGCCTGCTGATGAGAATGAGCGACGATGACTGGGATGCCGTACTCACGGTCAACCTCAAGGGAACATTCAACTGCACCAAGGCTGTGACCCGTACGATGATGAAGCAGCGCTCAGGCGCGATCATCAACATCGCTTCTGTCGTCGGCATCATGGGTAATGCAGGCCAGGCGAACTATGCCGCATCGAAGGGCGGCGTGATCGCATTCACCAAGTCTGTCGCAAAAGAGCTGTCATCCCGCAACATCAGGGCCAACGCCGTTGCACCGGGATTCATCTCGTCGAAAATGACCGACGCCCTCTCGGACGATGTCAGGCAGAAGATGCTCGACGCCATTCCGCTCAACAGTTTCGGCACGCCGCAGGATGTCGCCAATGCAGTGGCGTTCCTCGCCGGAGACCAGTCATCGTACATCACCGGCCAGGTGATAAGCGTAAACGGCGGCATGGTGATGTAATTTATTCTTTATGATCCCCGGTTTGAAAGCCGGGGCAACTGAAGAAAATGTAGGATCTGAATGTCCGCAGGGTTAAAACCCTGCTGAAGAACTCCGCCACTCGAGCCACTCTCAACACTCGATGACTGGTTCAGGTAGCGGAGTGAATGGGTGAGTTTGGCCCACTGTTTTTTCTTTGTATATTCGCAAACGTACTTATTGATATTTAGCCTTTAACCACAAACCCGGAGAACAGTGCCATGAGTGCAGATGAAATCAGAGATAAGGTATACGATATCATCGTCAGCAAGATGGGTGTCAACAAGGATCAGATCAAACCTGAATCGAAGTTTGCCGATGACCTCGGTGCAGATTCACTCGACACGGTCGAACTGATCATGGAACTCGAAAACGAGTTCGGCGTCCAGATCCCTGACGAAGATGCCGAGAAGATCGGTACCGTTCAGCAGGCGATCGACTATATCGTCAAAAAGTAATTATTGTCAGCAACGGGCAGGGTTAATCCCTGCCTGAAACAACCCTAAATCATTGCAGATGGGTCTGGAACTCAAAAGAGTCGTCGTCACCGGCATCGGTGTCCTTTCGCCTGTCGGTCTTTCGGCAGGGGATTTCTGGAAATCCCTCATGAACGGCAAAAGCGGCGCCGCGCCAATCACCTATTTCGACACGACCGATTTTGCAACCACGTTTGCGTGCGAGCTGAAGGATTTCAAGGCAGATGCCTACATCGACCGGAAATCCGCGGATCGCATGGACCCTTACTGCCAGTATGGCGTTATTGCAGCGGAGCAGGCCCTGAAAGACTCGGGGCTTGATTTCGCAACGATCGATCCGACCCGGATCGGCGTCGTTCACGGCTCCGGTATCGGGGGTATGACGGTATACGATCAGCAGTTCAGGACTTACATGGAAAGAGGACCTCGCAGGATCAGCCCGTTCTTCATTCCAATGCTGATTCCCGATATCTGCGCAGGACAGATTTCCATAAGAAACACCCTTATGGGGCCGAACTATGCGACAGCTTCTGCTTGCGCTACGTCGCTTCACTCCGTCATGGACGCGTTCATGATCCTTCAGATGGGCATGGCCGACTACATGGTGTGCGGAGGCTCCGAAGCCCCGATCACGCAGATGAGCGTCGGTGGATTCAATTCAGCCAGGGCTCTGTCAACGGCAAACGACCGGCCCGAAAAAGCTTCCCGCCCCTACGACGTCGACAGGGACGGATTTGTCATGGGAGAAGGTGCCGGATCGCTGGTACTGGAGTCCTATGAGTCTGCAACGAAGCGCGGTGCGAAAATTTACGCGGAACTCGTCGGAGTGGCAGCCTCTGCGGATGCTCACCACCTGACTGCCCCGCACCCCGAAGGGCTTGGCGCGGTAAGCGCAATGAACAATGCCCTGAAGATGGCCGGTATCACTCCGGACAAAATCGATTATATCAACACCCACGGGACATCAACCCCGCTGGGCGACATCGCCGAAGTGAAGGCTATAAAGAAAGTTTTCGGCGACCATGCTTACAAACTCAGCATCAGCTCGACCAAATCGATGACCGGACACCTGCTCGGTGCTGCCGGAGTGGTCGAATCGATCGCGTGCATCCTCGCGTTGCAGAACCAGACGGTTCCGCCGACGATCAACTGCGACAATCAGGATCCTGAGATCGACCTCGATGTGACACCCAACACGCCGAAAGAGAGAAAGATCGAATACGCCCTGAACAACGGCTTCGGATTCGGCGGCCACAACGGATGCCTGATTTTCAGGAAAGGTTCCGACACCTGACACAAAACGCTGCACCAATGGCACACCTGTGGCAAAAGCTGACGTCACTCCCTTTTCTTCGTGCCGAAGCGACCGATAGTGCAGCAACTGGCCATGATGGCACCAAAGGAACGGACCTGCTTCTCGACCCTCGTACGGCAGAACACCTCGAGCTCCTTACCGGACGCTCATGCAACCGGAGAATGATCTACAGAACGGCGCTTACGCACCGCTCCGTACTTCACGACAACCATCTGGCCGACATCAAACCGGATTCCAACCAGCGCCTCGAGTTCCTCGGCGACGCCGTGCTCGACCTGCTGATATCCGAGTACCTCTTCAAGCAGTTTCCCACTTCAGACGAAGGCCACCTGTCGAGCAACCGCTCCAAAATCGTGAACCGCAGGTCTCTTGCCGGCTTCGCCCATGAGCTTCAACTCGGGGAGCACCTCATCGTCGGCGAGTCTGCAGACAGGCAGAAGGTCCGGACAAGCGAGTCCGCGCTGGCCGACGCCTTCGAATCGCTGATCGGCGCCATCTACCTCGATCAGGGCCTTGCCGGTGCCGAACGCTTCATCATGACGCATGTGATCTCTAAAGTCGACCTTAAAAGGATCGTCGAAGAGGAGTACAACTACAAAAGCCGCCTGATCGAATACACACAGTCCCGGCAGATCCCCCCTCCGCTCTATACCGTGATCGCCGAAGAGGGCGCAGAACATGAAAAAACCTTCACGATCGAGGTGTCATGCTCAGGAATCGTCCTCGGCCGGGGAATCGCGCCAAGGAAAAAGGATGCCGAGCAGATAGCAGCCAGGGAGGCCATGACCCTGCTCGAAACCCGAGACCCGTTCAGCCCCTGTCCAGCGTCATAAACGGCTCCGTTGCTTTTTCTCCTGCCGGATTTCAGACTTTCCGAACCTGGCATCCAGTTTCATGGACGATCCGGACATTTGAAAATTCGGAGCAATCCGCTTGCGATCCCCCAGACAGAACGCTTTTCAGTGCCAGGACCTCAACTGACGATACCTGTGAAGACCTCCCAATCGTAACGTTTCTCTATAGCCGATCAGCGACCGGTCATTTGCAGCAGCTCTTCCGGGTAGCGGGCGCCTTGCACTTCAATCGTTGATGCTGCGCTCTCAATCTCACTGAGATCGTCCGGAGTCAGCTCGATTTCAACAGCTCCGATATTCTCGTCCAGCCGTTCCGGCTTCGTGGTACCGGGGATCGGCACGATCCAGGGCTTCCGGGCAAGCAACCATGCGAGCGCGATCTGGGCTGGCGTGGCTTTTTTATTTTCCGCGATCTTGCCAAGCAGGTCAACCAACGCTTTATTCGCTTGCCGGGCCTCAGGCGTAAATCGGGGAAGCGTGTTGCGAAAATCGGTACTGTCGAACGTCGTGGTCTCGTCGATCTTTCCAGTAAGAAACCCCTTTCCGAGCGGGCTGTATGGAACGAAACCTATCCCGAGCTCTTCGAGAGCGGGAAGAAGCTCCTGTTCAGGCGTTCGCCACCATAGCGAGTATTCGCTCTGGACTGCAGTTACCGGCTGGACGGCGTGTGCTCGACGAATTGTCTGTACTCCGGCTTCAGAAAGGCCGAAATGCTTGACCTTCCCTTCCAGGATAAGCTCCCTGACAGCTCCCGCCACATCTTCGATCGGCACCTCCGGGTCAACGCGATGTTGATAGAACAGATCGATGGCATCGATCCTGAGTCTCTTGAGCGAGGCCTCGGCGACCTGCCTGATATGTTCGGGTCGACTATCCAGCCCCAGCCATCCTGGTTTCCCGTCGGGTTTGAGCCTGAAGCCGAATTTGGTGGCTATCACCACTTTATCACGGATTGGAGAGAGCGCTTCACCCAGGAGCTCCTCGTTGGTGAACGGACCGTAAACTTCTGCGGTATCGAAAAAAGTGATGCCGCGTTCGACGGCTGATTGAAGCAGCGAAATCATCTTCCCCTTGTCCGGCGGAGGGCCGTAAGAAAAACTCATGCCCATGCAGCCCAATCCGAGGGCCGACACCTCCAGGCTACTCTTGCCAAGTTTGCGTTTCTTCATGGTTTCTCCTTTATATTTGATCATTTAGCCTCATAATAGTCATCGACCGTATCGTTTGAACCGATCCGCCCCTTCAGGCGTTCAGCGACGCCATATCGATCACGAAACGATATTTCACATCACATTTAAGCATCCGTTCATAGGCATCGTTGATCTCCTGGATCCTGATGAGCTCGATGTCTGAAGTGATTCCATGCTCACCACAGAAATCGAGCATCTCCTGGGTTTCGGCAATCCCGCCGATAACCGAACCGGCAACCGATTTGCGACCCATGATAAACGGAACGGTGTCCAGCATCGGCTCAAGGTCACCCAGATATCCGACGAGCACCAGCGTGCCGTTCACTGCCAGCGTCGGCAAGTAGGGGTTCAGATCATGGGCATAGGGCACCGTATCGATAATAAGATCGAATTGCCTTTTTACGGATTTCATCTGGCTGTCGTCGGTGGAGAGAACCACGTTATGGGCGCCCAGACGGCGCGCGTCCTGCTCTTTGCCGGGCGAACGGGTAAACAGCGTGACATCGGCTTCCAGCGCCCTGGCGAGTTTCAACGCCATGTGCCCGAGTCCGCCAAGCCCGATAACCGCAACCTTGCTGCCCTTGCCGACTTTCCAGTGGCGCAGAGGAGACCATGTGGTGATTCCTGCGCACAGAAGTGGCGCTGCGGCTTTCAGGTCCAGCCCATCCGGTATTTTCAGAACAAATGCGTCCGACACGACGATTTTTTCGGAATAACCGCCGAATGTCGGCATATGATCGTGACGATCGAAAGCGTTATAGGTGAACGTCGCCGTCTCCTCGCAGTACTGCTCCAGTCCGCATTCGCAGGCGTCACATTGCCGGCAGGAATCGACCATGCAACCGACACCGACATGATCGCCCGGTTTGAATCGCGTGACATCAGGCCCAACGCTGACAACACGACCAATGATTTCATGGCCGGGCACCATCGGGTATTCGCTTCCGCCCCAGTCATTGCGCACCTGATGTAAATCGGAGTGGCATATCCCACAGTAAAGGATCTCGATCACCACATCGTCAGCGCGCGGCTCACGACGTAAAAAGCGATATGGAGCCAATGCATCCTCCGGGAAGTGTGCTGCGTAACCAAGGACATTCATCATCATTTTCTCCACAAATTGTTATTGTTTTATCTCGGTAGCTTAAACAACAGAACTTTACTCGCAGTTTGGAATTCCGGACAGCATATTACAATGAATATATTCAGCCATAAACGCCATACGGTAGACCATTTCTGCAAGATTCTTGCCTGATGGTCCGGATTCTCAACTATTTATTTACAATGACGCCTTGACGCGGCTAGATTGACGAATGTGAATTCAGGAAGATTTTCAATGTCTGGAAAGGAGGTCGGGATGATGCAGAAAACCGGTGAAAGAGAGATGGCCTTCACGTCATTGAAGGAGAGGATATCCCGATGGACCGAAGAGGGGAACCTGTCGCCCTCCGCCATACCGGCGCTGTCACTTTACCGGAGGACATCGCCGGCCGAACCGATAAGCTACATGCACGAACCGAGTATTTGCCTGATTGCCCAAGGCTCCAAGCGGGTTATCCTCGGAGAGGAGGTATACGTTTATGACGCGAACCACTTCCTGATAACGTCCGTTGGCCTGCCGGTCGTGGCACAGGTCATCGAAGCAAGCATCGAGAAACCTTATCTGGGACTGACGTTGAAGCTCGATCATCGGGCGATTGCGCAACTGATGATGGATCACCCTCCGTTACCCCGCACACAACAGGCTCGCCGGGCAATGGCCGTAAGTGAGGTCACAATGCCGCTGCTCAACGCGTTCCTGCGGTTGATCGATCTGCTTGAAGAGCCGGACAACATACAGGTCCTGGCTCCTCTCGTTCAGAAAGAGATCTGCTACCGCCTTCTCCTGGGTGATCAGGGCTTACGTCTGCGACAGATCGTGGAGGCTGGAAACCAGAGCCATCAGATCGCAGGGGTAATAGAGTGGCTGAAGAGTAATTTCACACAACCGCTCCGTGTCGACGACCTCGCCGCTCACGCCAGGATGAGCACGTCGAGCTTCCATCACCACTTCCGTGCTTTGACGGCCATGAGCCCGCTGCAGTTCCAGAAGTGGCTGAGACTGCAGCAAGCGCGGCAACTCATGCTCACAGAGCATATGGATGCAGCGACTGCCGCGCTGCGGGTCGGCTATGAAAGCCCTTCCCAGTTCAGTCGTGAATACAGCCGCCTGTTCGGTGCCCCTCCGTTACGCGACATCAGGAGTTTGCAACGAGCTGCGGCCGGTTGAATGCGCCGGCTTTAACCGGGTAACGCGTCCTGACCGGCGACTGATAAGCAATCCGATACCGGGCGAACAATGCCAATATTCCCGAAGCCCCCTTTACAGCGGCTTCGAAATGCTTATATTGCCTCCCTGCCTTCACTGAAATTGCGGACTGAGGTCCTGCTTTCTGGTGAAAGGCAAAGCATATTTAGCCTCTCATCCATAGACGCCTATCAAATAAGGCCTATCAATGAAAGAAAAACTGATTTTCGACATCTCCCACAGCGGACGCAAGGGCTACTGTCTTTCGCCGCTCGATATCCCTTACGCTTCTGCGGACTCCCTCCTGCCATCCAGGTTCCTTAGAAAGAAGGAGGCCGAACTGCCTGAAATCCCTGAAAGTGAAGTCGTCCGCCATTTCGTGAGGCTGTCGAACCTTAACTACCATGTCGACAAGAACATGTATCCGCTTGGAAGCTGTACCATGAAGTACAATCCCAAGATCAACGACTATACCTGCGAGCTGCCCGGATTCGCATCCCTGCATCCGATGCAGCCGGAATCCACCGTACAGGGAGCCCTTAAGCTGATGTACGAACTGGAGGAGATGCTCAGGGAGATCGCCGGCATGGCGGCCGTGTCGCTGCAGCCCGCGGCCGGTGCGCACGGCGAGTTGACCGGCATCCTGATGATCAAGAAGTACCACGAAAAACTGGGGAAACCTCGCCATAAGCTGCTTGTTGTCGATTCGGCCCATGGCACCAACCCTGCCTCGGCAGCCCTCGGCGGGTTCCATACCGTTTCGGTTGCATGCAACGCGACCGGACGCACCGATCTCGACGACCTTCGCGCCAAGCTCGACGACGATGTGGCGGCCCTGATGCTGACCAACCCGAACACCGTCGGCATCTTTGAAAAGCAGATCCCGGAGATCGCAAAGATGGTTCACGACAACGGCAGCCTGCTTTACATGGACGGCGCAAACATGAATGCCCTGCTCGGCATCACCCGGCCTGGCGATATGGGCTTCGACGTCATGCACTACAACCTGCACAAGACATTCTCGACGCCACACGGCGGAGGCGGCCCCGGAAGCGGCCCGGTCGGCGTCAGCGAGCGGCTTGTGGAGTTCCTTCCTGTTCCTGTTGTCGAAAAGTATGAACACGAGGGTCGTACCCTCTACCGCCTGAACTCGGACAGTCCGGACAGCATCGGACGGATGATGAACTTCTACGGCAACTTCTCGGTTCTGGTCCGGGCATACACTTACATCCGCATGCTCGGAGCAGAAGGCCTCCGGCGAGTCTCCGAAAACGCCATCATCAACGCGAATTACCTGCTCGGGCGGCTGCTCGGCCACTACTCGCTTCCCTACCCGAAACCGGTCATGCACGAGTTCTGCCTCTCGGGCGACCGTCAGAAAAAGGAGCATGGCGTCAAAACCCTCGATATCGCCAAAAGGCTGCTCGATTACGGATACCATGCCCCGACGATCTATTTCCCGCTCATCGTCAGCGAGGCGTTGATGATCGAGCCCACTGAAACCGAGGCAAAAGAGACTCTCGACGCGTTTGCTGACGCCATGATAGCCATCGCCGAAGAGGCCGCGACCAATCCGGAGAAAGTGACCTCTGCGCCTGTCACGACGCCGGTCAAGCGGCTCGACGAAGCCCAGGCTTCGCGCCAGCTCAACATCTGCTGCCCAGTCTGATCCCGACCCATTATCGAGCTCCGGCAGCTAACGCTTCCGGGGCTCATCCTTTCCATAACCCGTCTTTCAGGCTTCTCTTTTATTTTTCGGTCTCAGGAAGATCTTTTATAGATTGCTTCCTTGGCCTTTGACAGATTGAATACCCTGTTCTTGTGAGATAATCCCCATGCGTGTCCGAACCATACTGACTTCCACATCGATTCTCCTCCTCCTGCTGACCGTAGCATTGCAACCGGTATCGGCACGCAAGCGCGAATCGCCGAAAACGGCATCCCTGGCAGAGATATTCACGAAAACAGATCCCTGGGTCGAAGAGACGCTCGGGAAAATGTCCGTGCCGGAAAAGGTCGGCCAGATGATCGTCGCCAGTGTCGACGCCCAGTATAAAAGCAACACCGACAAAGACTATATCCTGCTGTCGCGCCTTACCTCGGAAGGAAAGATCGGCGGAATCATGTTCCTCAAGGGAGATGTGATCAGTGCGGGAATGTTCGCCAACCATCTGCAGTCTGTTTCTGCCGTACCGTTGCTTGTCAGTGCGGATATGGAACGGGGGCTGGCCATGAGGCTCGATGGTGCGACCAGCTTTTCACCTGCCATGGCCATCGCCGCGGCAGGAGATACGGCGCTTGCGGCCAGCATGGCCAAGATCGTGGCCATGGAGGCCAAGTCGGTAGGCATCCACCAGAACTACGGGCCGACGGTCGACCTGAACATCAACCCTGCCAACCCGGTCATCAACACCCGATCGTTCGGCGACCGTATCCCTCTGGCCATTGCCATGTCATCGGCGATCATCGACGGATTGCAGTCCAACGGGATCGTTGCGACAGCCAAGCATTTTCCTGGTCATGGGGATGTAACCGTAGACAGCCATCTGGCGCTCCCTGTGCTTCAGGGTGACCGTCAGCGGCTGGACGATTATGAACTGAAACCATTCAGGGCCGCCATCGCACAGGGGGTCATGAGCGTCATGGTCGGCCATCTTGCCGTACCGAAGCTGACCGGAACGCTCGAACCGGCCTCCCTTTCCAGAATCATCGTCACCGACCTCCTGCGAAGGGAGCTCGGGTTCAAAGGGCTCATCGTAACCGATGCGCTGAACATGAAGGCGCTGAACGACGGACGCTCACTGCCGGAAATCTGCGTGAACGCCGTCGAGGCCGGCAATGACATCCTGCTCTTCCCCGCAGACCCTGAACTGGCCCACAATGCAGTGACCGCCGCCGTGGAAAGCGGCCGGATCCCCGTAAGCCGTATCGACGATTCGGTAAGGAGAATTCTCCATGTGAAGCGCTGGCTAGGCCTGGACCGTAAGAAATTGGTCGACCTGACTCAACTTCAGGATCATGTCAGTAGCGAGGAGAGCAACCTGATCGCCGAAAAAATCGCCGAAGATGCCGTCACGCTCATCAGGGATCGAGACCGGAACCTGCCGCTGCGCATGCCGGTGAACGGACCTGTGGTCGACATCATCCTGAACGACAAACCGGGCGAAGAGCTTGGCAACAGGTTTGCCGAGAAGCTCGGCCTGGATTATGCCGTCATCCACTTCCGCATCGATCCGTCAAGCAAGGACAAAACGTTCAGGAACGCCACCGAATTCACCAGGACGGCATCAGCCGTCATCCTGACAACCGGGATTCAGGCCTATTCACGCTCCGGGCCGTCGAAACTCAGTTCGCGCCAGATCGATTTCGTGCGCAGCCTGTCGACCCTGGTTCCAAAAGGCACTCCGGTGGTGCTCATCTCTTTCGGCACCCCGTATATCCTGAATGCCTTTCCTGAAATCGGCACTGCACTGTGCGCATACAGCGAAAACGAATATTCGGAAAAATCGGTCATCCGGGTGCTGAAGGGGGAACTCGTCCCCAAAGGATCGCTGCCCGTATCGCTCGATGAGCCGCAACCTTGACCTTTAGGCAGATTATTCCTTAAATTTCAACCTTCCCGCCTTTGCGGGACAGCGTTCATTCAAACCAGATTACCGCTTCAAACCGATCATGGGAAAAACCATCCGGGACGAATCCACCGCCAGCGCCTACTGGGCTGCGGTCAACACTTTCTGCGCCCTTGAAAACGTACACGTCATCGCCGACGCACCCGTTGGCTGCTACAACCTCGTCGGCGTTGCCGTCATGGATTATACCGATGCGGTACCCTACCTCGAAAACCTCACGCCGACAAGCCTGACCGAACGGGAAATCGCCTCGTCGGGAAGCTCGGAAATCGTGCAGGAAACCATCGAAAAGCTGAAGGACTCCGGTAAGCAGCTGATCCTCATTTCGAGCGCCGAGAGCGAAATGATCGGCAGCGATCACGAGAGCATGCTGCGGATGAAGTACCCTTCGGTGCGATTTTTCCCCTCGAACTCGCTTGGCGAAAACGAGTGGCAGGGTCGCGACCGCTCCCTGGCATGGCTCTTCGACCAATTCGACGACGGACGGCCGCCTGTGGTCGAACCCGGCACGGTAAGCATCATCGGCCCGACTTACGGCTGTTTCAACAGTCCGTCCGACCTGGCTGAAATAAAGCGCCTCATCACGGGCGCCGGAGCTACACTCCGCCATGTCTACCCTTTCGAGTCACGCGTTGAGGATATTTCGGAGCTGAAGAATTCGGACATGATCGTCGTGATGTACCATGAATTCGGCGAACAGCTTGCCGCCAGGCTCGGACGTCCCGTCCTTCATGCCCCTTTCGGGCTTGAAGAGAGCGCCGAATTCATCATGGAGATCGGACGCCTCGCCGGCAACCCGGAAAAGGCAGCCGGCTTCCTCCGGGAAGAGAAGCGCACCACGCTCAGGCCGTTGTGGGACCTCTGGCGAGGACCGCAGTCGGAGTGGTTTCCGACAATCCGGTTCGGGGTCGCTGCCGGCAAAAGCTATTCGCGGGGCATTGAGAAGTTCCTCTCCGGCGAAATGGGGATGCAGTGCCTGTTCAGCCATGATTCGGCTGAGGCGGACAATTCGCTCATTCGGGAGGAGATCATGCAGAAACAGCCCCAATTCCTTTTTGGTCGAATGCCCGACAAGATCTACCTGGCTGAAATCGATGCCAGGACCCGCTTCATCCCTTCGGGCTTTCCGGGAACGATCGTGCGCAGGGCCCTCGGCACGCCGTTCATGGGTCACAGCGGTGCGGTATGGATGATCCAGGAGATCGTCAACGCGCTCTACGACACGCTGTTCAACTTCCTGCCCATCACCCGTCGACAGAAAGGCGCCGCAGTGCAGACTCCCCCCGTCAGTTGGGCCCCCGAAGCCAACGCCATGCTCGAAGAGATCGTCAGAAAGGCCCCGTTCATCAGCCAGATATCGTTCGGCAGGGAGCTGAAACGCAAGGCTGAGGCCCATGCCGCCAGCAAGGGTCGAGACACCGTGACGCCCGAGTTGCTGCGGGAGATCTCTTGAAAGGAGGGCGGGTTTTCCAACCCGCCATTCTACTGCCTGCCAACTGATATCAATGGCGGACAAGAATGTCCGCCCTCCGTTATGAGACTCGTCGGCAGGAGTGCCGTGACGCCCGAGTTGCTGCGGGAGATCTCATGATTTGGAGAAGTTGATTTTTTTTCGCAATATTCAGGCCTTCTTATCGGTTCGGGGCAACAGAACAGTGGAAACACAGCCCTCCCGACCGGCGA
>Ga0326729_1000146_pt1 | contig 18836 bp, 20 predicted proteins | sample MHFSIPfraction_2_FD_207744 | JGI IMG/M metagenome (GOLD analysis project Ga0326729, IMG submission 207744) | Lab enriched peat soil microbial communities from Michigan Hollow, Ithaca, NY, United States - MHF6AY SIP fraction | ecosystem: Environmental > Terrestrial > Soil > Wetlands > Peat...
TTTCCCAGAATGAATCGCTTACCTCCCATGATTTCGTCTTGTACTTTGCCATAGATTCTCCTTGTTGATCGATTGCTTGTTGGAGTAAATATAGCAAACTCAACACTTATTTACGAATAAGCACTTAACCTACAAAGTCTATAGCCCAGGTCACAGGCAAAATGATTGGCCTGATTCCGACAGCTCTTCGTTGTGTTTATTTATGGACAAAATGAATTATTTTGTCCAGTATCTGGCCGAACAAAGGCTGTAAAGGCTTGATTTCATTGATGGACGAAAAGGTCAAAACTGGACAAAATGATGAAAGATCGCAAACATCTCGTTGCCGCCGAGGTTGGCAAACTCATCGAAGCCACCAAAGGCAGCCGGAACGCCGCGCGTGACCGGTGCCTGTTGTTGCTGATGTTTCGCCACGGCTTGCGCGTCTCGGAGGCTTGCCGGCTTCAGTTGTCACAGGTGGACCCCGAAAGCCGCATCCTGCATGTTTCGAGAATGAAAAAAGGTCTTTCCACAACGCACCCGCTCCGGACGGACGAACTGAAGGCAATCAAAGCGTGGCTGGCGATCCGCGCAAAGATGAATCCGGAGACAACCGATTTTTTTCTGAGCAACCGACGAGGGCCGTTAAGCCGAAAGACCGCCTGGCTTGCGATCCGGAACTATGGAGCGCTTGCCGGGTTGCCCTTGCCTGCCCATCCGCACATGCTTCGCCACGCCTGCGGTTTTGCCCTGGCAGACCAGGGCGCGGACACCCGGCTCATTCAGGACTATCTCGGCCACCGGAACATCCAGCACACCGTGATCTACACGGCCGCCAATCCCGCGAGGTTTGAAAAGCTGTGGCGTTAAGGAAGAGTCGGAGAGGTAGGTTGGAATGGTAGCGCCGAAGGCTTTTCAGCAGCAACCATCCGGCATTGAGCGCCAAACCCGCCTGTTCCTCTTCAGGACTAAGCAAGGCAAATACCGATCGTAACGAATAACCCATTTCCAGAGAAGCGATTAAAGAAGGCGTTATCCTGAGTTCCATTAAAAGCGTATTTCTGTAAAGCAGGTATTCCCTTGTTATCGCTTTTAAATAAGTAAGATTATACGTAACCTCTCCATATCATCCGGCTGCCCCGATCTCATTTCATTAAAATCGTATTTCTTTATAGAAAGAAACACAGAAACACAGAAATAAATCAATAATGGTTATCTCCTTTCAGAATCAAAAAGGTGGCGTCGGCAAAACAACGCTTTCCGTGAACGTCGCTCACGCCCTGGTACTCAGCGGGTTCAAAGTGCTGGTGGTGGATGCCGATCCACAGGGAAGCGTTCGTGACTGGACGTCGGTCAGGGACAGCCGGCCTCCGTTTCAGGTCGTCGGCATGGACCGACCGACCCTTCACCGCGATTTGCCCGCGATGAAGGAGCATTACGATCACGTCATCATCGATGCGCCACCACGGGTATCGGAGTTGGCCCGAAGCGCCATTCTCGCTTCCGATATCGTCGTGATTCCCGTGCAGCCCTCGCCCTATGATGTCTGGGCGGCAAAAGAGATCGTCGCACTGGTCCAGGAAGCGACTGTATATAAGGAAAAGATCAAACCTGTATTTGTAATTAATCGCAAAATCACCAATACAGCAATCGGACGCGAGGTGAAAGAGGCCTTGCAAACCTACGCTGTACCCGTTCTGGAGGCGCAGATTTGCCAGCGGGTTCTTTTTGCCGAATCCGCAGCCGTGGGGAAAAGCGTGTTTGAAGTGTCGCCAGACAGTCAGGCGGCCAACGAGATTGAACTACTGAAAACTGAAATTTTGCAAAACTATGAGTAAAACCATTGGTTTCAGAAAGCCACAGGAACCGGCGGAGGCCTTCGTGGCAAAGGGAAAAGAGACATTTGATGAGCCTTCGGAGCCGGTCAAGCGAATGACCCTCGATGTGCCGGCGTCGTTGCACAAGGCCCTGAAACGAAAAGCTGTCGATGACGGACTGACCATGCGGGAGCTGGTCATCGAGTGGGTGCGTGAAAAATTAGCTGACGCCTGAGAGCCATGCCGCCCAAAAAGAAAACCCCTGAGACCTCGGAGTTCCTTTTCTCCGATCCCGGATTGTCATCGATCCAGACAAGGCTGGTCAATGCCAGTCACGACATCATGATGAATGGGCCTGAGGGAATTACCTATCAGCACACCATTTTTTGTCAGACCGGCCTTCCCTACCGGAATCCTGGCGACGGGTTGCGACGCTGGGAACGAAAGCAAGGACAGTCGTCACTGCTCATCCATGCCGGAGAAATCATCAATCCCGAAACGCAGGAGTTTGTCGATGTCGGATTGCCGTTCGGTCCGAAACCGCGCCTGATCCTGACGCATCTAAACAGCCAGGCGCTCAAGACCGGCTCACCGGTCATCGAAGTGGAATCCTCCCTGACCGCTTTTGTCAAGCGCCTCGGGCTTTCTGGTCATGGCCGCGATATCCGATCGATCAAGGATCATCTCTCGCGGCTCTCAGCCGCCACGATCAGGCTTGGTTTCGTGGCCGAAAACCGGGCCGTGCAGGTCAATACGCAGATCGTCAAGGCATTTGACCTCTGGTTCCAGAAAGACGAACGTCAGCGGGTTCTGTGGCCCTCTACGGTGCAACTCAGCGACGACTACTTTCACAGTCTGGTCAATCATGCCGTGCCACTCGATGAGCGGTCGGTCGGCGCCTTGTCACATTCATCGATGGGACTCGACATCTACGCCTGGCTGGCGCAACGCCTACACCGGATCAAAAAGGAACAGCCTCAATTCATCACCTGGACAGGGCTCAAAGAGCAGTTTGGATACCATTACGATCGCCTGGACAATTTCAAGAGAGTGTTCACCCATACGCTCACGATTGTCCATTCGCAATACCCCGATGCCCGCTTTCAGATCGACGGACAAGGCATGACGCTGCAACACAGTCCGCCGCCAATCCGAAGCCGCTTGCACCTGCTCTCTTAGGTGGCCGCTTGCAGAGTTATCCACAATATGCCGTGGATTTCTGCACTTATCCACGATCACTTTGCAGGAGAGAATCACGATCACTTTGGAGGAAAATGGGCAAAAATCCACGATCACTTTGCAGGACATACCGTTAGTTATTCTTCCGTTAGTATTAACCGTTAGTTGATTGGCCCGGAACTGTTGATAACTTTCGAGCAGAGGTACGTCACCGGAAGGTTACCGGCTCTGACGTCTCCGGTTCACAAATTCGACAGCTATCCACGGTGAGTACATCGCGATCAGTACCGTTGTTCCCGTAGTTTTCTTGGCATAGAGCCAAAACGAACGACGCTTTAATCAGCCGTTCGAAAGGTTCGTCAAGTTAGGGCACCTAAATTTTCCCGCCCAGTCTGCTTGTCCGCTTCGCTTCATGAAGAAGAACCTATCCATCCACTCAGCACCAATACAGGCTTCCCGATACCGTTTAAACGCACAGAGAGGCCGTTTAAAGCCAAGATCACATCACAATCGGTGAAAACCTCAAGGACGACCAGTTTTTGCTTTATAGCGCCTTTTTCATGCCAAACAGCGAGGATGCCCGGTAGAGAAGTAAGCTCAGGTGAACAAAACGGAACAACGACCATCGGTTGACCTTTGCTGAACAGGTTTCGATAGCGTTGAAACTCCGGCCATCGATGTCCGAATCGTACAGGTGAATTCTGTCAGATTACTGTAAGTTCTTTGAATAGCGTAAATTTTTTTGCACAATCGATCGACGATGATCTTTGCTTGCTTTTCAATAAAAGCAGACAAAGCTTGTCATTGATTTATAAATAAAATATCTTTTATATTTATTGAGTGTTTTTTTCCTGTATTAAATCGAAAATTTGATTTTTCTTCAATATGAATTAATATAAACGAAGTATTAGGCATTTTCTAAATCAATAGGTTACAATATTTCTGAGTTTTTTTATAGTGATATGATATTTAAACTATTTGAAATGTATTAAATAATATGATTAAAAGGAATTTTGAACAGTGCGCAAATAATGATAAAGGGTATCATCCTTTATTCATAGTTATGATAATTTTATTATTCCATATAGTGATTTTTTTAAAAAACCATGATATGGTATTGCATCAGATTACATTACGCGATTTCGACGGATACTGGCATCAAGTAAGAGCTAATGATTTATATAATTTTGGAAACACATACCATACAATCCTTTCACGCAGTAATGCCCCATATGGCGAAAGTCTCCACTGGACAAGTTCATTTGATTTAATGTTATATATAGGTGCGTATATAGGTTCTTTTTTTGTCGGTTTTAATGTCGCGCTACTATGGTGGTCTATTGTTATTAATCCAATCTTACATGTATTGACGTTTCTCGTTCTTTTTTGGGGATTGCGTGATTATATTGGTGATTTGCGTGCTTCCATTTTTGGATTTCTTTTACCATTTCAATTAGTTCTTTTTGGTATTTTTGATATTGGAGTGCCTGATCATCACGGCGTTCAAATATTTCTATTCTCATTATTTATAGCTTTAATTTTCAAGTCGATTATAAGTGAGGACTGGAAAACCTTTTTATTTTGTGGAGCCGTAGGCGGTATTTCTATCTGGTTTGGATTGGAAAGTATAACCATTCTTATCATAGCCATTTCATTTTTTGGTCTTGAGTGGATAATTGAAGGAAAAACCTATCAAATAAAATGTCTATTGTTCTCATTTGCGCTATTTTTAACAACCGGATTAACTTATTTTCTTGATATACAAAATGACAATCTTTTGAAGATTGTATATGATCGCATCTCAATAGTTCATATTTTTCTTTTTTTTCTTATAACCTTTTTTTGGGCTATTATAGCTTTTATAAGCAGATGGGATAACGTCATAGAAAAGAAATACCAACGAATGATTGCAGCAACAATTGGAGCAGTGATTTGTGTTTTGCTGATGCATCAATTATTTCCTCATTTTTTTAAAAATCCTCTTTCTGAAGTAAACCCTACCGTTAAATTGATTTATTTAAATCAAACAGACGAGTTTACAGGGCTGTTTTCAGGAATGAGAACACATGTAATATTCTCCTATGTATATTGGGCAATGACGCTTCCCGGAGTGCCCCTCAGCATTGCGCTTGCTTTTCGTAATCATTGCAAAAAAAGAAAAGTATGGCTATTTATAATGGTTATAAATATAGTATATATTATTTTTTCTGCCTTTATTTTTCGTATGTCGATATACGCTATACTGTGTGCTCTTATTCCAATATCATATGCTGTCGCTCATCTTTATATTCTCATCGAGAATAATTTTCATGGTTCATATGGAAGGATAATCAGAACTATTTTCATTTTAATTTGCTGTTTTTCCTTTTTTGTTCCGGTGATGTTATTTAAGCCTGACCTATCAGGTTATTTATTGCAGGATAAAAATTTTTTATATCAAACTTGTCAATACCTTAACGATGATTCATATTTCAAAATGGAACCAAAACGAATACTCACAAGCATCTACCTTGGACCATTGCTGCTTTATAAAACCAAACATGAAGTCATAGGTACTCCGGGACATCGCAATGTTTCCGGTATACTTGATACTTATCATGTCATGAACGCTCAAAGTGAGAATGATGCACATATGATAATCCTTCGAAGGGATATACAAGTAATAATAATAGGCCGACCAGAATATGGAATAGGTGATTATTTTATCGATAACAGTAAAAAATCAGGTGATATATTTCACCATCAACTTTGGAAAGGGAAAATACCATCATGGCTTCAACCATATTCTGTGCCAAAATCGTTTGAAGGAAAAATAAAGATATTTCGGGTCATAAAATAATACTGATTTTATTTTTAAATACATTTATCCAATGGAGAAAAAACTTAAAGTATTGATATTTATAGTTGCTTATAATGCGGAGAATACGATTAAAAACGTTCTTATGCGTATTCCGTCTGACATTCACGATGAATACGAAATTGAGGTTTTGATTATAGATGATCAATCATCCGACGATACAGTGTTACGATGCTTTGAAACAATAAAAAGCGAGCAAATAAAATTCACTACTCATGTATTTGTAAATCCGGAAAATCAGGGATATGGTGGAAATCAGAAAATAGGATACCAGTTTGCTATTGAGCGAGAATTTGATTGTGTTGCGCTCCTCCACGGCGATGGTCAATATGATCCTGGGTGTTTGAAAGATTTAATAGAACCTGTGTTAATGGGTGAGGCTGAGGCCGTATTTGGCTCCAGAATGCTTACACCTTTCGGAGCTATAAAAGGAGGTATGCCTCTCTATAAATATGTCGGAAATAAAATTCTGACTTTTTTTCAGAATTTCTTTTTGAAAACCAAGCTCAGCGAATTTCATTCCGGTTACAGGGTATACTCCGTAAAGGCGCTGAAGCAGATTCCTTTTAATTTAAATACATCGGATTTTCATTTTGATTCCGAAATAATAATACAATTTATTTATTATGGATTTCGTATTGTAGAACGTCCTATACCAACATATTATGGTGATGAAATTTGTTATGTGAACGGAATGAGGTATGCTTTAGATATAGCCATCACTACAATTAAAGCGAGGATGCAGCATTTTGGTCTCTTTTACGACCGAAAGTACGACATTGCTTATCCGCACCATCGTGGTGAGCAATATGAAACAAAAAAAGATATAGACAGTCCGTTTCAGCGGACCTTAAAAAGAATTCCATCAGGTTCCACGGTTCTTGAATTCGAATGCGGATCAGGAGCTCTTTTGACATGGCTAATCAAACAATCCTGTACTGTGTGTGGCGTTGGCCAATTCAATCCAAATGACGAGAATAATGTGAGTTTTCCATTTTACCAGTGCGACCTTAACTATGAAGAATTACCAATAAATCCAGGCGATTATGATTATATACTCATGCATGACATGCTTGAGCACTTGGCTAAACCAGAAATTTTTCTTGAAAAAATTAAAGTTGCTTGTAGTTTTTCTCCTGATGCCATGATCATTGCAAGTACTGGAAATATTGCTTTCTTTACGATGAGAGTTATGCTTTTATTAGGCCAGTTCAACTACGGAAAAAGAGGCATATTAGATTTGACACATACTCGATTGTTTACTTTCAAAACATTTAAAAGATTATTTGAACAAGCAGGCTTCGATGTCATACACATGGAAGGTATTCCGGCTCCCGTTAAACTGGCACTGGGTGATAGCCGTTTCTCTGGCTTGATAACATCTTTAAACAGGTGGTTGATTGGTCTGAGTCGTTCTCTTTTTTCGTATCAGATTTATCTGGTGGCTAAACCTAAACGATCACTGATGCTGTTACTGAAAGATGCAAAAGAAAAAGGTCATGAATATGTTTCAAATAGTTGCGTTTGAATCGTTTTCAGTTTCACGCCACAGAGCAATTCTGTAAGATAGTCAAAACACTATCTGCATACAGGAGATCGACAACCATTCAGGCTTCCCCGCAGCGCTGATCTCCGTTATTGTGTAACAAGGAAAAGTAAATCAGATGTACATGTGGCGATATGGTTTGTCACAGCATCAAAAATTAACGGTTTTCGATAGCGTTTCAGTTCGCTTTGACAATGAAGGCAACACCTAATAAATCCATGGAATAAGCCGCTTTGTTTGAGCGGCATAATCAGCGTATTCCGGAAAGGTATCTGTCAACACTTTCTCCTCATAATGCATCCGGGTCAATTGCATCGCGATTTGCACGGCGAAAAGCAGCACGGCTTGCCACGACCAGAAAATGATAATGCTCCCCATCGTACCGACGGCCTCGATCAAATAGAGCGGGTGACGCACGATGGCGTAAGGTCCGGTTGTAATGAGTTTCCGCCCTTCGGGCAAAATCGAAAAGGAGCGTCCCAGCCAGAACAACACCACAATCGCGCCGATATCTCCTGAAACGAGCAATACGCTCGCAAATATCCGCGCCCATAGCGGCAGCGCTTCGCAAGGCCCGATCAGCAGAAGCGCATACAGCATAAACGCACCCAAAAGCGCGGCCAGCGAAGGCACCAATCCCATCGATTTCGACACGGATTGCCGTCGCGCCACATAAAGAATCGAGATCATCACCCCGTAAAACCCAATGGAAAAAGCGGACAGAGAATTTCCCAAAACATCAAGGTTTGGATGCGCGAGATCGAACTTTTCCAGATGCCTCAAACCGACTTGCAAACTCGTCCAGGCTGAAACAGCGAAGATCGATCCCGCAAGCACCCGGATGATGATATCCTTGAGGTGGGAGTTATGCCCGTGGTCGTTTGTATTTTGAAGAGACATGGTTGGTGTTGTTCTTTGTAAAGAAGAGAGGTTTAAAAAAGAATTATTCTGACAGGCATCCACGAGAAGTCTGACAAGATATAAGAGCTTATAAAAAAATAATATACGTTGATTTTGAAAGATGGTTACATGTTTTTTGGCGCTCGGAATGTAAGCAAAAAAACTGTATAAACGGCTTTGTGTTTAAGTTTAAGTGTAAAAGGATGCAATCAAATCTCTCAGCATCGGTTTTTCATTTTTGAGGTTCAGGGAGAAGCGCAGATCCGGTTTCCATGCCGCCACTCCGATGCGCCAGAACAGCACGTGAAGCTGCAATTCCGGCTGGTTCGAGATAAACATAGTCGCGACTTTTTCCTCAGATCGACATTTTTCATTCCAAGCCATGTTCTCATTGACCAGAGCTTAAATCAAACTGGCTGCACATAATATATGTTTATATATTTTTAATATATGGGACGTACCGATTCTTGAAAGCTGATATTCGGAAACCTGTCATGAGATGACCAGACGGCAGGAAAAGAAAATGAATAGCGCCGGATCGTTTAATCAAGTGGCGGATGATTGATCGTCGAGATTGATGCGATATGTTCGCTTTTTTATAAAAAGTACTTATAGAATTATAGCCTATTGATGACATATCGCTCTTAATCATTATAAAATAAATCATTACATTATATTCCGATGGTTTTTCACAGAACGAATCGATCCGTTCAGGGTATGGCGGTTCTTTTTTTCCATGAAAATAGGCAGTGAATTACTCTTGAATATTACATTTTTTTTATATAAAATACAGTCGCAGTACTATCCATCGCATTGGAATCTTATATTGCGCAGTAGATGTAGCGTAAGTTTCTTTTTGCGTTTGGGTGTATTTATAATGTGATTAATAATAATTACTAATTTTCATTGGGAGGAAACGCCATGTCAAACATTTTTATCGCCATCAAACTGGTTGCGGCCAATATCATGGCCAGCCTGAGCAAGCGCTTTGGCATCACATCACAAAAAGGCGCAACCATGATCGAGTATGCCTTGATTGCCGCCTTGATCTCTGTTGTTGCGCTTACAACGTTGGGACAAATTGGTGCTAATGTTAACACCCAGTTTATCGCTGTCAAAAACGCCCTCTAACGGTACCGTTGCTGGTTCGGGCTGCCGTCTTCTCGTGAGTGCACGTGGTGGCAGCCTGATGATATAGCGGTTTTCTGTCACGAATGTTCATGCTGGTAAAGGTTCATGGTCATCTATCTTGCAAACCCTTAGACAGTCTAAGTCGTGAAAATACCAGCGTTTGCCGCCATCGCGCTCACTCTGGGCGCGGTGGCGGCTTTTACTGCTGCCCGCTGGCTTGGCGTTACCAAAACTGAAGACCAGGCTTCAGGGGTCAAGGTTGTCATTGTTGAGCAGCCTATCGATGCCGGCAAAGCGATTACGGCTGAGCAAATCAAGGCCATCGATTGGTCCGGCTCAGTTGTTCCGCGCGATGCGCTCGCGCGCCCTGCTGACGTGGCGGGTCGCATTGCCCTTGTGCCCATGATCCCTGGAGAGCCTGTGTTGCCTGGCAAACTGGCGCCGATAAACGCGACCGGCGGTTTGTCCTCGGTCATTCCGACGGGCAAGCGCGCCATTACCGTTCAAGTGAATGAAGTGGTTGCTGTTGCCGGATTTGCCTTGCCTGGCAGCTATGTGGATGTTCTGGTCAGTGGCAAGGACACCAGCGGTCAGCCTTTTTCGCGAACCGTGCTGTCGCGCGTCAAGATATTGGCCGTGGCCCAGGAGACCACTGCCGAACAGGACAAGAAACCAAAAGTGGTCAGCGCCGTAACCCTCGAGCTGACGCCTTCTGAAGCCGAGAAACTCGATCTGGCCCGCAGCATCGGAACGCTTTCTCTCGACTTGCGTAATGAACTCGACACCGCCGAAATAAACTCTCCGGGGGCGCGTCTGTCAGATATTGTCTCTTCACAGTCTACCCCAGCACCCCCTCTTTCGCCTGAGGCAAAAACGGTAACGGTCACCAAGAAGGTGTCGGCGTCTTCGGGTTATGCCATTGGACTCGATGAAATCCGGGGCATCAGCCGGAAAGCCGATGCTAACCAGTAGCGCCTTGTCCTGGAATACAATGCTCTATGTCATGGAACCAGATAGCTGCTGCTTTTCTCATGTTGACCGGGTAGCTCATGGGCAGGTTCACCAAAAACACCGGTCAAAAGCATTACCGGATTTTTTTGCAGGTTGAACGCCATGCGCCGCAAGAAAAGAGTTCCGTGCATGAAACAGCGGAGGTCATAGAGTGATTTGCCTCGCGTTTTTGAATCAAACGGCAGGTGACTCCGACCAGCGCTTACTTTCGAAAGCTGGTTCTGGTCACTGGAGCGCCGTGCATGGTCTGTTCAGTGGTGTCCAAGCACTTCACCGCTGTATGAAAAACATTGACGAGCTATTGGCCAAACCGTGCAAATGGGGAAAAAAGAAGCATCTGCAATTCCTGATTCAGTGCAGCGTGCTCAAGACGTCCTTTTCGATACCATGCTTTAACCAAACAGGACTCTATCCAACATGCCCATGCATTTGACATGCCTGAAGCGTTCTGCCTGCCGGATCAGTGCTTTTATAGTGCTGCTTTCTGGCGCCATGCCTGTGGCCGCGCTGGCCGCTCCCGATTCGGTCACGAAAAAGGAGTTATCCGCGCCTGTGGCCAAAAAGGCCATGCCCGTGGCTGCCGCAGCGAGCACTGAACCCATCGCGAAAAAGGCGTTGCCTAAAGCCGGCGCGAAAAAAAAATCGCATAGACTTTTCGCCAAAAAGGTATTGCCTAAACCCGTACGGAGAAAGTACTCGCCCGTACCCTTCATGTCCGCGATGAACACGCCATCGATCTATCGCGTGCCTCTGGGCGAATCGAAGGTTTACCGGTTTGCGCAACCCATCAGTCGCATTGCCGTGGGCGATCCCGATGTGGCCGACTATATTATGCTTAATAGGTTCGAAATTTATCTGCTGGGCAAAAAACTGGGATCGACCAATCTCACCGTCTGGAACCAGCAAGGCAACCTGACCTCCAGGCCGCTACAAGTCAGCCGCAGCACGGTCTCACTGCAGTCCTTATTGTCTATTCTTTTCCCAAAGGAGCGCGATATTCATATCCTCTCCATGGGCCAGGCGTTGGTGCTGTCCGGATCGGTGTCTGACCCGCTGGTTGCAGAGGGTGTATCCCGCGTGGCATCGGCGTCTCTTGGCACTCAGGTTTCGAATGGCAATCCGGAATCTGCCCTTACCGATCAAGGCTCGGCGTCGTCGGGTGCCAATAATACGGTGGCCAAGTCGTCGTTGCCCTCTCTGAACGTGAGTATAACGGGTGCTTCGCCATCCGCTTCCTCTGCGGCAGAGAGTGGCGCACCAGGCGTGGTCAATCTGCTTAAAGTCCGCGCCACGCAGCAAGTCCGGCTTGAAGTCCGCATTGCCCAGGTCTCGAAGACTTACCTCGAATCTTTGGGTCTCAATGTCAGCAAACTTTCTGGCGATCTGACAGGAAGCCTCTCGACAGGGTTGGTCAGCAACGCGACGCTTAACCTTTTGCTGCAGCCTGACTACCAAATCAAAATGGCCGCGCAGCGCAAACCCACGTTGTTCAGGATCCTGGCCGAACCGACCATTGTCACCATGAGTGGCAAAGAGGGGAATTTTCTGGTTGGCGGCAAAGTCTATACGCCCACCGTCTCCATCAATGGCGGCGTTGACTACGTTGAGCGCACCTATGGCGTTGGTTTACGCTTTACGCCCGTCGTGCTGGATGCCGGCCGTATTTCGCTCAGGGTTGCAGCCGAGGATTCCGAACCTGACAAAACGCCGCTTACTGTGGGAACCTCCACCGCTTTGCCCTCGTTCAAAATGAGCACCGTGTCCACCACCGTCCAGATGAAAGAGGGGGAAAACCTTGTGATTGGCGGACTTATGCTCGACAATCTCACCAATTCAATAGATTCGGTGCCCTTGCTGGGCCAAATTCCCATTCTTGGCGCACTGTTCCGGAGCACCGACAAGAATGCCGAGAAGACCGAACTCATGGTCATCGTGCGCCCGACCCTGGTCAAAGCCAGCACCACTGAGCCGGAGCTGCCAACGGATAAAGTGGTGCCGCCTACCCGGGGAGAACTCTTCCTCGGCGGAAAGCTTGAAGGCTCGCAGAAAAAATGAACGCCGTGCGCGCACACAGGGCCTCGCCCGATGCTTCGGCAACGGAGCGGGCCCGCTCCCAAAAGGGCAATGCGCTGGTCGAGTTCGCGTTCGTTCTGCCTCTTTTTCTGTTTCTTGTCTTCGGGATGATTACGTTTTCTTTGGCCCTGTACGACAAAACCATACTCACCATGGCCACGCGCGATGGCGCGCGCGCCGGAGCTGTTTTTGTGGGGACCAACACCGCAAAAGAACAGAAAGCCCAGAATACTGCCGATGCTTATATAGATAACCTCATCACTTTTGGAACTCCACCGGGGTCTAGCCCTTTCGTGCCGAAAATTACTGGCGGCATCATCACCGTCACGGCTACTTATGTTTACACTGGGCTTCCTTCTCCATACGATGGCTATATTTTGCCGGCCACCATTACCCTCACGGCTGAAACCAACATGATAGTCGAATAACCATGACACAGTCGCGCAACATCAATAAACGCCTGCATGGCCAGCGTGGCAATCTCCTCGTCTGGTTTGCCTTGTTGTTGCCGGTTTTGTCCGGTTTTGCTGCCTTGGCGGTCGATCTTGCCCGTCTCTACCTGGTTAAGGTCGAACTGCAGAATGCTGCTGACGCCGCTGCCCTGGCCGGAGCTCACAAATACGCAGAACCCACTTCCGTATCGCAAGCCACGACGGCTGCGGTGGACTTGGCAAAAATCCACTACGCCAATGGAGAGCTTATTCCGGCGTCGTTTGTGACTGCTACCGAAGAGACGGGCACGGGATATACCTACGCCATCAAGGTCAAGATTGTCTTCCCCGGCTTGCATTTTTTCTTCGCGCCGCTTCTGAGTATTATTGACCCCGGTCTGGGCATAACCAGCAGCGACGTTCAAGCCATAGCCATTGCCGGGCAAAACGCAGCCGGCCATTCCACATTGGTCCAATAAACAACCATGAATATTGTTACGTACTCTCCGCATCCCTGGGATGTTCTCGATACACAGCTTGAACTGGGTCAATACCAGTTCGTCCAGCTGGTGGGTGAACTCAGGGACATGGTGCGCAAGCTTTCGGCGCAAAAACACGACCTGGTTTTTCTCGTCGGCTTTGACCCCGCCGATCCTCAATACCTGCATGAGGTAGAGAAACTCTGCCTCGCCTTGCCTCGCGCCACCATCGTGGCGCTGCACCCAAAAATTCAGCCCGAACTGTTGTTGGCGCTCATGCGAGCCGGCGTTCGTGAAGTCATTGGCGACAACGCTTCGGATACCTTGCAACACGTTATCGAACGCGCTCATCTTCGCGTCAAGGGCGTGAGCGCCAACAGAGGCCGCGTTATCGGATTTGTCGCCTCGAAGGGTGGCGACGGGTGCTCCTGCATCACCGCAAATCTGGCATTCGCGATCTCTCAACAGTCGGGAAACCGCGTACTGGCGATCGATCTCTCCTTACCTTTCGGCGACCTTGACCTGTATCTCACCGGCAGCAACCATCTTCAGGATCTGTCCGACATCTCCAGTCAGTCCGACCGGCTCGACCAGTCGCTGCTCGACAGCATGGTGCAGCACCTTGGCCCGACGCTCGACCTGATTCCGTCGCCCACCACGTTCGACAAAATCATTCATATCGAACCAGAACGGGTGAGCGAGCTCATTCGCATCGCCATCAACTTTTACGACTACATTCTGATCGATCTGGGCTCTTCGTTCGACCAGATTGGTCTTTGGGTTCTCGATCGAATCGAGGATATCTGCATCGTCGCGACCCCGTCGCTGCCCTCCATGCGCCGGGCGGGCCAGCTGATCAATCTCTGGAGAGAGCTGGAAAAACCGATGTCGCGCATTGAATTCATTCTCAATCGCGCTGACTCGAATACCTCCATCACCGGTACCGAAATAGAAAAAGTCATCTCCCGGCCGATCAACAAGCGTTTTCCCTCCGATGCCAAAGCCGTGCAGGATGCGCTCCTGATGGGCAAGCCCTTCATACAGGTGGCGCCAAAATCAAAACTTTCCCAAACCATCGTGGACTGGGCCGCGCTCCTGACGGGCGGCAGTCAGCCTAAACAATCGCTATGGCAACGCTTAAAGACCAGATAGCCCGGTGGAACCTCTCCACCAAACGAGCCGCGGCTCCGCCCCCTTCGACGCCTGAGCCGGTCGAACCCGCAGCTTCCCCTGCGCCTGCCCCTGCGCCGGTCAGCGATGGCTGGACTGCGCCTTCGACCGCGGCGACGGCGGCAAAAACCAAACCCGTCATCGGGATCGACTATTTCGCGACCAAAATGCATTTGCACCAGAAGCTGCTGAGCCGCATCGACCTGAACGCCATCGAGAGCCTGACCGTCGATCAGCTGCGCAACGAGCTTGGCGTCCTGCTGGTGGCGCTTATCGAAGAAGAGGCTATCGCCCTCAATGTTCAGGAGCGAAACCGGCTGGTGGCTGATCTCAAAAACGAAATCATGGGCCTTGGTCCCGTCGATCCGTTGCTTGCGGATCCCGCCATTTCAGAAATCATGGTCAACGGCTACCAGAACGTCTATATCGAAAAAAACGGATGCATTCACCTGACCGACATCCGGTTCAACGACGACGCGCACCTTTTGAAAATCATCGACAAAATCGTCTCCCGAGTCGGGCGGCGCATCGATGAATCGAGTCCCATGGTCGATGCCCGTCTGCCCGACGGCTCGCGCGTCAATGCCATCATTCCGCCGCTGGCGCTCGACGGCCCGATACTCACCATCCGGCGCTTCGCGGTCGTGCCGCTGCAGATGCGTGACTTCATTCAAAAAAACACGCTTACCCCCCAGATGGCTGAACTGTTGTCGGCCATGGTGAAAGTCAAGACCAACATCATCATTTCCGGGGGTACCGGTTCGGGAAAAACCACGCTGCTCAACATTCTCTCGGGCTTCATTCCCCACAGCGAACGCATCGTCACCCTCGAAGATACTGCCGAGCTTCAGCTTCAGCAGGATCACGTCGTCCGGCTCGAAACGCGCGTGCCCAACATCGAAGGCAAGGGCGAAATCACCATGCGCTCGCTGGTGAAAAACGCCTTGCGCATGCGGCCCGACCGCATCGTGGTGGGCGAGGTGCGAAGCACCGAGGTGATCGAAATGCTGCAGGCCATGAACACCGGCCACGACGGCTCCCTCACCACCATTCACGCCAACAGCTCGCGTGATGCGCTGGGTCGGCTCGAAAACCTGGTGGGCATGTCTGGCGTCAGTTTGCCGAGTAAAGCCCTGCACCAGCTCATTGCCTCTTCGATTCAGGTCATCGTCCAGGTTTCGCGACTCGATGACGGCAGCCGCAAGGTCACGAGCATCCAGGAGATCAGCGGCATGGAGGGCGATGTGATCACGACCCAGGAGATCTTTTGCTTCAAGCGCACCGGCACCAACCCGGACGGCTCCGTGCAAGGCGTCTTCACCGCCACGGGCATCCGTCCAAAAGTGGCTGACAAAATCCGCACCTTCGGTTTCTCCCTCAGCGATGGCATATTCGACCCCATCCATATTGACTAAAACCCGGCGCGCATCATGAAAACATTTTTGCTCTTATTTGCTGTGTTTGCGGCCGTCGTGCTGATCGTGTCGCTGTTGTACTGGGGGTGGAGCAACTTTTTCGATCGCCGCGCCAAAGCAAAAAAAGAGCGGCTGCGGAGCATTCGCAGCGCTGTTCACTCGCACGGGCCAATGCTCGGCAGCACGCTCGCCCCTTTGCCTGGAACCGAACTCGAAAACTGGCTGCGCTCCCACTTCAAGGCATTCGCGCAGCTCGAAAGTCTGATCAAGCGCGCCCATAGCCCGCTTACCGCCATGCGCTTGATGGGCCTCATGCTGCTCCTCTTTGCCGTGGTTCTGGTGCTGGGGCTTCTGCGTCAACTCAACCCTATTTTCCTGTTCTTGCTGTCCGGTGCCAGCGCCAGTGCTCCGGTTCTGTGGCTATCCCGTAAAGCCAGCCAACGAGGCAAAGCCTTTGGAAACAAACTTCCGGAAACGCTCGATTACATCTCTCGCGCGCTACGGGCCAGTCACAGCCTGAACATGGCGATCAGTATGGTCGGCAAGGAGTTCCCCGATCCCATCGGCACCGAATTCAAAACCGTCTCGGATAAAATCAGCTTCGGCATTCCATTCAAGGACGCCATCGGTCAGCTCGCCGAGGGCATTCAAAACAAGGATCTCAATTTCTTCGTCGTCTCGATCCTGATTCAGCACGAAACCGGCGGCAACCTCACTGAACTGCTCGACGGGCTGGCCGGCACCATGCGCGAACGCATCAAGCTTCGCGGCAAGATTCGTACGCTCTCATCGGAAGGACGCGCATCGGCCTGGCTCCTGGGCAGCATGCCATTTGTGCTTGCCGGTATCTTCTCGCTCTTGAATCCCAGCTACATCTCGATACTCTGGACCACTTCACAAGGGCGCACTTATCTGCTCATCGGTGGTGCGCTTCTGGCCATTGGACTCTCTGTGCTGAGACGCATCGTCCAGATCAAGGTTTAACCATAGCCCCGCCCACGCCATGCTCACCATCCTGCAAATCCTGACTATCATCCTCTCGGGGGCCGCAGTCGCCACGATTGTTTTCGCTTTGTACAATTGGGGGATCAACAGCGCGTTCAAAAAACGCCTTATCCAAATCGTCCCAAAGGCAGGAAGCGCCGCGGACTCGCCCTTGTCAAGGAAAGCGCCCACTCCCAAAGTGGCCACTATCATCAACATTCTCTCCCGGCTTTCGCTCCCGGAAGAGGGGTGGCAAAGCTCCAACGTTCAGTTGAAATTTTTGCAAGCCGGCATCCGCAACAAAAAAGCGCCAGTCTACTACTTTGCTGTAAAAACGCTGCTCACGCTGATACTGCCAGGCTTGCTCGCTTTGTTTCTGTTTGTCGCCAGGCCAGACATCTCCTTTTCTTTCGCCATGGTGATGGTGCTGGCCACAGCGGCGGCGGGCTATTACCTTCCCGAAATGTTGCTCTACCTCATCACCCAAAAACGTATCGAACGCATGCGCGACAGCCTGTCCGACATGATGGATCTTATCGTTGTCTGTACCGAAGCCGGCATGAGCGTCGACGCCGCCATTACCCGCATATCGCGCGAAATGGCCCGCACCGATCCTGATCTGGCCCAGGAGTTTTATCTCTCGTCACTCGAAATGCGCGCCGGCGCCACCCGTATCGACGCCTTGCGCAACCTGGCGCTACGCACACGCCTCGATGAGATGAACGACTTTGTTTCCGTGCTTATACAGGCAGACAAATTTGGCTCCAGCCTAGCCGAATCGTTGCGCGTGCATTCAGACATGATTCGCTCTCGCCGCAGCCAGCGAGCAGAAGAACTTGCCGCTAAAATTCCCGTCAAGGTGACGCTGCCGCTCGTTCTGTTTATTTTCCCGACGCTTTTCATTGTGATTCTGGGGCCGGCAATCGTTCAGACGCTTCAAGCCTTCAACAAGTGACCAACGCCATGAGCCTCGACGACCTGTTGCGCCTGTTGTGGGTACGCTGGCCATGGTGGTTGTCTGGCGCTCTGGCTGGTCTGTGGCTCGCGCCACTGGCCCGCATCATTTCCCGCACGGTGTTGCAGGGCGCTCAGGCCAACCTGATCGAATGGCAGGGTCCTGGCGGCGGCCTTGAACAGCCCATTCCGCTGTCGAGACGCATCTGGGCGCCGCTGCTCAACGCCTGCCTGTGGGTCGGCGCGACCAGCCCCGCCAGCCACCAAGCTTTCTGGCCCACGCTGCTCTGGGCCGGCGTGGCCAGCTCGCTAGTGCTGCTCGCCCTCACAGACTGGGACACTACCCTGTTGCCAGACTGGGTGGTCTTGCCGCTTGGGTTGGCGGGGCTCTTCAGTAGCTATGCCGGGGGTGGCTCGCGCGGACTGTTCGTTAGCGCGGCATCTGCCGTCGTGATATTTGGCCTGCTTGCCGGGCTTGCCTGGGGGTTCCGGCGCATCAACGGCAGGAGTGGAATCGGCAGTGGCGACCTCAAACTCCTGGCCGCGCTGGCCGCCTGGTGGGGCGTTGTCGATGTGCTGTACATAATGATGCTGGCCAGCGTGGTGACAGTCGTCTGGAATTTGATCTGGCGGCGTTTCAAAGGCCTGAGTCCGCAAGCCGAATGGCCTTTCGGTCCCTCGATTGTAATATCAGCGCTCGTCTGGCGCCTGTCGCATCCGGTTTGACGCCGACGCCAGCCACAAAAATTCATTGTGGCCAACCAGGCCCCACGCGACTTAGAACTTATTCGTAAATAATATTTACTTTCCGGAAAGCGATGATTGCGGCTACCATGTAGAGTAAAGCCTCGTATCTCTCGTTGAGCTTTTCAAACCGTACCAGAATTTTTCTGAACCGGTTGAACCATGA
>Ga0326729_1000147_pt1 | contig 18828 bp, 30 predicted proteins | sample MHFSIPfraction_2_FD_207744 | JGI IMG/M metagenome (GOLD analysis project Ga0326729, IMG submission 207744) | Lab enriched peat soil microbial communities from Michigan Hollow, Ithaca, NY, United States - MHF6AY SIP fraction | ecosystem: Environmental > Terrestrial > Soil > Wetlands > Peat...
CCTCACGGCCGTCATCTCCACCAGGCCCAACGATATCAGCGATTGCCACGAGATTTACCCAGGTTGTCTCACCGACGTATCGCCACTGGATATGAGTTGCGCTCTTCTGCAGCTCGACTTCACGGCCGTCATCTCCCTTTTCGAAAACGATCTCACTCAGCGCTACGAGAGTTATCCATTCCGTCTCACCGATGAATCGCCAAAGGATATGAGTATCATTTTTCTGTAACTCGATTTCTCGTCCACGGACACCGCGTGCACCACCCATCATCACCTTAACCATGACGGGTGCTGGCTCTACGACGAGCACTTTGACAATAGCACTCATCAGGCCTCCATTGTGAAAAATCCTTTGACATACGTCCTGCGCAATCCCTCAATCGTAAGCCGGATCTTCATCTGATATCGCCCAACACCAATTATTGAGGTGTCAGATTTATCAATAGTCCAGTGCAAGCCAATAGGGTGCACAGCCTCACCAAAGTCAACGGAATCGATCCTCAAACCATTGTTCAAGTCCGATTTCCATGCGAGAGCTCCTGACGCCGTTTTCAGCGTGACCTCGACATCCGCACCGGTGATGTCGACTACAGTACCATCAGGACCAACAAACACAAACGCCAAGGAGAAATCATCCCCGATGGTCGCTCCAGTGTTTAGTATTGCTGGTTCATATTTTGTGTCAGTCACACTCACGATGTCCTATGCGTTTTATTTAACTGCAAGGTTAATTTGCTGCTCTTGTACCTTGAGAAGCCTGATGTTCTACAAGCCGTCTGACCGATGCTGACCCCCAAATGAGTTTACAGGTTACTTCTTGTCGCCCGACACGGTCAGGGCCTTTTCCAGATCCGAGCGAGCGTCATCATCAAGAGCGCGAATACTGTCGAGCTCAGACTTTGTCGGCTGCCGCTTTTCGGCTTGCGCCTTTTTGATGATCCCAACCGCCTTTGAGACGATTCCGAAGATCCGCCCACCAACAGCAAGCAGGGCCTCGATTGTAGTAAGCAGATTTATCACAATTCCGGCACCTCCACGCCGTTCGACTTGAGCATTTTCATAAGGTTTTCGATCGTCAGCAGAGCCTGGTGCAGGTTTAACTCCGCATCAGTCCCGACGAGATTGAGCGATTCGTCGAGCAAAGCCCTGGCATTATCCGTGCCATTCAGAATCGTCCGTCCCGTCTCGGGAGTAATCGCTTTCGACGTCACGGCCTGAGCGGCCGCGACCCTGACAGACGCATTGGTAGCGATAGCATAGGCGTAACGCTCTTCAAACGTCTTCGGCTGCACAAGTCCGAGAGAACTGCACCCGGCCATAATGGCCAGTACCAAAGCGCAAAACCACACGTAAATCTTCCTCATAAATCCATCCTTGGTTCAGAAATGGTTAAAACACACCTTTACCAGACCCTCACATAGCGTTTAATGATCTTCAACAGGCGTTTAACAGGCGAAACAACGGCATGAGGCGGCCATAGTTACCAAGCGACTTGAGATCGGGCCTCCTGCGCCGTTTATCGAGAAGTAGCTGCTGTCCTCAGTTATCGAGCAATTCGCCGGTAAATCCTTGGCCGAATCGCTGAGTTGTCTTGCTCACCCTTGGGCCCTGATCAACGGCAACCGGATCAGACCCGGAATCGATCCGGAACGTATTCGCCGTGATTCCCTTCAGCTGCTCCAACAGCCGTTTATGAAGCGCTGTAATCGATTCAGGCACCTCTTCTCCGATCCTCCGGAGATAGAGGTGCACTTTCGTCAGTTCAGTCGTCAGATACATGATCTCATCCGGGACCGGCGAGAACGGTATGGTGTACAGGCCCCGGCAATACAGATGGACCTCTGACACGGCTGCAGAATTTGCGGCTTCAATGTTTAGATGAACCGCATCATCGAGTACGCCTGATCCATAGTCATCACAGCACTCAATGATTTTGTGCAGGGGCATCGACCCCTGCAGCCGAGCAAGATCCGTGTACTGCATCAGATTCTAACACCAGCCAGCTTAGCCACACAGCGCTTCGACAGCGGCTTGACGTCCAGCTGCAGCTGGACAGTGTGTTGGTAGAAGTTGCCGATCTTCTGCATCGGGTACACTTTGAGGCCGACGTTTGTGGTCATGGCCGTCAAATGCGCCTTCTCAGCAGATTTGAACGCGAACACGCTTCCGCAGTCTGTGGATGCGCCCACGGTCTCGTTGAACGGGATAATTCTTGATCCATCATATTTACGGCCCGTCGGGATGATTTTGACGCCATTGTAACTGGCGATCCTTGCCCCGAACTCATTCAGGGAGATAACGCACTGGTCTCTTGCAACCGTTGACAGCCTGGTGAGTAACCGTCCGTCCATCATCAGGCAATCCGCGCCGCCGTCGATAGACTCGATCAGGTTTTCGAGACCTTCGACAAACTTCTGCTGGGCGAGACGAGCAGTAGTGTCATTACCGAGTGCAACCTGCAGGCCGGCAGATCCAAGGGAGATTACCCTGGTCGAATCCCCGGCAGTGACCAGTGTGGCGATGTGCTTGCGCAGGCCGTCAAACTGACCGAGATTCACGGGAGGAGTCGCGCCATCGTCAGCATCACTGTCACCATTGATGAACTGGGACATCAGATCGCGGCCGCCGTTCTCAGACCAGTTGTCCAGCTTGAGCAGAAACTCGGACGGCACATCTCCACCTCTCTCTTCATAGGCTGTATCGAGGCGGATATTCTTACCGATGATCTTCAGCGCGAAGTCACCGTATCCAGGGGCGACCGTCTGAGTGTCGAAATCGTTTCCGATTCCCCTGGTGTCGAACGTACCATCGATATCATCCCCATAACGCTCATGCGCTCCACTTCCGGGCTGACGAAAGAAATGGAGGACGTCGATAATTGGCGCATTCTTGCGCAAACCACCCATCACCCTCGCGGTTACGGGATCCCCCGCAGAAATCTGATAAAGAAGCATAGTCGTAAGTAATTTTGAGTGTATGAAAACCCGCTCCGGAGTCGAACCCCCACGGAAGACTTCCGGAGCAATCCCGGCCGTCAGGCACGGCCGAAAACCTTATTTGTCCTTTGCGGCCGCGTACTGATCGGCCAACGCTTCCTGAACAGGATCCTTTCCGGCCTCGAACTGTCCCCCTGCGGGAGCGTTTTCCTTGGTGGCGACCGACTCGAAAACAACGGCCGGTTTGACGCCGGTTCTCAGTAGCTCACAGGCAAGCTCGAATACATCAGTTTCCTGCGCCGCCCCTTTATCATCCTCGAAGGTTACCGGCTTTGAATCGATCAGCGAGAGCAGAAACGCTTCGACTTTCGGACGGAGTGACGGCGTGACGATTGCTGGATGGTCATTGCAGAACGTTGTTACCCGGGTCTTTTTGTCGGCGTTATTGCGCATAGAAGCCTCCTCAAGCAATCGGGTATTTTCAGCTTCGAGGCGATCCATTTTTTCTTTTTCTTCAGCGGTCATGGGTGTTTCTTTGGTGGTTTCGAAAACAGGTGCAGCTTCGCCTTCTGCGTTTGCATCAGGAGGAAGCTGCGTTTTGAGGTAATCCATCACGTAGGATGGGAGGAACTTGTCGGCAGCGTCGATGCCGTTCTGCTCTATCTCCCTGTCACGCATCCGCTGGAACAGTGACGCTACGTCATCCATCCAGCTCTGCAGCCTCCACTTCCAGGAGACATCGAAAGCCGCTTGCAGATCAAGTTCTGAAGCCTCGAACTCTACTTCTTCGAGGTAGACCGGCGGAACAGTTGTGCTCGCCTCGAACGCGTCTCCAAGCCCGGTCACTGCCGGATCATCCGTTATGCCGATATGCACCAGCTCTTTCTTCTTACCGATCCCAATGGATAGGGCATCGAACCCGACCTTGATCAGTCCGGATACGAACTCCTGCGCCATTTCTTTTGGGACGATGGATAAGTAAGTCCGGCCACCTTCCTCAAAGATTTGCAGGTCGCTCTTCTCAGCCCAACCAAGCACCGGAAGGTTGTTCTTTGGATGTCGATAGGTGTACGGGATGCGCTCTGGTGAATGCTCCATTGTAGCTTCGAACACCTCACGTACACGGTCAGGAGGCCAAACCGCCTGTTTCAGATCCTTCCTTTTATGCACGCCGCTGGCAAATATCTTGTGCCGTTTATAGGTCATTTCATCGTCGTTGAATGTTGGTTAAACAATTTCCAGGGGGGCACTCCTCGGGCTTTAACGTGCCAGTCCAGCGATATTCCCCCCATCATCCATGCCCCTCGGGGCGTAATTGATAATTACCTGAAACTTATCCCTTAAAAGCCCACGAAATAAGAGAACCATTTCGCCGAAACCTTTCTACGAAAGGCTTCTCCGGACTTTGACCGCTTCTCGAACCTACCTTGTAGCTGTATCGATCGATAACCAAACTTTTACTCATGGATAGCCTCCTTCCTACGAATGCAACAGAGCTCGCCCAGACGCTCGGGATCGCCGTATTGCTTTTTTTCGGGCTCTCAATTTTCGCAGGAGTGATGATTCTGTACATGAAAGGTGAAAACCGGAAGTGGGAGCAACGGGAGCTGCATAGCCGAGAGGTGTACCAATCGATCATCACCCAGGTCACTCAAGGCAGGGAGCAGGATTTCGAGCTGTTAAAATCTGCCCTGGATGACAACCGCGAGCAGATCAGTATCAACCGAGGGCTTGTTGAAAAGATCAAAACCATGCAGCAGACACACGAGACTGCCATGCGCGACATCTTTGCAAAGCTTGAGCGCATCCTCGAAAACCGCTGCATCAATCACCTTAAACAGTCCGCAAAAGCAGACACACGAGACTGCCATGCGTGACATCTTTGCAAAGCTTGAGCGGATCCTCGGAAACCGCTGCATCAATCACTTTAATCCGTCCGCAAACACATGAGCATCACATCTGACATTCGGTTGAAGCGCAGAGGGCAACTGGATCTCCTCAACAAAGAGCGAGAAACCCTTGATGCGACAGCAATCGACGCACTCACGATCATCCTGCTGAAAGCCGACCCGCTTGCCGATATCGCCACACTTGACACGAGTGCAATCCTTCGAGCCGCCGAAAACCTTGACGAAACAGTCAGGGCCATTAAAGGCGTTGACAAGCAGATTGCCGCGATCAAAGAGGAACTCTTCGGATAATGGCAAAGAAAGTAGAGCTATATCCAGAGGCCGAACGTCTCTACGTGCAGGAGCAACTCGGCCAGGCCGACATAGCCCAGCGCCTGGGCATTGCCGAAAGGACTGTGAGATACTGGGCCTCTGAAGGCAACTGGGCAGCTCGCCGTGGAAGCTTCGCCGAAGCGACCGGAGCGACGCACGAAAAGCTTTACAAGCTCATCCAGAGCTTGACGGATAAAGCTATTCGGTCATGCAATGCCGGTGAAGAGCCTTCACAGGCGCAGCTTTACTTCATCGGAAAAATGGCCCCGCTCCTGCTCAAGCTGAAGACATACGAGTCGCAGGAAGAAGCCGCAGGAGATCCGGAGCCCGAAAAGCCGAAACAGATTACCGCCGATACCATCCGTCGAATCGAAGAAGAGATCCTCGGGATCCGGAGACCTTGACGCATGGCACCGAACCTTAGTCAATACTTTCTGCCATACCAGATTGCCTGGCTGCTCGATGACAGTCCATTCAAGATCTGGGAAAAAACCCGACGCGGAGGAATGACCTACGTCCAGAGCTACGAGGATGTTCGCGACGCCGTCGCAGGCCGATGGGACGTCTGGTTTAGCTCCGCGGACGACACCGCAGCCAGGGAGTACATCTTGTACTGCGAGCGGTGGTCCAAACTCTTCAACGAAGCGGCCAAGTCGTTCGATGAAGTTGTTCTCAACGATGAGGGAAAGCCTGTCACGGTCAAGACCATAACCTTTGCCAACGGAAAACGTATCAACGCGCTCACCAGTTCGCCAAGCCAGTTCAGGTCAAAAGGCGGGAAAGTGGTTTTGGACGAGTTCGCCTGGCATAACAAGCAGGACGAAATGTGGGCAGCCGCCGAACCGGTGACGACCTGGGGTTTCCCGCTGCGCATCATCTCGACGCACAACGGCATGAGCTGCAAGTTCTACAAGCTCATTCAGGACGCCGCAGAAGTCGGAGCTGTCGTTCACACAACCACTATTTATGACGCCGTCGAGCAGGGCCTTGTCGACAAAATCTACGGACGCAAGACAACCGCCAAGGAACGCATTACCTGGCTCGAATCAAAACGGAAACGAGTCGGGTCGACAGTGTGGGATCAGGAGTATTGCTGCAAGCCAATCGACGAAAGCACGGCTTTCCTCACCTTCGCCATAATCGACAGCTGTCTCGAACACGGAATACTGCGCTCCCTCGAGCAGATCAGCGCGCCGATTTTCCTCGGCATGGACATCGGGCGCAAGCGAAATATCTCCGTTATCTGGTGCAACGAGATCATTGGCACCCAGCATGTCACAAGGATCGTGATCCCGATGGAGAAAACCAAGTACCGGGTGCAATACAACACCCTGAAGACCTTCCTGAACAGCCCGATGTGCCGACGGGCATCGATCGACGAGGGCGGCATCGGAGCACAGATCGCCGAAGACGCCGTCACCGACTACGGATCGTACAGGGTCGAGCCGGTAAACTTCAACAACGCCAACAAAAGTCGAATGGCTGAAGCCGTAAAGACCGCAATGGAAGACAGGAACTTCCTGATCCCATCGGACGGCAAAGTCCCTGACCTTACGCTTGTTGGAGAAGCGACAATCAAGGATGTCATCCGTGACGACTTCCACAGCCTTCGTCAGGTTGTAAGTCCTGCTGGAAACACCCGATTTGACCCGGTTGAAAACGAATCTTTGCCAAACAGTCACGCTGACTTCTTTTGGGCAGCGGCTCTCGCTGTAAACGCCGGCAGCGTGATTGCGCCTGAGATTCTCGGCGCAATCCGAACGCCGGAACCCGAAGCCGTCCAGACAAGAACCGGACGCATAGACCGAATCCTCGACGGCTACGACGGCCGCTTTGACCACACACAAGCCAGACTGTACCGATAATGCCACGCACCGCAACCCAACAAGTCATCCAGGACGAAATCGCCGTCAGGGCATACGTAGAGGCCGCACTCGAAGTCACGCGCCTCCTACCGCACCCTTCAAAGGTTCTGAGCAATATTTCGCAGCGCATAGACGTCTTCGACATCACGCTCAAACAGCCAGATGTCGCCGCTGTCAGCCGGAGATTCCGAGAAGGGATCAAAAAACTTCAGTGGGACATCGCACTTAGTACGACCCGAGGAAAACGTGCTGAATGGGCGAAATCGGTCTGCAACGATCTTCCCCTCAACCGCATCATCCCGGCGGCTGTATCAGCTCGTGATTATGGGTACACCGTCTTTGAAACAACCTGGGCAAAAGTCGGATCCCAGCTACTGATCACGAACCTGGAAGAAAAACCCCGTGAATGGTTCCAGTTTGACCAGGCAAACCGCTTGCTCCTGATCACTCGCGGCAATCCGAACGGGATCATCGTTGACGATAAGTACCCGAAAAAGTTCATCGCCGTCCAGCACGAGGCAAGTTACAAGAACCCTTACGGGAACGGGCTCCTCGATGAGGCGTATTGGTACGCCAAGGGACTTGCAGCAAACTATGAGTTCCACCTGTCATTCCTTGAAGACGATGGCCGTGACCACTGGATGGGATGGGTTCCTCACGGCAGCAGCAACGAGTATAAAAACAAAGTCGAAGCAGCACTTCGTGCTCTTCGCAATGCCGCCGTTGCCGTCATCGAAGAAGGTACCCGGGTTGAAAAAATAGAGAACAAAGGCCGTTCATCGACCTCCGATGCCTACGAGATATTCAAGAAGTCTTGCCGGTCGACAATAAACATGCTCTGGCTGGGCAGCGACCTGGCCACAAACGCGCAGGGAACCGGATCCTACGCCAGCAGTAAAAGCGGGATGGATATCCAGTCTGACGCGATCGCGGCCGGCAAGGAACTCCCCGAAGACCTGATCAACACTGCCCTGAAGTGGATGATCGAAATCAACGGGATCCCGGATGATGGCGAAAAGGTATCCTTCTCTCTGTTTGATCCTCCGGACACCGACAAGGATCAGGCCGATATCGATAAGACCTATGCCTCCGCTACAGGCCGCAAACCAAGCGACCAGCTGCTCGCCAAACGAGGTTATGAACCAGGAGACTGGGATGCCCCGGACGCGACAGTTCAATCCCCCGGGTTACCAACCGTCGCTCAGGTTTTCGAGTCAGGATACGACGATGTCGACACGCTGATCAGCGCCGCCGATGGTTTAAAAAAAAAGTACTGACCGCAACGGCTGAGGAGATCCTCAACCCGCAGCCGAACACCGAATTCATCAAAGCCTGGTCATCAGCCCTTGAAGGTATGATGGCCATAGCCTGGGACAAAGGGGCCCAAAGCATCAATCAGTGGATCCTTGATCATCCTGAAGATGCCGTCGACGACACCGTCGCGACCTTTGAAGGCGAACCCGGGGATCTTCAGCTCCCGCTCAGCTTCGGCAACAAAGACGCAGCGGCCTTCCACCGATTCAAAGCCTTTTCCAGCGCAGTCATCAAGGACGCGGAACTTTCCGATGCCGTCAAAGAAAGCCTTGCCCAAGCGTTAGAGAGAGGCGAAAGCCTTGAAACGTGGAGGAAATCAGCTTCATCGGTCTTTGACAATCTCGGATACACCCGTCTCAACGACTACCAGTCCCGATTCATCTGGCGAAACGAAACAGCACTGGCCTTTGGAGCCGGGCAATTTGCCAAGCTGCAGGACGTCAGCTCACGATATCCATACTGGGAGTACAGCACCGCTCACGACGATCGCATTCGACCGGCACACCGACTACTCGACGGGAAAATCTTCGCCGCGTCTGATAAGCAATTCTGGCCACCGATCGGATGGAACTGCCGATGCACCATTATCCTGATCAGCCGTCGCCAAGCCGAAAAGCGAGGGCTCATCAAACCCGATACGGTAACTCCGGAAATGATCACCAAGCTTGGTGATGCCGAGTTTATCGGCAACAAAGTCCTCAATTTCCAAGACTGGGTTACCGAACGCACCCAACAGATGAGCGCTCAAGCCGTACAGCTTATTGTCAACGCACTTGCAGAAATCATCGACACCATCATCAACCAGGCGCCATGATTAACGTCACCATAAAAGTTAAAGGCCTTTCCGAAGCCCGTGACTATATCCAGCAGCTTCCTGAACGAATCCATCAGCTAAAAAGCGATCAGACAGTGCTCAAGGAAATTGGCACGCAGCTAAGAGGCAGTGCGATCCGTAACATCAACATGTCTGGATTTGGGTATTTCCCTTACAAGCCGCTGGCCGAAAGCACCTTGCGAGAGCGAGCCCGAAAAAAGCAAGGAAGCAAGCCGCTTGTTCGAGAAGGAACGCTCAGGCTCAGCCTCGATTACGAAGTCTCAGGAGGAGAGCTTTTCCTGAACTCCGTCGATTACCTCAAATACCACCAGTTCACCGAAGACCGCGTCAAAGCGAAATTCCCGGCCAGACCAGTCTGGGGCGTCCATCAGGAAGACATGGAAGAGATCGCTGACATTCTCATGTCACGCCTGCAGCCGTAATCAAAATACAACTATACGACCTCATCCTTATGAGTATCACTGCCGAAACCCTTGCCGCGCGCAGCAAACAGCAACAGGCCATGACACAACTTATCGGAAAGCTCAAGGCCGCCACACAACGCGTCGACAACATTGTCACGCTGGGCTGCAAAACAGAAAAAGAAGCCCTTGAACAAGCTGCTAAACACCTGTCAAAGGCCACCGACAATGAAATCATCGATGCGATGAAGCGCCTCGAACAGTGCAAGCTCAAGACATACGACAGCATCAAAGTCCCCGGGATCATACCCACGCCGTTTGCCGGGATCCCCGACACGCTCAAAGGCATCAGCAAAGCCGACCTTGCGACATGGCTTGATCGATGCAAAAAAACGACCTTCGGATCGGGCAACAAATACCAGCCGCTTCCGACGCACGACGAAGCCTGGCAGATATACGTCGGAATATTTCAGGACTCCCACGTTCTGAAGCAGCACGCCAACAACCTCAGGACACACGCCGCTCCTCGCTTTTCTGACAAGGAAGTAACCAATGCAGCCATATGGGGATTTTGGCACTCGATGACAATTCAACTGCGCCGCAAGGCCTACGAGCTATTGCCAAAAGAGGTGAAGGAATCAATCAAAAAAGATCATAAAGGGAATCCTGAAGGAGCAATGGACGCAGTAAGGGAGTATTATGACGAGCTGTGCAATGGAGTAAAATTATAGCGCCGATCTTGCGGGAGTCGAAACAATTATGTAGTGTACGATAACCCACAACCTCAGGCGCACCATGTTCGGGAACGAATTACTTGACTACTTAGCCACACGATATGGCATTGACGTCGCGTTAGACGTCAAAAACGAATTTGGCGGTGATCAATATTACATTGGGAAAAAACCACTTAAAGATACTGTTCAGGAATTCATCGAGAATAATTACGGAAAAATGAATACCCGTCAGATTGCAAAAGCAACCGGGCTGTCGGTCAGAGCAGTGCAAATTCGCCTGAATAGGCCGATCAGCAAAGCCCAAGTCAGCCTCCCATTCTGACCATAAAAAAAGCCCCGATCACCGGGGCTTTACTGCTTATTCAATCGCTATTCAACACAGCGTCAACGTGACTTCCCGATAATCAGATAAGCGATTCCCGAAATCACAGACACCACAATTAACAATGGCACCCACATCGAGAACGGGAAGAATACGATTGTCGCAAGCACTGCAAGAAGAGCTACAACCAAAACGTACATCTGACGTTTCCGATTGCGTTCCGGAGCTTTGCTCTTTTTTTCATCCTCAATTGAACTCCAGTCAATCAACTCTTTACACCGCGGACATGACGTTTCCGTCTCCAGTAGATTAATGTATCCGCATCCAGAACATCGATACAATCCAGCGAATTCTACAGGGACCACCATTATAGCCTCCTTAATTGGTCAGTATATTTCGAGAAACTACGACATTTTCGCGTTCTTTTGCAATAGCCGATCGCCTCATCGCATCGAGCGCCTGCCGGATCCCGCTCACCTGGTCACGCGCTATCATCTCCGGACTTGACACATTCCACCGATGCAGCAGGAACGAATGATACGCCACCAATGCGACTTCACGGCTCTTCTGCACCGTAACATCCATCCACATCGCCTCGAGCATTCGAAGCTGCTTCGCCGTCGCCCACTCCGACCCGCGTCTTCCGAGATCTGCATACCGCTTCGGAGGTCGTGCCGGACCTTGTCCCTGATCCTGACCAGCCAGCTTCTGCAGAAATGAAATCACCTCAGCCGCCTGCTTCAACTCAAGATCCTTGCACGACTCAACGCCATACCCGGACAACAGCGCCCGGTAATCATCGTCGCCGAGTTGCGCAGCCCGTTGCAGCGTCTTTATCCTCTTGATCAGCATCGTGTTCAGCATCACGGCATCATTTTAATAATTTCCCTTGCAGCATCGGATCTTGATATCATCTCATGGGCAAACTCAAGCGTCCTTAATGCCGTAATGGCCACGTTCGGAGCAATGTATCCAATGACTTCAAGCTTACACATCAGCGCACGACGCTGTTCAATTGTTCTGATTGGATAATTTAGAGTCCCAATATGTATTGTGTCATCTTCAAGACGGTAATAGATCACGTCGCTTAAGTCCGTATCCCATGATATTCTATGTTCCATCTCACCACTCCACCTCTATTCCATCGATCTTCCTGAAAGTTTGGACCAGCGACTTTGCCGTTCCAAACGACGGATAATACATCACGAATGACTTATCGAAACCCCAGATACGACGCATATCCGCTATAACATCCTTCCTGAGTTTTTTTCTCTTCCATTCATTTATTAATCTTGCCTGTTTTTGTTTGCTTACAGCCAACACGACAGACTTTCTCCACACAAGCTGTACCATCGGGTCATACTCTCCGGTAGTCTTATCCGCCAGGAGCATCTTCGGATCAATCTTCCCATCAATAAAAATAAATAGATCATGTCGTCCTTCTTTAGCTATCCGTCGTTGAACTCCAATCACCCGACCTAAGACTCGAAAATTCAGCGAAGCAAACATACCAGTCAAGACCTTCTCGATCGCCGTCCACTGCTCTTTGCTTGTCACCGGGATAAAAGTCTTCTTGACCGGTTCCAAATACCCTTGAGATTCTGCCATAACTCACTCCGATTATTCTGGAAATTATTCTCTTGGCGCCCCCGGAGGGATTCGAACCCTCCTCACCTGCCGTCAGGCCACCGCCACAGCAAGGGGCGTGTACTACAACGCCAGTTAGAACTCTCGAAACGCTGTCGTACTAATCAGGGCATCAATACCCTTTAGCATTACCCGTCTATCCAGGGTATCGGGCAAGGTCAAAATGATCGACCTCATATTCAGGAGTGATCTCGGATCATCGTTATCAACACACACCATGTCCGACAGCGCAGAGCGCAACAACATGATCACGCCCAGATACTCTTCACACTTCGCGGCCAATCCTGGCGCTTTCGCCATCAGTTCAGCGCGCGCCTTTTGCCAATGATCACGTCCGTCTCGAACTGGGAACGAACACACCGCTCCGGAACCTGATCCTGATCCCATTACAATGATTTTGTACTCTCCATTTGGTTTTTTTATGACCTCGTAACGTTCCGATTTTGCCTGCGCTTTTCCGATCGCCTCATAGTCAGGGAATTCCATATCAATCTCCGTTTATTTATTTCAACGTAACCAGCTTCTGCACCTCGTCTTTCATCCCTGCCTCGATGTCATCGATACGCAGATCCCCCGTCATGCGGAGATACTCAGCGAGGGCAAGCAGCTGACCGATTCCCCGAGCCAGTCGGACTTCGTCCCCGTGTTCCATAGGAGACTTCCGTCGTGCGCCTTCATCTTCAGGCCATGTTCTGGATACCTTTGCCACAAGCCGGTTCAGGCTTGTCGTAATCGACCGGCACCGTAACACCGCCCGTTTTCTGACAGCAACCTTTGGAGCCCGGTGGACCCTGCGAAAAGCTGCCGACGGCAGCCACTCTTTGATCAGCTCTTTAGATGGGCCGGAACCATACTTTTTATCTGCTGCTCTTCGAGCCTCAATTGCAGCCTCCTTGGTATCATGCAAGCTATGATGCACTTGCACGCGCCCGATATGCTTATACGCCCGCCATGCCCTGTACTTCGGCGACCAGGCAACGCCCTGGATATCGTCAGTATCCGTCATTTTTGCCACGACATCTTGCTCCGTAGTCAGCGACAACGGAGCAATTTCCCTGAAATCCTTAACGGATCCTTTCATACCGCAACCCTCCATTTTTTACCCGCAGGCTCCATTATCGGATCATGCCGTTCGCGTAGCCGGCACGGGCCATGATACGCCTCATACGATCCGACCCTTGTCGACTGCAAAACCTTTTCAGTCTTGTGATCCTCATCAGCCGTTGTCGTCACAATGATCGTGCTGACGATACGGCCGCCGCGATCGGCGACGACATCAAACGTTCTCTGACGGGTTTCTTGACGTTCTGTTCTCACGATGACCTCCTTGCATTTGCGATTTTTCCGCTATTTTCAAGCCTCCGACCTTTTTCCCAGGCGATCCGGGCAAACACCTGAGCCTTGCATGCAACCCACTGTAATCCTGCCCCGATCGGGAGCATCATTATCTCCCAACATTCAGCCATCAGCGGCCCGAGGAACCAGAGAATCACGAAAAACAAGACCGCCATCACCGATAGCACTACGTAAATGACATCCATATTCACGAGACACCTCCTTTTTCGTCATCGGCCATAAGCCGAAGTTCGACCGTTACACACACCTCGTTGACGATTTTTTTCTGTTTTAAAACCTCGCAAAGCAGCGATTGCGCCTGTTGAGAGTCGATAGAAAACCGGAACATCAGCTCATCGATCAGCGACTGAGCTGTCGCTCGAAGCCGTGGGTGTAACCTGGTCATACATCGCCTCCATCACGGATGTATGCATCCAAATAAACCCAGAACATCATTGCATAATTGGCGACATGCACAAGTTCTTCAGCCATAACATCAAGTCCCGAGTTACGCGAAATCAGCTTTGACAAGTGCGAGTCAAGTTTTCCTGAGAGGTGCACTATTTCTGGCTTCAGATCTTCGTGATTTGTTCCGAGCAGAAAAAATCTTGCTCGCCAATTGCCTTTTTCTGGGACTTTCGCAGTAATCGCCTGATGCATTTTCCCAAGGAACACACCATCAAGTTGACTCGGCTCGATCGTTTTTTTATTGGACTCCATGTCGCACCCCCACTGTTCTGTTATTGTTAAAGCAATACCCCCAATGCGGCTCATATCCAGAGATCTCTGCACCAGCCTTCCGGATCGTCCGGCCGTCATGCGTAACCAGCGTCATCCGTCCGTCACCAGGCCGCAACTCCATCTCGCACGGCATCTTCTTACCGGCAGTCGTTGTGATAAAATGGATCTGCTTCCCGCATGCAGGGCAATGCACATAAGGACCAGGGCCAAGCAGCGTCACGCCATTCGGACGCGTTACGGTTTCTGTTGTTGATGTTTGCATGATGACCTCCTTAGAAAATCTTGACTGACTCGGCCGTCTCGAAAATCATCCTGTCAGTCAGTTCATCACCTGCAGATATCTGTGAAAGGAGCTTGTACGTCAACGTCTCAAGGAATCTGGCTGAACCTCCACAAGCTTTAAGGAATGCGCCCGCATGACCGTCGAGATCAGGCAACTCTGTGCTGACGAGCATTTTCACATCCGAAAGGCCGAGATTGCTCACGCGCATCCGCAGCTTAAAACGATCGACCAGGTACTCATGCGACTTCCTTGCCTTCGCAAGCATCGTATAAAAAGGCTCCTGTCCGATAAACAGGATCCCGGCACCAGACCAATCATTGATCTGCCGGACAGCATCGAGGATATCAAGGGATAGGTGTTCAGCCTCATCGATGATGACCAGGCTTTTCGACTGGCGCATCTTCTCGCAGATACCGACCAGAAGATCATACGACGACTTCGCCGACACGTCGAGCGGCTCAGCGATCGCAGACATCAGGTGCTTTTTCGTCATAAACGGTGAAGTCTGGACATAGGTCACGCCAGAATGAGACGCAGCGTACATCTCCGCGGCAGTGCTCTTTCCACGGCCACCGTTACCGGTGATCAATCCCATCAACCCCTGATGCTGGCATGACTTTGCAGCGAGGAATACCGACTCGGCAACCGAGGTGTTAACCCTGCGGAACTTCCGGGCATCACGGTTTCCAGAGAAGAACCTCTTTTGAAGGATCCTTTCAAGCGCCGATCGCAACGAGATCTCGAACGTTCGGTCCTCTCCACCTTTCCCATACGTCCCCTTCATCCATGAGGACAGCGCCGAGGCTGAATATCCGGCCTCATCAGCGATAAAACGCCGCGTGACCCCCTGTGTCGACATCGACTCGACCAGTTTCCTGACCTCGTCAACCGACATAGACTGTACCGCTTCTGCTCCGGGGAGGGCATTGGCTTGTGTAGTCTTTTCCATTTTTGTACTGTTAACTGTTATGAGAGATGTTCTTTCGACAAGCCTCCGGTTCCAGCCAGAGGCTTGTCACTTTTACTACCATTCGTCGTCATCACCGTCCTGTCTTCGCATCTCATCTTCACGGCGAAGCAGATCCAGATTCATTCGGTCACGTTCCTCTGGAGTCAACAATCCTCCATCGGTTCCAGTCTTCGAAATCACTCCTTTCTGGCGATCTTCTATCTGTCTCATCGACGGCAATGCCCTGGCATCTTCAAACGCGATCGCATCGTAATAACCCTTACCGATCAACGTCTTTGCCATCGATCGTGCCGCACCGGAAATCATATTCTTCTCGCTTGTCGCCGCGTCGAGGCGTTCACGATCCTCATCGTTTCCAAGAAGGCGAGCTGCCGGATGATGACCGCTCATAACCTCATCACGAGCGATGCAAAGCAGGTCGGTTCCGGTGGAATCGTACACGAAAACCTGATCACTCAGCGCCTCATCGAAAAGATCGTATCGTACGATCACCTGCTTCTCACCGGACCGATACCCGAACAACTCAGGAGCATAGAAATGCCGTCCAAACAGCTTTACCGTGCAATTCCGTATCGTCCTCGGTACCTCTCCGAGCATCAGATATCCCAGCTCATCATCCTTCACCTGGCGTGACGAGAAATCTTCAGACGACCTGACTTTTTCAAGGGATTCGTTGTAGACATCGATCGGAGGCACTCCAGGGTAAAACGCTGACTTCGAAGCTGGTTTGTGTGCGTACTCCATCACCCATTCGACCAACATCTTATGCACCGTTCGAACGTCCGGCTGAACTCCACCCATCATCCGCTCACGGAGATCTCGGTGCATCTTCTCATTCCTTCGTTCAGACGCCACACGGTTCTCAATGCTGTTTCCCAGGTAAGTCGGCATCCTCTTCTCAAACGCGTGCATCGAACCAAAAAAACGCTCGATCGGCTTCGACTGCCCGTGGTATGGAAGTGCATTCACGCACGACACGAAACCGTAAGGCTTCAGGCGTTCGAAAAGCCCTGAGAACTCACGCTCACCAAGGACATTCCTTGCCGCGTCAGGTCTACGAGTGAAATATTTGGATGTAAAAGCACGGCCGTTATCCACATAGAAGAGCCTCGGGACAAAGCCAAGCGTCTTGATCGCCCGGCGATAAGCCGACGCGATCGACGCGGTATTCTCTGATGCCGAAAACTCCCATCCTACGGGCATTCCTGACCGGAAATCGAACACCATAACCAGAGTCATACGCTTCGGACGACCCGTAAGCGGATCCAGCATGGTAAAATTGAAGGTGTGTCCATCAGCGACCAGCTGGTCACCGACATCGATCTTGTCACGATCACGAGCGATTGAAGGAAGGTGCCGGTCATTAAGCGCCTTCTCCCCAATCCTCATAGTGTCATGCATGTAAGCATTCTCGACCAGGTGTTCGCGCAACCAGCGGTAATACGTAGCGTCAGAATTGGTTATCGGATATCCTGACTTGACCAGATCCTTCTTCGCATAATCGATGATCTCAGCATAAGTCAAGCTGTTCGGCTGAAGAGCATACTTCAGCAAAACATCACCCTCTGCCATACTCACCGAATACAGACCTTTCGACGTTCCATATTTTGTGGCCAGTCCCCACGGGTCTCCTTCAGCTTCGTCAAGGGCTTTCTGCCACCTGTCCAAAGTCTTCCAGTGAACCGTACCGACCTCTTTCAACTCTACGGTCAACTCAAGGAATCCTCCTCGGTTGTACCTCTCGCAAAATGACGCCTTCCGATCGATCAAATTGCCACGTCCAACGTTTGTGTACTCACGGTAAACCTTCAAAATCGAGTTCCGCAAAAGGGCTTTTTCGACGTTGTAACTCTTCGCCTTCCCGCGCTCAAGAAAGGCTTCGCGACGGGTAAGAATCTGCTCTTCCGTCATGGGTTTTTCACCCCTGATTTTTCGCACAATCTGATCCCGTAAATCATCCGGCAACGCAGTCACGTGAATCAGGTAAGGACGCCTCCGATCAGCCTCATCAACCTTCTGCAGATTGGCGTATTTTTTCTTAGTGCACTGATACTGAATTGTGCGTGCCGGCGTTCCTGAAAGTTGCGCGAACTTATTTACAGTAATCCAGCCACCATTAACACGTAACTCATTGATTTCATTATCACTAAGCAAGGACGCGCAACTATTTCCACCTTGCGCAAAATATTGCGCGACCTTTGCGCGACTTTCGTCGAACTGGTGAAATGGAATGATGGTGCTCATACCGCTTTTCTAAGTGATTCCTGAAAGGCCATAACTCTTTCCTCGCGGGCCTTCTTCAACTGGACAAACACATCCTTTTCCGTGCAGGCTTTATCGCTATAGAATATCGCTGCATAAACGTTCGGCTGCTTCTTCTTCAGCTTCCGTGCCACCTCGGTAACCAGGCCACGGTACAGACCCGATTTCAAGTTCAGTTTTTCCATCGTTGGGGTTTTTTTATCTTGATATGCAGTGAATTAATGGTTAATATAATCTCAATAGCAATTATCTCCAAGAGATAATTATCTCAATTTGATATATGATCGGACAGAAAATAAAAGAAATTCGCACTGCTCTTAAGATGAGTCAGGCTGTTTTTGCCACTAAAATCGGCATTCAGCAGGGCTATCTGTCTGAAATTGAGAAAGGGAAGAAGACGCCTGGTGCGCAGGTTATATTATCTCTAAAGAGATCGTTTCCGGAGGTTCAGCTTGATTTTATTGCTGGAGAAGGGGAGATGATGTCCGATAAACAGCCATTTAATGACCGGAAAACGGAGATTAAGCGAAACTTTAAGGTCGAGGACGGAACAGAGAATTATTATAGGGCAGGTGGACCGTACATGATCCCAGCGATTGGCCCGCTCATGACACCGGAAAAGATCAAGGAAGGAGACGTTTTAATAATCGACACAAGGATTTCACCTGGTGAAGGTGATTTCGTCCTTATACGCACGCAGGAAGGTCCGAAAATTGAAAAGTATCAGCCAGGAAGCGAAATTTTTGGCGTTGTCATCAAACTGATCCGCGAACATGCCATCCTCCGGCAATAGCCGCCGAAATTTCTCAAACCGACAGCATCAAACCGGCAAAAAACCGGAAATTTCCCAAACCGAAGCAACCCCACAACAACGCCTGTAAACCCGCTCCTGTAGCCGTTTTTCTCTCTTTTTCTCATTTTTCATTATTTCTCAAATTGCCTGTCTGATTATAGCAGCACC